>Ga0111538_10011271_pt1 | contig 11864 bp, 10 predicted proteins | sample SoiMethybrSBSTD1_FD_79669 | JGI IMG/M metagenome (GOLD analysis project Ga0111538, IMG submission 79669) | Bulk soil microbial communities from a Populus tree surrounding site in Tennessee, USA - Soil MetaG P. TD hybrid SBSTD1 (version 2)... | ecosystem: Environmental > Terrestrial > Soil >...
ATTTTCAAGCCTTCTTTCTGTTAACCACTCCAGAATTTTCAGATGTGTCACCTTTGAGGTGTGGCAATTTTGATGCTGACCACAAACTCGCCACACTCCCAGCACTCACGGAACCTTGGACGAGCCGGCGTAAAGCCCTGTGGTCACGTGGCACCTTACTTGCCGGCTGTGCCTTTTCGGCGACTTGTCCAATTTTGTGGGGACCAAACTTGACAGGAAAACGTGAGAACTATGGGGTCAGGGACCGTTGCATTGAAATGTAGAGGGTACGGAATTCAGGTCATGGGAGGCATCGGACCAGCGAAGCGGCAGTTGTGGAGGAATTCTAAAAAGCCATTCAGCCCTTGACCCAAGACGGCGTTCTCATTGAGTCCTCTCAATCCAAGTGTGTTGCACCCTGGGACTTTTGAACTCTGGTCTCTTCCTCGCTCTGAATCGTCGCCGATGGAGCTGATTCAACGTTTCGGACTTCCCGCTCAATCGTCGACTTCAATTCATTGGAAGCTTTGCGGAATTCAGCCAGTCCCTTGCCCAGAGACTTGCCCAGCTCCGGAAGCTTTTTGGGCCCAAAAACGATGAGAGCTACGACGAAGATAATGATTAGTTCTGGAGCACCTATCGATCCCATACTATCCTCCACGCGAATTCACGACGCGATGCCACGAAAGCGGCACATCTACTGCTCACGGCATTCATGAATTCGGATCCCTCCTCTGTGAGCCAATTTGACATCTTCGCAGCCGAGATGTCCCATCTCCCTGCTCCACACACGACAGCGAACTGGCTGAAGTTGCTATCAGCAAGAGAAGAAATCGCTTCATCACGCAGGCATATCCTTTCCGCACCCGTTGGCTTTGGAACGACTGGTCCTGCAATGCCGCGATCATCTGAACTGTGGAGCATCCTTTAGGAATCCACGGTTGAAACGACGTGTCATCCAAAATACATACCCCAGCACCAATGCGACAGGTATGAACGATCTTCCCCAGCCTCCAAATCCCAGCCGAGCAAGAGCTTGTGGCCCGAGGAATCCTACAAGTACTGTCAGGCTGGTCGCCCACGCAAATCCGCTGCACAGACTCAAGAGCGTAAACTTGAGCGAAGGGACAGCCGCATAGGCACACGCCGACGGAATCGCTATGCGTAATCCCGGAAGAAAGCGCGAGGCCAGGATCATTCTCGTGGAGTGGCACCTGATGTGACTGACCAACCTCTCTCGATTTTTCGCCACCATTCGGATTCCTCCAAGCCAGTTGCTGAGCCGCCCGCGCAGTATGTAGAAGTAGGCTTGGTCGCCCAGCGAACCTCCAAGAGCCGCCGCCAGGAGCACACCCATAGCACTCAGTTTTCCCTGTGACACAAGAACGCACGAGCTCACAAAAATCACTTCGCCTTCCAACGCGGCAGCGACAAAGACCACCAGATACGCGACAAGTTCTGGTGAGGATTCAAGTAGGAGTGTCACTGGGTGAGAGTTCCTGAGCAGCAGATGGCTGCGGATGCAGGGCCTGAAGGATTTGCCTGACCTTGGTAGCAATGCGCCTCACTTGGAGATCCGAAAGACCGGCGTAGATGGGAATCTGGATGGTTTGACCGGCACGTTCCGCGCGAGGAAATGCGCTCTGAGGCTGGCCAAACAGTGCGTGGATTTTCGGACAGTGGTCAACATGCAGCGTTTCGACGTCGATCCCAGCACGGATGCAACGCCTAACCAATTCATCCCGATCCGGCACATAGATACACTGCTGATAGTAAACATGGGTGCAACCCGCCGGAACCTTGGGAACACGGACCCCCGGTAAATTTCCCAGCGTCTCTTCCATAATGCGGGCATGGGTCTGATTGGTCTGGGTGTCTTGGTTCAGTCGGCCCAATCCGACCAGTCCCATAACAGCTTGAACATTGGAATACCTCTCCGTGTAACTGGCAGGCAGGGGATTCAGCGGGCGAATCGATTCCCATAGATACACATCGGGTCTCGCCTTGAAGAATGAGGCAGCCCACAGAACGGGAAAGGCGGACCAGCTGAAGACCCGAGGTCGAGTAAAGATCCTTTGCAGCCGGCCAACGCGAAGGCGATGCATCACTCGCCGTTCATCCGGCCAACGTTCTGCCGTCGCCAATGTCGTCACACGCCCTGCGAGATTACGATTGCGGACCCACGCCATGCCACCGCCGTAGGTATTTAGCGGCTTGAGCGTTTGAAAGCTGAACAAACTGGCGTCGCCAAAGGTTCCAACAGGCCGCCCTTGGTAGGTCGCTCCCAGTGCGTGGGCACAATCTTCAATCACCCGTAGGTTGTGGCGCCGCGCCACTGACAGAATGGGATCCATGTCGCAGGGCAACCCGTACAAGTGGGTTGGCACGATTGCCCGAGTTGCTGGCGAGACTACAGTCTCCAATAAAGACGCGTCCATATTGAAGGTGTCGGGATCGATGTCCACAAACACCGGCTTCAACCCGAGCGTGCGGGCAATTTCCGGAACAACCCAAAACGTCAGCGCCGGGAAAATGATTTCGGATCTCGCCGGCAGCTCCAACGCCTTGAGGATATAGTAGAACGCCATCCGGCCGTAGGACGCCGAGATCGAATAGCCGCCACCCATCCACTGCGAGAATCGGTCCTCAAATTCCTGGATCTGAGGGCCACGAACGAGTTCACCCCGGCTACGGCATTGACTGATGATCTGCTGGGTGTTGGGCAGAACCCTTGGTCCGTAACGGGAGATGGCTTCTAGCATGTGACAGTCCTTGACATCCGAAGCAGTTCCTTTCGTTCATGAACCGAGACCACTTTGTTGTCCAAAAGATGAATCCAGCGGCGCCAGGGTTCTTCGTGAATGCGGAGATAGTTGCCGAGCCAGGAGGGCCGGCAATAAAAGCGGGCATACGCTGCCCCAAGCAGAAAGGTCAACTGATCAGCGCTGAGGTAGGGATGATTGAAAGTTGGGGTATAGCCGTCGAAGCGTTCCCAGTCCTCTTCGTAGATCAGGGGTCGCAATTGTTTCCAAAGCGGGGTGGCAGGATAGGGAGTGAGCAGCTTGAACTGCGCGAAGGTTGTCCGCAGAGAGATCGCATAATCAATCGTGGCCGAAATCGTTTCCCATGTGTCCTGCAAGAAGCCAAACACATAGTAGGCGACGGTCACGATGCCCCGGCGTTGGCAACTCTCCATGACTTCCCGCTGGTGCGATTCCGGGATGGGGCGTCGCCCCACTCTCTTCAATGTCTCTTCCGATACAGCTTCGACCCCGAAGGTGATCGTTCTCAACCCAGCCGCCTGCATGCAACCAAGGAGGACATCATCCAAACGATCCAGTCGGGTTTCACATTCAAACTTTAGATTCAACCCCTTGGCTTGAATGGCATCGCAGAGTTCCAGACATCGATCCCTTTGGTGCGTAAACAGCGGATCGCGAAAAACCACATACGGTCGGTGAAACAGATTGCAAAGGTAGCTCAGTTCTTCGACGACGCTTCGCACAGACCGGACTCGATATGCGGACAAGATTCGATGAGGGCAATAGGTACAAGACTCCGGGCAGCTCCGGCTTGACAGCACAGGAATACCCCCACCCGGCGGCCGAACTCCACGCCAGTGTCCGGCTTTTTGACTCTGGGATAGCAGATCCCAGCGTGGAAAGGGAACCGAGTCCAAATCACCGATCGTCGGGCTGGGACAGTTGCCGGACAGGTTCTCACCACCAACCAGACGCTGAATCGCCCGCTCAGGTTCCCCGTTGACGACAAAGTCTGCGTGCGCCTCAAACAACTGCGGCATCTTTGAGGCAGCCAGACCCACGAATCCCACCTTCAAGCCCCGCTGTCGGGCTCCATCCGCCCATTGAGTCTCTCTCCGATAGTCCACAAGTGAGGAAAGAACCACTGCGACATCACCATCCAGGATACTTTCATCCGTCCATTGGACGTCGTGCCCAGCCTCAGCACAGATGGCTGCCAGATATGCCATCTGGATGCTTCGATGTGAATGAAACCGTTTCTTGAAGTGGCAATAGAGACGAGTGCATCGCGAGAACGGCTTCATGCGGGACCCGTAACCACCAGCCACTGTATCTTTGCTTACCAGTCCATGGGTTGCTGCCAGATCCGCTAGAACGATGCGCACACGAAGTCCTTTCGACGGGTTTCCAGTCCATCTCGGAGAGATCAGAGATTCGTTCTGTTTTCAGGGCGAACTCGGGTAAGCCTCCTCTCCCTAAGCAAATTCGGTGCCAGCGGTCGAAGGAACTCAAGTGACTGGGCAGCTTTGAATCCACAAGGGACTAAGCTCAGAGGGAACCTGCTTTCCTGTGGCAGATTTGTGTCTTTTCTCAAAACCGCCTCACTTTCGTCACAGAGACCAAGGACGGCCTCCGCCCCACTTTGGAGAACGGGACTTCAGCGGGTTGACGAAGTCACTCAATTTCTTAGTGCAGAACCCAGGGTCAGTTCCGTTGTCTGGAACGCACTGGTCCCCGCGTGATGCGTCGAAACGCGCGACGCACCCTACAGGGTCTCGGAGTTCACGAGCCTGAGACTTTTGTCAATGGACCGATCTTGTTGGATTGTTTTACGGGTTCAGGCAGGCTAGAAGGACGCCTCACGCTTGCGACGATCACCGAAGTGGGCCGTGGCAAGTCTGGCCGCCAGTTGCGTCTCAGCATTCAGACGTCCCGAGAAGTGGGGAGCTTGGCAGAACTCTCGCTGCCTCTCTCGATTCCGTGACGCTCCAGAATTCGATAAAGGGTTCGGCGGTCGATATCGAGAATCTCAGCTGCACGGGAAACGTTGTCGCCGGCAGCTGTCAAGACTTCGAGGACGTACTCTTTCTCTTTCTCAGCCAGGGTCACCCACGAAACCGGGGAAGAGGGTTCAGTGGCCAAGGCGGTTCGGGGCTGCTGGACTTCCTGGGGAAAATCATCGGGAGTCAAAACGCCGCTGGAATTTAAAGCAATGGCACGTTCCACCGCATTCTCCAGCTCACGCACATTGCCTGGCCAGGAATAGCGGCTCAGCATGGAGTACACCCGCTCCTGCACGCCGACTGTCTTTCCGGCTGAAACCGAATATCGGCGGACGAAGTGATCGAGAAGCAATGGGATATCGCCGCGGCGATTGCGGAGCGCGGGAAGATCAAGGGTCACCACCTTGAGCCGATAGTAGAGGTCTTCGCGGAAAGCCTGCGTGCGAACCAATTCCTCTAAACGTCGATTGGTTGCTGCAATGATCCTGACGTCCACATGGGTCGTCTCCGTGGCGCCAACACGCAAAACCTCGCGTTCTTCCAGCACGCGCAGCAGTTTCATCTGCAGCGCTGGCGTGGTGTTGGAGATCTCGTCCAGGAAGCAAGTCCCCCCGGCCGCCGCTTCGAAGAGTCCCACCTTGTTGTTAGCCGCACCCGTAAATGCACCTTTGACGTAGCCGAACAGTTCGCTCTCCAGCAATGTTTCAGTCAGCGCTCCGCAATTCACGGCGCGGAAAGGCCCGGAACTACGGCTGCTGGTTTTATGAATCAGCCGCGCCACGCGTTCCTTCCCTGTGCCACTCTCGCCCTGGATCAGTACCGTCGTCTGAAGAGGCGCTACGCGGGCAATGAGCTTGTAGACTTCAACCATTTCGGGGCTGCGCCCGACGATCTCCGAGTCAGACTCCTGGCTTGCGACCGCCGTTTTCAGTTTGCGGTTTTCGCTGCGAAGAACCGCTTGCTCCAAAGCCCTGCGAACCAGCATCCTCACATGATCGAGTTTGAAAGGCTTGCTTAGGTAGTCATAGGCCCCATGGCGAATGGCGTCAATCGCTGTCTCCATGGAAGCAAATCCGGTCATGACAATGACGGGCGTTTCCCTTCGGTTGGCGCCAACTGCTTCCAAAACCTTCATTCCGTCGCAATGGCGCATCCTCAGGTCTGTAAGAACCAAGTCAAAAATGGCCGCATCCGCGTTCAAAAGTTCCAGTGCTTGAGCACCACCTGCCGCACGGAACACTTCATGCCCTTCCTTCTCCAGGAACTCACTCAATGACTCCAGGGCCGACTGGTCATCATCAACCACCAGGATTCGCGCGCGTGATTCTCCGCTCATGCCGATTTCACCTCCTGGCGGTGGCTTGAGTCCCGGACTTCTGTGAGGGCGGGCGCTTCCGGTAAAAGTATCTGAAAGCAAGTTCCGAAATGTGACGACCGGGTCACTCGAATCTCGCCGCGATGCAGCTTGACAATTTCGCGACACACCACTAAACCCAGTCCCGATCCTTTGCTGGCAGCTTTTGTGGTGAAGAACGGTTCAAACACCTGCGCTATCTGGTCAGAAGGAATCCCAATGCCGGTGTCGGAGAGATTCACCTCGATCATTGCAGGCGCGCCGAGGGTAGATTCCTTCCGCTCCAACACAACCTCAATAGAGCCAGCCTTCGAGATCGCATCGACCGAGTTGTTGATGAGATTCAGAAAGAGCTGTTGAAGCAGAGCCGGATCGCCTTCAACCTGGCACGCCGACCCGTCGTTCCTAATCTGACAATCGATTTTGCGAGACTCAAACGTGGGACCAAGGAGATAAGCCACCTTCTTGAGAATCTCATCGAGGTTAACCAGTAATCGTTCGGGGGAACGTCGGACCATGCTGAGCTGTCCTTCGACAATCTGGCAGATCCGTTCAATCTGCTCGTTGGTGAATTGCAGCCGCTTTCGCACCGGCTGCTCAAGGGCGGGGTCTTCCAATAGCATCTGCATCTGTGTGGAGATCGCGCTCAATGGAGATCCGACTTCATGAGCAAAGGTTGCGGCGAGCTGCCCAGCCAACGCCAGGCGTTCTGCGTGGCTGAGCTGCTTCTGAGTTTCGTAGAGCTGCGCATTGAGCTGATGGAGCTCAAGGTTGCGGCTCGTCAGTTCCTGTGTGGCGCTTTGCACTTTTCTCTCAAGGTCTTGATTAAACTCCTCAATCTCTTCCAACAGGTAATTCAGATCTTTGCCAAGGCCGTTGAATTCTCCTTTCAATCCAGACTTCACGCGCACCCGGCGCTCACCGCGCCTAAATCTCTCCATGGTCTCGACCAACTGTCGGATACTGTCAACAACGGTCGTGCGGAAAAGCCAGGTGGTTGCTGCGCCGAGCAGTGCGGTTGCCACAATCAAAGCGACCAGCAGAATCCGATAGTGTGAATGCAGCATCTCCTGTTCGGCTTCAACCGAGCTCACGACAGTGACAAATCCACCCTGGCCGTTGGCAAAGCGAACCGGCTGAACAGAGAAGATTTCGTGCGATCCCTTCTCGCTGCCCAGAAAAGTATCCGGCCGGCTCGAGTAAAACGCCGCTGCTTCCTTACCTTCGAGCAACCGGTCGCCGCGACTGGAAGTGGAATCCAACAACTTTAGTTCGCTATTCAACTTCGCATAGAGATCGATTCGTGCGACGTGGGGAACCAGTTCCAGAATCTCCAACGCCTGTCTCCTGAACTCCGTCGCCGGCATAGAGGGCGAAGTCTGCTCCAGATAACCGCCGAGGCGAGCCGCCGCCCTCGCCGTCTCAGCCCCAACGGTCGCATCCACTGCCCGCAACGAGCTCAAGGTTGTCAGCCAGTGAGTAACAACAAGAATCAGGAAGGTCAGCAAAAGGCTGAACGAAAGAAACCGCGTCTGAAGCGACCGACGAGCAGCCCATTTTCGAAGATCCAGATGGAAAAGCGGAGGCATGGCTCCATTATCCGGGAAAGCAGACGGGGCGACAAGGCTAGCTGATGTCATTTACAGAGCAACGATAGACAGTCGCTGCGTCGCCCCGGGCATCCAAAGCTCACCACGACCGGTTCGGTGGCGATACCGCGATTAAGCTGGCTTGTAGTCGATCCTCTCTCTGCTGAACATCCACAAAGACGGTAGACCCTGGAGCCAAGACCGACATTTTCGCGCGATGTTTAGCAACCGTGATGAGAGTGTGGTCGTCCCAGAAAATTCTTTCCTGGTGGCCATTCACCTCAATTTCGAGGCTCCTGTTCCTGGTATCTACATGTGCAATCAATCCATGGCGTGTCGTTCCTTCAACAGGGGTTACCGTGGCCGGCGTGGGCGACACAATCGGAGGCCAGTCGCGGTTGCGGGTCTCTCTCAGGTAGACACACACGACGGCAGTCGTTGTGGCAAGAATTATGGTCAATGCTACAAGCCGTCTCATCGCAACTTCCGAGAAGCAAGTGCCGCTCCAGTTGCGCCTGCCAAGTCGGCATTCCCGCACATTCTGTGGCATAGGCCTACTGCATTGGCCATTTCAGTACCAGGGTGCCTCCTGCGGGCGAGGCAGATTTGCATCAAGCGCACTTTTGCCTCAGTCATCAAGTCTCCCTTTGAACAAACTGGCCTTCTTGAAATGCAATTCGGATCAACTGACCGTCAACGCGGCTTTTTGCAGTTACTGTGTTGAATGCCACCACCGATCCGTGACCATTCAGATAAACGGAGACTGGTCCTTTCCGAGCAGCGGTTACAGGGAGGTTCCACTGGCTGCAGGTTGGTTTCGGCTTTGTGTTCCGAAAGCTATTCAAAAGGCCAAAGGCAGGATTGAGTGAATCACGACCAGCGAAGCTCGATGAGAGCCGAAAGCAACGATTCAGGAATTGAAGGATGGGACCTGCGTGAAATCCCAAGGTTGGCGGTCAGGCAGATTTGTTGCCCAAGCAAATTTAACACTCGCAGCTCGCGAAACGATTGCGCTACCAGACTCTGGCGCAAAGTTGCAGCCCAAAACTCCGATCAGCTGCGAATCTCTCCGAGCGTCGCCACAGGCGCCCGAGTCTCAGCTGCATCCATGGTCTTAACAAGGGAGGGACTGAAACCAGGCTCCTGAGCGGGTTTCTTGGAGTAGCCAAGTTGACGGGCTATGACCAGAGCTGACAACGAAAGCATCAGATTCATTTCCAAAACCAGCAGGCATGGCCGTGGCAGGCTTGTATCGGTGGGTCTAAGGTCGAAGCTTTGCAAGCCACGTGTTGGGAGGGAGTCCTGGCCGACCCAGAGCATCAGTTGGCAAGATAGGAGAGTCGTCAAAACTGTGGGGCCGGCCCAAGTCTTCAGATCCAGCCATTGGTTCGCTCGCTTCGTATTCCCCGACAGCACATTCAGTGTCAGAACAAAACTCAAGATCAGGAGCATGCCCGCTCCACTGTAGGTGGATACCTCGAAGGCCACAGCAAAAGACTCTCCGAGTATCAAGAAGATCAGCGCTATTGACAGCAGCAACACCATCAGACAAAGCAAGGCTTGAGGTGTCTTCACGCACCTGATCGTCCTGACTGCGGTCAGAATGGCCACGGCGACAGCTCCATCGAGTACCAAAGGAGGATGACTCATTCTGGAGAGCTCCGTGCACCGTGTTCCTGGTGCCAGACCGGGGTTTCCCCGGTTATGGACTGATGGCGATGCGCCGGCATCGCCATCAGTAACCCAACCGCCAGGCAGGGCCCTCTGTCTGCGCCCTGTCTGACGGGGGCCCTGCTAAAAGTAGAACTTCAAGCCAAACTGGATATTGCGCGGTCCCTGCGAGGTTCGAAGTTGGCCCAGTCCTGCACCAAGACCCGTATTGGGAGCGTTGAGAATGGGAGTGTTGGTGAGGTTCAGGAATTCCGTCCGGAACTCGAAATGCTTCCCTTCACTGACGAAGAATTCCTTTTGAAGGCCGAGATCGAGGTTGGCCAAACCAGGACCGCGGACGGTGCCGACGCCGCAACTTCCAAAGGCCCCGGGCGCCGGCGGCCCATAGGCGCTGGGATCAAACCACTGGTAGCCCCCACTCAGAGAGTCCATGCGGCCAAAAACGTTTGCCGGAGCAATGCAATCAGCTCGTGACCCGCGAGAGTTCGTCCCTGAGGCGTCACCAGCAGAAACCGTGAGCGGGTAGCCCGTGTGCAGAGAGACAATGCTACTCACCTGCCAGTTCCCCAGTGTGCCTTTGACCCAACGGTTCGAGCCATCGCCAAATTTCTTGCCACGGCCGAAGGGCAACTCATAGGTTGCAAAGCTCCCGAGTGCACTCTTGACGTCAAAATAGCAGGGGCCCCATTCTGCTCCCTTGTCGTACAGGTTCTGCCAGTAGGCCGAGGTGGGAACGGCCTGACCTCCGGATCCGTAGTATCCGATCGAGTCCGTCATACACTTCGAATAGGTGTATGCGATCTGATATTGAAGCCCCTGGCTGAAGCGTTTCTGCAAGGTGGCCTGCAAGGCATCATAGCGTTGGTTCCCGTTCGACTCGGTCCCTGAGATCTGTGCGATATTTGCCAGGGCTGGATTGCCTGCGAGATAGGGACTTGGAGTAGTCGTACCATCCGGCAGTAATTGGCGCTGAAAATAAGGCCGTGGCACCATCAGATGTGTGCCATGCTGCCCGACATAACCAACCGTCAAGGTCGTGTCCTTGAAGAACTGGCGCTCGACGCCGAAGTTCCACTGCTGGACAGCCGCCGGCCTCAGATTCGGATCCCAAAGTCGGATGGTGGCGCCTGCGAATGGATCGGTAGGCGAAGACAGAACCGTGAGTCCGTCGCCTGTTCTCGAAGCTGGAAGAGCGAGCGTGTCATAGAGTGTCGCAAATTCCTGGTTAAACGGAGGATTGAGCGGCAGCCGCAGGTTGGTGCCGGTGCCTTCGAGATAAGACGAGATGGTGTACGCGCCGCGTATGACGGTTTTCTTTCCCAGGACACCGGGCGTCCAGGCAAAGCCAAAGCGAGGCTGAAAGTTTAGGCCCGCGTTGTAAGAATTGTAGAGCGCGCGGTTGTTGTTGTAGAGGGTGCTCTGTCCGGCCGTCTCGATCTCGCCGCTAAACGGCGCGAAGTTCGTCTGACGATCCTTGACTTCCACCCACGGAGTGTGGGTCTCATAGCGTAAACCCAGATTCAAAGTCAGCGAGTCGGTGAACCGCCAGTTGTCCTGTACATAACCAGCGAACACGTTGGCTCGGTGTCCCCAGGTTCCCGTGTCAACACCTCGTCCAAGTTGATCGGGAAGGCCTAGCAGAAAATCTGCCTCACCGGCACCGGTTCCACCACCTGCGACAGCCAGAGAACCGGGACCTGCCGTGAATTTTCCAGTGTATGACATGAATCCAGTGCGACCGTTGTTGCCCGCATAGAACGTATTGAGCTGTTGCCGCCAATACTGAAATCCGGCGTGGACCACATGCCGCCCGCGAGTCAGAATCAAAGCATCTTCATACTGGTAGACGGTGTCGGCAAAAAGCTGCTGCGTTCCGATGTTCGCGCTTCCTATATTGTTGACCAGCGCAGCGCCGAAGTTCAGGCCCAGAAGCCCAGGACCGCGTTCGTTCCCGCTTTGAATCCCGAGTTGCTCAGCCACGTTTCCCAGTCCTTTGTCGACTCCTCCGTTGTTGACGAGGACTCGATTGACACCAATCCGAACCTCATTGACCAGATGCGGACTCAGGGTTCGAGTCCAGTTGCCGACCCCATTGTGCGTGGGCGCGTCAAAGAAACTGTCAAAGAAGAGCGGGAACGAATTCGTGGAGGGATTGTGCTGCCGGCTCTGGGAGTAGCGCACGAAAACGTGGTCCACCGTTGAAAGGTTGGCGTCGATCTTGGCGTCGAATTGGTCGCCGACGGTTTTGCTGCTGCTGGTGTTGAACTGGTTATTCTGAAGATTGCTGTTGACCGGCAAAGGATACAGATTGGAGGCAAACAACGACCGGGCCACGGGGTCGATCAATTCCGCAGGAATCTGATTGTTGGGAAGAGGCACGCGGTTTCCGCTGGCATCCCGCAGGAAAGGGTTGTAAAGCTGGATACCTCTCTCAGTGAGGAGCTGAGAAAAGTCCCCTTGTCGTTCCGCGGCGGTGAAGACGCTGATGGGACTGGTCGAAGCTGGA
>Ga0111538_10011272_pt1 | contig 11864 bp, 8 predicted proteins | sample SoiMethybrSBSTD1_FD_79669 | JGI IMG/M metagenome (GOLD analysis project Ga0111538, IMG submission 79669) | Bulk soil microbial communities from a Populus tree surrounding site in Tennessee, USA - Soil MetaG P. TD hybrid SBSTD1 (version 2)... | ecosystem: Environmental > Terrestrial > Soil > Tree...
TAAGGCTACTAAGGCTATGAACATCCTACGTAAGTCATTCATTTGTCTGGTTTTGTCTCTAGTTGTGCAGGCTGCCGCGACACCCGTGTTCGCGCAGGGCTTCAGCTTCAAATGGTGGCAGACCGAGCGCTTCCAGAAAGAGCTCGTCCTGACGGCCGAACAGGTCAAGCGCATCGAGGGTATCTACCAGACCACTGAGCCGATGCTCCGCGCCCAGAAGCAGGCCATCGATCGCCGCGAGGAAAAACTCTCGAAGGTGATTCAGGATCCGAAGTCCGACGAGGCGATGCTGCTGCAGGCCACGGATCGTCTTGAAGCCGCGCGCAACGAATTGAGCCGCACGCGCACGCTGATGCTGTTCCGCATCCGCCGCGTCCTCAACGACGAGCAGCTCGTGAAGATCAACGCCATGCACGCCAAGGATCGCGCCGAGCGCGAAAAGACCGAGCGCGAACGCAAGAACAACAACAAGGGTCCGGGCAAGGACGACCACCCGGACTGCCAGTAAGTTTCGTCAGCGATTAACCGTCAGGAACTCGAGGAACATGAAGCGCTTCACTTCGTTTGCCATAGCTATCGCCATCTCCCTGAGCGTGCCCGCTTTCGCAGGGCAGGCCGCCACCGACCCGGCGCGCACCGATTCGGTTGTCAAGCAGGCCATGCGCAGTTACCAGCAGGGGCTCGACGGGATCAGGGAAACCGCCGGGCAGCCCGGTACGAGCTCGGGTGACCAGCGCGAGCTGCGCCTCGAAGAGGCGGTGTCGCTGGCGCTCGAGAAAAATCTCGACATCCAGGTTGCCAAGCTCGAGCCGCAGTCAGTCGACTTTCAGATCGCGGGTTTCCAGAATCAGTTTCAACCGGTGCTCGCGTCGACCATCGGACAGCGCGATTTGTTCCAGTTGCCGACACGCACGATCAACGGCGGCACGCGCGTCAACCAGGCGACCACGACCTACAACGCGTCGGTGACGCAGGAAGTGCCGCTCTTCGGCGGCAGCTACTCGGTCGCGTGGACCAACCAGCGCGTCGCCTCGTCCGACTCGCTCGCGACGCGCAATCCGCTCTACACCACCGGCCTCGTCGCCAGCTACGTGCAGCCGATTCTGCGCGGCTTCAAGACCGACAACCTGCGGCAGCAGCTCGCCATCAGCATCATCAATCGGGACATTTCCGAAGAGAGCGCGCGCGCCACCGTGGCGCAGACGCTCGCCAACGTCCGCAATGCGTATTGGGATCTCGTCTTCGCGCAGAGCGCCGTCGAAGTCGCACGACGCGCGACGGAGCTCGCCGACAAGCTCGTCGAGGACAACCAGGCGCGCGTCGAAGTCGGCACGCTGGCTCCTTTGGACATCGTGCAGGCACAGGCTGAAGCGGCCACGCGCCGCCAGAATCTTGCCGCGGCGGAAGCGACCGCACAGACCGCCGAGCTCGCGCTGAAGCGGTTCATCGTCAACGGCACCGACGACCCGCTGTGGCGTCAGACGATTCGCCCGGTCGATCTGCCGAGCCTCGAGCCGCCGCCGGCCGATGTCGAGGGCGCCGTTCGCCGCGCGCTCGCCGAGCGCACGGACATCCTCAACGCGCGCAAGGGTCTCGATACCAGCTACATCAACATCAAGTACTTCAAGGACCTGTCGATGCCGGCGCTGGACTTCACCGCCAGCTACGGCGCGCAGGGTCTCGGCGGTCCCGAGCTGGTGCGCTCGGGCAGCGGCCTCGACGCGCCGGTGGGATCGGTCCTGCCCGGCAACTACGGCCAGGCGTTGTCGCTGCTGCGCAATCTCGATTACCCCAACTGGAACTTCAACGTGACCTTGAGCTATCCGCTGTTCGGCAGCCAGGCCACGGCGCAGCACGCGCGGGCGCGCGTGCAGCGCAGCCAGTCGATGACGCGCATCCGCGCGCTGGAAGTCCAGATCGCCGCCGAAGTCGCCAACGCGGCGCTCACCGTGCAGAGCAACTTGAAGCGCGTTGATGCGGCGACCGCGGCGCGCGAGCTCGCGCAGAAGCGGCTCGAGGCGGAACAGAGCAAGTTCGACGTCGGCATGACGACCAACTTCTTCGTCGTGCAGGCGCAGCGCGATCTGCGCGACGCGGCCAACACCGAGCTGCGCGCGCTGGCCGACTATCGCAAGTCGCTCGTCAACTTCGAGCGCGCCCAGCAGGCGCCGGCCGGCGGTGGCGGCGGCGGCAACTTCGCGGCAACGGCGCAGCAGTAATTCAATTTCGATCGTCAGTGGACCGGTAGAGACGGAAAGGTTTATGCGCAAATTTGTCGTGATCGCGATCGTGGTGGCCGTCGTGGGTGGCGCCGCAGCGTACTTCGGCGTGTTCTCCCGCGAGGATGCCGCCGCGGCGGGTCAGGAAGCCACCGGCGGTGGCGGCCAGGGCGGAGCGGCCGGCGCCCAGGGCGGTCGCGGCGGACGAGCCAACCAGGGCGGCGGCGGTGGATTCCCGGGCGGTGGCGGCGGCGGATTTCCGGGCGGCCCCGGCGGCGGTGGCGGCGGTCCGCGCGTGCCGATGACGGTTGAACTCGACACCTTGAAGCGCGGCAAGCTTGCGGCGTATCTCACGGTCGTCGGCAATCTGATCGGCGAGCAAACAGTCGACATCGCGCCGCGCACGGGCGGCCGGCTCCTCGACGTCAACGTGAAGCTTGGCGATCGCGTGCGGCGCGGCCAGGTGCTCGCGAAGGTGGAGGATCGGGAGATCGTCGAACAGGTGCGCCAGGCCGAAGCGTCGCAGGAAGTGTCGAAGGCGACGATTCGTCAGCGCGAAGCCGACCTCAAGGTCGCCGAGCTCAACTTCGAGCGTTCGAAGAACCTGTATCAACGCCAGTTGCTCGCCAAACAGGCCCTCGATGACGCCGAGTCGCGTTACATGGCGGCGGTCGCGCAATTCGATCTGTCGAAAGCGCAGCTCACCCAGAACGACGCGCGCCTCCAGGAGCTGCGCATCAACCTGCAGAACACGCAGGTGGTCTCACCCGTCGACGGCTTCGTCGGCAAGCGCAGCGTCGATCCGGGCGCGATGGTCAACACCAACACCGCGATCGCGTCGGTCGTCGACATCTCGAAGCTGCGGCTCGTGGCCAATGTCGTCGAGAAGGACTTGCGGATGGTCAGCGCCGGCGACACGGCCGTCGTCGAAGTCGATGCGTATCCCGGCGAAAAGTTCAACGGCAAGATCGCGCGCGTGTCGCCGGTGCTCGATCCGGCGACCCGCACCGCGGCGATGGAAGTGGAAATCCCCAACACCGACTTCAAGCTGAAGCCGGGGATGTATGCGCGCATCAACCTTACGGTTGAAGAACACGAGAAGGCGCTCGTGATCCCGAAGACCGCCGTCGTGGATTACCAGAACCAGCGCGGCGTGTGGGTCCCCAACGACAGCGATCGCGCGATGTTCGTGCCGCTCAAGCTCGGCATCGAGAACAGCGAGCAAATCGAAGTGGTCAGCGGCTTGAACGAGGGCGCGAGGTTCGTGAACGTCGGCGCCGCCGCGGTGCGCAACAACGATCAACTGCTCTACGCCGGCCAGGCCGGCGGTCCCAATGGCGGCGGAGGCGGCCAGGGCCGTGGCGGCGGTCAAGGCCGCGGCAACTTTGGCGGCGACGGCGCGCGCAAGTTTCAAGGACAGGGCCAGCGGCCCGGTGGCGGTGAAGGCCAGCCACCGCGCAAGCGGCCTCAATAGATTTCAGATTGCGGATTTGAGATTGCAGATCAATTTTCGGTTGCAGATTAGCGGATTGAGCTTATGAGCATTCCTCGCATAGCGATTGAACGGCCCGTGACGATGTTCATGGTCTCGGGCGTCATCATCCTGCTCGGCGGCATTTCGCTGACGCGCCTGCCGGTCGACCTGATGCCGGATACGCAGGTGCCGACCATCACGGTTCGCGTCGGCTACCAGGGCGTCGGGCCGCTCGAAATGGAGGAACTGGTCACGCGTCCCATCGAGCAGGCGGTCAGCGCCGTCGCCGGCCTCGAGCGCGTCGATGCGACCTCGTCCGAAGGCAACGCCAACCTGCGCCTGAATTTCGCGTGGGGCACCGACCTGAGCGAAGCGGCGGATGAAGTCCGCACCCGCCTCGATCGCGTGCGCGGCCGCCTGCCGGAGGATGCGGACCCGCCCACCGTCTTCAAGTTCGACTCGAACGCGATGCCGATCATGGGCATCGGCGTGCAGGGCGACTTCGATCCCGTGACGCTGCGCGAAATCGCGCAGAACGATTTGTCGCCGCGCCTCGAGCGCGTCGCCGGTGTCGCGGCAGTGACGATCAACGGCGGCCTGCGGCGCCAGATTCACGTCGACCTGTCGCGCGAAAAAATCCAGGCGCTCAATCTCTCGCCGGATCGCGTGGTGCAGATCCTGCGCACCGAGAACCAGAACCTGCCGCTCGGCGAAATCAACGACGCCGACCGCACGTTGCTGCTGCGCAGCCCCGGCCAGTTCAAGAACATCGACGAGATCAAGAACATCGTCGTGGTCTCGCGCGAGGGCGTGCCCGTGTACCTGCGCGACATCGCCGAGGTGAGCGACTCGACCGAAGATCGCCGATCGTTCATGCGCATCTGGGACATCGCGGGCGGAGAACCCGCGCCCATCAACGGCATCCGCATGCAGGTCTCGAAGCAGTCGGGCACCAATACCATCCAGGTCGCCGACGGCGTGAAAAAGGAAGTCGAGAAGATCAACTCCGAAATCCAGGGCATGCGGCTGCAGCTGCTCGACGATCAGTCGCGCTTCATCCGCCGGGCGATTGGCAGCGTGCAGGAGCACGCCATGCTCGGCGGTCTGCTGGTCATCGCGATCATTTATCTGTTCCTGCGGGATTTGAAATCGACCGCGATCATCTGCACGTCGATCCCGGTGTCCGTGATCGGCACGTTCGCGCTGCTCTATTTTGGCGGCTACACGCTCAACACGCTGACCTTCGGCGGCCTGGCGCTCGGCATCGGCATGATCGTCGACGCCGCGATCGTCGTGCTCGAGAACACGTATCGCCATCTCGAGATGGGCAAGGACCGCATGACCGCGGCCATCGACGGCTCTGAAGAAGTCTGGTCGGCGATTCTCGCCTCGACGCTGACCCATATTGCGGTGTTCGTGCCGATGCTGTTCCTGACCGGCGTGTCGAGCATCATGTTCGGCCAGCTCGCCGCGGTCGTGTCGTTTTCGCTGGCGATGTCGCTGCTCGTCGCCGTGACGATCGTGCCGGTACTGTGCTCGCGCCTGCTCGACCCGCCGCACGTCATCCACGGCAAGAAAGGCGCGATGGCGGGCTTCAACCGCATGGTCGACGGCTGGTTGAACAAGCTCGACGAGTTCTACGCGCGGATGCTGCACCTCGCGCTGGCGCACCGCCCGACGGTGTTTGGCACCGGCATCGCGCTCTTTGTCGTGGCGATTTTCCTGATGGGTCGCATCGGTTTTGAATTCCAGCCGCAAACCGACGAGGGCGAAGTGACCGTCGACATCGAGCTGGCGCAGGGCTCGCGCATCGAGCGCACCGAGGCGGTCGCGATCGGGCTCGAGGAGAAGATCAGGAAGGCCGTGCCGGAAGCGACGATGTTGATTACGCAAGCCAACGGCGGCGGCGGGGGTGGCGGTTTCGGCGGCGGCAACACCAGCCGCGCCAACATCAACGTGCGTCTCATTCCGAAGGACGAACGCAAGCGCAGCAACGATCAGATCGCCATGGAATTGCGCCGTCAGCTCTCCGGCATTCCCGGAGTGATCGTGCGCGCGCGGCCCTCGGGCGGCCAGCAGAACATGATGCGCGGCATGGGCGGCGGCGGCGGCGACGGCCGTCTGTCGATCGAGATCCTCGGCCACGATCTGCAGACCTCGACGCAGATCGCGCAGGACCTGAAGACCTTGCTGGATTCGACGCCGGGCATTGCCGACTCGCGGCTGCAGCAACAGGAAGGCCGCCCCGAGCTCTCGGTGCGCGTCGATCGCGACAAGGCCGCCCTGCTCGGCCTGACCGTCACCGGCGTCGCCAACACCATTCGCACCAACGTCGCCGGCACGCAGGCGGCGATGTTCCGCGACGCCGGCAACGAGTATCCGATCGTCGTCCGGCTGCGCCAGGCCGATCGCGAGGAAGTCTCCGAAGTCGGCGACGTGCTGCTCAGCTCGGCGTCCGGCCAGGTCCTCCCGGCGAAGAACGTCATGGTGATCGATCGCGGCACCGGGCCGCAGTCAATCGAACGTAAGAACCAGGAACGTGTCCAGCGCGTCAACGCCGAAACGGAAGTGACGCTCAGCGAAGCGGTGAAGAACGTCCAGGCGCGGCTGAACGAGATCAAGGTGCCGAAGGACTTCGCGGTCGGCTTCGGCAACGAAGTCGAAGAGCAGAACCGCTCGTTCCGCGAACTGCAGCTCGTGCTGATCCTCGCCATCGTGCTCGTTTACACCGTGATGGCCTCGCAGTACGAATCGCTGCGCGATCCGTTCATCATCATCTTCTCGATTCCGCTGGCCGCGATCGGCGTCGTTGGCGCGCTGATGCTGACCAACACGCCGTTCAGCATGCAGGCCTACATCGGCGTCATCATGCTCGCCGGCATCGTCGTCAGCAACGCGATTCTGCTCGTCGACTACACCAACACGCTGCGCCATCGCGACAAGATGGAGCTGCGCGCGGCGATCGAGCTGGCCGGGCGCCACCGCCTGCGGCCGATTCTGATGACCTCGCTCTGCACCGGTCTCGGCCTCGTGCCGATGGCGATCGGCATCGGCGAAGGCGCCGAGCTGCAGGCGCCGCTGGCGCGCGTCGTGATCGGCGGCCTGCTGACCTCGACGATGATCACGCTGGTGTTCGTGCCGGCGATGTATACGCTGTTCGAAGAAGGCTGGCGCGGAATCTTCAAGAAGGGTTCGTCGACGCCCGCGCCTGCTGAAGCAGCTCACTGATTGATCGGCCGGTCACTGGATCGATCCAGTCCGGCGCGACTTCGGCGAGCGGCTCGAGCACGAAGAGCCGCTCGCGAAACCTCGGATGCGGAACCGCTAACCCCGGTTCCGCAATTTTTTTGTCCCCAAACAGGATCAAATCGAGGTCGAGCGTCCGCGGCGCCATCGGCGCCGGCCGTGTGCGGCCGGCCGCGTCTTCGATCAGCAGCAATCGATCGAGCAGCTCCCGCGCGCCCAGCGACGTCTCCCCCACCACCACGCCATTGAGATAGCGCGGTTGATCCGGCGACACGCCGACCGGAGCCGTGTCGTGCCAGCGGGATTGTTTGAGGTTGGTGATGAAGCCCGGAAGGGCGGAGAGACCGAACGCGAGATTGGCTTCGCGATCGCCCAGGTTGCTGCCGAGGGCGATTGCGACTTTAGTCGACGTCACCGACGAAGCGAACCGGCATGACCGCTCCGCTGTGATCGTTGATCTCGAGGGACTTGCCGATCAATTCCTTGTTTCCGGCGGCGGCCTGATCGAAGAGGCGCTTGTGCTCCAGCATCTCGCCGAGAATCACCTTCAGCATGCCCTTCTGGCGCGCGTTGGTCAGGGTCTCGACCTTCGGGCGCCATTTCTCCACGAACTGCGCATTCGCGCGGGCATCGTCGGCGGCGAGCGACTTCCACGAATCGCCCTTCGCCGACACGGCCGGGCCGCGCGGCGGATCGTTCACGAGCGGCGCGCCGAGGTCGAGCAGCGCGTGCTGCAGCCACGACAGGTGCGTCTGCTCGCGCGCGATCATGTACTGGTAGGCGTTGTTGATGTCGTAATCGGTGACGACTTGCGCGACATCCTCGTGCCGCATGAGCAGGCTCACGCGCTCGAGGTACATGTCGCGAATCAGTTCGGGGAGGGTCTGGGCGCTCACGCCTTCTGTTTCTCTTTGCAGGTGATGCAGACGCGGGTCCACGGAATGGCGTTCAGCCGCGCCTCGGCGATCGGCTCGCCGCAGTCCTTGCAGATGCCGAAGGAGCCCTTCTCGATGCGCATCAGCGCTTCGTCGATGGCCTGCAGGATTTTGGCGTCGGTTTGCTTGAGCCGCAGCTGGATGTGGACTTCGTTGTTTCCCGCGGCCTGGTCCGCCATGTCTCCCTGGCGGCCGTTGTTGTGCTCCATCGAATCGGTGAGCGGCTTGAGACCCGCGGTCTCCTCCAGCTCGGACCGCTTCTTGAGCAACGCGTCCTTATAAACCGAGACGTTCATGTAGTTCGTACTCCAAGTGCCCCCAGCGGGCTCTGCGCTAAACCTTGATGATAGCACCAATGGAACGGCCCGGCTAAAGCCCGGATTATTCATTCAGCTCGCAGGGTCGCCAGGGGCTTCCTCTGCAGTACCTCCCAACTCGACATCATCCCGATCACCGCCACCAGCACGGTGGTGATGACGACGCCAACGCTGCTCAACCCGAGCAGTGGTTTGAACGGAATTTCGAGCGCGTACTTGCTGACCGCCCACGACAGGCCGATCGCGCCGCCGGCGCCGATGCTGCCGGCGAGGATCCCGAGCAGGCCGTATTCGAGCACGAGCACCGTCGCGATCAATCGCCTGGTCGCGCCGAGCGTCTTGAAGATCGCGGCTTCATAGACACGACGGAACTTGGTCATCGCCACCGCGCCGATCAGGATCATCAACCCGCTCAGCACCACCAGCGTGCCCACCACCGTGACCGCCAGGGTGACGTTGTCGATTACCGACTTGATGGCGTCGATGATTTCGCGGCCGTCGATCACGGACACGTTCGGCGCCACCGACACCAGCGCCGTCTGCAGCCGGGCGCGCGCCTCCAGATCCTGCGGGCCGTGCAGGAAACCGATGAAGCTGTGCGGCGCCTTCTCGAGCACGCCGGGCCTGAACAGGAACATGAAGCCGCCGCTGCGGCTCTCCGACCACTCGACGAACCGGACGCTCGTGACCTTCGCGGCGATCGTCCGGCCGAGCACGTCGAAGCGAACCGTGTCGCCGACATTGATCTTGAAATTCTCGCTGATGAACTGCTCGATCGACACTTCGGGCTCTTCCGATGGCGTCGGCTCCCACATTTTTCCGGCGACGATGCGCTCGTTGGCGGCGAGATTCGATCGGTACGTGATCGTGTATTCGCGCGCGAGCGAGCCGCGGCCGCGCACGTCCTCGTAGTTCTCCAGGTTGAGCTCCCGGCCGGCGACGCCAACGACCCGCGCCCGCAGCACCGGGACGAGCGGCGCCGCGGTGATCCCTTTGTCGAGGTGCGCGGCGATCGTCTCTTCCACGGCCTTCACCTGATCGCGCTGCACGTCGATCAGGAACATGTCCGGTGAGTCGGGCTTCATCCGGAACTCGAACTGATCGACGAGGTTCTGCTGCAGCGACCGTACGCCGATGATGAAGAAGCTGCCCAGCCCGACGGCGAGCAGCACGATGCGCATCTGGCTGCCGGGCCGGCTCAATTGCAGGACCGCGTGGCGGAGCGCGAACGATCGCGAGCGCGCCAGCGGTTTGATCGCCCGCAGCAACAGCGTGCCGGCGACGTGCAGCGCGATCGCCGTGCCCGCGAAGCCGCCGGCCACGAGCGACCCGATCCGCAGTGACCCTGCCTGCCAGACCGTGAGGCCGACGAGGCCCGCCACCACCAGCACGGTCACGACGATTTGCGTGACGTCGGGACGCCGGGCCCGAGCCTCGTCCCGGAGCAGGAGCGACGGCTTCACATGACGCACATCGAGCAGCGGAACGAGCGAGAACAACAGCGAGACGAGCAGGCCAATTCCCATCCCCTGCAAAATCGCCGGCCAGGTGAGCGCGTAGGTGATGTCAACGCCCGGAGTCGCGCCGGCCAGCAGCGATGGAATCGCGCGCATCGCCATGCCGGCGAGCACCACGCCCAGCAGGCTTCCCGCCAGGCCCAGCATCGCCACTTGCGCCACGTACACGGCGAGCAGTTGAGACGACCTCGCGCCGACGCACTTCAACACCGCGATGCTCTTCATCTTCTGTTGCACGAAGACGCGGGTGACGCTCGAGACGCCAATGCCGCCGAGGATCACGATCACGAGGCCGACGAGACTCAGGTAGTTTTCCGCGCGCTCGAAGTCCTCGCCGATGTCGTCCTCGGTGGCCTTGTACGATCGCACGCGCGCGAACTCGTTCGCGACATCGGCGCGGAGGTCGACGATCAGCTTGTCGAAGGTGGCCGCCGGGACCTTGAGCAGGCGCTGCATCGCGGCGCGAGTGCCGAAGCCGAGCAGGCCCGTCTTCTCGAGATCGGCCAGATCGACGAACACCCGCGGCCCGATGCTGAAGGCGCCGAGCCGGCGTCCCGGCTCCGACACGATCACGCCGCGAATCGTGAAGCGCTGCGATCCGATCGTCAGGCTGTCGCCGACCTTGACGTCGAGCTGCGCCAGCAATTCCGGACGCACGAGCACGCCGAAGTTCTCCAGCAGCGCATGGCTGTACGGAACATCGTCGGCCAGCTTCATTCGGCCGTAGTACGGGAAACCGCGCTCGACGGCGCGAAGCTCCACCATCCGCGCGCGGCCATCCGGCCGGCCGGCCGGGCGTGTCATGGTCGGCAGTTCGACGGACCGCATACTCTCCGCACCGGCGGCGCTGAGCCGCTGATCGATCTTCGCGATGACTTCGGGTTTGAGCGGCTGATTGCTCGCAATAATCGCATCCGCCGTGATCAACGAACGCGCCTCGCCGGCAAACGTGTTGCGGACGCTTTGAATGACCGAGCGTATCGCGACGATGGCGCCGACGCCGATCGCGATGCAGACGAAGAAGAACAGCAGCCGCTGCCACGACGCCCGCATTTCGCGCGCCGCCATCAGGAGGACAAATCTCATGGTTCGACTCGCTCGAGCGGGCTCGTCACGGGTGTCTCGCCACGCTCGAGCTCGCTCACCACCGGCCGTCCGTCACGCAGGACGAGGCGATCGTCGGCCACCGCGGCGACGTTCGGATCGTGCGTCACCAGCACGAGGGTCACCCCGCGCGAGCGGCGCACCTGCAGCAGCAGGTCGAGCACGTGGCGGCCGTTCGAGCTGTCCAGGTTCCCGGTCGGCTCGTCGGCAAGGATCAACGGCGGATCGTTGGCCAGCGCCCGCGCAATCGCGATGCGCTGCTGCTCGCCTCCCGACAGTTGCGACGGGTAATGGTGGCCGCGATCGTGAAGCCCGACCTCGTCGAGCAGCGCCTGCGCGCGCTCGGCGGCGTCGCGGCGGCCCGCGATCTCCATTGGCACCTGGATGTTTTCGATCGCGGTCAGCGACGGCACGAGATGAAAGAACTGGAAGACGAATCCGATCTTCTCGCCGCGCAATCTCGCGAGCGCATCTTCATCAAGGCGCGTGATATCGACGCCGCCAATCGCGATCGTCCCCGTCGATGCCGCATCGAGGCCGGCAATCAGACCCAGCAGCGTGGACTTACCGCTGCCCGACGGACCGATGATCGCCAGGCAGCTGCCCGACGCCACATCGAGATCGAGCGGATGGAGAATCGTCAGCGGCTGGCCGCCGCTCATCACTGTCTTGCTGACGCCGCGTAACTGGATCATGTGGGCTTGGGACTTGGGGCTTGGGACTTGGGCTTCCCTAATCAGTTTGGACGCCGCAGCGCTGGCTCGAGTTCCTTCCACACGAGATCGGCAACGATCTCCGCGCCGCGGACGTTTGGATGAATGCCGTCGGCCTGATTCAACGACGCGTCGCCGGCAACACCCTGTAACAGAAACGGGATGAGCCGCACCTTGTACTCCGACGCCAACTCGGAATACACGCTGCGAAACTCGCGAGTGTAGTCCACGCCGTTATTCGGCGGCGCCTCCATCCCGGCAAGGATCACGGCGATCTTGCGATCTCGAGCACGATCGAGAATCGTCGAGAGGTTCTTCTTCAGCTCGCGCGGGGCCAAA
>Ga0111538_10011273_pt1 | contig 11863 bp, 9 predicted proteins | sample SoiMethybrSBSTD1_FD_79669 | JGI IMG/M metagenome (GOLD analysis project Ga0111538, IMG submission 79669) | Bulk soil microbial communities from a Populus tree surrounding site in Tennessee, USA - Soil MetaG P. TD hybrid SBSTD1 (version 2)... | ecosystem: Environmental > Terrestrial > Soil > Tree...
CCCAACTAATTGGACATTGGACATTGGGCGTTGGGCGTTCGATATTCGACATTAAGAGTTGAGACTTGGTAATTCCACATTGGGAATTAAACATCGAATCCCCAAACATCCAATGAATAATTTTCAACACTCAACGCCAAACTCCGAACGCCCAATGTCCAATGTCGAAATAAGCCCTATCACCTTATCTCCTTATTTCCTTATCCCTACGAAGACCGATACGCCATCTCATACTGCGACTTCACGTGAGGTCCAAGAAAAACCCGTGCATAAATTCTCATGATCGAAAGTCCATCGATGATAAAGCTCAAAGAAACTACCAGAGCGAAGACAGCCTGATCTTCGTGGATGTGACTGAACATAAGGTCTTCACCTATGAACGTAGGAGTAATGGGGAATCCTGATGCACTCAGACAACAAAGCAAAAACACGGCGGCCATCCTCGGATGTTTGTATGCATGTCCATGGAAGTGGTCCAGGTCAATGCTTCCTTCTTGTAATTTCAGCCATCTTAAGCAGATAAATCCAAGTATGCCTGCTATGGCGATCCCACTCAGATATATATGCACCTGGTCGAATGTAAAGGACTCGTTAAACGAAATTGCCAATGCAACCCAGAAGTGGTTCATTATGATAAGGAGCCAGCTTAGCCGCGCATGTTTGCGTTCGGCAAAGGACTTTAAAACCATAAGCAATCCGACAAGCGAGAATACAAGTGGTAACCACCCCTGAATTTGTGGTGATATCAACTCCTTATTATATACACAGAACATACCACCCAGGTAAAGCGGAATGAATACCAAAACAACTCGATTGACAGTGAAAAAATCCAGTTTTTTTCCAGCCCACTTCAAAGGATTCCACAGATACCGGTACATGAGCGAGTCTAGATTGAATTCCTTAATGCATAACATGTAGAGGGAATATTCAATCTTCTTGGAAAAGGAATCCTCGAGTGACTTTTGTCGCGGCACGTAATTGTAAAATTGCTCTCGAATGAGGTACGTTACGACGGATGGAGATACAAGTAATTGATACGTCCTTAGAAATGCATTCCCGGCGAAATGGAACATAGCAAGGTTCTCAAAACCCGCAGCAATTTCGATGAAGATCAATCCGATCTGCGCAATAGACGCATAAGCGATCTGGCTTTTCACTGAAGATTGGACGCGGGCAATTCCGGCGGTAACAATTGCCGTAACGAGTCCCAGCACTCCTATTAAAATTCTCACTACCAGCTGGTGTTCCCAAAAAGAATAGGTTCGCAGCAAGATAAAAATCCCAAGATGCACGGAGAGTGACCCATAAAAAATTGCACTTGAAGGAGTGGGTCCTTCCATCGCTCTTGGAAGCCATGATGAGAATGGCAGCTGTGCAGATTTTGCCGCAGCGGATATCAACAGCATCAAAGAGATGAATATACCAATCGTCGTATGCGATTGAAGTTGGTCCTGGACAAAATCGTAATTATTGAGTTTCAGAAATGTGATGTTTTCATGCCACAAGTGATGACTTGCCCACATCGCGAGTAATAACCCTACATCACCAATCCTGTAAATTGAAAAGATCTTAACCGCATTCTTAACGGGCAAATAGCGTTCACGGTAAAAAGCGATAAGCAGAAACGAAGAAATTCCAAGGATCTCCCAACCAATGAACAAAGTTTCAAGGTTGCCTGAGAAAATCACAAAATTGTAACCGATATAAAAGAAGAGGATCGTGTTAAAGAATCTCTTGTACCCAATTTCCCGGTGCAGATAGTATCTGCTGTAGACGGTAACGAGAAATGTAAGCATAGAACCCACAAGCAAGTAAGTGGCCGTGATCTTGTCAAAATAAAAATCAATCAAGAACTCATATCCACCAGCGCTGTAAAGAATGATCTCCTTGAGGTTAAGGGTTGGGCGGCCAAGAAAAAACCAATATGCCACAAATGCGACAGCTACGGCGAAGTGTAACCCGACCGTAACAAATGCCGCCCATGAAATTGAATTTTCCTTTTTTGCCGGAACAAGCAAGCTAAACGCAAAGCCCACCAAGGGGACGATTATAAAAAATTGAAGTATCGATTCCATCGTGAAGTCTTATGAAAGTGAATAAACTGGGAGATTATCCGCATTGGCCTCTATCAACGCAGTGAGATCTGTTATAGACTCAATCTTCTTTTTCATGGGGCAATAAGTACTAAAGACTCCATCTTTAAATAAATGGAGTTGTCGCGTTTCAGGGTGGACCGCAACCAGGTGAACCCATTCGTTGATAAACCATTCGTACATCTCCGGCGCACGTTGTATCGTCTTAAGCACAACGTCCGGAAAATGTTCAACGATAAGAAGAAGCCTCACCGGATCGTGAACCTCGATCATCTGGCTTGGTAATCCGGGACGCAGATCACCATCGATACCATTGGCTACGCCAAACAATCCCATCACATTATGCGGAAGTTTTGTGCCTGCTCCCAACTTTTGGTTGTCTACCCGCGAAAAGAAATATTCGAGGTTAATACCTCCACATACAGGACCAAGCGGCTTCATTATGTTGAATAGCAACTTGCCATCAAGGTCGATTGAATGGTCATATGAATTAAGGAACGAGCGCCGGTCCAGGAACAGCTGCTTTGTCAGCGACCTTTTTCCAACAATACACAATGTGTTTGTTGCGTGATTCAATTCGGGTCGGGGTTCAAACAATGAAACCGACCGCGTTTGAACTTTCTCATGGATCTTTTCTGGGCTAAGCTTTGAGTTCAACGACACAAACCTTCGTGACCTCTCTTTCGCGTTGTGTTCTAGCGCATTTGCAAAGATCACTTCATTCTTGTCGTGATTCTCAACGTTTTCTTTCGACAAAGAATGTTCGTCGAAGAACATGATTTCATCGCGAGTAGTATCATGAATTCCGCCGACGAATTGCGTGCCTGGCGGTATCACAATTCCCCCCTTTGTGAGGATCTCTCTTACTTTTGGATGATTTGCCATGTAACAGACTGCTCGTGAATTCACAGAACCAGCGCGGCCGGAACATGCCCCACAATCGTAGGCAGCGTAGTGAGGATTGTTTACGCTGCTTGAGCCATGGCCGATCACATACACGATCGGCGCAAAATCCTTAATCAATCCAATACTTTTCAACAGTCCCTCTACACGCACAGCCATTTCCTCTATGGTAAATCCGATCTGCAGATCATTCTCGCGATTCTCCGGATGTTTGTTTTCAATTGTGAGTTTTGAAAACTTATCCATGTGCCGGAATGACGACGCTGTCGCTGGACTCATCGTTGGCCTGAAAATATTCAAGAATAATCTTGCAGCAGACCAGAATCCCAGTGTCTGCGAGATCAACCAACCCCAATGAAATGACTGAGTATGCTTGTTAAAATGCATTTCAGTCGCTCTCTTCTTTTTCGCACCAATCTCTTTGATCAGATATTTCGGCGTTACCGGCGCTGGACAAAGTTTTGTATAGAACTTTCCGTCTTCGGGTTGATAAAAGAACTCGACTCCAAAGAATCCCGGGGTACCAAACGTCTCACAATGAGGATCGAACTTTTCGAGATAGCGACGGAGTGAACATTCGCGATCATCGATGCAGAACATTGCCTGAAAGCTCCTACGTGATGATAACGACGGCACGGACTTTTCCATTCTTATGCCGGCGAGTACTTCGTCATAATAAGTCCACTCAAATGCTTCCTGCCAAATGGTAGTAACTTCATCTAGTTCCGTTTCTAAATGTTCTTCGAACAGATCTGCAGGCCGTTCCTTCAGTTTCTCTGCCAGAGGCTCCCAGCCGTTTCCAAAATGAAACTCCAGCGCATCGATCTCCAATAAAAGTTCGAACACGATGAGATCATGAATGGATGGTTTTTTCTGTTCAATCAACGTCTGTGGCTGGTCTTCAATCACGGAAAACATTCCTGACCATCCCTGATGCGCAAATTGCTGATCAAAAAGATATTGCTTGTAAAGTGACTCGTCACCAATGAGAATTTTGAGCAGGTCACTGATCTCCGCCGTGCTCCTCAGTAGAAGATTTCTCACTTTTTTGGTTTTGAAGAAGCTGGTGAAGCTGTTTCGCTCCAGTTCCCGGATCGAGGAGATAAAACTTTTCTCTTTTACGGGAAAGTTCCAAATTGCAATTCCCTGATCAAGATAGCTGCACAATATCCGGAATAGAATAGGATGTACAAGTGAATCCATGTCGATCTGATACTGACGTTTCCAGTTGGATCTGAGTTGACCTATACGTGGTGCATTCTTAGTGTATTTTGACGAAAGGACTTTGTGCTTCCAATCGTTGAGCTGTGAAGGACCTTTGCGCTGGGTGATAACCCGGTCAAGAATCTCGGAGTTTATTTTTTTTGATTGATATAAAGAACGGTATTCAGCTAGTGACAGGGACACCCTGTAACCGAATAGCGCCGACGCCCTGTATATCGCTTTGTGAAAATTGAGATGTTGGAAAGCATGTAAAGTATTATGATGAATAAAATCTTTTAACGGCGCCTGCGACGGCAAATAATGTTTCAGTTCATGCAACACTTCATGCTCATTAAAACAAGAATTATATGTATTCATACAAGATTTTGATAGAATCGACGGCTCGTTGAGCCATTACTAAAAAATGAAATTGGATCTGATAAAGTGAAAAAAAGCAGATGAAAGCCCGACTTCGCTGCCCTAGCGCTCTTTCCTCGCTAGCTTGCCCGATAATTATCGAGCGGCAGTCGGGTGTCGGGCGCAGCCGATCAGATCAGAAATGATCGCTTGGTAACGTAAAGTGGAACGCCGGATATGTTACCCCTAAAACAAAACGCATCAAAATGGGAATAGCGTTGAAGTTCCGGGCTATTCAAAGGAATAAACGAGATCAGCTGTTGGATAAAGAAAAAATTGTTCTCGTGCTTGTAGTCCTTCTCGGATTCAACCTTTTCAGGCAACTGAGCACCCGGCAATGTGTGAGAATTTGGATTCTTCAAACAAACTTCGCGATGCAGCGACGTTTGATAACGGGTTGAAACCAGGGAGTTGCAAACGATTGAACAGATTAAAAGTAGACCAATCATCGAGCAAACAGACGATCTGATGTATTCCACCCTTTTCATAAAAGTGGGACAAATGTAAAAACTTTTACAATATGTCTCCATCGTAGAGATTGAATGATGATAGCGTTGGAACAGAAATCATAGAACAATCGTAAAATACACCTGTCAGTTATCTTAATTTTGACTATAATCTACCAGCTGCTTTTAAACCAATATGACATGATCTCATTCTATCCAGGTCCGTCTCGCGTGCACGACGAAATACCATCATATGTAAAAGACGCCTTCAAAAAGGGCATTATGAGCATCAATCATCGCAGTGATGGATTCATGGAGATATCAAAGAATACAATCAGGCTGTTGCATGAAAAATTAAAAATTCCGAAAGATTACACTGTATTATTTACGTCCTCGGCTACTGAGTCCTGGGAGATCATTGCTCAGTCAATTGTACAAAAGAAAAGTTATCACATCTACAATGGCGCGTTCGGACAAAAGTGGTTTGACTATTCGAACCGACTCCACCCGGAAGCTACGGCATATTCATTTTCGCTAAACGATAAGCTCGATCCAAAGATGCTGGAAATCAGCGAACAGGACGAAGTATTGTGCTTTACCCAAAATGAAACCTCAAATGGAACTCAGGTCAGCAGCGCTGTGATCAGATCTTTTAAGAAGAAGTACCCATCAGCAATTATTGCTGTTGATGCGACCTCTTCAATGGCTGGCATCAAACTTGATTTCAAGGTAGCAGACATCTGGTTTGCCTCCGTCCAAAAATGCTTTGGTCTGCCTGCAGGGTTAGGACTACTTATTTGCTCCCCACGAGCAATGCATATTGGGGATTCAAACGCTGAGCGAAATCATTACAATAGCCTGACCTTCATGTCAGAGATGATGGCGAAATGGCAAACGCCGTTCACTCCCAACGTATTGGGTATATACATGTTAATGAGGGTGCTCGAAAATTCAAAGGAAATCGGAGAAGTTCACGAAAAGACTCTGGAGCGTTATGAACAATGGAGCTCCTTTCTCGATAAGCGCAAGAGCATCAGGCATCTCGTGGACACAAAAGTAGTACGATCCTATACTGTTGTCCCTGTAACAGCTCCCGCAGAGATAATTCAATCTATTAAAGACGCGGCTAAACGCCAAGGTTTTTTATTAGGTGAAGGCTATGGTGAGTGGAAAGCAAGCACGTTCAGAATTGCTAATTTTCCAGCTCTAAAGAAAAAGGAAATTAAAGAATTGATGCGGTTATTGGAGAAATTCTAACAGTGTCTGATGTCCTTTACTACGATATTTCAATCGTTGACGGTAGTGCACCTAATAATATAATTGAACGCCAGCTACATTATTTTTGAAAATATTTTCACCTTTGTAGTTACGAATCAACCTTATGTCGCGGATTTCCAGGTACATGGTTAGAATGGCACTCGTATTAATGCTATTTCAATTTTTGTCTCCGGCATTCATACCATTGATCGTTCAGGAAATACCCACCGAGAAAGCGACAGCCTATCACGCTCAGCACAGTTCAATTATTGCGCCCACGTTCCTTAAGGAAAAAGATGAGAAGGAAGACGGTGACTTGGACACACCTAACGAGCCGGCAGCAATTCTTGACTTCACAAGCCACAGCTTCAATTTAGCTGTTTGTCACAGTAACAAGTATTCCAAATTCGCAGAAGAAGAACACGTATTCATTCAACCGCCTCGGTTTGCTCTCCTCTGTATTCTTTTAATTTGATCCATCACTTCGTAGTCGTCTAGCCATAGTTGTGGCCCGGGCGCATTCGTCCTTTCCCCAAATGGAAAGTACGCAACCTGTTAATACTTTCTGAAATTCTACCTGTTGTTTTCATTCCAGAAAACGACAGTCAATTCGCGCAAAAAGGTATTTAACTAAATGATGTCAATCAATAGAAGTAAGAAAATGCTCATAACGCACTCGAGATTCCGCGCTACATGTTTCATTCGGAATTTCTATAATTCCAATGAAATGGAATATGCGTTCGGACTTTTATTGAATATTCTCCTTGTGATAAGTACGGGTAGGACTATTGACATTCTGGTAGCCGCGACTCTTCGCACCCGTTCATTTTTGTAAACGGCGTGCAAGAGTTAGTAAGAACAAGGAAGAAATAAAGCAGAACAACAACCAAGAAAAACCTTATCAACCTTAAGCATATAACAATTGAACAATCACGATGCCCTAAGAGAAAGCCATTCCAAACTGAACTGAGCAATCGAAAAAGGTGGTGATCTAATATTTAAACATTAACATGAAAACAATAGAAATTCCTAAAGACGGTCTCGCGGGCCTAAAACAAAACTGGCGAGTGGATGCAGTTTCCGGATTCCTCGTATTCCTTCTTGCCTTGCCATTGAGCCTTGGTATTGCAAAGGCTAGTGGATTCCCTGCAGCTATGGGCGTACTAACAGCCATGATTGGAGGTATGTTCGTTAGCATTTTTGCCGGCTCTGCGCTAACGATCAAAGGTCCCGCCGCGGGACTAATTACTATTTGCGCTGGAGCAGTGACCGAGCTTGGCGCGTTGAACATTGAAGGAGTCACCGGAGTACAACTGGCATGTGGCGCTATAGTAATAATGTCGGTTATTCAAATCGTTTTTGGTTTTCTCAAATTCGGATCATTGAGTGATTTTTTTCCTCCTTCCGCGGTACACGGAATGTTAGCCGCAATCGGTTTGATCATCTTCTCCAAGCAAATACATGTATTGTTAGGAATTGATCCTGCAACACTGAAGGGACTCGAACCCATTGAACTCTATAAATTGATCCCTCACTCTTTTATGAATGCCGACGCACGAGTTTCTCTGGTAGGAATTGTGAGCCTCTTTATCATATTTGGAATGCCATTGTTAAAAGGAAAGATCTTCAGGGTCATTCCTGCGCCGATGGTGGTACTTGCTGTTACAATACCCATGGCGTTGATCATGGATTTCCGGCACACGGAACCTGCATTCGACCTCGTCAGCATAGGCAACTTCTGGCAGAACATTTCATTCGGCGTGAGGTTCGACGCGATTGGCACTGGTGTTTTCTGGAAATACGTAGTCATGTTCCTCTTTATTAACAGCCTTGAATCCTTATTAACGGTCAAAGCTGTAGACGGACTCGATCCTTTCAAACGTCAATCAAATCCAAACAAAGACCTTTCAGCACTAGGCGCCGGTAATTTTGTGTCGGGCCTACTGGGCGGATTGCCAATGATCTCGGAAGTAGCGCGTAGTTCAGCGAACGTCAACTTCGGAGGCAGAACGAGGTGGGCAAACTTCTTCCACGGCTTTTTTCTCTTCATAGCGATGCTGCTCTTCATTCCGGTTATTGAGATGATCCCCAACTCAGCGCTGGCCGCATTACTTATTGCGGTGGGATACAGGCTGGCTTCTCCGAACGAGTTCTATAAAACTTACAAAATCGGCGCTGAACAACTGATGACCTTTCTCATCACTATCATCGTAACGGTTTCAACCGACTTGCTTGTCGGCGTTGCCGCTGGTATCCTCGCAAAGTTTATTTTCCATATCCTCAACGGCGCACCCTTGAGAAGTTTGTTCAAGCCGAGGTACGAAATAACCGAAAACAACGAGGAGTACTATATAGCAGTAAAAGAGTCGGCCATATTCTCGAACCTCATAGGCTTCAAGAAACTTTTTAAGAAACTCAAGCCAGGCAAGAAAGTGGTGTTGAACTTTGCAGATGCACTTATTGTGGATCATACGTTCATGGAACAGCTTCATCATTTCGAGGAAGAGTATCAACACGGAGGAGGTACAGTTGCTGTTACTGGATTCGAATATTTTCAGCACTTCTCTAATCATCCACTGGCCACACGTAAGTACTCACGAGGCAAGACAAATAAGCTTGAGATAAAGCTCAATCCGCGTCAGGTTGAGTTGCGTAAGTTCGCTGAGAACAACGACTTGATCTTTTACCCACAGAAGATCAAAAACGCCCAGAAGTTTAAAAACTTTCCTATTGAAAAAGGAGCAAAGATCCTATACGAAGAAAACATTCTTTCGAAGTATACCGATTTCGGAAAAGTTGAAATATCCGATATAACGGTATCGCAAGGCGCTGGAATTGCGCAGGAAGATTCAGTATACACGGTGGTCCATCTTTCAGATCTGGATATGAATATCCCTAACTTCTCACTGGAACCCGAAAAACTTTGGACAAAATTCTCAGAGCTTGCATTTGGCAAGGATATCGATTTCAAAGATCATCCAAACTTCTCGTCAAAATATTATCTGCGAGCCGAAGATGAGGATCGTGCCCGGCTGTTCTTCCGCGAAAATCTTATCGGTTTTCTTGAGACACATTCGCTGGCGCATGTTGAGTCGCAACGCAATAAACTTTTGATTTATGAAAAGCGTGACACCCTTTCGACAACTGAGATAATGGATGTGCTGGCGTTCGCGGAAGGATTTGTCAGCACCTTAAATAATGTTGAAGAGCAAACTGTTTAAAACATGAACAACCTGGTTAGTCTTATGGCAATGGCCGGTATGGACAAAACACTGATCATTGCCTGTGGTGAATGCGGCATTAGCAAACACATTGAATTTAATGACAGGATCTTTATCCTTGCTTTATCCGACAGTATGTTAAGTAACCATGATCCGCTGGAGAAGGGGAAAATTCAATATTATATCGAAAGCAAGGAGTGCAGAAAGGTAGTTATTGTTGGGTCTGTTCATCAGAACCTCATAGACCGCCTTATACGCAGCGAGGCCCTTCTTTCTCCTGCAGCGTCATTGAAATTCAACACGAAAGTATTCCTACGAAACCAGGACAAAGAGATCCTTCCGGAAACTCTTCGCGATCACATGCTCATAGAACTGCATGTAATCAGTCAGTGCAATCTTCTCATGGACTATTATTTTATCCGTGAACGGGTGATGAAGGCAAAACTTCAGATCCGTGGAGTTGTCATTGAGCAGACGGAGGGACACCTCAAAGAAATTTTTTACAACGGGACTATTTACAACGACATCATTTCAATGAATTAATTGAAAATCGGGTTGATAAATTCGTTCAATCAACCACATAATACTAATCGCAAAAATGAAAAAACATATTATCACCATACTCTTCTGTATGGTTTCACCGGTCTGTGCCCTATTTGCACAAAATTCCTCGACTTCGAATACAATCGAAGAGATGAGACTTAAGCTAAACGAAGATGGAAGTCACTATTTAAAATGGACGTTCCTCAATCAAATCTGGTTTCGATATAACGACAGCAATCCGGGCACAACTGTAGTAGGTGAACCCGCCGATCAAACATTTGATATCGGGCTGCGAAGAACACGTATTCAATTCTTTGGCCAGATTACTGACCACGTATTCTTTTATACGCAGTTTGGTCAGAACAACTTCAACTTTCTTTCGCAAAACGCAGCCAACCGTAAACTTCAGGTATTCTTTCACGATGCTCTCGGAGAATACAAGGTCTGGAAGACAAATGACAAGTTGAAAATCGGAGGCGGCCTCACAATCGCAAATGGATTATCACGCTTCAGCCAACCAAGTGTATCAACGATCATGACTATGGATGTTCCTGTCTTTGCGCAGGCTACCGTTGATCAGACGGACGAATTTTCGCGTAAGCTTAGCTTGTATGCGCGTGGTCAGCTTGGCAAGTTTGACTATCGTGTGGTGTTGAGCGATCCGTTTCCCATTACAACAAATGGGCAAACACTACCACCAATCGGTCCAAGTGCAACGTTCGCGCAGGTGGGTCATCACAAGCAGTACCAGGGATTTTTCATGTACAACTTCTTCGACGCAGAAACTCACACAACGCCATACATGACGGGGACTTACCTTGGCAAAAAGAAAGTATTCAATATTGAAGCAGGATTCATCACACAAAAAAATGCCACGTGGACAAGTTCCGATGGCGGTGTAACGACAGATTATCATAACATGAACCTGTGGTCAGTCGCATTGTACTACGATGCACCGGTCAATTCCGAAAAAGGAACCGCGTTGTCGGCTTACGCCGGATATTACAACCTCGACTATGGCACAGATTATCTGAGATACAACGGAATCATGAATCCTGCGAATGGTATTAACAACGGCCCGTATGCGGGTAGCCAGGGAAATGCATTTCCAATGTTTGGTACAGGAAAAGTAATTTATACACAGGTAGGATATCTCCTGAAAAAAGATCTTTTCGGCGACATGGGAACGCTCATGCCGTACGCATCATTAATGAGCGGGGATTATGACAGGCTAAGTGATGGTATGAACGTACTTGATGTTGGCGTTAACTGGTTAATTAAAGGCCATACCAGCAAGCTTACCCTCGATTATCAAAGCAGACCCGTGTATGAATCACAAGGTCAGGATTTAGTAAAAGCTTCAACAAAGGGCCAGGTAGTGCTGCAATATCAGGTATCCTTTTAGGTTCAGGTTTGGGACGCAGCAGAATGCCGGGCGCAAGTCCGGCATTTTTGTTTTAGCTTTGCAGCAAATTTTTGCCATGCTCGACCTAAAGGAAATCTTTTCCGTAACGCTGATCTTATTTTCTGTCATCGATATTCTAGGCGCGATCCCTTTCATCATTATCATACGTAAACGTGAAGGAAGGATACAGGCCGAAAAAGCAACGCTGATCTCAGCCGCGCTCATGGTGTGCTTTCTTTATCTCGGTCAATCGATACTAAACCTCTTTGGGCTGGATATAGCATCCTTTGCTGTTGCTGGTGCTATCGTTATTTTTATTGTAGCGATGGAAATGATACTTGGAATCACTCTTATTAAAGATGATCCCGAATCAAC
>Ga0111538_10011274_pt1 | contig 11863 bp, 9 predicted proteins | sample SoiMethybrSBSTD1_FD_79669 | JGI IMG/M metagenome (GOLD analysis project Ga0111538, IMG submission 79669) | Bulk soil microbial communities from a Populus tree surrounding site in Tennessee, USA - Soil MetaG P. TD hybrid SBSTD1 (version 2)... | ecosystem: Environmental > Terrestrial > Soil > Tree...
CAGCGGCCTGGTGGGCCGCTGCGCAGCTGATCAGAGGATCCCGCGCGAGGCGAAGGCCGCCTCGACCTGGGCCGCGACGCCGGATCCGTAGAGATCCTCGGCCGCGGTGACGATGTCACCGGCGAGGTCGGTCATGGTCTCGCCGTCGAAGCCGAACTGGCCCTTCAGGATCGCCGTATCGGCATGCATGCTCCCGATCGCCGTGCGCACCTCCCAGAGCGCCCGTGACCAGATACGGCCGTCGGCGTGGACCTCGCCGACGAGGTCGTCCGGGTACATGAGGTTCGAGTCGAGACGACGCAGGCAGTGCGGCGCCGTCGGGTCGTACGACGTCGCGTCCCAGTCCGCGACGCAGGCCGGGTCGGACGAGGCACGGAGGCCGAGCTGCGCACGGACGTGCTCCGACACCGTGACCGCCCAGTAGTCCCCGAACCCCTCGCTGATCGCCCCCGCGTCCGCGCCGTCGAAGTCGAAGTCCTGCGCGAAGTGGATCGCATGGCCGTACTCGTGGAGGATGACCTCGCCGTCCTCGGCGTCGTCGACGCCGCCCTTGCCGAGGCGGATCTCGTCCTTCTTGTCGGTCGCGAACGAGTTGTCGACGCCCCACTGGTTGATGCGCAGCCGCTGGGGCTCCTCGTTCACGGGCGGCAGCGGGCCGCCGGTGCGGAAGCCGAGCGACTGGATGTACCTCTGCGCCTCGGTGATCCAGTAGTACGCCATCACCTGCTCGAACTCGTCCTGGCTGCGGTTGAACAGGAACGTGTTCGTCGGCGAGTACGCGGGATTCCCGGTCTCGCCGACGATCTCCGCCCAGTCTCCGCGGAGAAAGCCGGAGCCGTCGAGATTCGTCAGCCGGACGGTGCGATAGGCGCCCTGAAGTGCCGCGTAGTCGGCGTCCTTCTGGTCGGTCAGGTCCTGATTGCCGAGGTCCTGGACCGGGTTCGGGACGAATACCCGGGCCTGGCCGTTGTCCGAGCCGGAGCCCGGCTTCGTTGCGAGCGCCGCGGACGCGCCGACCAGAGCCAGCACGACGACGGCGATGAGGGCTCGCTTCACGATCTCCCCTTTCCGGTGTCTGACGGACGGGCGGAAGGCTAGACGATCGATTCCGAGTGGGCGTGTGGGGGGGACGGACGTGACCGAGCATGGCGAGGTGAACGGCCGCGGCGCATATCCGGAGATATGTGTCGTGGCCGATCGTCGCGCCAGGCGACGTGTCACGACCACCAGCCACGTGTGCGGCCATTCGGAATCGATCGTCTAGCGCGGCTTGCGCGGCCTGGGCTTCGGCTTCTTCGTGAAGCCGTTCGCCGGGGTCGCGCGGTCCCAGGTGAAGCCCGTCGCGACGACGCGCGTCACCGTCGTCCGATACGTCCCGACCGACGCGGGCTGGTCGAACGTCATCACCCCGCGCACCGTCTGACCCGCTGCGCGCGCGTAGACCTTGCCCTCGCGGTAGAGCGCGACGGTCACGGCCGCGTCGTCGAGACGACGGCCGCCGGTATCGACCACGGTGACGTAGACGTGGACGCGGCGGTTCGCGACGCCGTACCGGATTGCGGCCACGCGGATCGGCGGCGGGGGTGCGACCGTGATCGCGGCGGACGCGGTCAGCGGCCCGGTCGCACCGGCCACGGTCGCGGTCAGCTGACCTTCGCCCGGGATGCGGCCCGCAGTGAACGTGACGGTCGGACCGACCGGGGTCACCGTGCCGAGCGTGCCCGGCGTGAGGGCCCAGGTCGCGGTGACCGGGAACTCGTTGCCGAGCTGGTCGAGCCCGATGACGTTGAACGTCGCCGTGCCGCCCGTCGTGACCGTCGCCGACGGCAGATCCAGACGGATCGAGACCGGCGCCGCGCCCGTCACCGCGACGCTGCGCGTCCCGGCCGTGACGCCCGGTCCGGACGCCGTGATCGTGACGATCCCGGTGCTCGTGTCCTGGTAGTAGACCTGGGCGGTCGCGAACGTCCCTGCGGGAAGGGTGAGGGTCAGCGTGGGCGTGAACGGCCCCGTCGCGCTCGTGGAGAACGTCCCCGTCGGTGACGACGAGACGAACGTGGTCGGGACCGCGGCGGCGGGCCGCGCGGCCACGCCCGCGACCTGCGCCTGCACGGTGATCGGCGCCGAGACCGTCCCCGCGACGACCGAGGGCGGCGCGCCGACGAATGCGATCGTCGTCGGCGACCAGGCGCGGAACGCACGCCACGTGACGGGCAGCCGGGCCCCGTCGAGACCCCCCGCGCACCAGGTGCTCTGGCTCGGCCCGCAGGCGCGCACCCCGGGATCGGCCGGGGTCTCGGTCGCCGAGTCGCGGATCGCGGTCGCGAGCCGGTCGAGCACGCTGCCGGTCAGGGCGGCCCACTCCGTGGCCGGGAGCGCGCTCGCGTTGCGAGGCGCCCATGCGAACCCCCAGTGATCGGCGGGGAGCCCCGAGCGCACGCTCGAGTTACGGAGTGCGTAGACCTGCGCCGAGACGAAGTGACGCATCAGGTCTGGGTCGACGACCGTGTACCCGAAGCCGAAGTCCCACTGCCAGGCAGCGTTGCCGAGCGGGCTCGAGGCGCTCGCGAAGAATGCGTTCGCCGTCCCGGAGACGGCGCCGCCCGCTCCCGCGAGGAGATCGGCGTGCCGCAGGTAGTCGACGAGCGCGTCACGCCGTCCCGCCGCCGACGCGCCCGGGGCGGCGTAGCCGCGGACGTCCCCGTACACCTCCTGCGACCAGTCGCTGACGTAGGCGTTCATCTCCGACCAGAACGCGGCGTCCTGGAGCCATTCCTGCATTCGCGCCTTGTACGTCGCGACCTCGGCCACCTTTTGACCGATGCCGACGACGAACACGACGCCGCGCGTGGGCGGCCCTTCGCCGCCGGCGTCGTAGAGCCCACGGAGGAACTCGCGGAGATTCGCGCGCTGGTTCCCGTCGTTCCGCCGCATCGCCGAGGTGACCTCGTTGAGCGCCCAGGTGTCGCCCCTCGTGACGTCGAACCCGGCGGCGGCCATCTTGCGCCGCGCGTCGATACCCGCCTGGTACCAGGTCGCGCTGTTGCCGGCGACCCACTTCTGCCAGGTCGTCAGGTGGATCTCCGCCATCGCGTGGAACGCAGGCCCGAGCGCGCGGATCCGCTCGGCCTGCCCGGGGCGCTGCCGCGTCTTGTCGCCGACCACCGGCGGGACGGAGACGTAGTACTGCGCGCACGGGGACGCCTTCGCGGCCAGCGTCGTGGCGAGCCGGAGCCAGTCGCCCGGGGCGTAGAAGACCGCCCGGAGCGGCCGGCACTGCTGCGCCTCGAGCGGCCGGAACGCGATCCGCCGGCTCGTCAGCGTCCGCCAGAGCGCATCGGTCCGCACCGGGTCGAGCGACGGCACGTCCGGTACCGTCGCTGCGGTCGCGGCCGACCCGATCGACGGAAGCGCGAGGCCCGTGACGACGCACGCGAGCAGGACCGCGAGCCGGACGGGCGTGCGACGCATCGCGGCAGGCTACGCGAGGCCTGTGATGGAGCTGTGAATGCGCGTCGCGGCGGTCAGGCGCCCATCGGGGCCGCCACGCGCGACAGCGGGAACGTCGCCGTGAGGAGCGTGCCGGCTCCCTCCGGGCTCTCCACGTCGAGGACGCCGCCGAGCGCCTCCACGCGGTCCTTGAGGCCACCGAGCCCGGTCGCCTGCTCCTCGCCGCACTCGACGCACGCGCCCCCGACGCCGTCGTCCCGGACGACGACCGTGAGCGTCCCGTCCTCGTGGACGACGCTCAGCCATACCTGCGAGGCCTGCGCGTGCTTGATCGTGTTCGTCGCCGCCTCGGCGCAGACGTAGTACGCCGCGATCTCGATCGCCTCCGGCAGCCGCGACGGGAGCCGCAGGTCGAGCTCGACCGGGATCGCCGAGCGTCCGGCACCCGCCCGGAGCGCAGACTCGAGCCCCTCGCGCGCGAGGAGCGGCGGGTGCAGGCCGCGCGCGAGCTCGCGGAGGTCGTCGATCGCCCCTTCGAGCTCGCAGAGCGCGCCGTCCGCGAGTGGAGCGAGCTCCGGGTCACGCCCGATGCGCTGCGCGAGCATCCGGAGCGGAATGAGCGATGCCGTCAGCCGCTGCTGGGCGCCGTCGTGCAGGTTGCGCTCGAGGCGGCGCCGCTCCTCGTCGGCGGCCCGCACGATCCGGAGCCGTGACGCCTGGAGCTGGTCGAGCTTCGCGACGAGGTCGCGATGCAGGCGATCGCGCTCCATCGCGATGCGGATCATCGGGACGAACGAGCCGAGGAACTCCGGCGACTCGAGGAGGCGGCGCCGGTGGAGGATCGCGCCGATCTTCCGCGTCGGGTACTCGACCGGCGTGACCATGCCGCCCGGCACGGGGGCCGGCTCGGACACGTGCCCGTCGACGTCGACGTAGCGGCGGCGCTCCCAGTCCCACCAGTAGAGCGCGAGACCGGGGTCGTCCAGGATCTCGCGCAGCGCCGACTGCACCTCGCGCGGGGTCGCGAGATCCGGGATCGCGCTGAAGATGCGCCCGATCGTGTCGAGCCAGTTGGTCGAGCTCACGCCACGGGTTGTAGCGTCTGCGCCCGGTCGCGGCCAGTCGAAGGCGCGAGCAGGGCTCCCGACTACGCTGCCACCATGGCCTCGAGACGCCCTCATCCGGCTCCGTCGAGCCGCACCCGGGTGCGCAGGCTGCCCGAGCGGGGCGCCTACGACCGAGCGGCGATCGACGAGGTGCTCGACGCGGCGCTCGTCGCACACCTCGGGTTCGTCCACGACGGCCAGCCCTTCGTGATCCCGACGCTCCACGCGCGCGTCTGCGACCGCGTGTACGTCCACGGCTCCGCCGCGAGCCGCGCGCTCCGCGCGCTCGCGACCGGGATTCCCGCCTGTCTCACGGTGACGATGCTCGACGGGATCGTGCTCGCGCGCTCGGTGTTCGAGCACTCGATGAACTACCGCTCGGTGCTCGTGCTCGGCGCGGCGACCCCGGTGTCAGCGCCCGACGAGAAGGCCGTCGCGCTCGAGGCGTTCACGGAGAAGCTCCTTCCCGGCCGGTGGCTCGAGGCGAGGCAGCCGACGGCGAAGGAGCTCAAGGCGACCTCGATCCTCTCCCTGCCGCTGGACGAGGCGTCCGCGAAGATCCGCACGGGCGGGCCCGAGGACGGCCACACGCCCGACGCCGACCTCGACGTCTGGGCCGGGCACCTGCCCCTCGCGATGCAGGCGCTCGAGCCCGTGCCGGACCCGGCGCTCCGGCCGGGGATCCCCGTGCCGGCGGGCCTCCGGCCCTATCGCAGGCCCGGTCTCGTCCCGTAGGCCGCGCGACCTCCCGTCCTACACTGCCGAGGTGGCCGAGGCGGGAGTCGACACGATCGTCATGAAGTTCGGCGGCTCCTCCGTGGCCGACGCCGAAAAGGTGCGGCACGTCGCGACGCGGTTCGTCGAGGCCAAGCGGCGCGGCCTGAACGTCGTCGGCACGGTCTCGGCGATGGGGAAGTCGACCGACTCCCTGATCGCGCTCGCCCGCGAGGTCTCACCCGCCCCGAGCCCCCGGGAGCTCGACATGCTCCTCTCGACCGGGGAACGGATCGCGTGCGCGCTCGTCGCGATGGCGATCCACGACCTCGGCGAGGAGGCGGTCTCGTACACGGGCTCGCAGGCGGGGATCGTCACGGACTCGGCGCACGGGAAGGCGAAGATCCGCGAGATTCGCGGCGACCGGATCCGGAGCTCGCTCGAGGAGGGGAAGATCGTGCTCGTCGCAGGCTTCCAGGGGTTCTCGCGCGACACGATGGAGATCACGACGCTCGGCCGGGGCGGCACGGATGCGACCGCGGTCGCGCTGGCGGCGGCGCTCGGCGGCGCGTGCGAGATCTACTCCGACGTCGCCGGCGTGTACACGGCCGACCCGCGGATCGTCCCGGACGCCCGCAAGCTCGCGGTCGTCTCCTACGACGAGATGCTCGAGATGGCCGCCTCGGGCGCCAAGGTGCTGATGCTCCGCTCGGTCGAGCTCGCACGCAACCATGGGGTGCGCATCCACGCGCGCTCGACGTTCTCCGACGAGGAGGGAACCTGGGTGCAGGACGTAGAGGGAATGGAGCAACCGATCGTCTCGGCGGTGACGTACTCGGAGACGGACGTCGTGTTCACGCTCACGGGCATCCCGGACCGGCCCGGGGTCGCGGCGATGATCTTCGACGCGGCGGCCGCGGCGCACGTCAACGTCGACACGATCATCCAGAACGTCGTCCACGGACGGGCGGAGATGTCGTTCTCCGTGCCGACAGAGGACGTCGCCGCGACGCGTGGGGCGATCGAGTCGACCCAGCGCGAGCTCGGCGCCTACGAGGTCGAGATGAACGAGCAGCTCGGCAAGGTGTCGCTCATCGGCGCCGGCATGCGCTCGCATCCCGGCGTGGCGGCGACGATGTTCCGCACGCTGGCCGAGCTCGGCATCAACCTCGAGATGATCTCGACGTCGCCGATCAAGATCTCCTGCATGATCGCGCGGGACCGGATCCCCGAGGCCGTCCGCGCCCTCCACGCGGCGTTCCAGCTCGAGCGCGAGCCGGTACGCGAGCCCACGATGTGACCGTGTAGAGGCACGGGCGCCGCCGCGCCGAACTCGTCCGGCGATGGACGAACTGTGGGTGCGTGCGCTCGTCACCGCGGCCGTCTGGCTCGCGGTGCTCGGGGTCGTCCGCTGGTTGCTCCGACGCGCCTACGACGCGTGGGAGCGTCGGCTCGGCGACACGGACCCCGCGGTCGTCGCGCGCCGACGGACGACGTTCCGCTTCCTGAGCCGCCTGGCATTCGTGATCGTGGCGACGATCGGCGCCTGAAGCGTCCTCTCGATCTGGCCGCAGACCGAGGAGGTCGCCCGGGCATTGCTTGCGTCGAGCGCCGTGCTCGCCGTCGTCGCCGGCCTCGCCCTGAGCACCCCGCTCGGGAACCTCGGCGCCGGCGTGCTCGTCGCCTTCACGCAGCCCGTGCGAATCGGCGACCGCGTGAGCATCAACGACAACACGGGCTTCGTCGAGGAGATCAGCATGATCTACACCGTGCTCGTCACGGACGACGAGCGGCGGGTGTACGTCCCGAACACGCAGCTCACCAACTCGGCGATCGTGAACCGGACGATCCGCGACCCACGCCGGATCGTGACCGCGAATGTCCCCGTGCGTCTCGGCGCGCCGCTCGGCGACGCCCGCGCAACCGTCGTCCGCGCCGTCGACGGGCTCGAGGGCCTACACCGCCACGGGACCAAGGTGCTCGTCGGGGACGTCACGGGCAACGTGGTGACGCTGACGGTCAGCGCCTCGGCGCCGCTCGACGCCGACGTCACCCAGCTCGGCTCGGACGTTCGCGAGGCCGCGCTCGCCGCCCTCGGCGAGGCCGGCCACCTGGCGGCCTAGCGACTCACGGAGAGGCGGTGGCCGGTGCCGCGCCGGTCGGGACCGGAGGCCGGCTTCGCCGGCCGGGAGGCCCGGATCGAGGCCGACCCGTGCGCCGCGCGGAAGGAGGGGCTCGTGGGGGAACCATGGGTTCCCCCACGTACCTAGACGCAATCGCGGAGCGGCTGCGCCTCCGGCAGGGTCTCGAGGCGCTTCAGCGTGTTGTTCTCGATCTGGCGGATCCGCTCGCGGGTGACCCCGAACGCGCGACCGACCTCCTCGAGCGTGCAGGGCGCCTCGCCGAGGAGCCCGAATCGCAGCTCGATCACCTTGCGGTCGCGCTCGGGCAGCGATCCCAGAGCCGCCTCGATGTCCTCGCGGCGGAGCGAGAGCGACGCCTTGTCGAACGGCGACTCGGCCTGGTCGTCCGGGACGAAGTCGCCGAGCGAGGAGTCCTCCTCCTCGCCGATCGGTTTCTCGAGCGACACCGGGAGCTGCGCCATCCTCAGGATGTCGCGCACCTCCTCCGTCGACATCTCGAGCTCCTCCGCGATCTCCTCGGGCTTCGGCTCACGGCCGAGACGCTGGACGAGCTGGCGCTCGATGTGGACGACCTTGTTGAGCTTCTCGACCATGTGGACAGGGATCCGGATCGTCCGCGCCTTGTCGGCGATCGCCCGCGTCACGGCCTGGCGGATCCACCAGGTCGCATAGGTCGAGAACTTGAACCCCTTGCGATAGTCGAACTTCTCGACGGCCCGGATCAGGCCGAGTGACCCCTCCTGGATGAGGTCGAGAAACGAGAGACCCCGGCCCAGGTACCCCTTGGCGATCGAGACGACGAGCCGCAGGTTCGCCTCGATCATGTGCTGCTTCGCCAGCATGTCGCCCCGCTCGATCCGCTTCGCGAGCGACACCTCCTGATCCGCCGTGAGGAGCGGCACCTTGCCGATCTCCCGGAGGTAGAGGCGCAGCGAGTCGAGCGACGGCTCGACCGTCAAATCGAGCTTCGGTGCCGCGGCCGCCTCCTCGGGCGGGACGATCGGCTGCTCGTGCGGCAGCGTCTTGTGCTGCTCCCCTTCGACCAGCTCGATCGAGTGGTCGATGAGATACGTCGTGAACTCCTCCAGCTGGTCTTTCGTGAGATCGACGTCCTCCAGGGACTTCGTGATCTCGTCGTACGTCAGGAATCCCTTCTCCTGCCCCTGCTCGACGAGCTTGTGCAGCTCGTCTACGTCCGGAAGGGCGATATCGACGGAGAGCATGGACCTCTCTTTCAGCCTGGCGGTTGACGGAGACAGACCCTCGAACGCAGAGAGAGCCGGGCCTTCGTCGCCCCGGCTCAGACCCTTCTAGGCGGCGCATCGTATACACGCGATTGACGTTTGGGAAGGACTGGATAGTCGATCCTCGATTATTTCGGTCTCTGTTCCAGATGCTAGGACGCGGCGAGCCGGAAGCGCCCGACGGTCTCGCCGTGAGCGTTCCGCACCGCTCCGTCCTCGAGCTCCGGATGGCCGACTCCGAGCCGGTCGAGCACCGTGTGGAGCGCCGTCACGACCGCGCGGAACTCACCGTCCGCGACCTTGAGCGCGACACCCAGGCCGTCTCCCGACACGGCGCAGAAGAGCCCTTCGGCGCCGCCCTTCCCCACCCATCCGGCCAGGGCGACGGGGAGCAGCGCGTCCGCAGCGTCCGGGCCGGCCAGCAGCTGCGGGTGAGCCCGAATCGCCCGCACGACCCGATCCCCGCCCTCCAGCGAGGGAAGCCGTGCGAACGCACGCGCGGCGCCCTCGAGCGTGAGCGCGAACGTCGGCACGCCGCATCCGTCGCCACCGACCGCGATCGAGCCCGGCTCGACGTCGGCTGCGGCCGCGAGCTCGTTCAGCATCGCCTGCTGACACGGGTGATCGGCCCGGCGGTAGCCCTCGAGCGGCCAGCCCTGCTCCCGGCACAGCGTGAGGAAGCCCGCGTGCTTGCCGGAGCACATGTGCTCGACCTGGGCCGTTCCGGCCGTGCAGTGGAGATCGTCCGCGCGCGCGGGCGCGTCGTCGAGGATCCGGCGGACGACGGCGAGCTGGTCCGTCGTGGCCGCGTGCGAGGCGCAGAGGAGCACCACCTGCTCGTCGTCGAGCTCGGGCCGTGCCCGCACGACGGGGAGCGCCTGGATCGGCTTCGCGGACGAGCGCAGGAAGGTCACGAGCGCGGGATCGCCCGCCGCCAACTCGACGCGGCCGTCGCGCACCGCGACCGCGTGGACGACGTGGCGCGCCTCGACGACCGGCCCGCGCGTGACCTCGACGACGATCGCGTCCACGGCGCCCGAGCCTAGCGACGATGGAGACGACCGTCGGCTCGCGACGTCAGCACGGCCTCCCATCCGCGCGCGGTGGGAGAGGCTGTGCGTGCGGAAGGAACCGGAGCGGGGGCTCGACCTGCCACAACGTCAACGACGAGCCCTCCTGGTACTGCGTGCCGAGGCTGGCGAGATCGAGCCGCGCGAGTCGCCGTCCGACCACGGGCTGTCGCGAGTCGAGCACCGCATAGCGCGGCGCGAAGGACCGCTCGCCCTCGCGCACGACGCCGCCGGCCGCCACGGTCAGCGACGGCGAAGGGAGGTTGTCGCGCCCGATGTTCGCCGACCCGAGGCGGTACACGCGATCGACGCTGGAGTTGAAGAATTCGGTGAGGACCGTCAGGCCCTGTTGCTCGTACTCGACGCCGTCAGCGCACGGCTGATCCGGGCGCTGGTACCCCAGATAGATCAGCGAGGCGCGCGCGCGCGTCGGCAGCGCCCGATCGACCCAGGCGAGCGGTCCGGTCTGCCCCGGGGCGATCGCTCCCGAGTAGTCGAGCCCGCACACGAGCGCCGTGAAGGCGACGGCGACCGCCGCGAACGGCGCGACCCGCCCGCGGAATCCGACGAGCACGACCCCGCCGATCACGGCGAGCCCGACGAGCAGGGCTCTGGTCGGCACGCCCGGGAGCGTCCGATGGAGCTCTGCAACCCACGTTGCGGTCGGGCTCTCGACGTTGTTCGCCCGCGCGATCTGGTCGGCCGGCAGGGTCGCGGCGACCGCGACGGCGACGGCGGCCGCAACCACGCGCCAGCGGCGTGACGTCTTCGCGCCTGTCCGGACCCAGTACGCCAGGCCGACGAGAACGAGCGGAGTGGCGGCGAACAGGTATCGCTCGTGCAGGATGTCGAGCCCCGAGGGCGCGGCCGAGACGGCGACGGTGGAGAGACCGAGCGCGATCGAGCACGTCAGGAGCGCAGTTCCGGTCGCGCGCTCACCTTCCCGCGACGAGCGAAGGAGACGACCGAGTGCGAACGGGAAGACCGCCAGGGCCGCGACTCCGAGCGCCAGCTCGTAGACCGCGAGATTCCAGAGTGTCCACGACACCAGCCCGACCGGGTCCAGGACGCCCTCGGCGGCGGGTCGCGCGGCGCGCCCCAACCCCTTCCCCGCGACGAACAGGACCAGCATGCCGGCGGTCGCGGCCCCGAGGCCGAGGAGCACCGGAGCGTACCGCCTCAGCACCGATCCGACGCTCGGCCCACGAAGCGCCTGGACGAGGATGGAGGCGAGGAGGGCGCCTGCGACGAAGACCGCCTGAGGCCGGATTCCGATCAGCACCGCGAGGGCCGCGAGGACGCCCGCCTGTCGGCGCGGCGAAGGGCGCTCGAGCATCCGGGCCATCAGCAGGACGAATGTCGTGAACGCCGGAAGGAAGAGCGGCTCGGTCAACACGAGTGACGCGTATGCCGTCCAGGGTGCGAAGGCGACGAGCGCGGCGACGACGAGCGCGAGCCCAGGCGGCGCAACCCGACGGGCGAGCAGGTAGGCCGGGATCCCCGACAGGGCAACGAGAACGGCGTTGACCGCCTTCGTCGCCTCGTAGGCCCGCGCACCGTCGTCCGCGAGCAGGTGGAGCGGGCTCATGAGCAGCGGGTAGAGCAGGCTGCGCGCGAGCTCGGTCTCGCCGCGCAGGAGTGGTCGGCCGTCGAGCGCCCAGGACTTCGCAAGGTCCGTATAGGCGAGCTCGTCGCCGAAGAACCGCGGCTCGGTCGCAGCCCGCACGAGCAGGACCCGGAACGTGGCGGCGGCGACCACGACGAGGCCGAGCAATGCGACGACGGGGATTCCGGTGGGCGTCGAGCTCGCAACGGCGTCGCGGTTCCGCCGCCGGGCGCTCGAGACCACCGCGGAGACGGCGACCAGTGCGAGGGCGAACAACGACGCGCGCCGCGGCGTGAGCCAGAGGAGCGACTCACGGAGGTCGCGCGCGAGCCCCGGCCCGACGGCCGCGACGACCGTGACCGCCCCGATGACGAGACCACCGACGACGGCCAGCTGCCAGAGCAGCTCACCCGACCCGTGACGACGGCCACGTTCGGTCACACTCGACGCGTACCCCGTCCAGCGCCCTCCGAGGCGCTCACTCCCGCCTCCTCAACCGACAGAGCTTCGGGCCACGGAGCCCGCGCCA
>Ga0111538_10011275_pt1 | contig 11862 bp, 11 predicted proteins | sample SoiMethybrSBSTD1_FD_79669 | JGI IMG/M metagenome (GOLD analysis project Ga0111538, IMG submission 79669) | Bulk soil microbial communities from a Populus tree surrounding site in Tennessee, USA - Soil MetaG P. TD hybrid SBSTD1 (version 2)... | ecosystem: Environmental > Terrestrial > Soil >...
CGCGGCGTAGCTGCGTGCCACACGGCAAAGAGATATGCGGTAGCCAGGATCGCGAGCGGCCACCAGCCGAACGGGGCGAACGCGAGCGAAACTGCAGCACCGACGGGCAGCGCCGACCACGTCGCCCAGCGGGATTGCAGGAAGCGCTTCACTCGTCCTTCGGCACGATATCGCGCGGCGGCACCACGCGCAGCATGTCGATGCGACGGCGGTCGGCGCGCAGGACCTTGAATTCGAGACCGCCGAGCACGAAGGACTCGCCACGCCGCGGCAGCCGGCCGAGATGGTTCATCGCCAGGCCGCCGATCGTGTCGAACTCCTCGTCGCTGAACTCGGTGCCGAAGAACGAGTTGAACTCGTCGATGCGCGTCTGCGCCTTGACCGTGAACTGGCGCTCGCCTTCCTTGCGGATGTCGAGATCGTCCTCGACGTCGTACTCGTCGCCGATGTCGCCGACGATCTGCTCCAGCACGTCTTCGATCGTGACCAGGCCGGCAACGCCGCCGTATTCGTCGACCACGAGCGCCATGTGGTGATGGCTGACGCGGAACTCCTTCAGCAGCACGTTGAGGCGCTTGCTTTCCGGGATGAACGCGACCGGCCGCAGCACCTCTTTGATATCGAAGTCATCGCGGCCGCCCTCGGCGAAATAACGCAGCAGATCCTTGGCGAGCAGGATGCCGACGACCTGGTCGCGGTCCTCGCCGATCACCGGGAAGCGCGAGTGCCCCGACTCGATGACGATCGGCAGGATGTCCTCCGGCGGATCGTCGCGGTTGACGATGGTCATCTGCGAGCGCGGCACCATGATGTCGCGCACCTGCAGCTCGGCGACGCGCAGCACGCCTTCGAGCATCTCGAACGCGTCGGCGTTGATCAGCCCGCGCTGGCGCGCCTGCGACAGTGTCTCGATCAGGCCATCGAGATCGCGCGGCTCGCCGCTCAATGTGTCGGTGATCCGCCGCAGCCAACGGCCGGTCGAACCTTGGTCTTCAGACATAGGGATTCGGCATTCCGAGTTGAGCCAGGATCTTCGTTTCACGCGCTTCCATACGCTCCGCGTCGCGGTCGTTCTCATGATCGTAGCCAAGCAGATGCAGCACCCCGTGCACGACCATGTGCGCCCAATGCGTGGCGGGTGTCTTGCCTTGCTCGCGCGCCTCGCGCGCGACGACCGGCGCGCAGATGGCGAGATCGCCGAGCACCGGTGCATCGGCGGTGAACGACAGCACATTGGTCGGCTTGTCCTTGCCGCGCCAGGTACGATTCAACCGGCGGCTCTCCGCCGCGCCGACCACGCGTATCGTCAGCTCCGTCGCCTGCGCTCGATTGCGCGAAGCGCCGGCAACCAATGCAGCGTTCGCCCAGCGCGCGAAGCTGCGAGCGTGAGGCACTCCGGTCCTGCGGGTTGCGATCTGCACGGTCACCCTCAAGCAGGTTTGTCCGGGGAGGAGCGCTCGTACGCCTGCACGATGCGTTGCACGAGCGGATGACGCACGACGTCCTTCGACGTGAAATGCGTGAACGCGACGCCTTCCACGCCCGGCAGCACGTTGATCACGTGCCTGAGGCCGGAAAGCTGTTGCTTGGGCAGGTCGGTCTGCGTGATGTCGCCGGTCACGACCGCCTTCGAGCCGAAGCCCATGCGCGTGAGGAACATCTTCATCTGCTCAACCGAAGTGTTCTGTGCCTCGTCGAGAATGATGAACGAATCGTTGAGCGAGCGGCCGCGCATGAAGGCGAGCGGCGCGATCTCGATCACCTGCCGCTCGACCGCGCGCGCGACGCGGTCGAAGCCCATCATGTCGTACAGCGCGTCGTACATCGGCCGCAGGTACGGATCGACCTTCTGCCCAATGTCGCCCGGCAGGAAGCCGAGCCGCTCGCCCGCTTCGACGGCCGGCCGCACCAGCACGATGCGTCGCACGCGATCGGTCTGCAGCGCCTCGACGGCGCACGCCACGGCGAGATACGTCTTGCCGGTGCCGGCGGGCCCGATACCGAACGTCAGGTCGCACGTATGAATGTTCGCCAGGTACTGGCGCTGGTTCGCGCCGCGGCCGCGGATGCCGCCGCGCTGCGTGTGAATCGTCACCTCGTCGGCAGAGCGCGTGACGACGAGCGGACCCGGGTCCATGCGCGCTTCCTGCACGGCGAGGTGCACGCGATCCGGCGTCAGCGCTTCGGTCGCGGAGAGCTCGAACAAGTGCCGCAGCACATGCTCGGCCATCAGCGTCGCTTCGGGGGTCCCGGAGATTTCGAGCCAGCCGCCGCGCCGGCGCACCTGCACGCTCAGACGCTGCTCCACCTGCCGCAGGTTCTCGTCCATCGGGCCGACGAAATTGGCAAGCCGGGCATTGTCGACCGGCTCGAACGCGAGATCGCGCGTTGCGATGGATGCGCTCATGCAAGCCGGCCGCGCAGCGAGTTCGGCAGTGCCTCCGTGATCAGGACGTCGGCGAATCGGTTGATCAACGCCTGCGGGCCGTCGAAGTTCACCCAGCGCATGTTCTCGGTGCGGCCGGCGAGCTGCTGCGAGTCTTTTTTGGACGGCCGCTCGACCAGGACGCGTTGCTTCGTTCCGACCATGGCGCGGCTGATGGCCTGCGACTGGCCGTCGACGCGTTCCTGCAAGGCCGCGAGCCGCTGCTGCTTCTCTTCGTACGTGACGTCGTCGGGCAGCGAGGCGGCCGGCGTGCCGGGCCGGCGACTGTAGATGAAGCTGAACGACTGGTCGAAGCCGACCTCGGCGATCAGGCTCATCGTGGCGTCGAAGTCGCGCTGGGTCTCGCCCGGGAAGCCGACGATGAAGTCGGACGACAGGCTGATCTCCGGCCGCACGGCGCGCAGCTTGCGGATCTTCTGTTTGTACTCGAGCGTGGTGTAGCCGCGCTTCATCGCCGCGAGAATGCGGTCCGAGCCCGACTGCACCGGCAGGTGCAGGTAGTTCGCCAGCTGCGGAATGTCGCGATACGCCTCGATCAGCGAGTCCTTGAACTCCACCGGATGCGAAGTCGTGAAGCGAATGCGCTCGATGCCGGGCACCTCTGCGACGTAGTAGATCAGCGTGCCGAGATCGCACAGCGTGCCGTCCGCCATCGGGCCGTTGAAGGCGTTCACGTTCTGACCGAGCAGCGTGATCTCACGCACACCCTGGCTCGCGAGGCTGCGGATCTCGCTCATGACGGATTCGAACGGACGGCTCACCTCTTCGCCGCGCGTGTACGGCACGACGCAGAAGGTGCAGTACTTGCTGCAGCCTTCCATGATCGATACGAATGCGGTCGCGCCTTCGGCGCGCGGCTCGGGCATCGCGTCGAACTTCTCGATCTCCGGGAAGCTCACGTCGACGACGGAGCGGCCGCTCGACTTGAGCTCGTCGATCATCTCCGGCAGGCGGTGCAGCGTCTGCGGACCGAACACCAGGTCCACGTATGGCGCCCGCTTGGTGATGCCGTCGCCCTCCTGGCTTGCGACGCAGCCGCCGACGCCGATCAGCAGATGCGGCCTGGCCTTCTTGAGCTGCTTCCAGCTGCCGAGCTGCGAAAACACCTTCTCCTGCGCCTTCTCGCGCACCGAGCAGGTGTTGAGCAGCAGCAGGTCGGCCTGCGCCGGGTCGTCGGTGAGCTCATAGCCCTGCGATTCACGCAGCACGTCCACCATCTTGGCGGAGTCGTACTCGTTCATCTGGCAACCAAATGTTCGAATGAAAACCAGGGGCATGGAGGTAAGGATAGAAGCGGTTGGCGGTTGGCGGTTAGCGGTTAGTGGAGAGCCGGAAAAGCCGGCCTTGGCTCCGTTTCTCGCGAAGAGCTGCAGCAACGCGTCGTAAAGTGCTGATTCTGCACTAACCGCCAACCGCTAACCGCTAACCGCTTTCCTCAGAACGGAATATCGTCGTCGAATTCGCCCCCGCCCCCGCCCCCGCCCGCCTCGTCCCCGGGCGCTGTCGAGCGGTCCTCCGCCGGAGCCTGACGGGACGGGCCGCGCGGCTCACGAGGCTCGCTGGAGGCTCCACCGCCGCCTCCGCGGCCCCCGAGCATCTGCATCTGGTCGGCAATGACCTCGGTCGTATAGCGGTCCTTGCCCTCCTTGTCCTGCCATTTGCGGGTGCGGATCTTCCCCTCGATGTACACCTGCGAGCCCTTGCGCAGGTATTCCGCGGCGATTTCACCCAGCTTGTCGTACATGACGATGCTGTGCCACTCGGTCCGCTCCTGCATGTCGCCGGTCTGCTTGTCCTTCCAGGACTCGCTGGTGGCGACGCGGATGTTGGTGACGGCCTTGCCGCTCGGCATATAGCGCGTGTCGGGATCCGCCCCGAGATTGCCTACCAGAATGACTTTGTTGATGCCGCGCGCCATACCGTCCCCTCGTTCAAACAGGGGGCGAATTGTAGCGGGTGCGGGCCCGGCGGGCAGGCCGATTTCGCCGGCAGATGACCATTTTGCGTATATTGATCGGTCCGGAAACGCCCTCAACTTCTGAAGCCCAATGCCTTCGATCCTCATCCGCGGCGCGCGGACCCACAACCTGCGCAACATCGACCTGGAGCTGCCGCGGGACCGCCTGATCGTGTTCACGGGCCTGTCCGGCTCGGGTAAGTCCTCGCTCGCGTTCGACACGATCTACGCCGAGGGCCAGCGCCGCTACGTCGAGTCACTGTCGGCGTACGCGCGCCAGTTCCTGTCGATGATGGAAAAGCCCGACGTCGATTCGATCGAGGGCCTGTCGCCGGCGATCGCGATCGAGCAGAAGTCCACGTCCCACAACCCGCGGTCGACAGTCGGCACTGTCACGGAAATCTACGATCACCTGCGTCTGTTGTTCGCGCGTGTCGGAATTCCTCGCTGCCCGGACCACGGCCTCGACCTGCTGGCGCAGACGGTGAGCCAGATGGTCGACCAGGTCCTGCGCCTGCCGGAAGGCACGCCGATCCTGCTGCTCGCGCCATTGATTGATGCTCGCAAAGGCGAGCATGCGCACGTCATCGAGCAGCTGCGCGGGCAGGGCTTCGTGCGCGCGCGCATCGACGGCATCGTGACCGAGCTCGAGACGCCGCCCAAGCTGGATCCGAAAAAGAAGCACACGATCGAAGCGGTCGTGGATCGGCTCAAGGTGCGCCCCGACGCGGGCCAGCGGCTCGCCGAGTCCTTCGAGACCGCGCTGCGACTCGCGGACGGCGTCGCTCGCGTCTCGTTGATGGACGAGCCGAAACGCGAAGAGCTGGTGTTCTCCGACAAATTCGCCTGCCCGCTCTGCGGCTACAGCATTTCCGAGCTGGAGCCGCGCCTGTTCTCGTTCAACAACCCGGCCGGCGCGTGTCCGACGTGCTCGGGCCTCGGTGTGCAGCAGTTCTTCGATCCCGCCCGCGTCGTTCATCACACGCACCTGTCGCTGGCCGGCGGCGCGATCCGCGGCTGGGATCGGCGCAACGCGTATTACTTCGCGCTGGTGCAATCGCTCGCGCGCTACTACAAGTTCGACGTCGAGGAACCGTGGCAGGACCTGTTGCCGAAGCACCAGAAGGTGGTCCTGTACGGCAGCGGCGACGACAAGATCGACTTCCGCTACGTCGACGCACGCGGCGGCACGATGCGTCGCGCGCACAAGTGGGAAGGCGTCATCCCGAACCTGGAGCGCCGCTATCGCGAAACCGAATCGCTCGCGGTGCGCGAGGAGCTCGCGAAATATCTGAGCAACCAGCCCTGCCCGGAGTGCGGCGGCACGCGCCTGAATCGCGCGGCACGCAACGTGTTCGTCGCCGAGCGCACGCTGCCGGACATCGCGAAGCTCGCGGTCAGCGACGCGCTGCAGTTCAGCGATGACCTGAAACTCGAAGGCTGGCGCGGCGAAATCGCCGCGAAGATCGTCAAGGAGATCCACGAGCGCCTGCGCTTCCTCAGCGACGTCGGCCTGGACTATCTGACGCTCGACCGCAGCGCTGACACGCTCTCCGGCGGCGAGGCGCAGCGTATCCGGCTCGCGAGCCAGATCGGCTCCGGACTGGTCGGCGTGATGTACATCCTCGATGAGCCGTCGATCGGCCTGCACCAGCGCGACAACGACCGGCTGCTGCGAACGCTGAATCGCCTGCGCGACCTCGGCAACACCGTGATCGTCGTCGAGCACGACGAAGATGCGATCCGTCACGCCGACCACGTGGTCGACCTCGGCCCCGGCGCCGGCGTGCATGGCGGCCGCGTGATCGTACAAGGCACGCCTGAGGAGATCGCTGCGTGCAAGGATTCGATCACCGGCCAGTACCTTTCGGGTCAGCGCGCCATCGCGATTCCGCAGATGCGCACGCCGCGCCAGGACGACCGGAAACTGCGCATCATCAACGCGCGCGGCAATAATCTCCGCAACGTCAGTGTCGACATTCCGCTCGGCGTGATGACGTGCGTCACCGGCGTTTCCGGCTCGGGCAAGTCGACGCTGGTGAACGACACGCTGTACCAGTTCGTCGCGCGCAAGCTCAACGATGCCTCGACAGATCCGGCGCCGAACGACGGCGTCGAAGGCCTGGAACACATCGATCGCGTGATCGATATCGACCAGAGCCCGATCGGCCGCACGCCGCGCTCCAATCCCGCGACGTACACCGGCCTGTTCACGCCGATCCGCGACATCTTTTCGGCCGTTCCCGAAGCGCGAGCGCGCGGCTACGAAGCCGGCCGCTTCAGCTTCAACGTCAAAGGCGGCCGCTGCGAAGCGTGCCAGGGCGACGGCGTGATCAAGGTCGAGATGCACTTCCTGCCGGACGTGTACGTGCCGTGCGACGTCTGCAAGGGCCGGCGCTACAACCGCGAGACGCTCGAGATCCGCTACAAGGGCAAGAACATCAACGAAGTGCTGGAGATGACGGTCGAGGACGCGCTCGATTTCTTCCGGCATGCGCCGGCGATCGCACCGAAGCTGCAGACACTGATGGATGTCGGCCTCTCGTACCTCCGCCTCGGGCAGAACGCGACCACGCTCTCGGGCGGGGAGGCGCAGCGCGTGAAGCTCGCCAAGGAGCTGTCGAAGCGCTCGACCGGACGCACCCTCTACATCCTCGACGAGCCGACGACCGGCCTGCACTTCTACGACATCGAGCAGCTGCTGGGCGTGCTGCACCGTCTGCGCGACGAGGGCAACACGATCGTAGTGATCGAGCACAACCTCGACGTGATCAAGACGGCGGACTGGATCGTCGACCTCGGACCGGAAGGCGGCGCCGGCGGCGGCACGATCGTCGCGACCGGCACGCCGGAAGACATCGCAGCGAACGAGAAGTCGTTCACCGGGCACTATCTGCGGCGAGTGATGCAGCGAAAAGCCAAGCCGCCGCGCAAAAAGATCGCGTGATTCTTATCTTCCGGCTCGGGGCTTGCCCGACACGAACACCTGGTGCACTTCGCCCTGGGAGATCGACTCTTTGAACTTGCCGCCGGTGTACGCACCCACGATGGTGCGCCAGAACTGCACAGCCGGCTTGTTGTAGACGAACTCGACGATCTCCCACGTGCCGGCGAAGCGGTTGAAGATCAGCGCGGCGGCGTCGCGGCCGATGCCGAGGCGGCGCGAGCGCGGCGTGATGAAGAAATCGGCCATGCGGAAGTCGACCTGCGCCCGCTGATGACGCGGCGGGCGGCTCACCAGCGCGAAGCCGGCGGGCTTGTCGTTCTTCAGGATGATCAGCGGGTGGGAGGTATCGTCGGCGAACCAGCGCGCCATCAGCTCCTGCTCGCGCTCACCGTATTCGCCTTTCGCCGGGAACATCCCGGTGTTCATGCTCTGCTGCGAAAGGTCCTCGAGATACTCCGGGTATTGCGCCTGGATCCAGGTGCGATCCTGCGGAGAGTTCTGCGCGTCGCGGATGCTGACTGTCACGGCCGACCTCCCGTGCTACGTCCCCTGGGAGGCTCCGCTCCGTGGGACACCGGGCGGGGGACTCCCCGCCCGGTATCCTAGCTCGACAATCGTCCCTCAATATAAGGACGATTACTGCTGCGGCTGAGCCGGCGGCTGATCGGCGGGCGGCGTGGTCTCGCCGGCCGGCGGAGCAGCGGCGTCGCTCGCGGCATTGGCGGCGTCGCCAGCAGCCTGCTGCGCATCACCCGCGGCCTGCTGCGCATCGCCAGCAGCCTCGTTCGCCGTTGCAGCGGCGTCCTGAGCAGCTTCGGCGGGCTCTTCCTTCTTCGCGCACGCGGCCAACGACAGCGACAGCGCGACTGCGGCGAGAATCATTTTTGTGTTCATGTGAATGATCACCCTTGTGACTGATGAAGGTGGACAACAAACGCGCAGAATTCTAGTGTGTTCCCGCAGCGATTTGAACCTGGAAATTCCAGTGTTTCGCGCGCTGTGCGCACGCGGCGACATTGACGAAACATTGACATGACGAAACGTTGACATCTCGACGAGAGCTCACGGCCATGCTCGCTTCACTCTTCGACGATCACATCCGCATTCAGCGTCAGCGCGCCGACGAGGCGATGGCGGCGTGCAACTTCGACACGCTCGCGATTCATGCGGGCAGCCCGCACATGCTGTTCCTCGACGACCACTCGTATCCGTTCAAGCCGAATCCGCATTTCAAGCTGTGGGTGCCCCTGGAGGACGCCGTCGATTGCTGGCTGATCTATCGGCCGGGCGAGAAGTCGCGACTGATTTTCCTGCAACCGGCCGACTACTGGCACAAGCCGCCCTCGCTGCCCCATGGCTTCTGGACGCATCATTTCCAGATCGAAGTGATTCGCGAGCCGGGAGAGGCGCGTCGCCACCTCACTCATTTGGGTCGTTGCGCGTTCATCGGCGAGTGGCAACCGCAGTTCGCGGAGTGGGGTTTCGCCGAGAGCAACCCCGCTGCACTTCTGCAGCGGCTGCACTATCCGCGCGCAATCAAGACGGAGTATGAGCTGGAGTGCATGCGCCATGCGTCGCACGCGGCAGCGCGCGGGCACCTGGCCGCCGAAGCTGCGTTCCGCGCCGGCAAGTCGGAGTACGAGATTCACATGGCGTACGTGCGCGCCACCGGACACTCCGAACGCGAGCTGCCCTACTCCAACATCGTCGCGCTCAATACGAATGCAGCGGTGCTGCACTATCAGCACCAGGAACGCGAAGCACCCGCCGAGCATCGCTCGTTCCTGATCGATGCCGGCGCGCAGTTTCATACGTACGCGGCCGATGTCACGCGGACATACGCCGCCGCGGATGGCGACTTCGCCGCCCTCATCGCCGGCATGGAGACGCTCCAGCTGCAGTTGTGCGCGCAGGTTCGCAGCGGCATCGACTACGCGAAGATCCATCTCGACGCGCATATGCGCATCGCCGGCCTGCTGCACGAATCAGGTGTCATCACACTGTCGGCCGCGGATGCAGTGTCGAGCGGCTTGTCGGGTGTGTTCTTCCCGCACGGCATCGGTCACTTGCTCGGTCTGCAAGTGCACGACGTCTCCGGTTTCAGCGTCGATGCAACGGGCACACGCAAAGCGACGCCGCCCGGTCACCCGTACCTGCGGCTCACGCGCACGCTCGAGCCAGGCTTCGTGGTAACGATCGAGCCCGGCCTGTACTTCATCGAGATGCTGCTCGAGGAAGCGCGCAAAGGCGCGCACGGCCGGCACATCAACTGGCACCGGGTCGAGGAATTCCGACCCTACGGCGGCATCCGCGTCGAAGACAACGTCGCCTGCACCGCCGACGCGCCTGAAAATCTCACTCGCAACGCTTTCGCCGCGTTGGCGTAGCTACCTGTTCTTCAACAGGTCCCGGATCTCTTCCAACAGCACTTCCTGACGCGGCGGCGGCGCCGGGGCGGCGGGCTTGGCCTCTTCTTTGCGGCGCAGGCTGTTGATGAGCTTTACGATCATGAAGATCGCGAACGCGACGATGATGAAATCGAACAGCGCCTGCAGGAACACGCCGTAGCGGATCGTGACTGCCTCGGCGCCCTCCAGCATCGGCGGCAGCGTCACGGCGAGCTTGGTGAAATCCACCCCGCCGATCATGTAGCCGAGCGGCGGCGTGACCACGTCGCTGACCAGCGAGCTCACGATCTTGCCAAACGCCGCGCCGATGATGATGCCGACCGCCATGTCGACGACGTTGCCCTTGACTGCAAATTCGCGGAATTCTTTGGCAATGCTCATCGCAGGCTCCTTCGGGTTATCGAATCAGGTCAGTCGGTTGATGCCGTTATAGGCGGCGACACGATACGCCTCCGCCATCGTCGGATAATTGAATGTGGTCCCGGTGAAATATCGGATGTCGTTGATGTCGGCGCTGGCCATGACGGTCTGGCCGATGTGCACGATCTCAGAAGCGCCGTCGCCGAAGCAGTGCACGCCGAGCACCGTCATGTTCTCCGCGTGGAAGATGATCTTGAGCATGCCGACGCGCTCTTCGGTCATCTGGGCGCGCGCCAGGTTCTTGAACGCGCAGTGGCCGACTTCGTACGGGACTTTCGCTTCCTGCAGCTCGCGCTCGGTGCGGCCGATCGAGGAAATCTCCGGGATCGTGTAGATGCCGCTCGGGATCATCTCCAGGCGATGCGGCGCCACGTTCGGATCGAGCATGTGCGCAACCGCGTGCGAGCCCTGCACATAGGCCGCGCTCGCGAGGGCCGGTGGACCGACGATGTCGCCGACTGCGTAGATGTGCGGCACGGACGTCTGATACTGACGGTTGACGGCAATCTGTCCGCGCTGGTTGCTGGTGAGCCCGGCGTTCTCCAGCTTGAGCGCATTGGAGTTACCGGTGCGGCCGTTCGCCCACAGCAAGACGTCGGATTTTATCTTGCGACCTGACTCCAGGTGCAGCACCACGTCACGCTCGCGCGCCTCGAGCTCCTTGAACTGCTCGTTGTGGCGGATGACGCAGCCCTGCTCGCGCAAGTGATAGGACAACGCCTCGGCGATCTCGTCGTCGAGGAAGGACAGCAGCCGGTCCTGAGTGTTGACCAGCGTCACCTTGACGCCGAGGTTCACGAAAATGGACGCGTACTCGCAGCCGATGACGCCGGCGCCGTAGATCGTGACCGCGAACGGATGCTGGCCGTAGTGCAGGATCGTATCGCTGTCGCGGATCCGGTCATGCGTGAAATCGAGATCGGGCGGGTGGTACGGCCGCGAGCCTGCCGCGATCACGATGTTCTTGCCGACTACTCGCACCGGTTTGCCGTTTGCAGGCTGCACTTCGAGCGTGTGGGCGTCGACAAACGACGCCTCGCCGGAGTGGATCGGCACGCGGTTGCGCTCGTAGAAGCGATGGCGGGTCGCGACCTGCGTCTCGATCACCTTGTTCGCCGACTTCAGCAGCTGCGGATAGGTCAGGGTCGACGCGTCGCTGAACTCGCGCAGCAGCGGATTGCGACGCGTGTCGTGCAGGATTTTGGCAGCGTGGCGCAGCGCCTTGCTCGGGATCGTGCCCCAATGGGTGGTGCCGCCGCCGACTTCGTAGTAGCGCTCGATGACCGCGACGCTCTTGTGATGCTTGGCGGCGGTCATGGCCGCGCCCTCGCCCGCCGGGCCGCTGCCGATGACGACTACGTCGAACTGTTCCATGGGGCGCGATGATACCGAAAGCGCCCGAGTGCACTACCATACGGACATGAAGCATTTTCTCGCTCTGCTGTGCCTGCTGGCGCCCGGCCTGGCCTGCGCCGAGTGGCTGGAACGGGTCGAAGACGGGATCAGGGGCACGCGGATCACCGTCGAGCTGTGGGCCGACGACAAAGCGCAGGGACAGGCTGCAATCGAGGCCGTCCTGGCCGAAATTCGGCGGATCGACGAGTCGATGAGCACGTACAAGCCGACCAGCGAAGTGTCGATGGTCAATGCCCGTGCGGCGCAGGGTCCGCTGAAGATCTCCCCG
>Ga0111538_10011278_pt1 | contig 11860 bp, 10 predicted proteins | sample SoiMethybrSBSTD1_FD_79669 | JGI IMG/M metagenome (GOLD analysis project Ga0111538, IMG submission 79669) | Bulk soil microbial communities from a Populus tree surrounding site in Tennessee, USA - Soil MetaG P. TD hybrid SBSTD1 (version 2)... | ecosystem: Environmental > Terrestrial > Soil >...
CGGATGCGGTCCTGCCGGCGGCGGCATGGCACAGGCGTGCAGATCGCCTACGCGCGCGGCGGGCTGGCCGCCGATCAGCACGTTGGGCGCGCCGGGACCGGTGATCACACCGGGGTGATTGGTCGGGTCGAGCACACGTGCAGCGGCGGGCATGGTTCGCCTCTCTCTAGTTGATTGCAACGATGGCGCCCTGGACGGTGCATGCGGCACCAGCCTTGACGCTCGCCGTCCCGCCGCTCTCCGCCGTGAGTACGCTGGCCGCCTTGATCTCCACCACCGGAGCGGTAAGCGATATCTTCGTAGTGGCGGTGATCGTCACGTCGCCGTCCTTGCCGATGCTTACGTTCGCGAGCGGGGTGCTGAGCTCCGCCTTGAGCGGATCGAGGGTGACGCACGAGAGCGTGTTCGAGGTGAGCGTCACGGACTGCGTCGCTTCATCGAAGGACAGCTCGTGCCCGAGCGGCGTGCGGATCTTGCGCTTGTTCACAACGTCGGTCGGGGAAAGTGCCGGCGGCCGGTCTATCGTGTTCCACAGCGCGCCGATGACGAACGGCTCGCGTATGTCGCCCTGGTTGAAGCAGACCAGCACCTCGTCCCCGAACTGCGGGATGAAGAAGAAGCCGCGCAGCGTACCTGCCATCGGTGAGGCCACGCGTGCCCACGGCATGAAGCCGGGCAGCCACGGCAGCATGACCTGCACGCGGGCTTCTCCGGTCGGATCGATGTTGTTGATCACCGTCGCGAGCGAGACGCCGTCGATCTTCTCTGGAGACGGCCGCGTCTGCAGCGTCTGGCTGAAACCGAATTTCACTGCTTCATTTGCCATCGTCGATGCCTTCAGAGAGTGACGCGCACGGGAACCGCCCCCTGGTCTGCCGGAGGAATGGAACCAAACCAGATTTCCTTCCGGGCCTCGAAGCGTGTCCGGAACCCGCCCGAGTCGAGCGAATGGGTGACTGCGGTGGTTCGATAGAGACCGCCGAATTCCTGGCCCACGCCTTCGATGCGCAGCACGTCGCCCGCTCTCAGTTGCGCGTTGCCGACGATCGATCCGGAAGCGGTCAGACGATTGTTGAGCTTGGGCAGGAGCTCCGATACGAGACGCCGCGGGATCGACGTGAGCGTGAGCGGCTCCTCGATCAGGTAGTCGCTCGGCTGCATGCCGAACGGCACGATCCCGGGGTAGATCGACAGCGTCAGCGCCATGCGTTCGAAATCGAAGCCGAGGGTGACGATGAAGGTCATCTTGATCGGCGGTACCCAGACGAAGCCGCTGACGCTGCCGATCTGGCCGACGGTCGAGACACGCGGCGAGAAATCGATGAGCGAACTGCCATAACGCAGTGTGTGATCGGGCCTCACGTGATCGAGGGACGAGGTGAAGCGCAGCATGTGTCCGCCGAGCGTGCCGGCATGCTCGACCAGCAGGTCCCAGCCATTCTCCTGTGCAAGCTGCTGCAGGAACTCGTAGTCGCTCGTGTTCGCTTGCTTGCGAATGACCTTCTGCGAGGAGATCGGATCGAGCGCCGCGAAGGCGTCGATCCCGCCGAGCAGCACCGAGAGTGCGAATCCGACCGGGTCGAACACGGGCACCATCAGGTTCTCGAGAGTGACGATGCCCGCGGTCACGGGATCGGGCAGCGGCAGGTTGAGGCCGGGAAGTGGAATCGCGAACCAGCGCAGCTTGTTGCCGGTCGCCATCTTGTGACGGCGATCGTGTGCGGTGATCGAGAATGCCGGCGCTCCGCCCGCGGGGAACGTCGCGGCGCGCGCGACGACTTCGCCGTCGAAGACCTGCGTGAGCGGCTCCGGCGCATAGCCGAGCGAGAGCGTGATGCCGGTGCCCAGTGCGAACAGAGTGCTGTCCAGCCAGCGCAGCCTGTCGTTCGCCAGCGTGCACTCCACTTCGTCGAGGCCCTCGTAGCCGGTCTTGCATTCGAGCGCCTGGATCGAGGCACGCAACTCGGTCGGAGCGGGCTGCCCGTTCAGCAGCAGCGAGAAGTCAGGAGCGAATTGCGCGGTGCCCATCAGGCGTAGATCCTTCCGCTATCCGGATCGCGAAACGGAAGCTTCGGCAACAGCAGGGTGAGTCCGGTCTCGAGCCGGCGCGCCCGCTGCATGCGGTTCGCGATGGCGATCACGCGCCACAGGCGCGGGTCGCCGTATTCACGCCCGGCGATGATCGACAGCGTTTCCCCTTCGCTCACGACATGTTGCTTGGAATAGTCCGCGGTCTCGCGCTTGACTTCCCGTGCCTCCAGATCGGCATTGCGAAACTCGTTGAACGTCACGTTCAGCCGCGCGCGCACCGGCGTGCCGTCGGGGAGGAACATGAGGAAGCGCTGGGTCGCCTGGGCGAGAACGCAGGTGAATGCGAGCGAGCCCCAGGTGAACAGGAGCACCGGCGGCGCGTGCGTGGAAGGCTCGATCGACATGAGGTCGATCACCTGCCGCACGAGTATGCGCACGTCGCTCTGCGCCTCGTTCACAACCCGGCTGCCGTCAAGGTGACGCTCGTAGGTATCGACGAACAGCTCCATCACGAGCGTCTGCAGATTGCCGTTGACGAATTGCAGAATCGGTGCGGACAGTCCCGGGATCGCGGTCTGCGCATAGTTGACGTCGCGATTGAGCGTGTATTCCTCCGGATTGAACTGCGCCGGAATGCGTACGCCGGTGACCGTGTTGGTGATGAGCGCGTGCTCGAGGCTCATGACGACCCCTGCATGTATCCGGTGCGCTCCCGGTACGACAGGACACGGCGATCGAGCGTGCGCAGGACGTGCTCGGTGACGCGCGAGAGCTCGTGAGCCGGCAGCGGCGCAACCGCGGCCGTGCCCAAGTGCAGGGGTGGACCCGGCCTGTCAGGCGCCGTGCGTGCGTGTCTGGGGGCGTCCGGACTCGCCTCTCGTAGCGCAACGGGCACGGCCGGGTGGGCCATCGTCATGACGACGCGCGAGAAATCGGTTCGCTTCGCGGTCCGTCTCGTCGTGGGCGGCACGTCCGTAGCGCGTTGCAGGGCGGGCACCGCAGATCGCTGCACGAAGATCGAGCCCATCCTTTCGAGGACGCGCGTCTCGACGCGCTCGTGCGTATGCCGGTGATGCCGATACGCGCTGATGCGCTCCGTGCGCAGCATGCTCACGGACTGGATGCGCGGCGGCGAGCCGGGCATGACCACATTCAGGCGCACGGCGGTTCCGAACGTGAAGACCGTATGCCGGTGCAGTGCAATCGTGCGTGTGCGACGGAAGCGCTGCGGGATCGGCGCGGCAGGCGGTGGGATGCGTTCGCCTCTGCGCACGCGGGCGAGGAAAGCGCGGTGCCGCGCGATCGACGCAGGGCGACCTGGCCCGCACCCACGGAATGTCGTTTTGTGAGGCACGCCGTCAGCCCTCGTTGGCGCGCTGGTTCAGCGCGGAAATCTGCTCGACCCACGCGCGGCGGTCGCGATGTTCGAGATTCATGATCTGCTCGGGCGGCCAGTGAAAGTGGTAGGCGATGAAGGCCACCTCCTCGTTCAGTTGATCGAGGGGGTAGCCCACGACTCCCCCGACCGCGGATCTCCACGCGCGATGCCTTCGTCTTCGCGCAGCGGCTTCCCGCAGTGCGGACACGCCGCGTCGTCGTGCAGTGCGTTGATGCGGTTGTAGAGGTCCTGCAGATACGCGAGATCGGTCGCGAACAAGCCTTCGACGATCTTCGGATTGATGGCCGGTAGCGCGCCGAGGCGGGTGATCACGCGCGAGAGCAGGATGACGATCAGATAGGCATCGTTCTTCTGCACCCGAGGATCTCGGAGCGGAAGGATTTCGTCGGCAGCGGTCGCGCGGCGCATGACGCCGTCGCGATGAAGTGTGCCTTCCTCGTCGAGGAAGCCGCAGGGCAGCGTGAATTCGAATTCAGTCTTGAACATCGTATGACTCCTGTTTGGGGAGCACGGCGATCACGCGCGCGCCATGCCTTCGTGGGCGATCTCCAGCGTTTCGATCGCGATGTCGTTCTGCTCGGAATTGAGGGTCGGCCCGGTCCACTTGCTGGGCCAGCCGTTGAAGAAATTCCAGCGCGCCTTCTCCTGTCCCTGCCGGTCGAGCAGCACGATCGAACCGTTCTTGCGCGGCGCCGCCGGGTCGCCGTCCGCCCATTGCTTGTGCCAGGCATAGAGCTCGTCGTCGTCGGTCAGTCCGCGTTTCAACGTGATGTTCGAGAACTTCACCTGTCCCGGATACTTGCGTGTCGTGATGTTCTCGCCGCCTTCGCGGTGCTCGATGATCTGGATGTCCGATCCGAGTCCGCTCGCCTCCTGAAAAGCGGCCTGCGTGATCCCGTCGATCTCGACGAGGAAGTTGAAATTGACGTACGGGTCTCTGCGTGCGGCCATCGCCAGTCTCCTTTCAGGATTCGGTGACGTCCGAGCCGCCGTCCCAGATGCCGATGCGTACGACGATGAATTCGGCGGGATAGGTCGGCCTGACACCGATCTCGATGTTGAGGCGCCCGAGCTGCTGCTCGGAGAAGGGATTCAGAATCTCGTCGATGCGCACGTAGAAGGCCACTTCGGCCTTGGCGCCGAACAATGCGCCATCTCGCCACGTGAGGGTGAGAAAGTCCGTGAGTGTGCGCTTGAGCTTCTGCCACAGCGCAAGGTTGTTGGGCTCGAACACCGCCCAGCGCAGCCCTTCCTGCGTCGATTCCTCGATATAGAGGAGGAGCCGCCGGATGTTGACGTACCGCCAGTTGGTATCGGTCGCGGTCGTTCGCGCGCCCCACAGCACCGGGCGGCCGCCGTCCTGAAACACCTGCACGATGTTGATGCCGAGCGGATTGAGCTCGCCCTGCTCGATCAAGCTCACGCGCCGTTCGACGCCGAGCGCGCCGCTGACGATCTCGTTCGCGGGCGCCTTGTGCACGCCCCGCGTCGCATCGCTGCGTGCGAAGATGCCGCACACGTGCCCGCTGGGCGGCACGAGGATCGGCGGACCGCCGTTGACCGGATTCACGCGCAGCCACGGCGCATAGAGCGCGGCGTAACCGCGCGTGGAGTCGAGTCCCCGGCGCTGTTCTTCGAGGCTGCCGGCGCCGAAAAGCGGTGCACCCGGTTCGCTGTCGAGCACCGCGAAGCGGTCGCCCTGCAGCTCGCAGTGCGCGATCAGTGCCTGCTGCACGGCGGACATCAACTCGCCGGGGGCGGTCGGCCGATCGGGTACCGCGATGAAGTTGACGTCGTCGACGCTCTCCAGCGTCGCGATGGCCGCGGTGAAGTCGAGCGCCGAGAGCGACGAAAGATCTTCATCCTCCCCGGTAGTCACGGCGATCGCGGCACCCGCGCGCGGAATGCTGTCGGCAACGCTGTTCGGCGGCGGCGGTTCGATCAACGTCGCGTTGAGCAGGCCGGCGGGGTCGGCGTTGACGACCGTCAGCAGATACCTTGGATGCGCCGCGTCCATGGAAAGCCGGTCGTACGTGACGACCACTGCACCGAGCGAGATCGTGAGGTTGATCTCGTTCGACGTCGCAGTCGGCGCGGCGACTGCGGCGGGATCGAGATCGACCTGGATCACGAGACCCGCGCGAAGCGTGACGCGGTACGTCACGCTCCCCTCGGTCAGCACTTCCGCGAGTACCGACTCGACGACCTGCGTATCCGTGTTGGCTCCCTGCGAGACCGTCAGGATCGTTCCCGGCACGAGCTGCCCCACGGGCAGCGCAACGCCTCCCGGGGCGAGCAGTCGGATCGTGCGCCCACCAGCCACGGTGTTCGCGAGACGCATCGTCGCCCCTGCGGCGACCGGCTGGCTGAGCGGCAGGGTGAAACGCACTGCCGCGCCGCTCACGCTCGACACGATGCGGCGATCGGTGCCGACCGAGAACGAGATCTCGTCGCCGGGTTTGAAACGATTGGCGACACTCGATGCAGTGACTGCGCCGTCCGCGTTGAGCGTCACTTCCATCGCGCCCGCGACCGCTGCGGCGGCGAGCGTCGCGGATGGACGGAACACAGCGACGCTGCTGATGAGGGGTGCGTCGGCGATGGCGGCGCCGATGCCGAGATTGCCCGGCTCACGCGCGGCGAGCTCGACGACCGGCCGGCCAGGCGGCGTCGTGCGATCGTTCAGCGTCATGCGCTGAACGCTGCCGTTGCTGGCGCGGACGATGTAGCAGACGCGGCCGCCGTTTTCAAAGAAGCCACGTACGGCGTACCAGAGATAAGCGCCCTGCACGGGCAGCGAACCGAACGTTTGTGCGAAGCCGGCAAACGATGTGAGCTTGACGGGCTCGGCGATCGGGCCGCGCGCGGCGACGCCTATGAAGCAACCCGTGCTCGTGCCTACACCCTGGATCGGAGCGCCCGGCGTGAACTCTTCGATGTAGACGCCTGGATAGGAAACCTGAACCGCCATCGTCTTCTCCTTCGTTAGTCAGACCGTGTCAGAAGATCACGTCGTAGGTGCCGCTTGGTTCCGGCACGGAGATATCGCGCGGTGCGCTGACCCCGAGGGGTGTTGCGCTTGCGCGCAGTCGCCATGCGCCTGCGTTGACATCGGCAAAAACGAACCGGCCGAGCGCATCCGCCCGCGTGAAGGCGTGCCGTTCATTCGCGGTGGTCAGCAGCTCGACCCACGCCAGCGCGACGGGCTGCGGTGGTGCAGCCGAGTCGAGGACCGCGCCGCCGATGTGATACCGCGTGGACGCGGACGCGGGGACGTCGCGCTGGAGCGTGCGGGTGATCGTGGTCGTTACGATTGGCCCGGCCCGTTGTGGCGCTTCGCGCAGCGCGACGGTGACCACCGCATAGAGCAATGGCTTCCAGCGATTCTTCTCGCCCATCGTTCCCCAGAACTCGGCGATCTTCGGAAAGCCTTCTACGGGCAGAAGCGTGATCGGAAACTTTTCATCCGCGATCGCCGCCGGTGGCGCCTCGGGCGGATTCGACGCCGCGTAGATCGCCACCGGATCGAGCTCGTCGTGTGCGCCGATCACGCGCGTCGCTTCGGCGAGCAGCGCATGTTCGTCGGTCGTGGGGTCGATCGCCATGGAAACTGCGACGGGACTCCAGGCGCTGATCAGGTAATGGCAGTCGACACGGCGCGCGGGTGGTTCTTCGAAGACATCCCGATCGACCACCGTGCGCTCGCGCGCATTGCTGCGCAGCTTGCGGTTCTCGCGCAGATCGGCGAGGTACACGTTGAGCGAGTTCGCGGGACTGCCCGCGGCGTCGGTGATCGCCGGCACCAGGGCGCGCCAGTCTTCGTCGGGCGGCTGGAAGCGCACCTGCGCGTCCGACGTGAGCTCCGCGATGGAATTGCGGAAGAGCCGGTGCAGGAGCGTGTCGAGGTGGTCGATCATCGCTTGTTGCGATCCTTCTTCAACCGTCGCAGACGTTCCTGCTCGTCGGGCGGTACCAGGTTCGAATGCCTGGGCGCGCTTGTTTCATCGCCCGGCGTCTTCGACGATGGTTCAGACTTCTCGCGTGGCGAATGAGGCCCTTGCGGCGTCTTCGGGTCGAGCGGCGCGGATCCAGGATCGGTAAGTTCCACTTCAACGTCTGCCGGAATCGGTGCGGTTGGCTGCGTGATTTCCTCGGTGGGCTCCTCGGTCAGCTGATCCACGCGAACAGTCGGTTCGTCGTCGGGATCGATGGTCGGCTGCTGGTCACGTTCCATGCGAACAGTCGGTTCGTCGTCGGGATCGATCCCCGGACGCTCGGTCTCTACTGGCCGCTCAGCATCTTCGATGCGTTCCCGTCCCCGTGGTGCGGCGAGGTCTACGCGTTCATTCGGGGACATGTCTGTCCATTCACCGGGCCACTCGTGCGAGGTAACCTCCAGCCACTCGCTCGCCGCCGCTTGCTCGAGCTCGAGCGCACGAAGGTCGGTTCGCTCTCCACGTCTGGGATCGAGCCATTCACCGCGCGGGTCGGACGACACGACCTCCGGCCACTCGCTCGCCGCCGCCTGCTCGAGTTCGAGCGCACGAAGGTCGGTTCGCTCTCCATGTCTGGGATCGAGCCATTCACCGCGCGGGTCGGACAATTCGACCTCCGGCCAGCCTTGCATCGCCTCTTGCTCGAGCGCTCCAGGGTCGATTTCCTGCTCGGCCGGAGGCCCCTCTTGTCGCGCGCCTTGTTGGCTCGGTTCTTCGGGCAACTCGACGTGCGCTTCGCCGGCGCGCTGCTGGGCCTCGGGCTCCGGCGCACCAGGGTCGATTCGCTGGGCGGGAGGAGGCCGGTCCAGCGGCGCGCCTTCTTGAGTCAGCGGTTCGGGCCACTCCACCTCCGCTTCACTCGCGCGCCGGTACGCCTCGTCTTCTGCCCGCCGCCGCCGGCGCTGCGCCTCGGCGGCGATTTCGGCGAATCTCTCGGGCCACGGCAGTTTTCGCTGGCCTTTCGCGCGGTCAGGCTGCATCTGATAGTCCAACGGTCCGGTTGGCTCCGGACCGGGTGCACGCCGGTCCCGCCGCGCCTGTTGGACGTCAGCGCTCTCTTCTGGGTGTTGAAGACCGATCGGTGTCTCGCTGCCCACTACGGGCTCCGCACCTTCTGCAAGATAGAGCGTGTTGCCCGGCTCGAAGACTTCGAAGTCCTTCCCGGCGGTGGCCTTCACCTGTGGCGTGCCTTCTGCAGGATCGGACCGCTCTCCGACGATTTCGCCAATCTGTGTTCGCCTGGCTTCCTGCTTCGCCGCGAGGTCGCGCTTGCCTTTGTCCAGATCGACTTCGAGCTGAACCTTCAGCGGTTCCGTGGGCGCCGGTCCCGGCTCGAGCCTGTCTCGTCTTGCCTGCTGGTCAGCCGCGCTTTCTTCCGCCCCCTCGAGGTCGATGCGTTCCTCACCGCGTGGCGCACCTCGTGATTCTTCGCCGAGATAAAGCCGTTTTCCTTCTTCGAGGACTTCGATTTCGAAGTCGCGCTGCGCCGTCGTGACACTCGGTGCGCTTTCTCCTGGCGCGGGTTCAACGGGCGGTGGTGTGCGTGGGGACCTCGGACCGCTGGCTCCCGTGCTCGAGGAAGGCTCCCGGCCTGTCGAGCGCGGCTGCCCGGGTGTTGGTCCCGGTTGCGGTACCGAGGAGGGCCGGGGTGGCGGGGTCCGTTTGTTGCCGTCACCCGAACTGGCGACGATCGCATCGGCATCGTGGATGAGCACCGGCCCTGAAGATCCCACTGCCGTTGGACCATATCCCACCGCCATCGGTAGGGCCGCTTCGCTTTCGAGATCGAGCGGCACCGATGCTGTGTCGTGCTCCTGCTGTGCCGCGACATCGGTATCGGAGGCTGACTCCTCTTGTGGTCGCAGCGGTACGAGTTCGCCTTCCGGATTGGCGCGCGGCGGCTGCTCGTTCGAGCGATAGGGAAGGATGTTGTCAGGCAGGGGCGATGTGTCCGGGCCTTCCAGGTCGCCGAGGGGCGCGGGGGCTTCCAGAGGCTCTGTAACGCCGGGCCGCGCCGGAGTACCGGTCATTGACGTCGCGTCCGCCTGCGCCGATTGCGGAGCTGCGGTCGCTGCCCCGCTCTCGAGCGCCGACTGCGCCGGGGCCGGGCCGGTATCGGGTGCCTCACCCAGTTGCTTCTGATGCCCGGGTTGCAGCAGCGGAAGCAGCAGGATCTGGGCGAGCTGCTTGAGATCGTCCTTGATCCGCCGATCGCGCTCGGCCGGCTCGAGTGCTTCGTCGTAGACGTCCTGATTCAGTTGCACCAGGACAGGCCCGGCGCTCGCGATCACGCCCGATTGCAACACCCAGTCGATACACTTCTTCTGTCCAGACCAGTTCTTCAGCCCGACGACACCGAGGAACAGGCCAATGAATCCGGACCAGAACCTCGTATCGGAGAGCCAGTTCGGATTGTCGCGATAGGTGTTCACCATCACGCGGGCGCTGGAGAGCGCAGCGCCGGCATCCATGACGAACTGGATCTCCCGGACACCGACCGCGGCCGTTCCGACCTGAAGCCCCAATGCGCCTGCCAGTTCGCCGAGTTCTCCGGGCGTGAAGTAGAAACGATCGGAAAGCGCGCTTCCGAGCGCCGTGTTGGTCTCGGCCGACAGGTAGTCCATGCCCTTGATTGCGACCGCGGTCGTGCTGACGCGGCCCTGGGGATCGACCGCACCCATTCCTTTGAGCACGTCGTGAGCTATTGCAACTGGAACGGCTTGCGGTGTGGAGACTGCCAACCCGGCATAGCCTCCGGCACTGGTCTTCATCTCGTTCGACGCCCAGAAGGCACTGTCGGCGAGATCCGTCAGCTGTGTCAGCGCGCCTTTGATCGCGCCGAGCAGGAAGGCGATCGCATCGCCCCAGCCGCCGACCACCGTGAGCCGCGAAGACTCCGACGCCTGGAGGAGATCGTCGCGATAGTTCTCCAGCAGGATGGTTGCAGTTTCGAGCGAAACTCTTGCAGCGTTCAGATGCTCGAATGCGCTGAGATAGGCTTTTTCGTTTTTCAGTGCCTCTTCGGCCTGGTAGGCATACGCCCGCGCAGACACGATCTCGTCGTCGAAGGCGTCAGCCGGAAACGCCACGCCATACTCGTATTCCAGCCACTTGAAGAGCGGCTTGTAGTACCACTTATCGTTGGTCTCCTGAATCGCCGCGTATGCTTCTTTCAAGGTTGCGGTGCCGCTGCGGACATCGCCGACGCGGTTGGCGAAGTAGGCCGCCACGTTCGCCCTGCGTTCGTCGTATGTTCTGGCGTCCCATGCGTGCAGCGTTTCGCCGACAGTGGCGGTGTAACGCTGCAACGCGTCATCCCATTGCATATTCGAGAACAGTTCGAGCCACGCGCGCCACGCCTGGCTTCCGATAAGTTCGGTGCGATCCGGTTCGCTGTCCCGCGCAGCGTTCTTTTCGGGCGCCAGCGCAACCCCTTGCCCACTCGCGCCTGCCACGACAACGGGACCCGCGGTGCCTGCCATGCTGTCCGCGGCATGGTCTGCTGCCGATTCGAGCCCCGCTTCGAAGCTCCCCCCGCCGGGAACCGGAATGCGCCCGCCACGCCGTTGCTGTACGACATGGGCCAGCTCGTGAGCCAGGAGGTGCCTGCCTTCACTCGAGCCCGGTGCGAATCGGCCTTGCCCGAAGACGACGTCGCTGCCGTACGTCAGGGCCTTTGCATTCATCGCCGATGCGACGGCATGAGCCATCGGGTCCATGTGCACGCGCACGTCGTCGAAGGTCGTGCCGAAGCGCCGCTCCATCTCGGCGCGTATGCCGTCGGGAAGTGCTGCGCCATGTCCGAGTAATCGCGACACGGCGTGATTTCCGGCGAGTGCCTGCAGCGATGCGCCGGCCTGCATGGCTGCCGGTGTTCGTGACGCGTCGAGCTGCCCGCGCTGAACGCCACCTTCGGCAACAGGGCTGACGGTCTTGGCGCGCGTCGCACCACCGCTCATCACGCCGCCTTCGCCGCGCCGGATGCGCGATCGCCAATGTTCTTGCCGATCTTCTGAAACTCGCGGCGGGTTGCATGCAGCAGGTGGGCGCGCGTGATCGCATCGCCATCGTCCGTGGCCAGATGGGCAGCCGCGAGCACGATGTTGCGAATGGCGCCGCCGGAAAGCCGAAACTCCCGCGCGAACCAGTCGAGGTCCACGTCCGCTGCGCGCGGGGCGCGCGGCGGCCACAATGCCGCCCACAACTGCCGCCGCTCGGCCTGCTCCGGGAACGGGAAATTCACCGTGAAGGTCAGGCGACGCGCGAACGCCTCATCCAGGTTCTGCTTCAGGTTGCTCGCGAGTACGGCGAGTCCGTCGAAGCGCTCCATCTTCTGCAGGAGATACGCGATTTCGATATTCGCGTAACGATCGTGCGCATCCCTGACTTCGGAGCGTTTGCCGAACAGTGCATCGGCCTCGTCGAAGAACAGTAC
>Ga0111538_10011279_pt1 | contig 11860 bp, 9 predicted proteins | sample SoiMethybrSBSTD1_FD_79669 | JGI IMG/M metagenome (GOLD analysis project Ga0111538, IMG submission 79669) | Bulk soil microbial communities from a Populus tree surrounding site in Tennessee, USA - Soil MetaG P. TD hybrid SBSTD1 (version 2)... | ecosystem: Environmental > Terrestrial > Soil > Tree...
GGACCCGCCGGAATCTGCTCGACCGGCACCTCGCGGGTGCCCTTGCCGCCCACGATGCGTGCGATCGCGCCGGCGGCGATCAGCGGCGGCACCGAGTCGGCGGCGGGGGAGCCGTTGCACAGGTTGCCGCCGATGGAGGCGCGCCCGCGCACCTGGATCGATCCGATCAGCTTGACGCCGTCGAGCACGCCCGGCCAGGCCTTGCAGAGACCAGCGTGCTCCATGATTTCCATTCCCGGGACAGCGGCGACGATGCGGAAGCCGCCGACAGACCCACGCCGAGCGCGAATCGGTACGGATCGCCGGCTTGTGTCTGCCGCACGGTCACGACGATCTGTTTCGCGGCGGCGTCGTACCGCCAGTTGCCCGACACGTGCGGAACGCCGCTGCGCGTCAACCACTGCGCGAAGAACCAGCGCAGGTCCTGACCCGACACCTCATCCATCGTGCGCCGGAGATCCGCGGTTGAGGCGAGGCCGTTCGCATGGCGCTGATAGTAGAGCCTGATGCCGCGCCAGAACGGTTCGGTGCCCATCAGGTCGCGCAGCATGTGCAGCGTCCACGCGCCTTTCTCATAGACCAGTCGATTGTTGGGCTCGGTCGCGGCCTCATCGAGATTGGCGTGGACCACCGGGGTATTCGGCAGCGCCTGCTCGAGTCGAAGCACGGCGTTGCGGCTGCGCCGCAGGCCGTCGACGAACGCGTCACGGCCGCCGGCGTACTCCGTGTAGAGCAGCGTGAAGTACGTCGCGAACCCCTCGCTCAACCACACGTCGTTCCAATCGTTTTCGGTGACCGCATCGCCGAACCACTGATGCGCGGTTTCGTGCACCACCGGCGCGTTGCCCGCCGTCACGCTTTTCTCGCCGTAGAAGATGTTGCTCACGTGCTCGGTGCCGCCGCCCATCCCCGCGGCCTCGACGTGTGCCAGCTTCGCATACGCGTACGGGCCGACGCGGTCCGAGAAGAATTCGAACGACCCCCGTGCGTCACGTTCGAGCGCGGCGAGCCCTTTGTCGGCGTCCTGTGGAAACGCCCAGTAGGAGAGCGGCACGCCGCGAACGATCCCCCCGTACCGCACGATGAAGCGGGCGACGCCAAGCGAATAGAGCCATGACGAGATCGGCACGTCCTGGCGCCAATGGGTGCGCCGCAGGCCGCCTGGCAGGTCGAGCTGCTCGACGATGACCCCGTTCGACACCACCTGGTAGTCGGCCTTCGTCGTCACGATCAACTCGCCGGTCGCCTTGTCGGCGGGATGATCGATCATCGGCAGCCATTGCCGCGCGCGGTTGTACCAGTTTTCGCTGAACGCCGTGCGATCGCCGTGGATGTTGTTGAGGAGCCGCAGGCCGTTGCCAGGGACGCCGTGATACGCGATGGTGAACGTGACGTCTTGTCCTGCTGTTGCTCCGGCGGGCAGCGGCAAATGCAGCCGATTGCCCCGGTGATCGATCGGCACCGTCCGTCCCTCGGACGTGATGCTCGTCACCGTCATCCCTTTGCCATCCTGGGTTGCGGAGGTCAGATCGAGAACCGCTTCCCGCGTGCCGGGCGTGACGATGCGAAGAGTAACCGTGGCTTCGCAGCGGATCTCGTTCGAATCACTCGTCAGGAGCGTGAGACGGACGGCATAGTGGCGGGCATCGATCCCCGGTTGTCGCGGGTAGGTGTCGGCACCGAGGTTCGAGCCTGTGGCAAGAGCCAGGACTGCCACTGCACCCATCGCCGCCACCGCCCGGCCGTAGGCTCGCATGGCGGGATGGTATACCCGACGAGGCCGTCGAGAGTGCTCGTGGCTTGATTCAGCGTGAGGCGGTAGCCGCCGGGGCCGGGAAATCGGTGCCGATCGCGCTGGACTCGACCCAGACCGCGCCGTTGTGGATGGGGTCGCACTTGATTGGCGGCGCCCAGTGCCAGAGGGCATCGAGGAGCGTCACCTTGACGCGTTGACCCTGGCGTTCGATCGGCTCGCTGACGGGCGTGCCCACCGGAATGACCGAGCTGTTCACGCACACCGGAGCCGTGCCCACGGCATCCGCGAACGCGGTGGCGCCCTTGGCCGTGACAACCGGGCGATAGAAGGCGTCGTCCGACCCGATCGCGGCGTAGAACGCGTCCAGGTAGCTCTTGATGTGTTGACGGCCCGTCGTGTCGACCGGTGCCGCTTCGAGCACGCGATACGCGTCGCTTTTGCGCTGCAGGAAATGCTGCCGTGTGGCGTCGAGCACGCGGCGGTTGAAGAGGGTGCGCGTGCGCTGCACCTGGCTCACAACCTCGACCTCGGCCGGCGAACCCGACTTGGCGAACGTGGTATTCAGCACGTCCTTGAGCCACCGGTGTTTGCCGGCGACCATACCCGAGACGTCGAAGTCGTACATCACCGGCCGTGCCCGGCCGCCGGCGTCGACCGCCGCCGTGACGTTCCACAGCGGGTGGCGGTCGTCGCAGCGGTACTTGTCGCCGTTGAACATGCGCACGCACCAGTCGAAGTTGCCGATCATCGCCTCCGCGAATGCCAGCGTTGCGGTGTCTTCCGGCGTGAAACGCTGGCGCGCGTTGCTGAACTGCGCTTCCGTCAGCTCGCTGCTGGCGCCGAGCCGCTTCAGCGTGGTGCCGGTCGTCTCGAGCAGCATGGCGTTGCGCACGATCGGTTGCTGCTGATCGGGGGTTTGTCCCGGCCGCGCATCTGTATATACGTACGAGATCCTGGCCGGCCTGGCCTTGAGTGCCGGCACGCCGAGTGCGTGGAGCAGTCGATACACCGCCGCTTCGCGCAGCGGCGCCTGCTCGTTGGGAAGGCGGCCGTACTTGGCGGTCACCGTCTCGTCGGTCGATTCCCCACAGTGCGTCCCGATTTTGATCCCTTTGAGGCCGTCGAAGAGCGTGCCGTCGACCTGAGCCGGCGCCCCGTTCTTTTCGAAGTCGATCTTCAGTTTGGGAAAGGCGCACTCGCTTTCGCGAATGCTGGTGTGGCCGCGCAGCCCGAGCTGGATACCGTCAATCGTGACGTCGCGCGCGCCGTCCCGATAGCCGAGCGTGCCGCCGACCGAATAGCCATCCTCGGAGCGTGCGTGTTGGAACAGCTCGTTCAGCGGCGCCGACAGCGTCAGCGTGATCAGGTCGTCGCTCGAGAACAGCCCACCTTCAGCGTGCGGGGCGGTCGCGCCGAACGCAATCGCCGCGGAAAGCAGCGCCACCGGTACGAGAGAAGAGCGAGTCACGCTCGAAGATGATTCAAGATGACGGCCAGCTTGAATGGTCCAGTCAAACTCAGCTAGCCCCAGCCCCGACGGCCGTGACAGGTGTGGCGTTCTTCTTGCTGACTCGCAGGTTTATGCGATGGACATCTTCCGGGCGTGGCGACATTGAAGACATGCGGGGGCGATCCGGTGGGTTCGGCGCGGCCCAACTGGGTATAGGCGGGTTCCTGGTTCTGCTGGTGCTGAGTTGGGTCAGCGGGACAAATCTCTTCTCACTTCTGGGAACCGGCGACACAACACCGACTCAGACGGTCGGCACCTCAGGCGAGGTGCGGACCTCGCCGTCTGAAGAGCGAATGGTCGACTTCGTCAACGCCGTCACGAAAGACGCGCAGGACACCTGGTCAGAAATCCTCGGTCCGCGTTACCAGCGGACGCACGTCGTGCTGTTTCGCGATGCGATCGACTCGGCCTGCGGGTTCGCCCAATCGGCCACGGGGCCGTTCTATTGTCCCAGCGACGGCAAGGTCTATCTGGATCTGTCGTTCTTCAACGAGCTGTCGCAGCGCTTCGGCGCGCCCGGCGACTTTGCGCAGGCGTATGTCATCACGCACGAAATCGGTCATCACGTGCAGAACCTGATGGGGCTGAACGCGCAGGCGTCGCGCGATCGCCGGTCCGGACCCGGCAGCGCGTCGGTCGCGCTGGAACTGCAGGCCGACTGCTTCGCGGGCATCTGGGGACATGCCGCGGCGCAGAACGGCCGGTTCAATACCGGCGGCGTCGAGCTCGAACCCGGCGACGTCGACGAAGCGCTGCGCGCCGCGGCGTCGATTGGCGACGATCGCCTTCAGAAAATGGCCACCGGCCGCGTGATGCCGGAGCGCTTCACGCACGGGTCGTCGGCGCAGCGGGTCGAGTGGTTCCGTCGAGGGATGGAGTCCGGCGATCCGCGGGCGTGCTCGCCGGGCAATACAACGTATTAGAAACGTTGCGAATGAGGAATTAGGAATTAGGAATGGGAATTCAGGATGTCGGACTTGAATTCCTAATTCCTAATTCCTCATTTCGCGGCGCACTCCAACTAGCGCCGCTTCCGGTCGGCGACCCGGGCTCGCATGCGCGCAGCAGCCGCTCGCTGCCGGTCGATGTTGGCTTTAGCCCGCTCGCGGAACGCCTCGGCCTGCTGATGGACGCGCTGCACCGGATCGTCAGTCGCCGCGCGCGGGCGGAGCCACGGTAAATCCGGAAAGATCTTGAAGAGATCGTTGCTGTGCGGACGGGGCGGCACGTCCACCAGTGTATCGCCTCCCGCCTGCCACCACCGGCACACCGCTTCGATGGCCGGCGACGGCAGTCCGACGATCAGCGCGAGGAGCGCTCTGACGGTGGTGGTCAACGGCGACCACGCCGGCTCTGTGCTCTCAGCCGGTTGCTCGGGCGCGTTGGGGAAGAGCTCCACGACGAACGGGTTCGCGTCCCACAGGTCCTGCAGCGCCGCTCCACCAATCAGCGGTCTCAAATGGAGCAGCCGGTCCGCGGTGTCCAGGTCGCGCGACTCGAGCTCGAGGTGATCCTCGTCGAGGACGATCCTCGCGCGCACCATGCACCGGCGCGACAACAGCGCGGACAGGCCTTTGACGGCCGCCGCGGTGCTCCAGACGTGCCCCGCGCGCGTCACGATGAAGAGATCCAGATCGCCGCCGGCCTCCAGGTTGAGGCGCGCGATCCGTCCGGACAGCGCCACCAGGCGCACGAACGGCAGGCAGCACACCAGCCGCAGCAGGAGGGCGTGACGATCGAGAAAGGCGCGGCTGCGGGCTTCACGCCGCCGCCGCTCGTCGACCAGATCGCCCCGGCCCGTTGGGAAGAAGAAGCCGTCGCGCCGCTCGACGACCTGCTGCAGCACGTCGCTCCCCTCGAAGACCGAGACGAGTTCGGCCAGCGTCTGGGGCGATCCGATCAGCGATTCGTGCAACTCCTCGAGCGTCAGCGGGTAATCGTCGAGGGACGCGTGGATCACGCTGGCGGCTATCGCGAGCTCGCGGGTCGTCACCATGGTTTATCCCGCCGGCACGCCTGGCGCGAAGGCGGATTTCGAGTTGCGAAACGATCTTCGCCGGCCGTAAACGGCAACCGGATGCGGCGCCAGATCGGCGGCCGATTCGGGTCTCCACCATGGCTCTATGCAGCCCGCGTGCCTTGCGTGTACTGTTCATTGCATGCGAAGCCTCACGGCGACGTTCGTGCTCGTTACGGTCATCGGCGTCAGTCTGACTGCGGGTGGCGCGGCGCCGTCCGGCGGGCAGCCGCCGCCAGGCCGCGGAGAGGCGCGGCAGACCCTCGATATCTACTTCATCGATGTCGAGGGCGGGCAGTCGACGCTGATCGTCACGCCGGCGGGAGAATCGTTCCTCATCGACACCGGGTACGCCGGCGATGGCACATTCCAGTCGAAGGCCGGTGATCCCGCGCGGGCGCGCGACGCGCAGCGCGTTGCCGCGGCGGCGCGCGATGCCGGCGTCACGAAAATCGACTATCTCCTGATCACGCACTTTCACGCCGATCACGACGGCGGCGTCGTGGAGCTCTCACAGCTCCTGCCGATCGGCACGTTCATCGACCACGGCGGCGTACTACCGGGGGCGGAAGCACGCGTGGCGGGTACTCTCGACGCGTTCGCGGCCTATGCCGCCGTTCGCGCGAAAGGACGGCACCTGGAGCCCATTCCTGGCGAACGCCTTCCGCTGAAGGACGTGACCGCCGTTGTCGTCAGCGCCGCGGGCGCCACGCTGCGGCAGCCACTTCCGGGATCCGGCGCGGCAAATCCGACATGCGGGCCGGCGGCGCCGCCCGCGCAGGAGCCGACCGAAAATCCGCGCTCGACCGGCGTCCGTCTGGAATTCGGGCGCTTCCGTTTTCTGGACGTCGGCGATCTGAGCGGCGCGCCGCTGTTCGCGCTCGCGTGCCCGCGCAGTCTCGTCGGACCGGTCGATGTCTATCTCGTCGCGCATCACGGCGGAGCCGACGCCGCCGACCCGGCGACGTTCGCCGCGTTCCAGCCGCGGATTGCCGTCGTCAACAACGGAGCCGTGAAAGGCGGTGCGCCCGAAACGTTCGCCGCGCTCCACAGCCAGTCGATGCTCGAGGACGTGTGGCAGCTGCATCGGTCGAGGAACGAGGGCGCCCGCAATTTCCCCGACGATCGCATCGCGAATCTCGACGAGACGACCGCGCACTGGATCAAACTCCGCGCACGAGACGACGGCTCGTTCGTCGTGACGAACGGACGCACCGGCGCGAGCAAGAGCTACGGCGCGCGACGGTAGACCGCAAAGGCCGCAAAGATCTTCGCGTTCTTTGCGTTCATCGTGTGGGGGCGGGCACGATCCGCCATACCGAATCCGCGGTTGCGAAGTAGATGGCGCCGTCGGGACCGGTCGTGACGGCGACGAGTGGCTCCGCGATGTTCTGCAGCAACGGCTCGGTCGCCGCGACGCGCCAGGGATCCAGCGGATCGAACCGGACACGCACCAACTGTTGACCGGTGCCGGACGCGACGAACAGGTTGCCGGCCAGTGCGGGAACGGCGGCGCCGCGCCCGAAGGTCAGGGCCGACGGCGCCGACGCGGCCGGCAGCCGCCACGGCGTGCGGGCGACGCCCCGACTCCGCTTGCCGTCGCCGGTCGATTCCGCCGTCACCGCCGTGATTCCACCTTGCGCGCCGTCCGCGATCCACAGGGCGCCTGTCCCGGGCTGCCAGTCGAGGCCGGCGGGCGACGGTGAGCCGGCGGCGTAGATCGGCGACGCTCCGGCCTGATCGTCCGGCGTCGTCCCGTCAGCATTCAAGCGCAGAATCTTGCCGTTCGGCGACGCGGCGTCGCCAATCAGCGCCGCCTCCCCTCCATCGTCGAATGCGACGTACAGCTTCGCATCGGGACCGAAACGGAGTGCGGCCGCCGGCACCGATCCCGCGCGGACGCCGCCGAGCAGAACGGCGCGATCGCCGAACGTGCCGCCGACTTCGCGGACCCGAATCACCGAGAACGTCCCTCCGCCGGCGACGATCGCGAACACGAATCGCGTGCGCGCGAAATCCGGATCGATGGCGATGGCCAGGAGCCGGTCGCCGGTCGCCCATCCATCCGAGAGAGCGGCACCCTCCGAGAGCACGCCGTCGCGAACGCTGCGAATGGTTCCGTCACGCTGCGCGATGAGGAGGCGGCCGTCGGGTGTGAATGCGAGGTCCGCCGGGCGGTTTACGTCGCCGGCCACCGCTTCGACGACGAGACGCGTACCGTCGGCGAGAGGCAAGGGTCGAATCGACTTGTCGCCGGATTTCGACCCGAGCGGTTCGGCGCCGGTTTTCACGGCGGATTCGACCTGGGCGACGACCGTGACTCTGAGCGCCGCCGACCGCGCGCTTTCGAGAACCGAGCCGTCGGTGATGAACGACGCGAGCTCGAGGGTATGCGCACCAGCGCTCAGCGAAGGCAGTCGCGCGCTGCACGCGAAGCCGTCCGCGGTGGCGGCGGCTGCGCACGACGCGCCGGCGAGCTCTGACCGCGTGCCGTCGACGTAGATGGCGTATCGCACCGCTGCCAACTCGGCAGAGTCGGCGGCGCGTTGCGTCCAGCCGAGGCGCTCGGTGCCGTTGATCGTTTCGCCGGCCGCCGGCGGCGTGACTTCGGGCGGCGCCGGCGACGACCTGCTGCACGACGCGACGAAGATCACTGCGAGGAGGGCGACGACTGTTCGACAGACGCGCAGCATTGCGCTTAGGCTATCCGCATGCGAAGACGACGTGCAATCGCGATCGCGTTGTGTCTCTCGTGTGCCGTCGCCGAACAGCTGCACGCACAGCTGAGGTTACGCACGCATGCCAGCGGGTTCACGTCGCCGCTCGCGGTGGTGCAGGATCCCACCGATCGCAATCTCCAGTTCGTCGTCCAGCAGAACGGCCGCATCCGCGTCGTGCAGGCCGGCGCCGTCCTCGCGAGTGATTTCCTCGACGTCTCCGCCTCGATCGTCGCCGGCGGCGAGCAGGGGCTGCTCGGGTTTGCGTTCCCGCCGGACACCGCGACGAGCGGGCGATTCTTCGTGAACTTCACCAATCGATCGGGCAACACCGTCGTCGCCCGCTTTCGACGCTCGTCGCCGGTCGTCGCCGATACCGGATCGCGGTTCGACCTGCGGTGGGGCAGCGCCAACGGTCCCGCGTTCATCGCGCAGCCGTTCGCCAATCACAACGGCGGCCATCTCGCATTCGGGCCCGACGGGTTCCTCTACATCGGCCTCGGAGACGGCGGTTCGGGTGACGATCCGTCGCATCGCGCGCAGAACCCGCAGGAGTTTCTCGGAAAGATGCTGCGCGTCGACGTCAACGTGCCGGACGCCAACGCGTCGGGGTATCAGGTGCCGGCCGACAATCCGTTTCTCCGCAGCGGACCGCCGTCGACGCGGCCCGAGATCTGGGCGTTCGGACTCAGAAACCCCTGGCGCTACACGTTCGACGATCCTGCGCGGGGCGGCACCGGTGCGCTCCTCATTGGCGACGTCGGACAAGGCCGCTGGGAGGAGGTCGATTACGAGCCCCGCGGACGCGGCGGCCGGAACTACGGCTGGCGAAACCGCGAAGGCGCCCACGACAACGTCACGTCGCTGCCGGTGGCATTTCAACCGCTGATCGATCCGATTCACGAGTACAGCCACAGCGTGGGGCAGTCGATTACTGGTGGCTATGTGTATCGCGGCGATCGGCTGCCGGCCAATTATCGCGGACGCTACTTTTTCGCGGATTTCATCCAGGGGCGGCTGTTTTCGCTGGCGTTGACGCTCGACGCCAACGGCGAGGCCCGTGCCTCGGACGTCGTCGAACACACGGCGGAGCTCGGCGGCTTTTCGCAGCTCGGGAACATCAGTTCGTTTGGCGTCGATGCCGACGGGGAATTGATGGTCGTCAGCTACTCGCTCGGGCGTGTGATGAAGCTGATTGGGCCGACGACCGCGCCGTCCGTGCCGACGGGGCTGCGGATCATTCGGTAGGGGCCTGGTGTGGTTGAGTACTCGTAGCGCAGGCCTTTAGGCCTGCCGTTCAATGCGTCATGGCGTACAACAACACGTCGATGCCGAACGCGTAGCCTTTGCCGGCGAAGTACTCGAAGTATTCGCGGCTGTCGCCTTCCCGCTCGAACGAGTCGCCGAAGTCGGTGTTGTGGGTCATGACCACCAGCAGGTGGCCGTCGCGGTCGGTGATGCCCCGCACGTGGACCTCGGCGCTGTCGCGTCCCCGCTCCGATGTGTTGCCGCCGGGCCCGCCCCACGCGCCGATTGACGGAATTTGCACCTTCTCGTGGACGTCGTACAGCACGTGAAACAGCGGGTGCTCCAGCGGCAGCTCCATCAATGGGTATTGCCCCGAGGGCAGCACTTTGCGGATCTCGTTCTCCCAGTGGGCCCAGGCATACTCGCCCCAGAAGTCGTCGGCCCACAGGAACCCACCCTTTTGCAGGTAGGTGCGCAGCCCCGCGGCTTCCGCTTCGTCGAAGTACGCGCCGCCCGGTTCCGTGATCATGATGAACGGGCATCGCGAGAGTCGATCGGCGTCGGTCAGCTGGATGACGACGTGATTGAAGTTGCCAGCGATGTCGCGGCTGACCTGCGTCGTCGTCAACTCGGAGAAACGGAACGACAGGTTCTGATCCGAGCGCGGGTAGTCGACGTACCATCCGCCGCCGTCGCCATTCGACGCGTTGCGGAACATGATCCGGCAGAACATGAACGCGCCGTCGTACGCGGGGTTCTCGCCGATGCGCGGCATGAAGCGTCCTCGCCGCCCCTGGAACTGGGCCGCGGCGGCTGTGGCCAGCAGTACGGCAATGACGACGGCGGTGGCGACAGTTTTCATGTGCCGACGGTCAGTATAGCGCCGACCGGGCCGCTAATCCTGCCTCGCCGGCGCCTCAGCGTTCTGCGTGGTAATAGACGGCGTCCACCGGCACCTTCCCGCCGACGTAGTCTTTCTCTTTGAACGGGAAGCGCGGCCGCGGCTGCGACGTGATGTATGCGGCGACCTGCTGCGCGTCTTCGTCGGTCAGGCTGCCGGGATCGAGATACGGCATCGTGTAACGAATGATGCCGGCCAGCGTGTAGACACGCGCCGCGCCGGCGCCGTCGTTCCACGAGTGGTCACCCCACAACGGTCCCGCTTTCTTGTCGCCGATCTGGACGCCCTGACCATCCAGCCCGTGACACGACGTGCAGCGCTCCGCGTAGATCGCCTCACCCTTGGCGCGATCCAGTTTGTCCACCGGGATCAATGCGTCGGCCGCAATCGTGTTCTTGTTGCGCCATGCCGGGTTCTGGCCGACGGCATAGCCCTTGGCGAGCCAGGTGATGTACGACGCGACCGCAAGCACTTCTTTCGATGCCGTCGTCGGGAGCTCTTCGGGCCGCGCCGTCCCGTTCTCGCTTCGCAGGAAGCAGTCGACGATGCGGTCGGGAAGGCTGATGAGGCGCGCGGCGCGGTTGTTGTACTCGGGAAACATACCCGCGACGCCGACGAGCGCCAGCGCGCGCTCGCGCTGCCCGGCGTTCAAGTGACAGTTGCTGCAGGAGACCTTGCCGCCGGTGAAGCGGGCGGCCTCACGCGGAGTGTCGGTGAAAATCCGGTAGCCCCAGCGCACTTGCTCGGCCATCCGCGTGTCCGTGAGCGACGCGTCCTTCGTGGGGTCCAGCGGGATCTGCCACGCGGTGACCATCGTGGTCTTGGCGGAAATGAGCGGGCTGGCCGGCGCCTTGGCCCGCGAGCAGGCGCCGGCGGTGACGACGACGAGAAGGGCGCCGGCGAGGTGAAGCGGGCGCGATGTCACGGGAGAATTCTAATACGTCCGTGGACCCGCCGCGATCCCGATGGCGGTGGACCAGCGGTATTATGGCGTCGCCATGAAGAACCTCCTGTTGCTGTCCCTCTGCGTCAGCGCGTGGCCTGCCTCGGCGTCGGCGCAGGCGATTCAGATGCTCGGTGTCTTCGAGCAACGGTGCGGGTCGTGCCATACCAAGCCGGCGGCCGACAGCCGGGCACCCGACCGCGACTCGCTGCGCCAGCGCACGCCCGAAGCGGTGTACGACGCGTTGACGACCGGGTCGATGAAGGTCAACGCCGAAGGATTGACCGACACGCAGAAGAGGCTGATTGCCGAATTCATCACGGAGCGCCCGCTGGGCGCCGCGCTCGCCGGCCAGGCCTCCGCGATGCCAAATCGCTGCGCGAGCAAGCCGATCGGCGCGCTGCTCACCGGGCCGTCATGGAACGGTTGGGGCGCGGACCCTGGTAACACCCGGTTTCAGCCCGCCGCGGCCGCGGGGCTGAACGCCGATCAGGTACCGAAGCTGAAACTGAAATGGGCGTTCGGATTTCCAAATGGATCATCCGCGTACGGACAGCCGGCGATCGCCGGCGGCCGCGTGTTCGTCGGATCGGACAACGGCTTCGTCTATTCGCTCGACGCGGCGACCGGCTGCGTCTACTGGTCGTTCCAGTCGAGTGGTGGTGTTCGAACGGCGATCAGTCTGGGTTCGGTGGGTTCGGGAGGTTCGGGAGGTTCGGGAGGTTCGGGAGGTGCGCGGGGTTCGGCGGGTTCGCCGGGTTCGCGCTA
>Ga0111538_10011282_pt1 | contig 11859 bp, 4 predicted proteins | sample SoiMethybrSBSTD1_FD_79669 | JGI IMG/M metagenome (GOLD analysis project Ga0111538, IMG submission 79669) | Bulk soil microbial communities from a Populus tree surrounding site in Tennessee, USA - Soil MetaG P. TD hybrid SBSTD1 (version 2)... | ecosystem: Environmental > Terrestrial > Soil > Tree...
CAGCGACAGCGCCAGCCCCTCGCGGACCGGGGCGCTGAGCACCTGGAACCGCTGGCCGAAGCCGAAGGCCGTGACGATCCAGCGCTCGGGCAGGCCGCGGGCCTCCGGTGCCCGGTGCCAGCCGGGCGGGCGCGTCTCGGTGGCGGCGAACACCGGGGCGGCGCCGCTGCCAAGCTGGCCGACGTTGACCGGCGTCGTCTGGTCGACGATCCAGGCGGCCCGCGGCGCGGTCGTCTCGCCGAGCAGCGACGCCCAGGCGTCGCCCTCGGCGCCGTCCCGGAACGCCCGCCGCCAGTAGCTCTGGCCGGCCGCGACCTCGATGGTGGTGAGCAGCGGCTCGTGCTGGTCGGCGAGGATCGCGTCCGGGTAGATGCGCACCAGCAGCTCGCCGCCCGCGTGGCCCGGGTTGGGCCGGAAGCGGGTCTCCAGCCGCACCGGCAGGAACACCACCGGGTGGCTGGCGGCCAGGGCGTTGATCCGGTCGATCGGGGAGGCAGCCTCGCGAGCGACCGCGTCGGCGAGCCGGCCGCGCAGCGCCGCCTCGGCCTCCCGGGCCGCCCGCAGGGCTTCGGCCGCCTCGGCCCGGTCCGGCGCGGCGGCGAGCCGCCCGGCCGCGACGCCCACCGCGTCCCGGGCCGCGTCCCGCTGCGCCCGCAGGCGCCCCAGCGCGACCGCGTCCTCGCGACGGGAGGCGTCGCTCACGACGGGGCCTCCGGAAGCAGGTCGGCGCCGTGGATGGCCACCCGGAACGGACGCTGGAGGGTGATCCAGGCCAGGTCGGAGCCGTTGGCGGCCGGGCCGTGCCAGGCGAGCGGCGGCTCACCAGCGCCGGGGACGACCGCGCTGGTGTCGGGCAGCGGCGCGTCCAGATCCACGTAGGCCAGCTTGCGCAGGGCGGCCTCGCTGGCCGCCAGGTGGGCCCAGTTGAGGTTGTTCCAGCTCGCCGGCTGCTCGCCGTATTCGCCGTTGTCGGCGTCCAGGCCGAAGCGCGGCTCGCCCGGGTGCTCGGCGAGCACGAAGTACCAGCCCTGGTTGGCGCCGATCCCGGTCCCGCGCGCCTGGCTCGGGAGCAGGTCGAAGCCGAAGAACGACAGGTCGGGGTCCAGGCGCCCGCCGAAGATGGGGAGCTGCTGCTGGCCGGACAGGGTGCGCTGCATATCCGGTCCGATCATGGCCCGGATCGCGGACACGATCGTGGCCGGGTATCGGCGCAGCAGCTCGCCTTTGACCAGCAGGACGACGTGGTCCTCGGGCGGCGGCGGCAGGCGGCCGGTGTTGGCGCCGAGCGGGCGGTCGCGCTTCCAGCCGTGGATGGGCTTGACGTCGTGCAGCGTGGCCGGATCCGGCGGCGCGCCGGTTGGTGTGAGCGCGCCGCGGCTGTCCCAGAACTGCTTGAAGTAGGTGCCGCGCTGGTCGGTGGGGTACTCGTGGTACAGCAGCTCGCGGGCCAGCTCGTGGCTCAGCCCGGCCAGGTAGGCCTCGATGAAGCGCTGGTTGGCGACCAGCAAGGCGGCGGTGTCGGGCGGGATCGTGCCGACGCCGGGCAGCAGCCAGTCCTGGCTGAGCTCACGCAGCGGCTCGTACATGGGCCGGTCGAACTCGGGCGCGGCCATGATCGGCTCCAACGGGTCCTCCGGCTCCCAGGTGATCCACTCGGCCACGCGCAGCCGCGGCGTGATGCCGGCGGGGATGGTGCGGCGTGGGTCCATCCTGTCCAGCAGCTGGGCGCCGACCGCCTGCAGGTCGACCGGCCGCAGCACCGGCCCGGGGACGGGCGGCTGGTTCAGGTCGGCGACCATGGCCAGCACCGCGGTCTCGAAGCGGCCGACCGCCGCCGCCGATTCCGGGTCGGTCTCGGGGGGGTCGCCGACCGGCACCGGACGGTGGATCGCCCGCCCCTCGCCGGCGTCGGTCAGCAGCCAGGAGGCCACGCCCGGCCGCCACCCCGGCGGCGCCTGCAGCGCATCCGCCGTCAAGGCGGCCGGCCCGCCCAGGAGGCCGCCGAAGATGAGGCCGGGGCCGAGGTCGGGGACGTGCGCGCCCGCCGGCGGCGGCAGCGACGGGCGCGGGCGCAGCCGGCCCTGGTTGAGCCGGGCCAGCAGCCGCGGCAGGGTCGCGGCGGCCGCGTGGTCGCCCAGGACCGGCCCGGCCAGCCTGGCCAGGCGACGCAGCAGCGGCCCGGCGGGCCGGGTCACCCGGCGCAGCTGCCCGTCGAGCAGGCCGGCTGGGACCGGGCTGGCCTGCAGGAGCGCGCCGACGGTCACGGCGCTGGCGGTGAAGCGCGCATGCAGCGGCGCGGTGACGTGCAGGAACGTCTCCAGGTCAAACCGGGCCAGGTGGTCGGCCCAGACCTTGGTCGCCGCCTCCCGGGCCAGCTGGGCCCGGCGCAGCGCCTCGTTGGCGGCGAGCACGCCCTCGAGCTGGTCCCAGGCGGCCGCCATCAGCTGCTCGTCGTTGCGGCGGACGACCTCGGCGCCCAGGCCGGCGGTCGCGCGCAGGCGGGGGTCGGCGTTCAGCTCCTGGAACCACATCGGCTGGGCACCCGGGGCCAGGTCGAGGCGGTCGCGGGCGGCGTGCCAGCGGCCCCACAGCGGCGGGGCGACGATCCGCTGGGCGCCCTCGTCGGCCAGCAGGTCGGCCGGCTGGTTGAGCAGCCCGGCCAGCGCGGCCGTGAATGCGGTCCGCTCGGTCTGGTCCCAGGGCCCGGGGGTCGTGGCCGGGGAGCGCAGGGCGCCGTCCATGCCCAGCGGCGCCGCGGCGGCGAGCGGCAGCGCCGGATCGGGCGCGCTGGTGTCCAGGTCGCGCTGGCCGACCTCCGGGCCGACGGCGCGGCCGCGCAGGCGGCGGGCCAGCTGCTCGAAGCCGCCCTGCTCGCCGGTCTGGAACGACCAGCGCAGGTACACCGGCAGGCGTACGTTGGCCTGGTCGGGCGCCCAGGCTGGGGCCAGGCCGTCGACGCTCTCGGCGAGGGGCTCGCGCAGGCCGGCCAGCCGCCCGCGATCGAACGCGGGCACCAGCACGGCCGTGTACTGGGTGCGCGGGGCCAGGCGGCGGGGGGCCAGCAGCCGCGAGCGCACCCGCCGCGGCTGGCCAGCGACTACGGCGGCGAGCTGCTCGGTGGCCGGGTCGAAGCCTTCGACCTGCACGTGCGCCCAGGCCCAGGACTGGTCCAGGCGGGGCAGGGCCGCCGTCGAGGCGACCGTGACGGCCGGCAGCCGCCCGTCCGGGCCCGCCGGCGCCTCGGCGGTGATCTCCTCGGCGGTCAGGACGGCCAGGACCAGCCAGGGCCGCACCCGGGCGCGCTCGTCGTCGCGGGCCGGGGTGTAGCGCCAGGGAAAGTCGGGCTGGGCCAGCTCGACCATGGGCAGTTCGCTGGGCTCAGCGTCAACCTCGCCCGGCGCGGGCGCCTGCCGGATCACCACGCGCGGGTCGATGCCGGTGACCTCGCCCGGCCCATACAACGAGAGCTGCGCTGTCACCGGGCGCGGGTCGCCCGCCGCGTCGATGGCCACCGTCAGCGGCATGGCGGCGCGGGGCGCGCCGGTCATGGTCCTGTCGCGGCGGGTGATCTCGCCCGCCAGCCCGGTGCGCACCCAGGGCAGGAACCAGTAGCTGGCCGTGGCCACCGCCGTCAGCTCACCTCCAGCTCATGCTCGGGGACCACCTGCAGCCGGCCTGCCTCGCCTGGTGGGGCGTGCTTCATGGCCAGGTGGGCCGCGCCCCTGGTCACCCCGGCGGCCAGGTCGTTGCGGACCGCGAGGGTGTCGGTGGTCGCCACCGCCCAGCGCTCGCCTTCGAGGACGATCCCGCCGGCGCGCCCGTCGGCGCGGGCGAACCTAGCCCGTCCGGCGCGGGTCGCCGCCTGTGCCTTGGACCCGGTGGTGGCCTGCTGGAGTTGCAGGACCCGGTCGGGCCGGAAGGGCGGCAGCGGCCGGCTGCGCCAGGCCGTGTCGATGATCTTGGTCTCGTACTCCACGGCCGCCGGCCTGGCCGCGGCGGCCGCGGTCACCAATGTCGCGGCACCTACCTGGACCCCCGCGTCCATCTGCTCGAACGAGTCGCGGGAGAGCTGGTCGGTCTCGGACAGCTCCTCGAACTCGCCGGGCGCGAAGTGGTCCGTGACGGTCGTCCACGACCCGGCCGAGTGGTCGCCGGCGAGCACGTCGGTGACGCCGAAGCGGTTCGGCCCGCTGATCGAGAACTGCCCGAAGTGCTCCAGGGTGCGGTTGAGCGGCAGGACCCGCTGGCGCAGCGTGGCCACGCCCATCGGATGCAGCAGCCCCGGGCCGGCGCCGTCGGGCTGGCGCACCGACACGCCGGTCACGGCGCCAGGGGGCAGGTCGGCGCTCCAGCTCCCGGCGGCGGCGACCGCGGCCGCCAGCAGCGGCCACGGGTCGGCGGGGGGCAGCTCCGGCTCGGCCCGCTCCTCGCCAAAGGTGTGGTCGAACGGCACGCTGATGTCGAAGAACAGCACCGAGATGCTGCCCTCGCCCCAGACGTGGAATGGATTGGGGCCGGCCAGGCTGCCCTTGACCGTGATCCCGGCGATCCGTCGGGAGCCGCGGTTCAGCGTCATCCCGACCGAGAAGTCGATCCGGAAGCTGAACGGATGCAGGGTGAGCAGGGCGTCGAAGCCGACCCAGCCCTTCACATTGAACCCGGCCGCGGCCGCGTACAGCTCCGCCCTGGCCCCGAACTGGCGCGAGTTGGAGGTGACCGCCAGATAGCCTTCGATGGTGATGCGGGGGTTCTCGCCGGACCCGAGCGCAACCGACACCCGCCGCAGCGCCGGGAAGCCTGGCGGCGGCTCGAACTGCGGGTGCAGCCCCCCGACGGCCAGCGCGAAGCTCCGGTCGGCGCCAAACGCCAGCCGCATGGCCAGGTCCCCGGCGAGCGCGAACGGCCCCACCCGGGAGTCGCGCAGGGAGGCGTCCACCGCCAGCAGGCTGCGCCCGAAGTCCAGCACCCCGACCACGTCGATGGTGAGGCTGACGATCACGGGGTCCTCGGGCAGCGCGACCGTGGCCGTGCCCAGCAACGCGAGCGTGACCGGCGCCGGCACCTCCAGCACGACGGCCAGCTCGATGTGAATCAGCTCGGGCTTGCCCCAGCTGATGATCGCCATCGGACCGAACACGTAGCGGCCGGGGGCGACCGGGAAGATCGTGCTCAGGTTCGAGAGGATGACCGGCGCGTCGCGGACGGGGTCGTCGGGGAACAGGAGCTGCTTGACCGCACCCGAGCGGACCCCGGCCAGCAGCGCCGGGGTGTCCAGCCGCCGGTTGACCGCGGCCAGCCCGCCAACCCCGGTGAGCGTGAACCCGAAGCCCAGCTCGATCGGGGGGATGTCGACCGCGACGATGATGAGGAACGAGAACCCGGGCGCCGGCAGCGCGTGCCCGGCCGCGTCGCGGGTGTCGAGGATGGCGATGGCGGTGATCGAGTACTCGAACACGTCGAGCTCGAGGAGGCCGCTGTAGCGGCCCTTGTCCGGGTCGAAGGAGGCGAAGCCGCCACCGGTGACCGCGCCGGCGTCGATCACCAGCCCGAGCCCGGTCGGCCACACCGGCTCGAGCCGGATGTCGAACGGACCGGCGTTGCCGTCGGCGAAGCGGACCGGCAGGGCCACGCCGAGCCGGTCGACGCTGTAGGCGACCGGGCCGATCTCGCCCGAGAAGGAGGCGGCGGCGCGCACCTGGAGCGCCGGGGTCATGCCTGTCCCGGCGACGAGGTGGACCTCCAGGTCGACCCGGTCGAAGCGGACCAGCCCGAGGTCCAGGTGCGGATAGACGGTCCTGGCGAAGCCGCCCCCGGCGAGCACGTCCAGCCCGGTCCGGCTCGACCAGGCCAGCCCGAACGCCAGGTCGATGCGCCGCTCCTCACCGCCCAGCGCCGCGCCCAGGAACCCGTCGGTGTCATCCGCGCTGAGGACCAGGCTGAGCTGGCGGATCTCGGCGGCGGCCTTCAGCTCCAGCTCGCCCGCCTTGACGTCGGCGCCCAGCCCGACCGACGCGGCGGCCAGCTCCAGCCGGGTCCGCCCCGGCTGACCGAACACCACCAGCGCCTCGGCCGCGTCGTAGTCCAGCGCGATGCCGAAGCCGCCGCCGGGCAGTGGCTGGTCGGGCGCGCCCGGGTAGCGCACGAACACCTCGCCGGGCCGGATGACCACGCCGAGCTGGCGGACCAGGTCGGTCCCGGCGCGCAGCCTGAACGCCCACCCGTCGCCGAGGTCGACCCGCTCGCTGATCCCGTCCGGTACCTCCGGCACCAGGATCAGCCCTGCCGGCGCGGCGCCCTCCGCGGGCAGCTCGGCCAACAGCAGCGCCACCTCGACCATCCGCCCGGCGACCGAGGCGTCGAACAGGACGGCGCTGAGGCCCCTGCGGGCCATGCGCGCCGGCGGCCCGGTCGCGCCCGCCTGGAGCTGGGCGGCCAGCCCGAGCGACAGCCGGTCCATCGAGCTGGGCAGCCCGAGCCCGGACACCAGCTCACCCAGCGGCTGCGCGAGCCTCTCGAAGTCGAGGTCGTCGGTGCCCCAGCCGTACAGCCGGGCGGGGATCAGCCCGGGGTCGCGCAGGATCGCCGGCAGCTGATCCCAGTCGAAGCGCACGCGGGTGAACCCGGGCCTCCCGCCCGCGGCCGGCGTGTCCTCCATCACGATGACCCCGAGGGCCTGCAGCGCCGCGAACCAGCCGGGCGCCTCGGCCAGGAGCTGGCGGGCCAGGAGCAGCTCGAACAGGCGCCGCCCCAGCTCGGGCAGGAACACCGCCGGGTCGAGCCCGGGAGGCGCCTCGGTCAGCGCACCGAGCGCACGGTAGACGTCGCCGGCCTTGGTGACGACCGCGACGGCCTCGTCGATCCCGGCGTCCTCGCCCAGCGCGGCCAGCGCTTCGCCGGCCTGAACCGCCTTGTCGGCCACGGCCGTGTACGACGGCGGCAGCCCCGGCACCTCCCAACCGACCTCGAACAGCAGCCGGCGGAACGCCTCCGGGTCGCGGAAGGCGTCCTCCAGGGGCCGCATGGCCCCGGCGAGCTGCGCCGCGATCCGCCGCAGCGTCCCACTCATGGGGCAACCCCGCCGCGGGCGCCGCTCATCTGGGACAGTTCACTTGGGGTACCTGGGGTGGTAGTCGCGGTCGATCGCGCCATGCTTGGACGGGTCGATCAGGTCGACCATGACGTAGCGGCAGACCGGGCAGAACTGGTAAGCGCGTTCCCGGCCGTCCTTGCGGTCCAGATAGAGGTCCTGGCGCATGATGCAGACCCCGGTCGGCCGGTACACGTCGCAGTCGAACTGCCGCGCGTTCTCGTACAGCCCGACGATCCACGACGAGTACCGCGGCGGCTTCGGGGCGCCGCCGGGGAAGTTGGTTGCGCCCGTCGGGGTGTCGGCGGTGCCCGGGCACGGCCGGTTCGGCGGGTCCCCGGCGGCCGCGTTGAGCGGGTTGTTGGTGAGGTCGATGCGGTCGCGGACCGACTTGTGGACAAGCTCCAGGTCGTCTCCGTATACGTCGTGCGCCGGGTCGGGGTCCGGCTCGCGGCGTGGCGCCATGACGACGCTGCCGACCGGGAAGTCGCCGACGGTCAGCGTGCTGCCCGGCGGCAGCACGGCCTCAAGCTCGTCGCCGTCGCCGAGCATCCGGGAGATCTTCAGCCGGTCGGACACCTTGATCGCCGGGTCGAGCAGCGGCCGGGTGCGCAGCCGGATCACGTCGCCGCGCCCGAACGGGTCGCCGTGGTGCCTCTTGAGCCGCAGCCGGAACGGGCCCGCACCCGTGTGGCTGGTGTCGTCGACCGCCTGGGCGAGCACCCCGGCCTTCACGATGCGCGGCCAGCGCCACTTCAGGTCGACGGTCTCCAGGTTGGCGCCGACGCCGGCCAGCAGCTCGCTGCGCGGCTGCGCATTGCCGTAGGCGCCCAGCTCTGCGGCGCTGTTGAGGTCGATCAGGCCGAAGCCGCCATACTCGTCGTTCAGCCCCCAGGAGTGTGCCAGCTCGTGAGCCACGGTGATCCAGGTCTCGAGCGGGACTGTTCGCGGGACCACGTCGGGGTCGACGTCGAAGCCGTTGCCGTCCGGGTTGTCCACGACGTGGTGGAACCCGTCCTTGTCGAGGGTCACCGCCAGGTAGTGGCCGCCCGCCCCGCGCCCGGCGTTGCTGCCGCCGATGCGGTTGCTGCGGCAGAGGATGACCACCAGATCGTCGTCCTTGCCGCCGCTGACCCAGACGCCGGGAATGCTGTCGCCGTGGTCGTCCTCCAGCGCGCCCAGGAACAGGTCCAGGTCGTCGTCGGCCATGCGCAGATCGTTGAACTGCAGGCCGCGGTCGACGGTGACCGGCTCGATGGCCGGACGCTCGCCCATCGCGATGTGGAATGCGGTGTCCCGCTCGTTCAGCACCACCCGGTCGCTGAGATCCAGCCAGTCCGCGTAGTTGGGGTTGACGACCCCGTTGGCGTCGACGAGCCCATCGGCCACCTCCCGGCCGTACAGTTCGATCCAGTCGTGCAGGCGGCCGGCCGTGGCCGTGCCCAGCGGGCTGCCGGGCCTGTCGACCTTCGGCGCCGGCAGGCCGACCTCGTTGACGATCTCCATCAGTTCCCACAGATGCTTGGGCGGCTGGTCCGGCTGTCCGGGCGGCGGGGTCTGCGGCGGGATCGGTCTGGCGGCGGCGCCAGGGCCGCCTGGCGGGAGCCGGTCCAGCTCGTTGAGGACCGAGATGCCGGCGTCGGGCGACGGCACCCACGCCAGGAAGTAGTTGAAGTTGCCGGCGAACAGGTCGAACGGGCGGGTCCGCGGGTGGTAGGTGAGGCTGCTCACGACGTCACGGACGAAGCGCCGGAAGGCCGCCTGGTCGGCCGGCGTGTCGGCAAACCCGTCGGGCAGGAACAGCAGGTTGTGCACGTCCTCGTCGTCCATGCGCACGAAGCCCGGCCCCTGCCCCACGTGGGTCAGCCGCACGCCCGCGTTCCACGCCGGGGCGCAGATCGCCGTGCCGTTGGCCGCCTTCGTCGCCGCGGCGGGTGGTGGCGGCCAGCGCGCCGTGATCGTCGGGTTCGGGATCGCGGCGAAGGCGTTGCCGGTGAGCACGCCGGTCTTGGGGTCCACGTGGACGACGTCGTCGCGGCTGCTCGACCAGTCCAGCACCGGGACGGCGCTGCCGGCGGCGCGCACAAATGTGCGGTCGGCCGGCTCGGGCGGGTGGAACGGCGACCAGTTGGTGATGTCGCCGACCACCTCGTCGTCGAACTCGGCCATGACCGAGAAGCGCATGGTCTGGGTGCCCTTGCGGACGGTCAGGGAGCCCTGGTGGGTGGTGGCCGAGTAGGGCGAGAGCCACATCCTGTCCATGCGCTCATGGATGTACACGCGGATGCGCCGGCTGAAGATGTTCTGGGGCTCCGAGGCGCCGCACAGCACGACGAACGAGCGCAGCCGAGTCCCGGCAGTCCACGACGCGTCGACGGTGATCTCCCCGGTGTCCTCGTTGAGCGTGACGCCGTGGGCCTTCGGCGCGTCGATGAACAGCGCCTGGAACTTGACCGTGATCCCCGCCGGCGGGCTGTCGGCGCGCGCGACGTTGGCCGGGTCGGTGGTCTCGATCCACAGCAGGTGGTCCAGCCGGGGCGAGGCCAGGCCCGGCAGCAGGTGGATGTCCCGCCTAGCCCTGTCGGGATCGAAGTAGAGGTTCGTCATGGGCATGCCCGGCGTTCTACTTCACCCGAGACGCCCTGTACAGCCGGTGGCGATGTTCCGTGCGAAGCCGATCACGGGTGATCAGGGCCGGCGCGGGGCGTCCGGGCGGGCGCGCTCGCGGGCGTGCTTGCCGGCCTGGCGCAAGGACTAGCGGTCAGTCGTCCAGCCCGGACCGGGAAAGCACTTGTCGGGCGGGGACTTGGTGCAGCTCCGAACTGAATGGAACACCACGCAGCACACTGAGGTGGCAACTCCCCTGAGCAATGGCAGATCGGTTGGCAGCTTCGCTGAGCGAGGACACCGGTCGGCCGTCGGGCTCCTCTCACACTTTCCGTTATGGTAATGGTCCTTACCGGAAGCGACCTGGAGGGCCATGGAGACCTCGCTCGAGCCCGCCGGCACCACCACCCCAGCGGTCCACACGGCGGCCGCCGGGGCCGACCCGGTGACCGTGTACCTGGCCCGACTGACGTCGACCGAGTCCCGCCGGGCGATGGCGACCTCACTTGAGCTCCTCGCCGAGCTCCTGATCGACGGTCGGCCGGCCGACCGGGATGAGCGAGCTCGCCGCCGCCGGGACGGCACGCCGATGGCGATCGCCGTGCCCTGGCGCGAGCTCCGCTACGGCCACACCCAAGCCCTGCGGTCGTGGCTGGCCGAGCATTGTTCGCCGGCGGCCGCCAACCGGCACTTGGCCGCCCTCCGAGGCGTGCTCCGAGAAGCGTGGCGCCTCGGCCTCATGAACGGCGAGGACCTGGCCCGAGCCGTGGACCTCGACAGCGTGGCCGGCACCAGCCTGCCGGCGGGCCGCTACGTCGAAGACGGTGAGGTCCGCCGGCTGGTCGCCGCCTGCCTGACCGACCAGTCCCCCGGCGGCTGCCGAGATGCTGGGCGATCTCGACGGGGCGATGACTCACTACCAAGGTGCCTTAGCGATTGAGCGAACCCTAAGGGAGCCTGCAGCAATAACCGCCACAACCCTCAACAATATTAGCGGCGTTCACCTAGAGCAAGGCGAGGTGGCGGAGGCGCTGGAACAAGAAAAATTGGCCCTTGTGCTCGCCCGCACCACCACGGATTCCGAACTGCTCATTCTCTGCCTGTCAGGCGTAGGAGAGATCTACCATCAGCTCGGTGACCTGAATCTGGCGAAGGAATACAAGAGTCGCGCGCTGGAGGCTGCCGAGCGCGGAAACGCAGATCCGCTGTATATCGCTGCGTCCGCGGACAACCTCGGTGCCGTCCTGTTAGATCTTGATGAGGCCGACTCGGCAGTCGCGTTGCTTATGCGAGCGGTCGAGATCTCAGAACGGTTTGTCCCGAACGCTCCTGAGACCGGACTCCGACTCAGCAATCTGGCCGTCGTATATGAGCGGCAAGGCGACCTCGACAGGGCGGAGGAGTACCATCGCCGTGCGCTGGCGATCTGTCGACGTGCAGCGCCGAATTCGCAACTCACCGCTAACTGCTTGAACAACCTTGGCTATATCCAGCAGACTAGAGGCAACCACCTAAGCGCGCTTCAGTACTTCCAGGAGTCACTCGACCTCCTACAACGCATCGCTCCCAAGCGCGAGGAGGTCGCCACTTGCCACGCCAATATCGCACGGTCCCGGCTTGCCCTCGGTGCCTCTGACCTTGCGATTGAGCACTTGGAATATGCGGTCCAAGTCGTTGAAGGACTGCGGCGGCAAGTGGGAGGGAGACAAGCTGGAGAGCGCGTGTTCTCCCGGTTCCAGGACCCATACCGGTCACTTGTCGCCCTGCTGTACGACCGATCTCGATCTCTCGACCATGAGCGAGCCTTCGTCTACGCCGAACGGTCGCGGGCACGCGCCCTTCTCGACCTGCTCGAAGAACGGAAGATCGACATCCAACCCGATTCTCCAGAACAGGCCATGCTGCTGCACCAAGAAGCAAACTTAAAGTCGCGGTTAGCCGCCGCTTACAACCTGTCCAGTGCAGATTTACAGGCCTCAGATGCACGAGCGGCAAACGAGAGTATGCGAACCCAGCTTGAGGAAGAACTCAACGACGTGCAAGGCGAGATCCGCAATGCGTTCCCAGCATACGCGCAACTTCGATATCCGGAGCCGCTTGAAGTCCCAGCGGTCCAAGAGGTCTTGGCCTCTGACGAATTACTTCTTGAGTACGAGGCAACCAGC
>Ga0111538_10011283_pt1 | contig 11859 bp, 10 predicted proteins | sample SoiMethybrSBSTD1_FD_79669 | JGI IMG/M metagenome (GOLD analysis project Ga0111538, IMG submission 79669) | Bulk soil microbial communities from a Populus tree surrounding site in Tennessee, USA - Soil MetaG P. TD hybrid SBSTD1 (version 2)... | ecosystem: Environmental > Terrestrial > Soil >...
AGGTTCGACTCCTTCCCTTCTCCGCCAACTACGCCGGCTGAGCCCGCCTAGCCGCGACTCGCACGCCGGCCCGTCGGCAGCGGAGCGGTTGACGCTGACGGCTGCCGCGGGAGATATCGGCGGCGATGCCGGCGTCCTTCGGCACGAGCGACGCGCCGCTGCCCGATCTGCCGCAGCTCCGGGACGCGGAGCGGGTCATCGTACGGCTGCGCTGGCTCGCCATGGCGTCATGGCCACCGATCCTCCTCGCCAGCGATCTCCCGGTCGCGCCGCGCGTGGTGTGGATCGCCTACGGCCTCGCGGTCACCTACGTGGCGGCAACCCACTGGTTCAATCGGATTGGATGGGCAGTGCGAGCCACGGCGCTCGGCACCACGCTCGCCGACCCGCTCGTCACGGCCCTGATCTGCGCGCTGACGCGCGGGCTCGACAGCCAGCTCTACCCCTTCTTCTACCTCACGACCCTCGCCACCTCGATCCGCTTCGGCATGGCGGAGACGCTCGCGACGGTCCTCCTCAACGCGGCGCTGTCGGCTCTGCTCTTCGTCGCGGCACCGGGCTCGACGGCGACGCCTGCGGATCTGTCCATCCGCGTGTTCTTCCTGTTCTTCGTAGCCATCGAGGGCGGGCTCCTGGCGCGCGCAGCCCGACACCACTCCGGGCGGCGGCAGCAACTCCTGCGACGTCTCATCGGCGCCGAGGAGAACGAGCGCCGCCGGCTCGCCGGCGAGCTGCACGACCGCGTCGGCCGACGCTTTTTCGAGCTCTATCACGGGCTCGATCGCGGGCGCACCGAGCTCGGCGAGCGCGACGCCGATACGGCCGCATTGCTCGGCCGCCTGGCGGTGGCGGCGCGAGGCTGCGCCGACGAGGTACGCGCCGTCACCAACGAACTCCGACCGGTGGTGCTCGACGACTTCGGGTTCGAGGAGGCGCTTCGGGAGCGCGTGGCCGCGCTCGAAGCCCAGGGCGGGGTCACGGTGTCGCTCGAGCTTGACGCACCGGCGTCCGTCGGACGCGCCGATGTCGGCGTCATGCTGTTCCGTGTGCTCCAGGAGGCGCTGGCGAATGTCCAGAGGCATGCCGATGCAAGACGCGTCGACGTGCGCTTCGCGGCGACGAACGGCCGCCTCGAGCTCTGCGTTCGCGACGACGGGCGCGGCTTCGACGCGAGCCGACTCTCGCGCGGCCACCTCGGCCTCCTCTACATGCGCGAGCGGGTGGAGGGATGCGGCGGGCAACTCGACGTCCGCACGAGCCCGGGCAAGGGAACCGAGGTGCGCGTGACGGTGCCCGCCGGCCGGAGCGTTGCATGAAGAGCCCGGGCGTCCTCCTGATCGACGACCACACCGCCGTGCGGCAGGCGCTGCGCGTCATGCTGGAGTCGGAGGCAGACATTGCCGTCGTCGGCGAAGCCAGCGGTGGTGCGGAAGGGATCGCCGCGGCCGAGCGGCTGCAGCCGGCGATCACCATCGTGGACCTCGCCATGCCCGGAATGGGTGGGCTGGCCGCCATCCCGGAGCTGCGACGGGCCGCCCCGCGCACCGCGGTCCTCGTCTTCACCATGCACCACAACGCTGCCTACGTGCACGAGGCGATGCGGGCCGGTGCGCGCGGCTACGTGCTCAAGAGCGCGCCGAAGGAGGAGCTCGTCGCCGCGATCCGCGCGCTTTCCGCCGGCGCCGCATACCTGCAGCCCGCGATCACCGGCACCGTGCTTCGCCGCTTGGTCAGCGACGCGCGCGTCGCCGGGGAGCGCAGTCCCCTCACGCTGCGCGAGATCCAGATTCTCGAAGCCGTCGCGGACGGGAAGAGCAACAAGGAGATCGCCGGCACGCTCGCGATCGCCGAGGACACCGTTAAGACGCATCTGCGGCGCCTGTTCGAGAAGCTCGGGGCCGCGGACCGGGCGCAGGCCGTCGCGATCGCGCTGCGCCAGAATCTGATCGACTGACGTCGCCCGTTCGGGGGACGGCGTCGTCGCCCGCTTGCGCGGCACGCGCCACACGACCGAAGGATTGGCCGTCGCCCTGGATGTTGCGACAAGCCGGGCGTGCGCCACGACGCCATTTCCAGGACCCGAGCCGTGGTCGCCGGCGGGAGCCTGACGGGCCTCCTCGCGGCGCGCGTCCTCGCCGACCACTTCGACGACGTCCTGCTCGTCGAACGCGACCACTTTCCCGACGGCGCCGAGTGGCGGAAGGGCGTGCCGCAGGCGCGTCACGTGCACGTCCTCCTGAAGCAGGGGGAGCGTATCGTCGCCGACTACTTTCCGGGCATTTGCGACGAGCTCGTGCACGACGGGTCGTACCGCGTAGACATGGCCGGCGACACGCGCTGGCTCCATTTCGGCGACTGGAAGGTTCGCTTCCCGAGCGGGATGACGATGCTCTCGCAGAGCCGCGCGTTCCTCGAGTGGAAGGTGCGTGCGCGTGTCGCCGAGCTGGTGAACGTCCGGCTGCGCGACGGCCATGACGTGGTCGGTCTCCGCGTGGACGACGGCCGCGTGAGTGGGGTGCGGCTCGTCGCCCATGACGGTGGCGCCGACGACGTGGCTGCCGACCTGTTCGTCGATGCCAGCGGGCGGGGCTCGCGCATGCCCCAGTGGCTCGCGAAGATCGGCGTCGCGCCCCCGCGTGAGACGGAGGTGCGTGTCGATGTCGGCTACGCGAGCCGGTTCTACCGAAGGCCCGACCCACTCCCCTGCGACTGGCTCGGTCTCATGATCTACCCGACGCCGCCCGGGACGCGCCTCGGCGTGCTCTTCCCCGTCGAGAATGATCGGTGGATGGTGACGCTCGTCGGCTGGTTCGGAGATCACCCGGGCGCGAGCGACGCCGAGTTCCTCGAGTTCGCACGCACCCTCGACGCAGGCGATCTCCACGGCGCGATCCGCGATGCGGAGCCCCTCTCCCCGGTTGCGTTGCACAAGTTCCCCTCGAATCGACGGCGCCACTACGAGGAGATACACGACCTGCCCGATGGGCTGGCGGTCGTGGGCGACGCCTTCTGCAGCTTCAATCCCATCTACGGCCAGGGCATGACCACGGGCGCGCTCGGCGCGCGGACGCTCGACAGCTGCCTGCGCGCCGGAGCCGCGCCCGGATGGACCCGCCGCTTCCACCACATGCTCGCCGACGTGATCGCGACGCCCTGGCTCCTCACGACGACCGAGGATTTCCGGAGTCCCGCAGCCGAGGGAGCGCGCCCACGGTGGACGTCGCTTTTGAACTGGTACACAGAGCGGATCCACCGCCTGACATGGAGCGACCCGTTCGTCGCCGGCCGATTTCTCGAGGTCATGCACCTCACCGCGACGCCCCGGGCGCTCTTCCACCCCTACATCGTGTGCCGGGCCCTCGGGCTCCCGGTTTCGGCCGAGAGGAGGGCACGATGTCCGTCTGGCTGACCGACGACGAGCTTTCGAAGACCGCCCCAGCCGAGTCGCGCCCGCTGGCGAGCCCCATCCCGACCCAGGTCGTATCGAATGGCGAGTACATGCCCTGGCCGCAGACCGCGGCGCAGCGGCGTGTCGAGCGTGAGCTCTGCGACCTCGCCGATGAGCACCGCCGCCGGCTCTGCCTCGACCGCCGCCAGTTCCTGCGCACGGCGAGCGGCCTCGCCGCCTCATTCCTCGCCATGAACCGCGTGTTCGGTCCTTTCTTCGCGGTGACGTCCGCGGAGGCGGCGGATCCAGACGAGGCGCGCGAGCGGTCGGCGCAGTACGCGCGGCAGTTCATCTTCGACGTGCAGACGCACTTCGTGCGCGACGACTTCGCGTGGAACGGGATCCTCGAGCTCGGGGAGTACGCCAAGCGCTGGAATCCGGTGCTGCGTGAGGAAGGCGTGACGATGCGGCGCTTCAAGCTCGAGAACTACCTGAAGGAGATATTCCTCGACAGCCAGACGTCGCTCGCTCTCGTGAGCTCTGCCCCGTCCGACGACCCGGCCAACACGATCCTCTCGAGCGAGCAGATGGCGCGGACGCGGGGGCTCGTGAACGCGGTCGCCGGGACGCGCCGGCTGTTCTGCCACGGTGTCGTGCGACCCGGGCGTCCGGGGTGGCTCGATGAGCTCGACGAGACGGCGGAGCGGCTGCATCCCGACAGCTGGAAGGGCTACACGGTGGGAGACCCGCTCTCGCCCTCGAAGTGGCCGTGGCGAATGGACGACGAGCGTGTCGCGTATGCGGGCTACGCGCGCATGAGGAAGCGGGACATCCGCATCGTCTGCGTGCACAAGGGGCTCGTCCCGCCCAACTACGAGCGGACGTTCCCCAACTGGCAATACGCCCGCGTCGACGACGTGGGCCGGGCAGCTCGCGACTGGCCCGACCTCACATTCGTCATCTACCATTCGGCGTTGAAGCCCTTCCTCACCTCGCCCGAGGACAGCCTGCGGCAGTTCGACCAGACGGGGCGCATCGACTGGGTGAGCGATCTTGCCGAGGTGCCTGCGAAGCATGGCGTGACCAACGTCTACGCCGAGCTCGGAACTTCGTTCGCGAGCAGCGTCGTCACGCACCCACGGCACTGCGCCGCGATGCTCGGCATCTTGGTGAAGGGGCTCGGCGCCGACCACGTCGTCTGGGGCACCGACTCGGTGTGGTACGGCTCGCCGCAATGGCAGATCGAGGCCTTCCGCCGCATCGAGATCCCGGAGGAGCTGCAGCGGACACACGGTTTCGCACCGCTCGGCCCGGCGGACGGAGCGGTGAAACGTGCCATTCTCGGCGAGAACGCGGCACGGCTCTACGGCCTCGACCTGCACACCGCGTTCGCGCCTTCGATGCTGGCGCGGGACGGGATCGCGAGCGTCCGCCGCGACTACGAGGCGGCGGGAGCGGAGCGGAGCAACCTCGCCTACGGCCTCGTGCGGGCGCGGATCTGAGGGCGACCATGGAGCAACGATTCGACGGGAGGGTGGTCCTCGTAACCGGCGCGGCGTCGGGGATCGGACGCGCGACGGCTCTGGCCTTCGCGCGGGACGGCGCGCGACTCGTACTCGGCGACGTCGCCGCGGCGGGCGAGGAAACGGCGCTCGCAGCGCGGACCCTCGGAGCCGACGCGGACTTCCTGGTCGCCGATGTCGCCTACCAGGCCGACGTGGACGCGCTCGTCGCACGGGCCGTCGCACGCCACGGTCGGCTCGACTGCGCCGTCAACAACGCCGGCATCGAGGGAGTACTGCGGCAAACAGCAGAGTACCCCGAAGAGGACTTCGCGCGCGTGATCCAGGTGAACCTGCTGGGGGTGTGGCGTTGTCTTCGTGCCGAGATCCCGGCGATGCTCGCCTCGAGCGGCGGCGCCATCGTGAACACCGCCTCCGTCGCCGGGCTCGTCGGCGCCGGCGGGCTCTCCGCCTACGTCGCGAGCAAGCACGCCGTCGTCGGGCTCACGCGTGCGGCGGCGATCGAGTATGCGAAGGCAGGTGTGCGCGTGAATGCGGTGTGTCCCGGCGTCATCGACACGCCGATGGTAGATCGGCTGTCCCTGGAGATGCCCACGCTTCGCGAGGTGCTCCTCGCGATGAAACCGATGGGCCGCCTCGGCCGGCCGGCCGAGATCGCTGAAGCCATCCTCTGGCTGTGCTCGGAGGCCGCGTCATTCGTCACCGGCCACGCGCTCGCTGTCGACGGCGGCTACGTGGCCCAATGAGAGAGAGGAGACAGACATGAGCAACGTCGCGGAACGCGTCGTCCTGGACTTCCTCGGCGCCTGGCGGCGGGGCGACATCGAGGAGCTCATGAGCTTCTTCGCGCCCGACGCGATCTATCACAACATCCCGGTGCCGCCGGTGTGCGGGGCCGCCGCCATCCGGGAGGCGTTCCTCGGCTTCGCGAAGCTCATGGACTCGATCGAGATCGAGAACCTGCACGTCGCCGCCGCCGGCGATGTGGTGTTCACGGAGCGGATCGATCGCTTCCGGAACGCGACGGTGTCGCTCGACCTGCCCGTGGCCGGCGTGTTCGAGGTGCGTGGGGGGAAGATCGTCGCGCACCGTGATTATTTCGACTACCAGACCTGGATGCGCGCGACGGGAATCCCGCTCGGATAGCGACGGCTTTCACGCTGCGGCGATCGCCGTCCACGGATCGGAGGTCGGAAAAGAACTTCCCAACAACTGCCCAATGCGCCCTCTGGGGATTGAAGAATACCGCGAAGCGTCCGATCCACCTCCACATTCTCCCGCCTCACCTATTCGGGGCGTCTAGGTTCGACTCCTTCCCTTCTCCGCAAACTCGAATCCCCGTCCCGCGCGAGGAGGCACGTACCCCTCGACTGCGGGCCCGCCGAGGCAGAGCGGGCGTCGCGAGAAATTCGTTGACCCTCCGCCATCGCCCGGGATAGCGTCCACCGGCCATGCGCGTGGCAGTCGTCCTCCTGTCGATCGCGGCGCTGTCACTGGCGTCGGGCACGCGCCGAGCCGGCGCTCAGTCCGTGCTGCACATCGAGCGGCCCGGTCCCGCGGGCGCCTTCGGCTTCGCGTACGAGGTGGCCATCGTGGGTGATTTCATCGCGGTGGGAGCTGTGAGCGGAGGCGACGGCGCGGTGCGTCTCTTCGACCGCGCCTCGGGGGCTCTCGTGCGGTCGCTCACGAATCCGAACGTCACCGTGCCGTTCAGCGGCTTCGCGGCGTCGCTGGCGGCCATTGGCACGAACCTGGCGGTCGGCGCGCCATACGACGAGAGCGGCCCCGGTCGCGGGGCGGCGTATCTGTTCGATCCGGCCTCCGGGGCGCTCCTGCAGACGTTCTATACCAACGAGACCCCGGGGTTCTTCGTCGAGAACTTCGGCGGGTCGCTCGCGCAGGTCGGCGGAAACCTGATCGTCGGCGCCGCCAGGGAGACCGCGGCCGGCGAGACGTACGCCGGGCGGGCCTATCTGTTCGACGCCACGACCGGCGCGTTGCTCCTGACGCTCCAGAGTCCGACCCCACAAGACGGCGGCCTGTTCGGGTTCGCCGTGCAGGGGCGCGGCGGCAACATCTTGGTCGGCGCGCCCCGCGAGGAGCCCAGTCCGGGGGTGGGTGGAACCGCCTATCTCTTCGACGGCATCACCGGCGCCCTCCTCCAGCAGTACGTTAACCCGACGCCCACGGCAGAATGCGGATACTCGCTCGCCGCGCTCGCGTCCGGCGGGGTGGTCGTCGGCTGCGGCTCCCGCTACGCGCATCTCTTCGACGGGGCGACAGGCGCCTTGCTGCGGACCTTCTCCGATCCATGCCCGACTTGCGGCCTGTTCGGCTACTTCGGGCTGGCGAGCCTCGGGAACCACGTCCTCGTCAGCGCGCCGGATGCCGACGACGGCGGCGTGAATGCCGGCGCCGTCTACGTGTTCGATGCGACGACCGGCGCCATCACGCAGACGTTCCTCAACCCCACCCCGACCGAGCCGCACTACGGGCCTCCCTGGATAGAGGACGACTCCTTCGGACAGGCCCTGGCCGTCGCGGACGGGACCATCGCGGTCGGCGCCCCTGGCGACGAGGGCTCCGGTCGGGACGAGGAATTGAATCGCGGCAGCGGCGCCGTGCAGGTCTTCTACGGCGGTCTGTCCGGCTGCGGCCCCTGCGAGACCTCCGGGCCGCTCGGGACCTGTGTCGCGGGGCCGAACCCCACGTGTCGCACGCCCGATGCACCGGGGCGGGCGGTTTTGAAGATCGCCAACAGCTCACCCGACGAGCGCGACGTCTTCTCGTGGCGCTGGCGCGGGCGGGCGAAGATGATCGACGACTTCGATCACCCCCTGATCCACGACTACGCGCTCTGCTTGTTCGACGAATCGGGTCCCACGCCGTCGCTGCTCTTCCGCGCGCTGGCGCCGGCGGGCGGCACCTGTGCCGGCGCGGCGTGCTGGCAGATGGCCACGCGGACGAATCGCGTGCTCTACCGCGACCGGGACGACACACCCGACGGGCTTCACTCCATGAACCTGATCGGCGGCGGTACGACCCCGAAGGGCCGCATCACGCTGCGCGCGAAGGGCGCCAACCTCTCGAACCGGGCGCTGGGGCTCCCGACCCTCCCCCCGCCCCTTCCGCTCCGCATACAGCTCCAGGCGCGCGACGGGCTATGTTGGGAATCGCGGCACTCGATTGCGGGCCCGAGCACCACGACGCGGCTCACCAGCCAGTCGGACTAGGCGCTGGTCGAAGCCCCACGCCGGAGAAGTCCTCGTCTCCGCACGGTGACCGACCTGGTGCCGCTCCTTCCCTTCTCCGCCAAAGTGGCCATTGGGAGGCTCTTCATTCTGGCCGAGAGGCGTGCGATTCCTCCGATCACACGCGAAAGGGGGGCCCGCCGATGTCCGACACGGCCGCGACCTACGTTCCGCCGAAGGTCTGGAAATGGGAACGCCCGAGCGGTGGGCGCTTCGTCGACATCAACCGCCCCGTCGCGGGCCCGACGCACGAGAAGGAGCTGCCCGTCGGCAAGCATCCCTTCCAGCTCTACTCGGTGGCGACGCCGAACGGCGTCAAGGTCACGGTCATGCTCGAGGAGCTACTCGCGCTGGGCCACGAGGGAGCCGAGTACGACGCGTGGCTCGTCAACATCCTCGGGGGCGAGCAGTTCGGCAGCGGTTTCGTCGCGGTCAACCCGAACTCGAAGATCCCGGCGATGGTCGACCGCTCCATGAACCCGCCGACCCGCCTCTTCGAGTCGGGCTCGATCCTCCTCCACCTCGCCGAGAGGTTCGGCGCCTTCCTTCCGAAGGAGCAGCCCGCGCGCGCCGAGACGCTGAACTGGCTCTTCTGGCAAATGGGCGCGGCTCCCTTCCTCGGCGGAGGCTTCGGGCACTTCTACGCGTACGCTCCGGAGAAGCTCGAGTATCCGATCGACCGTTACGCCATGGAGGTGAAGCGGCAGCTCGACGTGCTCGACCGTCACTTCGCCGAAAGGCGCTTCCTCGCCGGCGACGAGTACACGATCGCCGACATCGCCACGTGGCCCTGGTACGGGGCGCTCGTGAAGGGACACCTCTACGAGGCGGCGGAGTTCCTCGACGTGGCCTCGTACCGGAACGTCGTGCGCTGGGCGGAAGAGATCGGCGCCCGACCCGCGGTGAAGCGTGGGCGAGTCGTGAACCGTCCCTGGGGCGCGGACAACGAGCGGCTTCTCGAGCGCCACTCGGCCGCCGACGTCGACGCGGTGGTGCGTTGAAGATCGGCGCGAAAGTTGATCAGTCTTCGTAGCGGACCGCGACTGCCCGCTATCCCGCCGTCGCCGCGTCAGAAAGATGCCGCGGCAGCCGGCCTCGGGAGCGCCGGGGGCCCATGGCGCGTGGTGCCGCGTACGGCACGGGATTTGCCACGGAGCAGCTTCGATGAAGAAGGCCCTCGTCGCGCTCGCGCTGCTCCTCGCCGTCACCACGATCGCAACCACGATCGCTTCCGCGTCGTTGCGTGGACGAGTCCGCCGGCAGAACCGCATCCATCTGAAGTATTGCTACACCTCGTGCCCCTTCTATCGGGACCGCTGCCGCCACGTCTTCGTGAAGGGCTGCCACTACAAGCGCTGCGTGAAGGAGATGTTCTACAGCTGCCTCGGCAATCCCGCCGACGCGCAGTGCGCGAGGCCGTGTAGCGAGGCGAATCCCTGCGTCGGCGGCCAGCAGTGCGCCGCAGGGCAGTGCATCCTCGAGGAGCCGCTGGACGCGAAGTGCCAGCAGCTCCCCAAGCTGACGCGCCCGAAGCCTCCGACCACGGAGGCGTGCGGCACCATCTTCTGCCCGCAGGGCACGCCGTACTGCGATCACGGGGCGGAGACGTGCGTGCCGACTCCGCCGACGACTACGACGACGGTCCCACCCTTCGCCGGTTGCGGCGGCACCTATCCCGTCGAGTGCGAGGCGCAGGGGTTCTGCTGCCCCTCGGGGAGCACGTGCAACGCCGGCGGCTGCTGCTCCGCCGACTACCCGGTCGCCTGTGGCGGGTATTGCTGCACGGCGGGAAGCGCCTGCGGCCAGGGGAACTGCACCAGCCCCTGCCCCGACGACCATCCGATCGCCTGCGGCGGCAACTCGCTCGTCTGCTGCGTCGCCGGCAGCGTTTGCGGCCAGGACTGCAACACGACGTCCACCACGATCCCGGGCGGCGGGGACTGCAACTGCTACTGTCAGGACGGCCGTATCTGCACCAATCACGCGGACTGCGGCATAGACGAGCTCGGCATTCCCAACGTGTGTGGGTGCCCCGTCGACTGTCACTGACCTTCGGCTACGGACACGATCCGGCGCGGGCGTCTTCCTACATCATCAGCCACGAAGGTACCTTCTCCGCGGACTCGAACAGCATCACCTTGACCGTCAGGTTCAGGAAGAGCGAATCGAGGTTGCCGGCGTGGTGGGTGTCCTCGATTCGGAGGTCGTGGCTTCGATCCATCAGGTAGCTCACCTCGCCCCCGATCGAGACGTTCTTCATCACGAAGTACTCGAGCCCGGCGCCGAAGATTCCACCGAAGCCGAAGCCGTCGCTGTGGATCCCGCCGAGGTCGTGGGTGGTCGGCCTGCGGTCGTTGAACTCACAGTATGTGGGCCCGACGCCGCCCATGGCGTACGACTCCAGCCGGCCGCCCAGCAGCGGATAGCGAGCCCGGACGCGGGGAATCAGGTCGTAGACCGCATACTCGCCGATGGTCCCGTGGCCCGGCAACTCGAGGCTCATCTCGTAGCCCCCGAACGGCATCTCGACCCCGAGGTGTGGCCCGAGGTTCAGGCCGAAGGCGGCTCCGTACAGCTGGTCGAACGCCTGGCCGAGGGCCGCATTCTCTTCGTTCGCGACGACCTGCCCGAACACGTGCCTGTGCACGGGTGTCGCCCCGCCCGCCCGCACGCCGAAGTAGACCGCGTATGCGCCGTGGGCGCCGGACCCAGGTTCCTGCTCCGGCTGAAGCGCGGGATAGAGGATTCGCAATGCGAACGGCAAAAGGGCTGTATCGAGGTGGGAGTTGACGCGGGTGGCATCGGCCGTCGTGGTCGCGGTCGACGTGAATATGTATTTGCCCGCGAGCCCGACCTGGAGGTTGTCGGCCAGCGCGTAGTCGAGGCCGCCACCGATCGCGCCGGCGAACGCGACGTCGTCGGATTCGATCGGATGTCCGAGCGCGCGAAACGTGCGATCGTTCACCTCCGACAGCGCGACTCCGATGCCGCCGACGAGGTACGGCTCGAGCCTGTCCTGCAGCATCGGATAGCGCAGGCGGAGCTGCGGCATGAGAACCGCGTTCCCGAGCTCCGCCACCTTTCCGACTCCCGGGAGGCTCAGGTGGATATCGTAGCGGTCCAGGGACAGCTCGGCGCTAAGGTGACGGCTCAGGTTGGCGCCGATGGACGCACCGAATCCGTCGTGGGCACGCGTGAACGGCAGGCTCTCGGAGTAGCGGAGCTGCAGGTAGTAGCGCGGAGCGTCCGGCTCCGCGCCGCGGCACTGGTGGTAGAGGACCAGCACCATCGCCGCAGTGGCGCCAAGGACTCCTGCCCCGCGTCGCCACCCCATCCGTACACACGCCGATATCGTTCGCTGTGAGCAAGTGTCAAACTCGCGCGCCCACCGAGCTTCACGACAGATTCATCTCATCGCGACGGCGGGAGCGAAGCGGCGATCCGACTGAAATAGTCCGGGATGCGCTCGTTCTACGGCGGTGTCGCTTGCGCCGTGAGCGACCGCCCGCGGTCGGCGCCCAGCGCCTCGACCACCGCGCCCAGCATGTTGTCGACGAACACCGCCGAGCCTGCACCCGTCATGTGGCACACGTCGTTGAAGTACTGCCCGCCCTTCGGCATCAGGCTCGCCTGATCGACGAGGCGGATCGCCGGATCGCTCGCGGCGATCCGTCTGACGATCTCGTTGTGACGCGCG
>Ga0111538_10011287_pt1 | contig 11855 bp, 7 predicted proteins | sample SoiMethybrSBSTD1_FD_79669 | JGI IMG/M metagenome (GOLD analysis project Ga0111538, IMG submission 79669) | Bulk soil microbial communities from a Populus tree surrounding site in Tennessee, USA - Soil MetaG P. TD hybrid SBSTD1 (version 2)... | ecosystem: Environmental > Terrestrial > Soil > Tree...
GGCGTCGGCGCCGGCAGCGGCGCGCGATGGAAGGCGAGGTCAGCAGCGTGGACCGTCACCGATAAGCAGGCTGGCCAAGTCGCTGCTAGGGCAGCCGGCGGGCGCCGGCCCAGTGTGTGCGGTACCAGTCGTCGTCCAGGCTCGCGACCGCGACGTACTTCCCCGTCTGCCTGGAGTGGATGAAGCGCCCCTCGCCGATGTAGATACCGTTGTGGCGGAGGCGGTCGAAGAACACGAGATCGCCTGGCTTGAGATCGCTGCGGGTGACCGGCGTGCCGAGCTGATACTGCTTGGCGGCGTTGTGGGGGAGTGAGACGCCGACCTGAGCATAGACGTACCGCACGAAGCCGGAACAATCGAAGCCGGAAGGCTCCTCGCCACCCCATCGATACGGCGCGCCCTTGTACTGCATGGCAATTTCCACCGCGCGCTGGGCCCACGGCCGAGCGGAGTCGCGTCGGTCGATCGAACGCTCCGGTGCGGGCGCCCGTGGCGGCGCGGTGGAGCAGGCGGCGAGGACCACGGCCAGGCCCAGAAGGACCGCATGCCTCGCGCGTGATGGGGGCGTGGACACTCGAGCGCGCATTCGGTAGCGTACCGTGGGGGTCGCGGATGGCCTACGAGTTTCAATCCTTGTTCACGCCGATCCAGGTCGGCCGTCTCACACTCAAGAACCGGATCTACTCGTCCGGTCACGCCGAGGCCATGGCCGAGGACGGGCGGCCGACCGAACGGCTGCGGCGCTATCACGAGGCCAAGGCCCGCGGCGGCTGTGCGCTCACGATCTTCGGCGGCTCCTCCAGCGTGCATTCATCGTCGCCGGCCGCGGCGTGGAAGCAGATCGCCAACCACGACGACTCCATCATCCCGGCCTATCGTGCGCTCGCGGATGCCGTGCACCGCCACGACTGTCTCGTGTTCACGCAGCTCACGCACCTCGGCCGGCGCGCGCAGTCGGATCCGGAGGCGGGCGGCGTCCTCCTGGCGCCCTCGCAGATTCCCGAACGCGTCCATCGCGAGATCCCGCATGAGCTGGAAGCGGAGCAGATCGCCGAGCTGGTCGCCGCCTTCGGCGATGCGGCGCGGCGGTGTCGCGACGGGGGTCTCGATGGGATCGAGCTCTCCATGGCGCACAACCACCTCATCGATCAGTTCTGGTCGCCGCTATTCAACCATCGGCTCGACGCGTACGGCGGAAGCCTGGAGAACCGGATGCGCTTCGGGATGGAAGTGCTGGGCGAGATTCGCCGGCAGGTCGGCCGTGACTTCGTCGTCGGCGCGCGCATCTCCGGCGATGAGCGCACTCCGGGCGGGCTGACGACCGCGGATCTGGCGGCCATCGCCCGCCGGCTCGCCGCCTCGGGCATGATCGATTTCCTCTCGATCATCGGCGGCAGCGCTCACACGTACGCGCTGCAGGCCGCCGTGGTGCCGAACATGAGCTTCACCGCCGGCCTCTTCGTGCCGCTGGCCGGGCTCATCAAGGAGGCGGTCCCGGGGATGCCGATCTTCCACGCGGCGCGCATCGTCGATCCGCGGCACGCGGAGCGGGTCGTTGCCGATGGCCAGGTGGACGTCGTCGGGATGACACGCGCGTTGATCGCCGATCCCGACCTGCCGCGCAAGACTCGCGAAGGTCGGCTCGACGACATCCGGACCTGTGTGGGAGCGAACGAAGGCTGCATCGACCGGATCTATCAGGGCAAGCCGGTCACCTGCGTCCAGAACCCGGCAACGGGTCGTGAGGCCGAGCTGGGTGAGATCCGCCCGGCGTCGACGCCACGGAAGGTGGTGGTCGTCGGGGGCGGCGTGGCAGGGCTGGAAGCAGCTCGCATGGCCGCGCTCCGGGGCCATCGGGTCGTGCTGCTCGAGAAGAGCGCCGAGCTGGGAGGCCAGGTCCTGCTCGCGGCCCGCGCTCCCGCGCGCGCGGAGTACGTCGGCATCGTGCGCTTTCTCATCGCGCAGGTCCGCAAGCTCGACGTCGAGATCCGGCTCGGGGTAGAGGCGACGCCGGCCCTGGTGCTCGCCGAGCAGCCGGATGCCGTCGTCGTCGCCAGCGGCTCACACGCGTACATCCCGCCCGTTCCCGGTAGCGATGGCAAGCACGTGGTGACCGATCGCGACGTGCTGGCTGGCGAGGCGACGGTGGGCGCCAACGTGGTGGTGGTCGACGACGTGCATACCGAGCAGGCGCTCTCGACCGCCGAGCTGCTGCTCGAGCAGGGCAAGCGCGTGGAGGTGATCTCACCGCTATTCCATGTCGGCCAGGACGTCGGCGTGACCTCCATCGCGCCGCTCTACGCGCGGCTCTACACCAAGGGTGTCGTCCTGACCCCGGGGACCGAGCTTCGCGCCGTCGAGGGCTCGGCGCTGATCGTTCGGAACGTGTACTCGAGCGCCGAGCGCCGGATCGAGGGCGTCGATACGGTGGTGATGGCGGCGGGAAGCCGCTCGACGGACGCCTTGTATCGGGTCCTCAAGGGCCAGGTTCCCGCGCTGTACGCGGCGGGGGACTGCGTGGCGCCCCGCGGCGTTCACCAGGCGATTCTCGACGGTACCAGGGCTGCACGCGCGATCTGAAAATCCGGGCCGGCCCGGTGCCGGACGGGGTATCCTCCAACGCCGTGAGCCCGTTGACCGCGGAGCGGCTATCGATCGCCGGCGTCGACCTGGAAGTGGTGCGCCGGGGGGCCGGGCGCCCCGTGCTTCTTCTGCACGGACTGCAGAACATCCAGCCGGATGCGCGCTTCCTCGACCTGCTCGGGCGGCACGCAGAGATCATCGCCCCTTCGCACCCGGGCTTCGGCAGCTCCTCGCGGCCGGCCGATTTCGAGACCGTGTACGACCTGGTGCACCTCTACCTGGCGCTGCTCGACTCGCTGCCCCACGAGAAGGTGACGGTCATCGGCTTGTCGTTCGGTGGCTGGCTGGCCGCGGAGATCGCGGCGAATAGCCGCCGGCTCGATCGCCTCGTCCTCGTCGACCCGCTCGGCATCAAGGTCAGCGACCGAGAGACGCCCGACATCCTCGACGTCTTCAACACGTCGCCGGCCGAGGTGCGGCGGCGGATGTGGCACGATCCGGCGCGCTGGGCGCCGGACTACGATACGATATCCGACGAAGACCTGGTCGTACGGGCGCGCAACTGGGAGGCGCTCTGTCTCTATGGCTGGCACCCGTACATGTACAACCCGCAGCTCAAGCGCTGGCTCGGCGCCATCAAGGCGCCGACCCTGGTCGTCTGGGGAGCCAGCGACGGCCTGGTGACGCCCGCCTATGGCCGCGCCTACGCGGATCTGATTCCCGGCGCCCGCTTCGAGCTGATCGCGGGGGCCGGGCACCATCCGGAGATCGAGCAGGCCGAGACCTTCGCCGAGACGGTGGCGCGCTTCCTCGCACGCTGACCCGAAGGCCGCGACGGGAGAGAACCGATGGACGCTTGGTGGCAATGCGAAGTGCCGTACCCGTACGTCCCCCAAGAGATCCTGGACGCCACGGACTCCGTGCGGGCCAGCCTGCCGAGCAAGTACTGCGATCCGAAGATCGCGGCCGACCTGTTCGAGCAGGTGATCGACGAGTTCCTGCTCTGCGACGATCTCGGGATGAACGTGCTGGCCATCGAGCACCACGCCGGGATCAACTCGCTGCTCGCTTCCAATCCGATGCTCCTCGGGATCCTCGCCCGGCAGACGCGGCAGGTCCGTATCCTGACGCTCGGCACGCTGATCTCGCTGCGGCAGGATCCGGTCCGCGTGGCCGAGGAGTACGCCACCGCCGACGTCATCTCGCGCGGGCGCCTGGAGATCGGCTTCGTGAAGTCGGGCGGCAGCGAGATGGCCTCGGCCAACGCGAATCCCATCAACAACGTGGAGCGCTACTGGGAGGCGATCGACCTCATCACCAAGGCGCTCAGTCACCACGACGGCCCGTTCAGCTGGGAGGGCAAGCACTACACGCATCGGCACGTGAACATCTGGCCCCGCCCGTGGCAGCAGCCTCACCCGCGCATGTGGTCGGCCACCGGTGATCCGGACACCGCCGCCGAGGTGGGCCGACGCGGCCTGGTCCACGTGCTGGTGCTCCGGGGCCCGGAGGGAACCCGACGCGCGTACGCCGCGCACCGCAAGGCGCGCGCGGAGGCCGGCCTGCCCAAGGTGACGACCGACAACTTCGCCTACGCGGCCTTTGTTTATGTCGGTGACACCGACGAGGAAGGCCTGCGCGTGGGCAGCAAGCTGCTGTGGTTCCTGCACACGAGTCTCAAGTCCGCGCCGCAGTATTCACGCTTCCTGCCCGGCAGCATCGAGCCGCATCTGGCGCCCCAGGTCTATCGCAGCGCACCCCGGCCCGGCGCGACCATTCTGTCGGCGAATCAGAACGCGGCGCGATTGACGTCGATCAGCGTGGAGGGAGCGCAGGCGCAGGGGATCCTGTTCGCGGGAAACCCCGACACGGTGTACCGGCAGATCATGGAGTTCTACGACCAGGTCGGCGGATTCGGGCATCTGACGCTGATCGGGCGTTCCGGCTACATGACCCACGCGGAGTCGGAGAAGGGCATCAGGCTCTTCGCGAACGAGGTGCTGCCTCGCCTGCGCGCGATCAAGCCCGTGACGGTCGACTGAGCGGAGCGCTCCTGAGCATGGCGGCGCCGGCCCGCCTCGTTCTCACCAACGCGAGTCTCATCGATGCGGTCACGCCCGGCGTGACGTCGGGCGCCAGCGTAACGATCGAGGACGAGCGCATCGTGGAGGTCCTGGACGGCAGGCGCTCGCCGACCACGCGGGGCGCGCAGGTTATCGATCTGCGCGGTGGGTATCTGCTCCCCGGGCTCTGGGACGCGCACGTACACCTGGAGTGGCCCCGGATCTCGCAGGCCGGAGTCCCGGAGCTGACAGCGCAGTACCTGGCCAACGCGCAGCGCGCGCTCCTCGAGGCAGGGATAACGGGGCTCCGCATGGCCGGCACGCCGCACTTCATCGACGTCGCGCTCAAGCGGGCGTTCGACTCGGGGCAGCACGTGGGCCCGCGTCTCTACACGTGTGGCTGGTTTCTCACGACCACCGCCGGCCACGCCCTCGGCACTGGCTTCGCCCTGCCGTGTGACGGACCCGAGGGGTTCGTCCGCACCATCCGCGAGCACATCCAGGCCGGTGTCGACCACATCAAGCTCAATCTCACGGGCGGGATCATGGGGCCGTCGTGGGATCGCCACTGGCATTCGTTCTTCACCGAGAGCGAGCTGCAGGCCGCCTTCGCGATCTGCCACCAGCGCGGGCTCAAGGTCATGGCCCACGCGGCGAGCGCCGAGGCGGTGAAGGCCGCGCTACGTTTGGGCGCCCACTCCGTCGAGCACGGCTACATCATGGACGACGAGTGCCTGGCGCTGTTCCGCGAGCACGACGCGTGGTATGTCCCGACGCTCGGCATCACGCACCTGACGCCCGGGCAGGCCACGACCCGCTGGGAGAAACAATGGGTGGAGCAGCGCGCCCTGCCGCCGGATCTCGTCAAGCGCGCCGAGGACGCCGTGGACGAGCACCGGTCATGGTTCCGCCGCGCGCTGGCGGCCGGCCTGAAGATGGCGCTCGGTTCCGACGTCCGTCCCGTCCGGGACGGTGCGCTCCTGGAGCTCGGGCTCTGGGTGAAGTCCGGCGCGACGCCATGGCAGACGCTGCAGGCGGCGACCAAGCACGCGGCGGAGATCTCCGGCGTGGGCCACGACCTCGGCACGGTCGAGGCCGGCAAGCTCGCCGACCTGATCGTCGTGCGCGACAACCCGCTCGACGACATCGACAACGTCCGGACGCTGGCGATGGTCTTCAAGGGTGGCCGGCTGGTCGCCGACCACCGATGATCGCTCAGCGCTTTGGCACCGTGAGGGCGTTGCACGACGAGCCACTCGTCTGGCCCGCCGCATTGACAGACTGCACGCAAATATAGCCGCCGAACGCAGCTCCACTCGCGTGATACGGCAGGCGGAGCTGCAGTGACAGTGCGGTGACGGTGCCCTGCTGAGTCCCGCTGCCATCGTTGAAGGCGACGGTGTACGCGTACGACACGGCACCGCTGCCAGGCGTCCAGGCGAACGCGAACAGAACGCCACTGCTGTCCAGGGAGAGCTGGGTCACGCTGGGATTGCCAGGGGCACCCGGCGGCGTGGACGGCGCGGCGACGTTGAAGGTTGCGGTCACAGTCGTGGCCGCGCTGACCGTGAGCGCGCACGAGGCGGTACCGGAGCAGGCGCCCGTCCAGCCCCCGAAGGTGGAGCCAGAGGCCGGGGTAGCGGTGAGGGTCAACGCGGTGCCGAGGGTGACCGACTGCGAGCACGTCGTCCCGCAGCTGATGCCGCTGGGTGTGCTGGTGACCGTGCCCGAGCCGGAACCAGTCTTCGTGACCGAGAGCGTCACGGGCAAGGGCGTCGCGCCCCGCGCCGGCACCGGCACCGAATTGCACGATAGACCGCTCTGGCCCGCCGCGTTGACTGACTTCACGCAGATGTACCCGGCGACCGCCGCCCCGCTGGCGTGATACGGGATTCGCAGCTGGAACGACGACGTCGTCACCGTGCTCTGCTGCGACCAGCTCCCGTCGCTGAAGGCCACCGTGTACGCGTACGAGGTGGCGCCGCTACCGGCCGCCCAGGCAAACGCGAACGTGGCCCCGATCGTGTCGGTTGAGAGCCGGGTCACGCTGGGATTGCCGGGAGCGCCGGGCGCCGTGGAAGTCGCGGCGGCGGCCAGATTGAACGTGGCGGTCACCGTCGTCGCGGCGGTGACGGTGAGGGCGCAGGAGCCGGTACCCGAACAGGCGCCGCTCCAGCCGGCGAACGTGGAGCCAGCCGCGGGAGCCGCGGTGAGGGTCAATACGGTGTCGCGCGTGACGGACTCCGAGCAGTCGGCGCCACAGTTGATGCCGAGGCCGGTGACCATGCCCGAGCCGGAGCCATTTTTGGTGACCGAGAGCGTATAGGTCGCCGGCGTCGAGCTTGTGCTGGAGCCGGTGCCGGAGCCGGTCACCGCACGCGAGATGGTGTCGCCGGCCGCGACGAAGTTCACGTTGGCGGCGAAGGTGCCGCTGCTGGTCGGGCGAAACCGTACCGTCACCGTCTGGCTGGCGCCGGCGGCGAGAGAAAAGGAGCCGCCGGTCTGGATGCTGTAGGGCGCGCCGATACTCGCCGTGCCCGAGAAGCTGGTGGTGCTCGTGTTCTGGACCGTGAAGGTCCGGTCGACCGTCGTGCCGACTGCGACGCTGCCGAAGCTCGTGGTGGTGGAGGGCGTGACGCTGAAGTCCGCCTTGGCGACGCCGCTCGCCGTCACCGAGCATGTGCTTTCGTTCCCCGACGTGTCGACGGCGGTGACGCGGGCGAAGTACGTGGTGCCCGCACTGAGGGACGACACGACTCTCGACAGGGTCTGTCCGCTCGCCGGTGACGACGTCGGCGAGGCCACCGTGAAGAACGACGCGCTTGGACAGGCGGGGCTGGATGTCCCCAGATAGATGCGGTAGCTACCGAGATCCGTCAGACGCGTTCCGTCAGCGTTCGTGGTGGGCGCTGCCCACTCCAGCGTCAGCGATGCGGCGTCGACTCGCGCGGCTCCAGCCATGCCGCCGACCAGGATGAGTCCCAAGACCACGATCCACGAGCGCGACTTCGGCGCGCTCCGCGCCCGAGAGTCGCCAGAGCAACCCCGCATAGCCTATGGCCCCTTCGTATCGTCCCCGGCACCGCAGCGGTGCGCGAGCCTGTCGCGCACCGAGGTGGACACAAAGCTTTTCCTCCTTGGTCATTTTTTCTCTGCATGAATCGCGGCGGTGCATGGCAAGCGGAATGCCAGACGGGTAACTGCGCGTTGTACAAGGCGTGGTCCACTGCGGTGTAAACAATGCGCGCGCGAGGTGTCAGATCGGCGCGCGCGGCGGGGTCAGAGGTGTGACGTTTTTGCTGTGAGAATCGAGAGCGAGGCGCGCTCAGGAAACTCAGGGTGGTCGGCTGGTCGCCGACCACCGGGGACACTAACCCCCGGGACGCGCGGGAACCGGGACAGCGTTGCAGGACTGGTCGAGGCTTGACTGCCCGGCCGCATTGACAGACCGGACGCAGATGAACCGGCTCACGCCGGCACCAGTGGCGTGATACGGCATCCGCAGCTGCAGTGACGGCGCCGTGACCGTGCCCTGCTGCGCGGCGGTTCCATCGATGAAGGCCGCGGCGTAGCGGTAAGAAGCCGCGCCGCTTGCGGCAGTCCAGACGATGGCGAACGTGACACCGCTGGCATCGGCGGCGAGTTGGGTCACGCTCGGAAAGCCCGGGGTGGCCGGAAGAGTGGACGGCGGACCGGCCTTGAACGTGGCCGTCACGCCCGTGGCGGTGTTGACGGTCACGGCGCAGCTGCCGGTGCCGGCGCAGGCGCCGCTCCAGCCGGCGAAGATGGAGCCGGCGGCGGGTACGGCGGTGAGCGTGACGCTCGTGCCGACGGCAACGGGGCGCGAGCAGGTGGTACCGCAGTCGATGCCGGCCGGGGCGCTGGTCACGGTGCCGGAGCCGACCTTCGTCACCGTGAGGTTGACGCTGGTAAAGGTGGCGGTGATCGCTTTCGCGGCATTCATGGTGACGACGCAGGTGGGGGCGGTGCCGACACACGCTCCGCTCCAGCCGGTGAAGATCGATTGGTCGGCGGAGGGCGGGGCGGCGGTCAACGTCACCTGGGTGCCGACTGGATAGGTCTCGGCGCAGTCGTTGCCGACCCCGGCAGGCCGGACACACGCGATGCCGTTGCCGGAGACGGTGCCGGCGCCGGTGCCTGCGGCGGTCACGGTCAAGGCGAAGCGGGCGAAGGTGGCGGTGACGGTCTTGGCGGCGCTCATGGTGACCTGGCAGCTGGGGCTGGAGGTCACGCAGGCGCCGGTGAAGCCGACGAAGCCGAAGCTGGGCGCGGGCGTGGCCGTGAGCGTCACCACACGATGGGGCGCGTAGTCCCCGACGCAATCCGCCCCACAGTCGATGCCGGCCGGGACGCTGCTCACGGTGCCGGAGCCGACCTTCGTCACCGTGAGCTTGACGCTGGTGAAGGTGGCGATGACCGCTTTGGCAGCACTCATGGTGACGACGCAGGTGGGATTGGTGCCAACACACGCCCCGGTCCAGCCGGTGAAGGCCGATTCGTTGGGTGAGAGCGGCTGGGCCGTCAGAGTGACGATCTTGTTCGGAGCGTAGTCCCCGACACAGTCGGTGCCGCAATTCACGCCCGGCACGTCACTCGCCACCAGGCCGGGGCCCCGGCGAGTGACCGTGAGCTTGACGCTGGTGAAGGTGGCAATCGCGGCTTTGGCGGCACTCATGGTGACGACGCAGGTGGGGTTGGTGCCCACGCACGCTCCGGTCCAGCCGGTGAAGATTGATTGGTCCGGGGAGGCCGGGGCGGCGGTCAGCGTCACTTCGGTGCCGACCGGATAGCGCTCGGTGCAATCATTGCCGACCCCGGCGAGCCGGACACATGTGATGCCGCTGCCGGAGACGGTGCCGACGCCCGTGCCCGCGGTGGTCACCGTCAAGGCGAAGCTGGCGAAGGTGGCGGTAACGGCTTTGGCGGCGCTCATGGTGACCCGGCAGCTGGGGCTGGAGGTTACGCAGGCGCCGGTGAAGCCGACGAAGCCGAAGCCGGGCGCGGGTGTGGCCGTGAGCGTCACCACACGATTGGGCGCGTAGTCCCCGACGCAATCCGCCCCACAGTCGAGGCCGGCCGGGACGCTGATCACCGTGCCAGAGCCGACCTTCGTGACCGTGAGCTTGGCGCTGGTGAAGGTGGCGGTGACGGCCTTGGCCGCGCTCATGGTGATGACGCAGGTCGGGTTGGTGTCGACACAGGCTCCGGTCCAGCCGGTGAAGATTGATTGGTCGGAAGAGAGCGGGGCGGCGGTCAACGTCACCTGGGTGCCGACTGGATAGCTCTCGGTGCAGTCGTTGCCGACCCCGGCGAGCCGGACACACGCGATGCCGTTGCTGGAGACGGTGCCGATGCCCGTGCCGGCGGTGGTCACGGTCAAGGCGAAGCGGGCGAAAGTGGCGGTGACGGCCTTGGCGGCGCTCATGGTGACCTGGCAGCTGGGGCTGGAGGTCACGCAAGCACCGGTGAAGCCGACGAAGCCGAAGCCGGGCGCGGGCGTGGCCGTGAGCGTCACCACACGGTTGGGCGCGTAGTCCCCGACGCAATCCGCCCCACAGTCGATGCCGGCCTGAGCGCTGGTCACGGAGCCGGAGCCGACTTTCGTGACCGTGAGCTTGACGCTGGTGAAGGTGGCGGTCACGGCTTTGGCGGCATTCATGGCGACGACGCAGGTGGGGTTGGTGCCCACACACGCTCCGGTCCACCCGGTGAAGATTGATTCGTCGGCGGAGGGCGAGGCGGCGGTCAGCGTCACCTGGGTGCCGACTGGATAGCTCTCGGTGCAATCGTTGCCGACCCTGGCGAGCCGGACACACGCGATGCCGTTGCCGGAGACGGTGCCGATGCCCGTGCCGGCGGTGGTCACGGTCAAGGCGAAGCGCGCGAAGGTGGCGGTGACGGTCTTGGCGGCGCTCATCGTGACCTGGCAGCTGGGGCTGGAGGTCACGCAGGCGCCGGTGAAGCCGACGAAGCCGAAGCCGGGCGCGGGTGTGGCCGTGAGCGTCACGACACTATTGAGCGCGTAATCGCCGATGCAATCCGCCCCGCAGTCGAGGCCGGCCGGGGCACTGGTTACGGTGCCCGAGCCGCTCTTCGTGACCGACAGTCTCACGGAAGGCAGGGTCCTGTTGAACGTGGCCGTCACCGAGGTCGCGGCCTTGACGGTCACGACGCAGGTGCCGGTGCCGGAGCAGGGTGCACTCCAGCCGGCGAAGGTAGAGCTAGTGGCGGCGGTGGCGGCAAGAGACATGGTTGTGCCGGGCGTCACGGATTCGTGAGCACGTGGCGCCGCAGTTGATGCCGGCCGGGGCACTGGTGACTGTGCCCACGCCGGAGCCGTTTCTGCTGACCGAGAGCGTCACCGGACCCGTAGTCGGACGCGCGGGTACCGTGAGGCCAGCGCACGACGCATCGCGATTAGGGGTCAAATAGGTGACGCTTCCACCGTCGATAGTGCTGTGTCCCGCCTGAGCGTGGCGGAAGGCTAGCCCAGCCTTCGAGCGATCGCCTCCGCGAAGGTGTCGGCTGCGGCGGGGGCAAGCGTGAAGGCGAGACCCGGCTCATTGACCTCGACCTCCATCACTCGGAATCCCTCGCAAGTCTCCACGCCGTCGATCCGTGCATACAGCAACGCGACCGGCAGGACTGCCACCGCCCGCCGAGCAACGGTCCGCACGTCGGTAAATGCCGGTAACGCCTCAGCGCTGCCTCCGTGATCCAACTGGACCCGGAACTCGCCCAAGCCGGAACGTTTGAGGACCGTGTGAGTGATCGCGCCGTCGATGAAGACGACCGACCATTCGCCGCGCGTCACGATCTCCTCCACGAAAGGCTGGACGAGGACCGGCTGGCGAATCTTGCCGGCCTGCAGAGCCTCGACGACGCACGCCACGTCACCGTCCTTGATCAACACGGTGTCGTGGGCAGACGCGGAGACGACCGGCTTCACGACCGCCGTTGACCACTGCCGTTGTGCCAGCACCGCGGGGAGCTGCGAGGCGGCGTCGCCCTCGAGCACGACCGTGGGCACCGTCGGGATGCCGACCGCGGCCAGCTCGAGCAGGTAGCGCTTGCTCAGGTTCCAGCGGACGAGCGCCGTCGGGTTCCAGACGGAGACGCCGCCGGCGTCGAGCTGATCCAGCCAGGCGGCGAAGGCCTCGAGCGCGTGGTGGTAGTCCCAGTTCGACC
>Ga0111538_10011288_pt1 | contig 11854 bp, 11 predicted proteins | sample SoiMethybrSBSTD1_FD_79669 | JGI IMG/M metagenome (GOLD analysis project Ga0111538, IMG submission 79669) | Bulk soil microbial communities from a Populus tree surrounding site in Tennessee, USA - Soil MetaG P. TD hybrid SBSTD1 (version 2)... | ecosystem: Environmental > Terrestrial > Soil >...
CCCTGTCCGACCGCGAGTTCCAGATCCTGAAGATGATCGCGTCGGGCAAGACCGTCTCCCAAATCGGACGCGACCTTGCCCTCAGCGTGAAGACGATCAGCACGCATCGCACGCGCATCCTCAAGAAAATGAACCTGAAAACCAATTCCGAGCTCACGCATTACGCCATCCGGAACGGTCTGGTCGAGTAGGACGAACGCTGACAAGACGGCGTCCGATGCTCCTACGAAGGGTTCGGAGGACCACGGATGGTCACATTGGGCGTCAGTCGCTAAGACCTGACAAGATGAAGATTTTGGTGGTGGACGACTCCGCCGCGATCCGCGGGCGTATCGTTACGCTGCTACGCGACGTCGACGGTGTGAGCGGCGTGATCGAAGCCGAAGAAGCGGTGGCCGCGCTCGAGCTATTGCGCTCGGAGCGCCCAGATCTCGTCATTCTCGACTTGAACCTCGTCGGGCAGAGTGGTCTCGAAATATTGCCGCGGCTCAAAGCCATCTTGCGCGCGCCCGTGGTGGTCGTGCTCACCAACCATTCAGGCGACGCCTACGAGCGCCGCTGCCGCCAACTCGGCGCGGACCACTTCTTCGACAAATCCGCCCAGTTCGAGAAGGCCATCGACGTCGTTCGCGCCGCGATCGGCGGTCGCCGTCAGCCGACGCGCTGAGCGGGGCGCTTGTCGACGCGCGCTTGTAGGCGATCGTCCTACGAAACGTGCAGAAGAGTCCCACCCGACAATTGGCCTCGCACCGATACCTGAAACTTCACGGAAGCGTGACATTGGAGTTATGAGTCCCAATGCCCCGAGTTGTCCGAAGTATGCCGTTCTTCGTCGCCAGCTCGACTTGGTCGATGCCGGCGCGAAATTTTTCTCCGATCTGTTCGATCGGGCGCCCGACGCGATGGTCGTCATCGACAGCACGGGCCGCGTGCTCGCCGCCAACGCGGCGGCTTGCCGGCTCCATGCCGTCGATCATGACGAGCTCTTGTCGCTCCGCGTTCAGCAGCTCTTGCCGCGCGGGGTCGATATCAGCGGCGCCTCGCGCCGCCTGCGCGAATTCGGCGAGACGTCGCTCGAATTTTCGGAGACCGGCCGAGACGGCAGCCTCATCGACATGCGCCTCGACGCGAGGCTTTTCCAGGCCGGGCGCTACCTCGTCACGTTTCGCGACGTGACGCGCGAGAAACGCTTCGAACGCGCGCTCGAACGGGCCCACGAGCAGCGCACGTTCGGCGAAGCCGCCGCGGCGGTCGTGCACGACGTCAACAACCTGCTGGTCCCGATCTTTTGCTACACCGATCTCCTCGCGCTGCGCGAACCGACCGACGGCGAGCTTCACCGCAGCGTGGCCGAGATACGCGAGGCCGCCCACCGCGCGGCGACCCTGGCGCGAAAGCTCTTGTCGATCGCCGATCTCTCTGCGGAGAAACCCACCGCCGTGCAGATGAACGAATCCATCGGCCAGATGAAAGAGATGCTCACGCGCTTGGTGGGCAGTCGAATCGAGCTCTCCTTCCACTTCGACCGCAAGCTCGGAAAGATCGCGATCGACCGCGAGCGCCTCGAGCGGCTCATCTTGAACTTGGTTTTCAACGCGCGCGACGCCATGCCGGCGGGTGGACAGCTCATCATCGAGACCAGGAGCGAGCCTCGCGACATGGGCGCTCCTGCATCGGCAGACGCCGGGCCGATGTACGCGGTGCTGTGCGTCACCGACACCGGTGTAGGCATGGACGCGGCGACGCGCGCCCGCATTTTCGAGCCCTTTTTTACGACGAAAGCCGGCCAAGGGGGCACCGGTCTCGGGCTCTCCACCGTGCTGTCCTTCGTGAGCCGCAACAACGGCTTCATCGACGTAGACAGCCGCCCCGGGTCGGGAACGACCTTTCGCATCGGTTTTCCGGTGCTGGCTGAGCTCAAGCGCGACAGGTCCTAGCGACGCGACGAGGTCGCGCGGCTCAGGCGCGCTGCACATGGGCACCGCCAGCGCCGGTTGAGCGCGGCGAGGCTCAGCGCGGCTCGCGTAGCGCTTCGGCGAGAAGCTCGGCTACGAGGCGCACGCGCGGGACGTCGAGCGCGCTCTTGGCGCAAACCAAGTGCGTCGATGAGCGCGCGTGCGCCCCGAGATCGAATTTGAGCGGCACGAGGGAGGTGGATGGAGCGAAGCGATGACGCCAATCGCCGAGCGCCATCACACCGAGCCCCGCTTCCGCGGCTTGGCGTTGGACGAGGTAGCTGTCGGACGTGAAGGCGGGCACGAAACCGGGAACGAGCTCGGCGAGCTGCGGATTCGGCGCGAGGTCCTCGTAAGGAGGCGCCCAGCAGATCCAATCGAGATCGCCGAGCGCCGGACGGCGCGGGAGACGTGCCACGTATTCTTTTGCGCCGAAGATGGCGTTGGGATGCTCGAACGACGCCACCGTCACGAGATCCGCTTGATTGGCGGCCTTGGTGCGCAGCGCGAGATCCGCTTCGCCTCGCCCGAGATCGAGAAAGCGCGTATCGGACAACACCTCGAGGCGGATCGCGCGGTGTTTGCGGCGAAGCCAGGCCGCGAAGGGCGCGACGAAATCCCAGGCCACCCCTGGCGGCGCCGTGATGCGCACGAGCCCCTCGGGTTTGTGATCGACGCTGCTCGACGCGCGGGTGACCTCCCCCGCCCATTCCGCCATACGACGCGCCGGCGAAAGCAGACGCTCCCCCGCCGCGGTGAGCCGCACCCCCTCGACGTTGCGGCGAAAGAGCGCGTAACCAAGGCGATCTTCGAGCGCGGCGACGCGCCGGCTCACGGTGGGCTGTCCCAACCGGAGGCGCCGCGCGGCCGCGCTCATGCTGCGCCCCTCGGCCACCGCCAGAAAGACTTGGAGGTCGTCCCACGGTATATCCATTTTTGCATGATACCATGCCATCTTCGTCACTTTTAATGCGATTGCGCATGCCGTAGGTTCAGAGCCAGGTGAGGGTCAACACGGCGCATGACGCCGCTCTCCTGGCCGCTCGCACTGCAGAGGAATCATGAAAACGAGGTCCTTCATCGCCATGACGCTCGGCGCGACGTGGCTCGCGGGGTGCGCCTTCTCCTCTCACCCCACCAAGCCGAGCGCGATGGGGACGAGCCGTAACTCGCGCGATCTCTTGGCCGTCGTCGATCAGCCGGGGCCGGTCGAGGTCGAGACCGTCGCCTCGGCCGACTGGTCGATCGATCGCAGCGGGCTCGTGAACCTCGATCACCCCAAGGCTAAAGCGGCGGGGCTCAAGGACGGAGAGGAACCGATCCAGATCTACTTCCACATCGTGCGCCACCCTTCGCGCGGCATGTACGTCGTCGACACAGGGGTCGAGCGCGCGCTGCGCGACGATCCCGACCACGCGGCGGTGCGCGGCATGGTGGCGAGCTTCATGCATCGGGAGAAGCTGAAATTTCACGCGCCGCTGGGCGAGTGGCTGGCGCAGCACAAAGAGCCGCTGCGAGGCGTGCTGCTCACGCACCTGCACCTCGATCACGTGATGGGAATGCCCGACGTGCCCAAGGGGACGCCGATCTTCACGGGCCCCGGCGAGACGACGGCGTCGGCGTTCATGAACATGTTCGTTCGGCCAAGCATCGATCGCGCGCTCGAAGGGCAGTCGCCGATCGAAGAGTGGCAGTACCAAGCGGACACCGACGGTCGCTTTGCGGGGGTGATGGACGTATTCGGCGACGGCTCGCTGTGGGCCATCTCCACGCCGGGGCACACGCGTGGAAGCACGGCGTACCTCGCGCGCACGCCGAAAGGCCCCGTCCTCATGACGGGGGATACGTGTCACACGGCTTGGGGATGGGAGAACGACGTCGAGCCTGGGACCTTCACCGCCGACCACGCGGGGAACGCTGAGAGCCTCGCCCGTTTGCGCACGCTCGTGCGGCAGCACCCGTCCATCGACGTGCGCCTCGGTCACCAGCCTCTGTCTCCCCGCCTCCCCGCCTCCTTCTGAAATCCCCCCAGGCGGACCCTGGAGGCACGCGCTTCCAGCCTGTCTTCAATTGCGATGGAACGTGATTGCGGACAGATGTCGAGACCGGTAAAGAACCGCCATGGGAGCCTCGACAGGAGCCGTGCTCGCCGGCCGCGTCGCTATCGTGACCGGAGCGTCGCGGGGGATCGGGGTGGCGATCGCGCGGCGCCTGGCCAAAGAGGGGCTCAAGGTCGCCCTCGTGGCGCGCTCCCGCGACGCGATCGAGTCCCTGGCGCGCGAGCTTGGCGGCATTGCGGTGACGGCGGACGTGACCGCCAAAGGGGCGTCGGAGGCGATCCTCGAAGAGGTCGAGTCGCGCCTCGGTCCGGTCTCGGTTCTGGTGCCCAACGCGGGCGTCGAGGCGTCGTTCAAGCTGGCCGCGACGAGCGACGAGACGTGGGACGCGGTCATGGCGACCAACGCCACCGCGGTGTTCCGGCTCTGTCGTGCGGCGATCCCGGGCATGATCGATCGCGGGTATGGACGCGTCGTGGTGGTGGCGTCGACCGCGTCGCTCGTGGGCTACGCGTACACGACCGCCTATTGCGCGAGCAAACACGCCGTGCTCGGTTTGGTCAAAGCGATCGCCTCGGAGATCGCGACGAGCGGCGTCACCATCAACGCCATCTGCCCGGGGTTCGTCGACACGCCGATGACCGAACGATCGGTGGCGCGCATCGTCGACAAGACGGGGCGTGACGCGAGCGTGGCCAAAGACGTGCTTGCGAAGACATCGCCCCAGCATCGCCTCTTCGAGCCGGACGAGATCGCCCACCTGGTGGCGTCGCTCCTGCCCCACGACGCGCGGGGCATTCACGGACAAGCACTCGCGATCAGCGGTGGAGGCGTTCATGGCTGAGGGCTCGATGAATGTGTTGCGCAAGGTGCAGCCCGAGGGGTGGCCCCCTCCGCTCGGTTACGCGAACGGGATGTGTACGCTCGGCCGAGGTGAGCGCGTCCTCTTCGTCGCAGGGCAAGTGGGATGGCAACCCGACGGAACGTTCCGCACCGACGATCTCGCCGAACAGTTCGCCCAGGCGCTCGACAACGTGCTCGCCGTCGTGCGCGCCGCAGGGGGCGAGCCGTCGTGCATCGCACGCATGACTGTGTACGTGACCGATCTCGACGCTTATCGGTCGAGCACGCGCGCCATCGGGCACGCTTGGCGCGAGCGCATGGGGCGGCATTTCCCGGCCATGGCCCTTTTGGGGATCGCGGGGCTCGTCGAAAAGGGCGCCAAAGTCGAGATCGAAGCGACCTGCATTTTGCCGCCTGAAGGGAATCCATGACGCTCCCGGTGCCTGCCCATTTCCGATGTTCGCTCGAAGGGGGCGTGGCCACGATCACGCTCGACAATCAGCGGACGCTCAATTCGCTCACGTTCGAGAGCTACGCCGAGCTGCGCGATTTTTTACCGCTGCTCTCGGCCGACGAGGCGGTGCGCGCCGTCGTGGTGACGGGCGCGGGCAAAGGCTTTTGCTCGGGCGGCGATCGCAACGCGATCATCGCCGAGCTCGTTTCGTACGACGCGCCGAAGCTCCTTGCGTTCACGCGCATGACCGGCGCCCTCATCCGCAACCTGCGACGCGTACGGCGCCCGGTCATCGCCGCCGTGAACGGCGTCGCCGTCGGTGCGGGCGCCGTGATCGCGCTCGCCTGCGACGTGCGCATCGTGGCCGCGTCGGCGCGCTTTGGCTTCGTTTTTCCGCAAGTGGGACTCTCCGGGGCCGACATGGGCGCCGCTTATCTCTTGCCGCGCGTGGTCGGCCTCGGAAGGGCGAGCGAGATCCTCTATTCGGGTGAGCTCATCGGCGCTGAAGAGGCGTATCGCATCGGGCTCGCCAATCGCGTGGTGGCGGACGGCGCCGCGCTCGACACGGCGCTCGAATTCGCGCGAAAGCTCGCGGAAGGTCCGGCCTTCGCGCACGCGATGACCAAGCAGATGATCGAGGACGAGCACGGGATGTCGCTCGACGATGCGATCGAGGCCGAAGCGCAGGCCCAAGCCATCTGCATGATGCATCCCGATTTCCGCGAAGCGTTCGACGCCATCAGCAAGAAACGCGCGCCCCAGTTTGCCGGCGCACCCGCGCAGGGCCCGCGCGGCACAGGGGACACCGAAAAGGGACGGCGATGAGCCCCCCTCCGCCGAGCGGACCTGCTCGTCCCGGGCTCAGCACCGACGATCTGGGTTTTCTCTTCCGCGACGAGCACCGCGAGCTCGCGGCGAAGATCCGTCAAGCCATCGCCAAGGTCACCGAGCTCGAAGAATCGGGCAGCGTGTCGCGGCCGATCCCCGACCAGGGCAAGACCGAGCGAGCGATCGTGCTCGAGCTCGGGGCGCGCGGATTTCTGCAGTCGTTCGCGCCGAAAACGGGCACGGTCGACCTGCGCGGCATCTGTCTCGCGCGCGAAGGGTTGGCTTGGGCGAGCGGCGGGGCCGATTCGCTCTTCGCGGTGCAAGGGCTCGGCACCTACCCGATCCATGCCTTCGGATCGGTGGAGCAGAAGTCGCGCTTCGTCCCGGCGGCCGTCGCGGGGCGCGCGGTCGCGGCGTTCGGACTGACGGAACCGGACGCGGGCACCGACGTCGCGTCGTTGCAAACGGTGGCCGTCAAAGACCCGAGCGACGCGACGCGCTGGCGTCTCACCGGGACCAAGACCTTCATTTCCAACGCCCCCATCGCTGATCAGATGGTCGTCTTTGCCAACGCCGATCCCCCGCAGCGGCGCAAAGGGATCACGGCGTTCATCGTGCGGCGCGACGCCCCTGGGCTCGCGATCCACGGGCCCATTGCGATGATCGCCGATCATTCGATCGGCACGCTGCACATGGACGGCATGGTGGTTCCCGACGCCGATCGGCTGGGGGAAGTGGGGGCCGGTTTCGACATCGCCATGTCCACGCTCGACACCTTTCGGGTCAGCGTGGGGGCCGCCGCGTGCGGCATGGCGCGCCGCGCGCTCGACGAAGCGCTCCACCGAGCGGTCTCGCGCAAACAGTTCGGCAAAGAGATCGCCGAATTCCAGCAGATTCAAGCGTATCTGGCGGACTCGGTGGCCGAGCTCGACGCCGCGCGCCTGCTCGTCTTCCGCGCCGCCCTCTTGAAGGACGAGGGGGCCGCGTCGATCACCGAGGAAGCGGCCATCGCCAAGATGTTCGCCACCGAAGCCGCACAAAGGATCATCGACCGGTGTCTGCAGATCCACGGCGGCCTCGGGGTCGTGCGCGGCATCGCGGTCGAGCGCCTGTACCGCGAGATCCGCGCGCTCCGGATTTACGAAGGGACGACCGAAATCCAGCGGGTGGTGATCGCCACCCGAAGGCTCGAACGCGAGCGGCGCCGGCAGTCCCAGGGCGAGGCGAGGTAGCGATGACGAGCGCGGTAGGAAAGATTCGGCACACGCTGCCGGTCATGCGAGCCCCCTCCGTGACCGAGGCGGGGAGATCGCGCCTCTTTTCGCCGTGCACGCTGGCATCTGGGCTTCGCTTGAACGAGCGAACGTGGGTGCCGGCCATGGTGCCGTGGCGGGCGACCGACGACGGCTTCGTGACGCCGGCGGTGCTCGATTGGTACGCGCGCTTCGCGGAAGGGGAGCCGGGCGTCATCGTGGTCGAAGCGACCGGCATTCGCGATGTGCCGAGCGGCCCCCTCTTGCGCATCGGGCATGACCGCTTTCTCCCCGGTCTTCGCACGCTGGTGGAGTGCGTTCGCGAAAAGAGCGCGGGGCGCACGCGCCTTTTTATTCAGTGCATCGACTTTTTGCAGATCAAGCGCCGTCCTCCGCGCGAAAAGTTCATTCTGCGGTTTTTGCGGGTCGACGCGGGACTTCGCAAACGTCTCGCCGAGCACGTGGGTGAGCCCGGCATCGAATATTGGCCGGAAGAGGACGTGCGCGGGCAGGTCTTCAACTTGTCCGACGAGTCGCTGCGCGCGGTGCTCGATCCGCGCGAATACGAAGCGCTCACCTTCGGTTTCCGCGAACGCGTAACGGACGTCGCAGAGCCGCACATCCGCGACTTGCCGCAGGTGTTGCCCGGACTTTTCGCGGACGCCGCGGCGCGCGCACGCGACGTCGGATTCGACGGGATCGAGCTTCACTACGCCCACGCCTACACGATGGCGTCGTTTCTCTCCGCGCTCAACACGCGCGACGACGGTTATGGCGGCGCGCTCGAAAATCGCGTTCGGCTCCCCGTCGAGGTTTACCAAGCGGTGCGCGCGCGCGTGGGGCACGACTACACCGTCGGGTGCCGGTTTCTATGCGACGAGGCGATCGAAGGGGGGAGCACCGTCGAGGACGCGGCGTACTTCGGCGTCGAGCTGGCGCGCGCGGGGATGGATTTCTTGTCGCTATCCACCGGGGGAAAGTTCGAAGACGCAAAGCAACCGAAGATCGGCGAGGCCGCCTATCCTTATACGGGTCCGAGCGGGCACGAATGCATGCCGACCGCGCTCGGCGACGAGCGTGGCCCCTTCGCGCGCAACGTCCCCAAGCAAGCCCAGGTTCGCTCGGCCGTCCGCGCGGCCGGATTCGAGACCCCCGTGGTCGTCGCAGGGGGCATCTGTAGCTTCGATCAGGCCGAGGCCATCCTCGCCAACGGCGAAGGAGACTTGATCGGCGCGGCACGCCAATCGCTCGCCGATCCCGATTGGTTCAAGAAGCTGCGCCTCGGTTACGGCAACGAGGTGCGCTCCTGCACGTACACGAATTACTGCGAAGCGCTCGATCAGAGGCATCGTGCGGTGACCTGCAAATTGTGGGACCGCACCGAGCTCGACGAGAGCGGAGCCCCCATCCTTTTCGAAGAAGGCAAAAGCCGGCGTCGTCTGGTGGCCCCTCCCTGGAGGCAGCCCGTCAAAAGAGGCGGTGAATCATGACCGAAGTGTCATTTCCGGAAGAGTTCAACCTCGCCGATTACTTTCTCTTCGATCGCTTGAAGGAAGGCAAAGGCACGCGCGTCGCGGTGCGCTTCGGTTCGCGTTCTTGGACTTACGAAGACATCGCCGATCGGACGAGGCGCATGGCCGCCGCGCTGCAAGCGGCGGGGGTACGCCAGGAAGAGCGCGTGCTCGTGGTGCTGCCCGACATGCCGCCGTTCGTGTGGTCGATCATGGCGACTCTCACGTCGGGCGCCGTGCTGACCATGGGAAATCCCGACGCCCCCGCGGAGGACCTCGCCTACCTGGTCGAGTACACGCGCGCGTCGGCGATCGTCACGCTCGCGCGCGTCGTACGCGGCATCGAAGCGGTGGGGGGCGCGCTCTCCGGCGCGCGACACCTGCGCGCGCTTTTCCTCGTGCCCGACGTGGCCACCGGCGAAGACCCCGAGCAGCGCGACGAAACAGCGGCGACGCTGCTCCCTGCGACGGCCAGCGCGACCGTGATGTCCCTCTCCCAGGCGATTGCCGCGGCGGGTCCGATGACTCCGGTGCGCACGCGCCGCGACGACGTCGCGATTTGGCTTTTTACCTCCGGCTCGACGGGGAAATCCAAAGCCGCCATCCACACGCATCGCGACTTCGCGTTCAACACCGAGCATTACGCCAAAGCGACGGTCGGTTACCGCGAAGGTGACGTCACTGTGAGCGTGCCGCGGCTGTTCTTCGGATACGCGACGGGGACGAATCTGTTTTTCCCGTTTGCGGTCGGCGGAACCACGTGCCTCTTCGCCGAGCGCCCGACCCCCGAAACCTTGGTTGCGGCCATCGCGCGTCATCGGCCGACGATCGTGACGAACGTGCCGACCATGATCGGCAAGCTGCTCGAGCACGACGCGGCGATCGTCGCCAAAGGTGAAGCGGGGCTCGATCTCGCGTCGGTTCGCTTCTCTCTTTCGGCGGGCGAAGCGCTCCCCCCCACGCTCCTCGAGCGTTACCTCGCTCGCTTCGGCCCCGGTTCGCCGCGCGGCGGCGGCGAAGTCTACGACGGCATCGGCTCCGCCGAGATGTTCCACATCTACGCAACCAATCGACCCGGTGACGTCAAACCGGGATCGCTCGGGCGTGTGGTGCAGGGCTACGAGATCGCCATTTTGCCGGAAGACGCCAAAGGCCCCGGCGCGACGCCCGTCCCCCCGGGCGAGATCGGCGTCATGTGGGTGCGCGGTGACTCGGTCGCGCTCGCGTACCACCAAGATCGTGACAAGAGCTGGCGGACGTTCCACGGGCGCTGGTGCTGCACGGGTGATCTCTTTCGTCTCGACCCCGATGGGTACCTCTGGTTCGGCGGGCGCGCCGACGATTTGCTCAAGGTGAGCGGGCTCTGGGTATCGCCGCTCGAGGTCGAGGAATGTCTCGTGAAGCACCCCGATGTCGCGATGGCCGCCGTCATCGGCGCCGACGACGGTGGCTTGCTCAAACCGAAGGCGTACGTCGTTCTGCGCGACGGAGCCAAGAGTCGCTCGGCGACGGACGTCACGGCCGAGCTTCAAGCCCATGTGAAAGATCGGCTCGCCAAGCACAAGTATCCGCGCTGGATCGTCATCGTCGACGACCTGCCCCGCAACGATCGCGGCAAAGTCGACAAGAAGACGCTCAAGACGCGCGAGGGGGTCACGTGACCGAAGGCCGGCGAGATGGGGGACCGAAGGGGCCCGCGCGGAACGCGAGCGCGGACCCCGCGACGCGCTCGATGCTCGCCGATCTCTCCACCGAGGCGCTCGCGCGGTTCTTGGACGACGCGCGAGGAAAAGGGGGCGCCGTCGCGCTCCTGCCCATCGGAAGCACCGAGCCTCACGGGCCGCATCTCCCCCTTTCGACCGATATCTTGCTCTCGGAAGAAGCGTGCCTTCGTGCGGCGCGCGCGTTCGGACAACGCGGAATGCCGTCGCTCGTCGCGCCCCCCATTGCTTACGGAGTGACGCGCTATGCAGCCGGTTTCCGCGGCGCTGTTAGCGTCTCGGAGGCGACGCTCGTCGGCCTTCTCACCGATGTGACGCGCGCGCTCCTCGACGATGGTTTTGCCCACGTGGCGCTCGTGAACAATCACCTGGAGCCGGAGCATGTCGCGGCCATCGAGCGTGCGACGGCGATCATCGCCGCTGAGCGCGGGACGAAGTGCGTCTCGTTTCCCAATCAATTGACGCGCCGCTGGGGGCGAACGCTCACCGACGAGTTCAAGCGAGGCGACTGCCACGCGGGGCGCTACGAGACGTCGCTCGTGCTCGCGACGCGCGCGGACCTCGTCGATGACGACGTGGCGCGCGGTCTTGCGACGCTGCCGATCTCGCTGTCACGCGCGATTGCCGACGCGAACGGCGCTGCCGTGCGCTTTGCGGATATCGGCATGCATCGCGCGTACACCGGGGCGCCGGCCGAAGCGACGCCAACCGAAGGAGAGGCGACGTACGAGCGCCTGGTGGAGATGATCGTCACCGAGGTGACCGAACGCTTGGGCGCCGCCGGCGAACCAGCAAAGCCGGCGAACGCGCCGCAGAAAGAGGAGAAGCAGCGATGACCACCGCCGAATACAGGAAGCGCGAAGAGATGGACGACCGGCTCACGGCCACCGTTCGCCAGCTGATGGAATCGCAGGCATACCGCGAGCTCGCCGCGGCGCAGATGTTCGGCCACGGGCTGAAATTCGTCCCCTCCATCAAGTGGCAAAAGTTCATGGTCTGGCACATCCGCGAGGAGTTCGAGCACTACGAAGCAGTCGCCAAGATGTACCGCGAGTTTACCGGCGATGAGGTGGAGCGCGTCACCAACGCGCGCCTCGCGCAGCACCCGATTCCTTTCGCCGAGTCGTGGTTCGAGCTGGCGATGGCGCAGTTTCTCTACGATCGCGGCGGCTTTTGGCAGTTGAAAGAGTACGACCAGTGCTCGTTCGTGCCGTACCGGCGCGTCATCGAGA
>Ga0111538_10011289_pt1 | contig 11854 bp, 4 predicted proteins | sample SoiMethybrSBSTD1_FD_79669 | JGI IMG/M metagenome (GOLD analysis project Ga0111538, IMG submission 79669) | Bulk soil microbial communities from a Populus tree surrounding site in Tennessee, USA - Soil MetaG P. TD hybrid SBSTD1 (version 2)... | ecosystem: Environmental > Terrestrial > Soil > Tree...
GCGCGAGAGCAGGATGGCCTCGCGCTGCGCCGGCTCGAGCCGCGCGAGCGCCGCCTCGGCGGCGGCCAGCTCCTCGCGCGCGACGGCCTGGTGGCTGGGCGTGGCGGGCAGCGGCAGCCGGCTGGAGCCGTTGCCGTCGCCGTCCTCCTCGACGCGCACGCCGTCGCGCTTGGTGGCCGTGTAGTAGCGGTAGCGGTCGACGAGCTTGCGCTCGGCCGTGCGGTAGAGCCAGGCGCGGAAGCTCTCGACGGCCCCGCGCTCGCCGTGCTCGAAGCGGTCGACGTGCTCGATGACCTCGCGGCACACCGACTGCGCCAGGTCGCTGGCCGACTCGCGCGCCGCGAGCAGCCCGCGCGCGCGGCGCCGCAGGTAGGCGCGCAGCTCGGGCAGGTGGCGCTCGAGCAGCTCGTCCAGCGGCAGGGGCGGGGGCGGCGGGGGCGGCGGCGGCGACTGCGTCTGCGCCCCGTCGCCCGGCGGGCTCGCGTCCGCCGACGGGCGTCCCGCCGACGGCGGAGTGGCATCGGTCATCGATCGCACCTGTGGCCGCCCGCCCCCCGGCGGCGGCCGCGACTGTAGCATGCCCGTCGCGCGCCGTGGGTCCGGCGAGGCGTCGAGCGGGCGAGGCGTGACATGCGGACCCAGCACTCGGTTTCACAGGAATGACGGAGGCCGCGGACACTCGCGCATGACCCCACCCGCCGACGATCACGACGACGTCGCCCCGCGTACGCTCGAGGACCTGCTGGCCCTCGGCGTGCAGCGCATCGAGAGCGAGGGCGCGGCGGGCCTCGAGGCGCTGTGCGCGCAGCATCCCGAGCAGGCCGGCGCGCTCCGCACGCGGCTGGCCGCGCTCGATCGCACCGGGTTGCTGCGGCCGCCGCCGCGCCTCGGCCGCTTCACGCTGCTCGGCGCGCTGGGGCGCGGCGGCATGGGCGTCGTGCACCTCGCGCGCGACGAGGAGCAGCACCGGCTCGTCGCGCTCAAGACGCTGCCCGCACGCGTGCTCGCCAGCGAGCGCAGCGCCGAGCGCTTCCGCCGCGAGGTCGCGGCGGTGCGCGGGCTGCAGCATCCCTCGATCGTGCCGCTGGTCGACGCGGGCGAGGAGGGCGACGTGCCCTGGATGGCGCTCGACTACGTGCCCGGCCGCACGCTGGCCGAGGCGCTCGACGACGCGCGCAGCGCCGACCGCGGCACGCCCACGGGCGAGCGCTGGCCGCCCGGCGAGCGCGGCGACCGCGCCTGGTACGAGGCCGCCTGCCGCGTCGTCATCGACATCGCCGACGGCCTGCACCACGCGCACCGCTGCGGCGTCGTGCACCGCGACGTCAAGCCCGAGAACATCCTGCTCGGCGAGGACGGCCGCGCGCGCCTGCTCGACTTCGGCCTGGCGCAGGTCGAGGGCAAGCCGACGCTCACGACGACGGGCGAGTTCACCGGCACGCCGAGCTACGCCGCCCCCGAGCAGGTGTCGGGCGACGGCACGGCCGTGGACGCGCGGACCGACGTGCACGCGCTCGGCGTCACGCTCTACGAGCTGCTCACGCTGCGGCGGCCCTTCGGCGACGACAACGCGGCGGAGGTCGCGCGGCGCATCGTCTCGCACGACCCGGTGCGGCCCTCGCGCCTCGTGCCCAGCCTGCCGCGCGACCTCGACGCGATCTGCATGACGGCGCTCGAGAAGCGGCCGGCCCGCCGCTACCCGACGGCCGCGGCGCTGGCCGCCGACCTGCGCGCCTTCCTCGACGGCGACCCGATCGCCGCGCGCGCGCCCAGCACGCTCACGCTGCTGGCCCGCGCGGCGCGGCGCCGGCCGGCGGTGGCCGTGGCCGCCGTGCTCGCGATCGTGCTCGCGGTGGGCGGGCCGCTCCAGCTCTGGCGCACGAACCGCCGCATCGAGGCCGCGCTCCTCTCGGAGGCGGACCAGCGCCACAAGGCCGAGGACGCCGCCGCCGCGGCCGAGCGCTCGGCCGCGGCCGCGCAGGCCGCGCTGGCCGACGCGCAGGCCGAGCGCGCGCGGGCCGACGTGGCCCACGACGCGGTCGAGCGCTCGCGGCGCACCGCCTTCCTCGTCGACAGCTTCATCCGCGACATCGTCGTGAGCCCCGACGACGGCAAGGACGACGCGCAGGCCAACATCGGCGACGTGCTCGACCGCGCCGAGTCGAAGCTGGTGGCGGCCTTCGCGAGCGACGCCGACCTGCTCGTCAGCATGCGCCTGAGCCTGTCCAAGTCGGCCTTCCTGCTGGGGCGCTACGACCAGTCGGCGCGCCTGCTCGAGCAGGCCTGGACCGAGTGCGAGCCGCTGACGGGGCCGCACGCCGAGGCGCTGCGCTACGAGATCCGGCGCGACGGCAGCGTGGTCTTCCTGCGGCAGGAGCGCTACGCCGAGGCCGAGGCCTGGGCGCGCGAGGGGCTGCAGCGCGTGGCGCTCTGGCCCGGCGACCAGACGAGGGAGCGGCTCGACGGCCAGGCGCACCTCGCGCAGGCGCTCAGCAAGCAGGGCAAGGACCCGGAGGCCAACGTGCTCTACGGCGAGATCCTCGCGGTGCGGCGCGCCGACCCGGCCACCCAGCCCGAGGACCTGGCCCACGCGCTCACCAACTACGCGGTCACCCTGCCGCTCGACCGGCGGCCCGAGACGATGTCCCTGCTGCAGGAGGCGGCGGACATCGAGGCCAAGCTCACGCCCGCCGACGACTACCAGGCCGCGAAGTCGCTCCTCAACCGAACCTGGGTGCGCTTCTACGAGCTGCAGCCCACGGCCGAGGACATCGCGGCGCTGCGGCACGGCCTCGACGTGCTCGAGGCGCGTGCCGGACCGGGCGCCACGATCGTCGCGAGCATGTCGGTGCTGCTCGGCAAGATGCTGCAGCGCGTCGAGGGCAGCGATCCGGTCGAGATCGAGGCGCTGCTGAGGGCGGGGGCCGAGGGCCTGGGGAAGAACTCCCAGCAGCAGGTCACCTCGCTCATGTGGTGGGCCGCGCAGCTGCGCCAGATGGGGCGGCTCGAGGAGGCGCTGGCCGTGCTCGAGCGCTGCGAGGCGGCACGGGCGGAGGTGCAGCCGCACGACACGCCCGTCGAGCGGCTGGCGGCGCAGCGGATCGTCGTGCTGCGCGAGCTCGGGCGGACGGCTGAGGCCGACGCGCTGCTCGCCGAGTTTCCGGCCGCGGCGGAGCGGCTCGAGTCGCCGACGCTCTTCGACGCCTAGCGGCGCATCGCGCGGCCGCGCCGCTACACGCTCGTCGTGCTGTCGCTCGTCAGCGCCTTCTGCGGGAAGGCGATGGGGCGGTTCTTGTAGCTCTCGAGCACGCGCGTGAAGACCTTGCCGACGATGCGCGTCACGGCACGCGGGTCGTTCTTGAAGGCGCGCCAGAGCTTGCCGGGGTTCTTGAGGTTGGCGCGGAGCTGGTACTTGAGCAGCTCGGTGTTGGCCAGCTTCTGCACTTGCTCGGCGGTCCAGTCGGGCGTCGAGATCACGCCGCGGCTGTAGGTCGCGTCCTCGAACCGGAAGTCGGCCGGCAGATAGCCGTTGCGCACCGAGATGTCGAAGAGCCGCGTGCCGGGCAGCGGCTGCGCGATGAAGAAGCAGGCGCTGTTCAGGTCGAGGTCGCGCGCGAACTGGAAGGTGTCGCGCATGTCGTCGAGGGTCTCGCCCGGGAAGCCGATGATGAAGAAGGCGTTCGTGTCGATGCCCAGCTGCTTGATCTCGCGCGCCAGCTCGCGCGCCTTCTCGAGCTGCAACGGCTTGTGGATCACGTTGTCGAGCACCTCCTGGTTGCCGCTCTCGATGGCCAGCGTGAGCTGGTAGCAGCCGGCCTTCTGCGCCAGGCGCAACAGCTCGACATCCAGGGCCCACAGCGCGATGCCGTTGGGCGTGTTCCAGACCAGCTTCTCGTGCAGGCCGCGGGCGATCATGCCCTCGAAGATCAGGCGGGCGCGCCGCTTGTTCTGCGTGAGGTTGTCGTCCTCGAACTGGATCTCCTGGATGCCGTAGGTGTCGACGAGGTACTGCATCTCGTCGAGCAGGCTCTCGGGGCTGCGGTGGCGGTACTCGTGGCCCCAGAACTCGACCGACGAGCAGAAGATGCACTTCGCGGCGCACCCGCGGCTGCTGTACATGACCGCGACCTTGCGGTGCGTCTCGCTGATGCCGTGGTGCATGCCGCCGCTGTAGAGGTCGAGCTCGAGCAGATCGCGGGCCGGGTAGGGCAGCGCGTCGAGGTCGGGGATGTAGCCGACCTTCTCGTTGACGAAGATCTGCTCGCTACCGGCCGCGCCGCCCGCCGGCCCGTCGCGGAAGGCCAGCCCGTCGACGAGCCGCAGGTCGCCGCCCGCGTTGATCGTGGCGAGCAGGTCGCGCAGCGCGTACTCGCCCTCGCCCTTGACGATGAAGTCGAGCTCGGGCGCCTCGTCCATGCAGCGGCGCGTGAGGAAGGTCGGGTGGCAGCCGCCGGCGGCCGTGTGGATGGTCGGGTCGACCGACTTGATCATCGCGCTCAGCTCCTTGATCACCGGCCACACGGAGCTGAAGAGGCAGGTCATGCCCACGAAGTCGGGCTTCCAGTCCTCGATGATCTGGCGGATGTCCTCGTAGGCCATGCCGTGCCGGCGGAAGCCGCGCGGCAGCTCGACGACGTGCTCGAAGTCGGTGCCGTTCGCGTCGAGCAGTCGCACCTCGTAGTCGTTGCGGATGACGGCCGCGAGGTGGCTGATGCCGAGCGGCGGCATGAGGCGCGGGAGCAGCTCCTTGCCCAGTCGCGTCGGCGGGAACATGAGCAGCACGCGGCGCACGGGGCGGCGCGACGGGCCGGCGCCGGCCTGTGCACCGGCGGGCGCGAGGTCGGACTGCGAAGCGGTGGGCGAGGTGGAAGTCACGGATGCGGGCGCTGCGAGCGACCCCCGGGAGGGATGCAGCTTATCGGAAGATCGCGGGGGCGGCCAGCGGGGCAGCGTCGAGCGTCGAGTCCACGGGCTGGCCGGTACACTTCCGCGCCTGACCGGGCGTCAGCGCACCCTCTCGATCCCTCGGCCGGAGCTCTTCGTGTTCCGCACCACCTGGCGCTGGCTGGCGCTGCTCGTGGTGCTCGCCGGCGCGGCCGGCCACGTCGTCGAGAGCCGTCCCGTCCCGAGGCCGCCCGTGGCGAGGGGCGACTTCTGGGCGACACGCTCGCGCGACGGCAGCGTGCTCGCGGTCGACGGTGAGAGCGGCCTCGTGATCGGGCCGGGCGACTCGCTCCAGCTCGAGGACGAGGATCGCGGCAGCGCGCAGCTGCGGCGCGTCTCGTTGCGCGTGCAGCGGGCGGGCAGCCAGTCGTCGTACGTGAGGATCCACTTCCGGCAATCCGACGCCGGGCGCTACAGCGCGTTGCTCGTGCCGGGCACCACCGTGACGTTACAACGACGCCTTCCTCCTGAACCAGTTCGACGAGCATCGCTGGCTGACACGCTTCGAGCAGCCGGACGCGGACATCGGCTGGCTCGACAAGCTGGCGCTGGCCTGGGAGTCGGAACGCGGCCTGGATCAGGCTCGCCGGTTCGAGGCGCAGCGGGAGCGTTTCGGCCGGGACAGCCTGGCGGCCTGGCGCGCGGCGGTCGGCGACGGCCCCACGCCGGTCGATCGCTTCGAGACCGTCCTGCGGGCCGTGGCGGACCTGCTGCAGTCGCGCGGCATCGCGCTCGTCCTGGTCAAGGAGGCGCAGCGCGGCGACGAGCCGCGCCTCTGGAAGCCGGAGCTCTACGGGGCGATCGACCGCCTGGGCGCCGAGTACGGCGCGCCGGTCGTCGATCCCAAGCTGGCGCTGGAGGCGGCGGGGGGCGCCACGATGTTCATGGATCAGGTGCACATGAACCCGCGGGGGAACCGGGTGCAGGCGATGGCGATCGCGCCGGTGGTGGAATCGGCGATCCGGGCGAGGACTGGAGCGGGCCGGCGGTAGTCCCTGACGCTTCGCCGGGGCCGGTCGCGGGCTAGCGCATTTCCGGCCAGCCGATAGACTCCCCGCGTCGCAGCCGGGGGATTTTCACGTGAGCGCTGGGACCCACCGTCGGTTCGGGCTCGGAATCCGCTGGGCGGGTGTGCCGATCGTATTGGCGGGCGCCGTCGCGCAGCTCGTCGCCGGACTGCGCGATGCCTCCGTCGTGCCCGCCGACACGCCGGCGTGGACGGCACGCGTCTCGAGCGGCGAGCCGTTGCTCGTGCGTCCCGGCAGCGGACTCGTCCTCGGGCCCGGCGACGAGCTGACGATCCGGGATCCCGACCGGGGAACGTCGGCGAGCGAGGAGGTGACGGTGCGCGTCGAGCGCGCGGGCCGGCAGTCCTCGCTGATCTGCCTGCGCCTGCGCGACAGCGAGGCGGGCGCGTATCGCGTCGTGGTCGTCCCGCAGATCGTGCCGACGCTCACGCTCGCCGCCGAGCTGGCCCGCGAGCCGGCGACGCTGCTCGGCAGCGTGCAGGCCGCGCGGCCGCGCGACGATCCCAGCGCGCCGCTCGAGCTGCGCTGCCGCCTCGAGGGGCCGCACCTGGCGCTGGCCATCGACGGCGAGACGGTGCTCGAGGTCGACGACGCCCGTCTCGTCGAGGGCGATTGCAAGGTGCGCGGCGACGGCGTGCGCGTGGCCGGCTTCTCCGAGCGGCGCATCGACGTGAAGGGCGGGGCGCACGAGCTCGACGTCGACGTCGAAGCCTGGCGCGCGGCGGCCGCGGCCGCGAAGTCGGCCGGGTGGGGCCCGATCGAGCGCACCGCGGTCGCGAGCGTGCTGCTCGTGCTCGCGGCGGCGGCGCTGCTGCGGGTGCTCGCGCGCGGGGAGGCGGGCACGGCGTGCACCCTGCAGTCCGCACTGCTCGCGCTCTCGCCGACGGCCGCGCTCGCGATCGCCGCCGCGCTCGCCGGCCGGCCGGTTTCGCCGCTGTGGGTGTGCGCGAGCCTGGCGGTGGGTGTCGTGCTCGGAGCGGTGACGCTGGGGCGGGCGAGCCCGACGAGCCAGGAGAGCCGGCCGGCCAGTGCGTCCGCCTGGAGGTTGGCGTTGGGCCTGGCCTGGATCGCGGTCGTGGCCGGGGCCGCCGGGTCGTGGCGCTGGCAGCAGCAGCGGGCGCTCGCCGAGGACGAGCACGCGGCGTGCGAGCGCTACGCGGCGCCGGCGGCGGAGGCCGCGGCGGCGGATGTGAGACCGGCGACGGAGGCGTGGGAGCAGAGCGGCTCGATGTCGCTCGATGCCTCGAATGCGCTCGTCGTGCCCGGCAGCTTCCGGTCCTTCGCGCTCAGCGCGGAGGTCGAGCTGCAGCCGCAGTCCTGGCTCGAGCTGCGGTGCCGCGCGGAGCCGGGCGGCTCGACGCCGCGCGGCGTGGCCTTGTTCCTCGGCTCGGACGAGCGCATGCGCAGCGGCTTCGTCGAGGAGGGCGAGGTCGAGTTCACGCCGGTCGGCGAGAGCGGCGGGCCGCTGCCCACGGCGCGGCCGCTGCGGCTCGAGCTCGTCGCCGACGGCTCGCGGTGGCAGGCGCGCGTCGACGGCCGCACGATCGCGCAGGCCGACGAGCGCCGCCACCCGAGCGGCGGCGTGATCGCGCTGGCCGCCGACGGCGCGGTGCGTCTGTCGGCGCTGCGCATCGAGCCCGTGCGCGAGCCGGCCGTGAGCGCGGCCTGGACCGACGGCCTGGCGGACGGCGCGCGCTGGCTCGGGCTGGGCCTGCTCCTGGCGCTCGCCGGCGCGGCGCTGCTGCGCCGCTCCTCGTGGACACGCGCCCCGGCGCTCGCCGGCTGGGCGCTCGCGGCGCCGGCCTTCGCGCTGCTCGTCGCGCGCGGGGAGCCGCTGTCGCTGCGCGACTGGCTGCTCGGCGTCGCGGGCGGCGTCGCGGTGCTGGCGCTCGCCGCGCTGTGGCACGGCCGGCGCTGGCTCGGCGTCCTGCTGCCCCCGGCCGGCGCGGCGGCGCTCGTGTGCGGCGTTCTCTCGGTCGCCGGGCGCCCGGCGACGCCGCCGGGCGTCGTCGGCCTGGCCGCCGACGGACTCGATCTGCCGCGCGTCGCAGCGGGCCTGGTGCACGCGCAGCTCCCCGGGCTGCGGCGCCTGAACGGCTACCTCGTCGATCACACCTTCCGCGGCCGGCAATTCGCGCTGCACAAGCCGCCCGGCACGCTGCGCGTCGCCTGCCTGGGGACCTCGACGACCTGGGGCTACGGCCTCGACGAGTCGGCTCCCACCGACTACCCGTCGCTGCTGCGCGAGGCGCTCAACCGGGAGAAGGGCGAGCCGGCGATCGAGGTCATGAACGCCGGCGTCCGCGGCTGGACCGCGCTGCGCATGCGGCGCTTCTACGAGGAGGTCGTGGCCGAGTTCGATCCCGACGTGGTCACGGTCTCGCTCTACTACAACGACGCGGTCCACGCGACGGTCGGCGAGGACTCGGGCTGGCTCGAGCGCATCGCGCAGCCGGACTTCGAGTACGACTGGATCGAGCGCTTCCGCGACCTCTTCACGCTGCAGCCGCGCAGCCGGCGCCTCGAGGCGCTGCTCGGCCGGCTGCGCGCCGGGCCGGTCGACACGGCGAAGGCCTGGACCGAGCTGGGCTTCGACGACGGCGAGCTCACGCCGCCCGAGCGGTTCGAGCGCAACTTGCGGCTGCTCGTGGAGAGCGTGCAGCGCACGGGCGCGAAGCTCGTGCTCGCCAAGGAGCCGGTGAGCGGCCGCGGCCCCGCGCCGTGGCGGCGGGAGATCTACGCGGCCATCGACCGGGTCGGCGCCGAGGTCGGGGCGCCCGTCGTCGATCTGGCGCAGGCCGTGGCCGAGGCCGGCGGCGCGTCGCTCTACATGGACGAGATCCACCTCATGCCGGCCGGCAACCAGGCCGTGGCCCAGAAGCTCGCGCCGGTGGTCGAGCAGCTGCTCGACCGGAGCAACCGGACGATGGCCGCGCTGCTCGCGCAGCGGCAGGCGGCGGGCAACCCGGAGCACGATCCCCAGCGCAACGACCTGCGCGTGCCGCTGCTCGAGGCGCAGCTCGAGCAGGCGCGGCAGCGCGGCGGTCCGACGCTGGGGCTGCAGCTGGCGCTCGCGAGCGAGCGGCTGTCCGCCGGCGAGACGACGGCCGCGATCGACGACGTGCGGGCCGTCCTGGCGGGGCTCGATGCCGATGCGGACGGGCGCGCGCCGCCGGACCTGCGGCCGCGCGCGCTCGAGCTGCTCGCCGCCGCCCGGATCCGCGCGGCCGGCGGGTCGTGGCTGTGCCCGCCTCCGCCCGACGCGCGCCCTGGCGATCCGGAGGCCGCGCGCGCGGCGCGGGCCGCGCTCGAGGAGCTGCTGCGCCTGCAACCCGGCGACCCGAACGCGCGCTGGATGCTCAACGTCGCGGCGATGACGGCGGGCGACTGGCCGGCGAGCGTGCCGGCCGAGCTGCTCGTGCCGCGCTCGTCCTTCGAGGGCGGGCAGACGGTGCCGCGCTTCACCGAGCGCGGGGCGAGCTGCGGGCTCGTCGGCGGCGGCCTGGCCGGCGGCGTGTGCCTCGAGGACTTCGACCAGGACGGCCGGCTCGACCTCGTCGTCTCGGACAGCGCGCCGGGCAGCTCGCTGCGCTGCTACCGCAACGAGGGCGAGGGGCGCTTCGTCGACCGCAGCCAGGAGGCGGGGCTCGAGGGGCTGGGCGCGGCGCTCAACCTGCTGCACGGCGACGTCGACAACGACGGCGACTGCGACCTCGTCGTGCTGCGCGGGGCCGGCCGCGCGTCCGGCGCGACGCTGCCCTTCTCGCTGCTCGCCAACGACGGCGCGGGCGGATTCCACGACGTCACCGACAGCGCCGGCCTGATGTGCTCGCTCGCCGCGCGCACCGGCGGCCTGGTCGACTTCGACGGCGATGGCCGGCTCGACCTCTTCGTGGCGCACGAGTCGTGCGGGCGCGACCGGCGCCCGTGCCGGCTGTTCCACAACGCGGGAGACGGGCGCTTCGTGGACGTCGCGGCCGAGGTCGGGCTCGACGTGCGGGCCGGCGTGCGCGGCTGCAGCTGGGGCGACTGCGACGACGACGGCGACCCCGACCTCGCGCTCGCGCTCGGCGACGAGCGCCCGCGGCTGTACCGCAACGACGGCCGCCGATTCGTCGAGATCGGCGAGCAGGCCGGGCTGTCGGGACCGCTGCAGGCGAGCGCGACCTGCTGGCTCGATGTCGACAACGACGGCCACCTCGACCTGCTCGTCGCCGGCTGGGCGCCCGAGCAGGCCGCGCACGTGTGCCGCGACCTCCTCGGCCTGCCGCACTCGGGCGTGACGCCCTGCCTGTACCGCAATCTCGGGGGCGGGCGCTTCGAGGACGTCACGGAGGCCGTGGGCCTGTTCCACGCGCTGCCGACACTGGGCTGCAACGTCGGCGACGTCGACAACGACGGCTGGATCGACCTCTACCTGGGCACGGGCGAGAGCGACCTCGCCGCGCTGTATCCCAACCGGCTGTTCCGCAACGACGGTGGCCGCTTCGTCGACGTGACGGCCTCGTCGGGTCTCGGCGACCTGCGTCCGGGCGCGGGCGCGGCCTTCGGAGACGTCGACGGCGACGGCGACCAGGACCTCGTCGCGGTGCTCGGCGGCTTCCACAGCGGCGATACCGGGCCGCGCGCGCTGTACCAGAACCCGGGCAGCCGCGCCCACTGGGTCACGCTCGCGTTGACGGGCGTGAAGGCCAACCGCTCGGCGATCGGCGCGCGCATCCGCGTGGCGGTGCGGCGGACGGACGGCAGCCGGCGCGACGTGCACCAGCTCGTCGGCACGGGCGGCAGCTTCGGCAGCCAGAGCCTGCAGGCCGAGATCGGGCTGGGGGATGCCGAGGCGATCGAGGCGGTCGACGTGCTGTGGCCCGGCAGCGGCACGCGGCAGCAGCTCCGCGGGCTGGCGATGGACCGGCGCTGGCGCATCGTCGAGGACCAGCCCGAGCCGGAGCCGCTCGACCGCTAGGCCCGCTCGAGCTCGGCCACGAGCGCGGCGAGCGGCGCGCTGCCCGCGCAGCCGGCGCGCAGCACGAGACCCAGCGGGCGGGGCAGCTTGTCGATGGCCGCGACCTTCACGCGCGCGACGCGCCGCGCCTGCAGGTAGGGGCGGGCCACGAGCTCGGAGCACAGGCCGACGCCGGCGCCGGCCGCCGCGAACTCCGCGATGAGCTGGAAGTTGTCGAAGTGCATCTCGGCCACCAGCGAGAGCCCGGCCGCCTGGTAGGTGGCGGCCAGCACCTGGTGTGCGAGCGTGCCGGGACGGATCACGATCTGCCGCTCGGCCGCCAGCGCGGAGAGCTCGGCGCGCCGGCCGGCGAGGCGGTGGCCGGGCGCGACGAGGGCCACGAAGCGGTCGTTCCACACCGGCCGCAGCACGAGGCCGGGATGCGCGCGCGGCAGCATGCACAGGCCGGCGTCGCAGCGCTCGCCCCGCACCCAGCTCAGGATCTCGGGCGAGGTGCCGGTCGTCACGTGCACGCGCAGCCGGCGATGCCGGCGGCCGAGGCGCTCGAGCACCGCGGGGAAGCGGCCCATGAGCACGCTGTCGGCGATGCCCAGGCGCAGCTCGCCGTCGACCTCGGCATCCGCAGCGGCGCCCTCGGCCGGCGTGCCGCGCCGGCCGGCGCGCGGCGCCGCGAGCGCGTCCGCCCGCGCCAGCAGCTCGCGCGCCCCGCCGAGGAACTCCTGGCCGAACGGCGTCAGCTCGAGCTTGCGGCCGCGCTTGAACAGCGGCCGCCCCAGCTCGCGCTCGAGCGCGCCGATCTGCCGGCTCAGCGTGGGCTGCGTCGAGGCCATCACGGCCGCGGCGCGCGTGAATCCGGCGGCCTCGGCGACGGCCACGAAGGCGCGGAGCTGGTCGAGTTCCACGACGCGCGAGTGTACGC
>Ga0111538_10011290_pt1 | contig 11854 bp, 12 predicted proteins | sample SoiMethybrSBSTD1_FD_79669 | JGI IMG/M metagenome (GOLD analysis project Ga0111538, IMG submission 79669) | Bulk soil microbial communities from a Populus tree surrounding site in Tennessee, USA - Soil MetaG P. TD hybrid SBSTD1 (version 2)... | ecosystem: Environmental > Terrestrial > Soil >...
AAGGTTTTTCGGCGCGCGCGGCTCGGTGTTCTCATTGATCGATTCATCGCCGTAGCCGTCCTGGTAGCCAAAGATTCCGACCGTGCTGGCGAAGACGACGCGTTGGAGGCGCGCCAGACAGGCGGCTTCAAAGAGATTGGTCACGCCGATGATATTTACGCGGGCGGCGTTAAGCAGATCGCGGCACTCGGGCGCGAGCAGCGGCGTCATATAGTAGCCGAGGGCAACGATGCGTTGGATGCCGTTGTCGAGAATTGCCGACATGACTTCTTCCAAATTTGTCATGTTGCCCTGGATGAACGGTACGCCGGGCACGCACGATTGCGCGGGCGCGGGCACTAGGTCGAATGCGACGATTTCCGCGCCTTCGGCCGCCAAGTGCTTTACGACGTGGCGGCCGATGTAACCGCTGCTGCCGACGACCATGATTTTCATGAAGCCTCCAAGCCCATTACGCTGCGCGATTTATACGACGATGTCGCTAATCGAAGCAATATCGAAAGGCATTGCCTCATGCGCGAGAGATTTGTTATTTGAGGCAGGGAACCAACTTCATACTCCGCACAAGATGTAGTGTTAGAGGTTGTGAAAAGGACACTCCGATGACATTGAGCCAGCGAAAGATCATCGATGCCGACGGGCACATCGCGGAAGATGCGCAGGGGATCATCGCGCATATGCCGGAAGCCTATCGCGAAAAAGCGCGCGTGCAGCCGTTCAATCCGTTTCCGCCCTTCGATCATTTGCACGCGGGACATCTCGTCGACATGCCGCCGGGCGCGTTCAATCGCAAGGTCGGGCCGAAGGAATGGCTGGCTTTTTTAGATGAGGTTGGCGTCGAAGCGACAATACTTTATCCGACTGCGGGCGTAGCGTCATCGAATATCGTCAACCCCGATTGGGCCATCGATGCGACGCGCGCCTACAACGATTGGTTGCACGATACTTACATGAAGCACAGCCCGCGCTTTCACGGCTTGGCGTTGTTGCCGCAAGCGATATTGAATCCGCAGGCCGCTGCAGAAGAATTGCACCGCGCGGTGACAAGGCTTGGCATGTGCGGTGCGGTGATTCCGTCAAATAGTCTGCACGGGCCTCCGTTAGGCACGCCGACGTACTTTGCAATTTACGAGGCAGCGAATGAGCTGGGCTGCTGCGTGGCGATCCACGGCGGCATTCACGGCAATATGGGAATGGACGGGCTTGATCCTTACGCCGCTGTGCATGCGATCGGCCATCCCCTAGGCCAGATGATTTCTCTGGCGTCGATCGTTTTCAACGGCGTGTTGGAAAGATTTCCGAAAATTAGATTCGGCTTCCTCGAAGGTGGCGTGGCGTGGTTTCTGTTTTGCCTCGAACGCTTCGACAGATCCTACGAGACGCATGTGATGCGCGATCTCCGCGGACAATATCTAAAGCTCCAACCCGGCGAAAAAATTAGCGACTATATCATCCGGCATGTGAAGGCGCGCAGAATCTTCATCGGCTGCGAAGGCGGCGAGCCGCTCATCGCGACGGCAGTTAAAATGGTCGGTAACCAGCCGTTCATGTATTCCACAGATTTTCCGCACGAGGTGAACGCTGCGACGTGCGAGAAAGAATTGACCGAGCTAATCGAGAATCACGATTTGTCAGACGCGGATAAGGATGCGATCTTGCACAGCAACGCCGTCGAATTTTATCGACTCAAGGCGGAGTAAAGCCCCGGCAGGACTCGGCTGCCAGCTCGCGTGACTGCGCGCGCTGGCAGCTATCCTACGCACTGGCTACTTAACTTGTTAATCAAGGTTCGGAATACCTACGGCGAACCAGCCCAAATTGGCTGCGTTGCGAATGAGAAGCATCGGGCTCGCGCAGCCACCCGCTGGCAGTGGTGACGTTAGGAGATCTATTACATCGTCGATTTCGAAGTCGCCGTTGTCGGCCAATGGAACTCCAGCAGGATTCGTGCTGCGTTGAGTAAAGGGGGCTGCGGCCTCACAAATCAGCGTGGCAATAACGCGTTGTTGCGTCGCTCTCCCAGTAGAATTGCCGCCACCCAAAATCAAGCCCTTTCCTTCGACCTTGATGTCTCCGTTTGTCTTCACCTTGGCGTCCAGATTGTCTATCACCCAAATCTGCCCGGCAGGGTTGACGCCGCGGACTATGTTCGCGGCGACAGTGACAACCGGAGGGCTTCCTGCCACGGTGACGTTCGAGACAGGATGGACTCCAATACCCCCTTTGAATCTGACTAAAGTGTCATCTGCGATCGCTGACCCGGCAAAAATCACAAAGGCAACTAGCACGAAACCGGCAACCCGTAAACAGCTTTTCATAACACACCTCCAATTATTTTTTTGAATACTAATCGCGCTGGGGATTGTACTCGTTGTGGCACCGGTGGCGTCAATCCCCCATAGGAGGAATTTCTCAGAGACCCGACCGGGATTGGTGAACGGACCGCCAGGGAGTTTGCTGCTATCGAAAAAGTAGTGAAGCCGACGCGGAGATCGCGCTCTTGGAAAGAGCGTGATCTTTTTCGTCGACCCCTATTGCTCAACACGGCAAAATGAAAATCAAAGATCCGGGACAGGATGGTGTCGACGATACCATAACTAGAAGTTTGCGCGCGTCGTCGTCTCGAGTGCAGGATAGGTCGGAGCGATTACTTGGGCGCGAATACCAGAAAATATTGATACGGCAAAAATGTGTGTTCCTTGGCGAGCCGAAAGCCGTTGGCCTCCATCTGTTTGATCAGATCTTCGCGGGCGATTCTCATTTGTAGCGGCGGACCTAGCGGAGATTCCTTCTTGTGAAAGTCGATCATGACGACTTCGCCGCCCGGCTTTAACATCTTCTTCACCAGTGCCAGATATTTGGGCTGGTTCTCGATATGGTGCCAGGAGTCGCTGAAGAAAAACCGGTTCACGGATCGATCCGGCAGCAATGGATCGTCCGGATCGGCGAGGATGGAGACGACATTCGTTGCTTTCAATTCGCGGATGCGTCGGTTGATATGCAAAATCATGTCAGGGCTGACGTCGACAGCGTAGACTTTACCTTTGTCGCCGACAAAGTGCGCAAGACGGAAAGTAAAATAACCGGAGCCAGCGCCGATGTCGGCGATTACTTCGCCGGATTTAAGATTCAACGCAGTCATCACTTCGTGCGGTTTTTGGTAGGCGTCGCGCTTGGGGTCTTCGAGAGAGCCGATATACGCCTTCGGATCGTTGTGCAGGCCTTGCATCTGGTGTTCATCGCGTTTGACGGCGTCTTGAGCCCAGAGAAAAGCGGGCGACAAAATCAGCGCGATGAGAAAGACACGGATCATGAGAAGATTTCTCTTAAGGGCTATTTCAGTGAGGCCCGTTAAAAGCTATCACATTTTTTGCCCGTTCCAATTGCGCCGCAAAGCCGTTGCTGCGCCCGTAAATAAGTTGCCTGACTTCTCATTTCCCTGTATTGGTAAGCGCTATGGTGCAGACAGAGCTCAAACGACAAATCGGTTTATTCGACGCCGTGATGTTGATCTCCGGCGATATGATCGGCACTGGAATATTCATTTCTACGGGGGCCATCGCAGCGCAAGTTCAATCGCCCGGAGGCGTGCTTCTGGTTTGGATCTTCGGCGGGTTGTTGGCTCTGACGGGCGCATTGAGTTGTGCCGAGCTTTCGGCGAGTCTACCTTACGCCGGCGGCGACTATAATTATATTCGGGAAGCCTACGGCAAGTTGATGGGCTTTCTTTCCGGCTGGTCGTCGTTCCTCGTGACGTTTTCCGGAGCTATCGCTTTCCTCGCCGTGATCTTCAACGAGTACATGTCGTTCTTCTTTCCCGTGCTCGGAAGCAAAGAGGCGCTTTTTTCAGCGGCGATACCCGTGTTCTCGATCAACGTTACCGTCGGTACTCTTTTCTCCATCTTTGTCGTGCTGGCGATTTCCGCGCTGCATTGCATCGGCGTGCGTCAAGGAACCGTAACCCAAAACATTTTGACGGTGATCAAAATCGGCTCACTGGTCGGAATTATTCTACTTGGTATTTTTATCGGCAAGGGCGATACCGCGCACTTCACTCCATTGTTCGACTGGGAGAAAATCGCCAAATCGAGCGTCTTCGCCTCGGCTTTTATCCCGGCGATTTTCGCCTACTCGGGTTGGAACGCCGTCATCTACATCGCCGGTGAAGTTAAGGACCCTGAGCGAAACTTGCCCAAAGCATTGCTGATGGGAAACCTGATCGTGATCGTGCTCTACCTGGCGATCAATATGATTTATATCTACGGTGTGCCGGTGACCGAGATGCAAGGCGTGGCGCGAATTTCCGAGGTGGCGACGACGGCGTTGTTCGGTTATCCGACCTCGGCATGGATAACGGGGCTCATCACCGTTTCGATCCTCGGTGCGCTCAATGTCGTGACGATGCTCGGACCGCGGATTTATTACGCGATGGCGCGCGACGGCGTGTTTTTTAAGCGGCTGACCTACGTTCATCCAAAATTTGGCACGCCAAGCAGCGCGATCATTCTTCAGGCGGTCTGGTCCTGTTTGCTCATTCTCACGAACACTTGGGGAACGTTGTTTACCTACGTCAGCGTGGTCATCACGCTGTTCTCCGCGTTGACGGTCGGTTCGGTTATCGTGCTGCGGTTCAAACGACCGGACTTGAAGCGGCCCTACAAACTCTGGGGCTACCCGTTCGTGCCGGCGCTTTTCGTCGCCGCGAATTTATGGATCGTATGGGGATCAGTCACAGAAAATCCAAGAGCTTCCCTGATCGGGCTTGGCATCGTCTGCCTCGGCATTCCAGCCTACTTGATCTGGCGGTCGCGGAGTGTAAAGAACTGAATGGATAATTGATAATGGAGAATTGATAACGGCGGAGCGGGCAATTCCTAATTTTCCATTCTGCATTATCAATTCTCCATTAATTGGAACCATGGCTGTTCGCATCACCAAAGTCTATACGCGCACCGGCGATCGCGGTGATACCGCTCTCGTCGGCGGCAAGCGCGTCCCCAAAGATTCGCCGCGCATCGACGCCTACGGCACCATCGACGAGCTCAACTCGGTAGTCGGGCTGGCGCGGGTGTTTAACGAAGAAAGCCTCGAAGCCGGCGAGGGCCATCGATTCCTCGACGAGGTTCTCTGCCGCGTGCAAGATGAGCTTTTCGATATCGGCAGCGAGTTGGCGACACCGCCGGAATTTTTTCAAGCGGGCATGTACCAAGTCGGCGATGATGAAATCAAGCGTCTGGAGAAACTCATCGACCAGTGTCAGGAAGATCTCGAGCCGCTCAAATCGTTCATCTTGCCCGGCGGCGGGCGCGTCGGCGCCTATCTGCATCAATGTCGCACGGTCTGCCGTCGCGCCGAGCGCGAGATCCTGCGGCTGTCGCACGCCGAAGAAATCAACCCGCGCGTCATCAAGTACATCAATCGTCTCAGCGATCTTTTCTTTGTCTTGTCGCGCTGGATTGCCAAGCAAACCGGCCAGACCGAGTATCTGTGGCAACGCGGGCTGATGGAGAAAGGTAAAAGTAAAAAAGACTGAGATCGGCGGTCGGATGTCCGAGGTCAGAATCTGACCGACTTCCAACGTCTGATCTCCGACTTCTGATCTCAGGGAGGTCCACTGATGGGTTTATTGGACGGGAAGAAGGCGGCGATTTTCGGTGTCGCCAACGATCGCAGCATCGCCTGGGCGATCTCGGAAGCGTTCCACGCCGAAGGCGCGGAACTGGCGTTTACATTCGCCGGGGAAATTTTGGAAAAACGCGTGCGGCCGCTGGCGGAAGGCATCGGCTCGAAAATTGTCCTGCCTTGCGATGTCACCAAAGATGAAGAGGTCAAGAAAGTTTTCGCGACGCTCGAACAAGAGTGGGGCGGACTCGACATTTTGGTCCACGCCATCGCCTTCGCCAACAAAGAAGATCTATCCAATCCTTACGCGCAAACCAGTCGCGCGGGTTTCCACCTCGCGATGGATGTGAGCGCGTATTCCTTAGTGGCACTCGCACAACGAGCGGCGCCGCTGATGGAGGGGCGAAGGGGCTCGATCGTGACGCTGACCTATATGGGTTCAGAGAAAGTTATTCCCAATTACAACGTCATGGGTGTGGCCAAAGCCGCGCTGGAAGCAAGCGTGCGTTATCTCGCGCACGATCTCGGCCCGAAGGGAATTCGCATCAATGCCATCTCCGCCGGACCGCTGCGAACATTAGCGGCCGCAGGAATTTCCGATTTTAAATCTATGCTGCATCACGTCGCCGAGCGCGCGCCGCTCAAACGCAACATCGAGGCGGAAGAGGTCGGCAAGACCGCGCTCTATCTCTGCAGCGACTGGGGCAGCGCAGTCACCGGCGAGGTGCTGCACGTCGACGCGGGCTACAATATTATGGGAATGTAGGGCTTTCTTCGTTCCTCGTTTCAAGTCTCTAATTTCTGGTTGGTTTGACCTGCTAACAAGAAACTAGGAACCAGAAACTCAATGGGAGGAACCTTTATGGCGATAAAAGAAGTTACCCCACAGCAGGCTCACGAAATCCTCAGCAACGATGCAAGCGTCGTTTACATCGACGTGCGCACCGAGCGCGAGTTCGCCAATGGCCATCCGGCCGGCGCGGTAAATATCCCGGTGGCGTTTCCCGACCCGGCGCGCGGCATGATGATGAACGCGGACTTTGTCAAAGTCGTCCAGGCCAACTTCGCGCGCGACAAGCAGATCATCGTCGGATGCCAAGCCGGGCCGCGCTCCAACGCGGCGGCGGGATTGCTGCAGCAGGCTGGTTATCAGGACGTTTCGAATATGCTCGGGGGATTCGGCGGTATGCGCGATCCCATGGGCACCGTGAGCGCGCCGGGATGGTCGGCGTCGGGGTTGCCGGTGAGCGAGGATAACGGCGAGGGCGTTAGTTACGAGTCGTTGAAATTAAAAGTTAAAAAGTAAAAATTAAAAGGGTCGGAAGGTTTGTCGTTATCATAATTTTCCCTTTTCAATTTTGAATTTTCAATTTGCGTTATGTTGTACTTCAAACAGATCGAGATCGGGCCGATGCAGAATTACGTCTATCTGATCGGTTCGACCGAAACTCGCAAAGTCGCGGTGGTCGACGCCGCCTGGGAAATCGATACGATTCTCAAGATCGCGGCGCAAGACGACGTTGAAGTTACCCATGCTTTCGTTACCCACACTCACCCCGACCACGTCGGCGGGCACTTTTCGGGAATCGAAATTCCCGGAGTGAACGAGCTGCTGAGCAAATGCAAACTCAAAGTCGTCGTGCACAAAGCCGAAGCGGACGCGCTCAAAGGGCTCGCGCCCTCTGACATCATCAAAGCCGAGAGCGGCGACAAGATCGACGTCGGCGGAGTGGAAATTCAATTGCTGCATACGCCCGGCCATACACCGGGATCGCAGTGTTTTCTCGTCGATGGGCGGGTAATCTCGGGCGACACGATGTTCATCGATGCCTGCGGCCGAGTGGATTTTCCCGGCGGCAATGCCGAGCAGATGTATTACAGCTTGACGCAGAAGCTGATGGCACTGCCCGACGACACGATTCTTTTTCCTGGCCATAATTACGCGCGCCTGCCGCACGCGACGATCGGCGAGCAGAAGAAAACCAATCCCTACCTGCGATTTTCTTCTCTGAAACAGTTCTTAGCCGCGATGGGTTATCGCTGATCGCTGGACTTAGCCGATTGTGAGATCTTGATTTTGGTCGTGGCGTAATTCGAACACACCGCGCAGGATTGATAATCCTGGGCCAAGATTGATTCGTTTTCATGAAAACGACGAAACGCCCGTCGATGCCCTGTTGTGCACGGCAGCAATCCGATAAAATACCCCAAAGAAACTCCGTCGCGCCCGAGTGATTGTCAAACCCGCCGTCTTGGCGAGTTCCAGCGGCTCGCGGTTCCAGTGACAGCCAAACGGCTTCGAGATTTTGTCTGCGTGGCGGTCCTGCCATCGGCCAAGCCATTCGCGATCACTCCGACCATGCTCCAATAAGAGAATTTGACTGGAGGGCTTGCTAACGCGGGCCATCTCCTGAAGGGCATTCGCGGGATTGGGGAAGGTGCAGGTGCTAAGGGATGAAACAACCGTATCAAAGCAGCGGTCACGAAACGGCAGAGCCTCCGCGTCGGCCATAGCAAATTGAACTTTGACGTTCAATTTCGCCCCGCGTTGTCGTGCCACTTTGAGCATTTCGCCGCTGACATCTACAGCAATTATCTCGCAACCGGTGCAGTAGTATTGAAGGTTCTGCCCTGTTCCGACAGCGACTTCGAGAACTCTACCTTTCGCCCTCGAAACCACGTCGTCGCGCAGGTTACTTAGTCCCAGGAAACCTAATATGGCTTCAAAATAGTCGTACCAGCAAGCGAAGCGATTGTATTTTGCAGCTAAATCTCGGGAAGCATATTCCACCGACATAAGAACCGAAATCGCATGAGTGGTGTCTTGGGTGTTGTAGCGGCGAGCGTTAGAAGGACTACTCGCTGGATTGCTCGTGTTTCGGCCGCGATGCGCTACTCATCATCTGGTTGCACATATCCATCATTTTGGACATGCGTGCCATCATATCTTTCATGCTCTGCATCTTCTCGTGTGACTGCTCGCCCGGATTCGGATGTCCCATCATGCCTTGCATTCCCTGCATCATTCCGGCCATCATGCCACGATGTGGTTCGGTAGGCTGTTCGGCCATAGCAACTGCGGTCGCCATTCCGAAACCGATTAGAACGCCCAGAATAATGTTTTTCATAGCTTGCCTCACTTTTTGACCCAAAATTCGTTCACTTTGTCCGGTACAGGCGCTGTCGGAGTTGATGGTCCGTACTGACTGTACGTTTTTTCAACGTATGCGCGGATGTCTCTCAACCGCTTGCCTTCGTCCATCATTCTCATCACGTCACGCGTGATGTCTATACAAATCTTTCAGCCAACGCTCATAGGGTCAAATTCCGGTTTGTCTACCGGAGCTTTGTCCTTTACGTAACACGAAGCGTTGCTTGTATGCCCGGACGATTCCCAGCAGCCGCAGTAACACGGAATATACCGGAGAACATCTCGATTCTGGGCTGCGAAACGATAGGCGTCCCGAGTTACCGGGTCCCCGTTGCGGAGTTGCTCCGGCAGTATCGAAATCGGGGCTAGTTTGTAGACCTGCCGAGTCGCGGTGAAAACCGACCCGGGCGCTAGAGCGGCAACAACAGTGATGCCGCTGATGAGGAAATCCCGTCGATTCATGGAAGCAAATTTAGCAGGTGGAGAAAGCGCGTCAAGTTGCTAGTCGCTTACATCGTTGAGTCAACAGAAAGTCAACAGCGAAACCGAGAGAAACCCGCTCGGAAAATCGAATGAGACTAATGGAGATCAATCGAATGGCAGAAATCAAAGGCAGATCAGCCACACCGAACAAATCCAGAACGCCTTCAAGGACCGGTTTATCAAGAGTCACCCAACAGCAGGCCAATGAACGGCCTCCCTTTGCTGAGCAGGAATTCCCTGAGCAAATTCTCGCCAGGGTGGACGAAGCCGAATCGCCGACACGAGGTTTTTCAGTCCTCTTATCGTACCGGGACTATGTGTCACTATCGGTCGCTATTGGTATCTATTCAACGGTGCTCTGAAGCGCTCGATTTTACCGATTCGAACACATAGAGACATATAGTTCTGGCAAAGTAATACCAAAGTAACGAAAAAAACTGGCTCGATTACCTCCGGGTGGGCTCGGATATAGAGAAGCAGTTTCGCCCTTCGTCGGGTTGGTTGTCCCAGTTCCGACCAAACGAATGGCTGGATACAAACCGAGTGAACGCGCTTTAGTTACTTGTTTTTTTAAGGATTGGACTTTGTAGTGGATCGTTTGGTTTGCTGATTGAGGGCGTCGGTCTGATCTTCTATGACCGAGTTTTCTCGTGCTCACCGGGCTTTCGGACGCAGGGATCGTGAAGGTGATTCGGACAGCGCTATGAATCCATAGATGGGAGCTAGGACCGTGCATTCCGGGCAGCTCCTAAAACCGGCTGGAAGTTTTTGGGTGTTTAGAATGTCGAACGAGTTTGCTGGCCAATATCGGCAGTCGGAGCACCAATGCCAGATTCCTTTGGGATCGGACCGAAATTCTATTGCCATGGCAGGACTCCTCACTAACAAAATTTCCGATTCTATTTTCGCATTAGGAACTATTGTGGCTGTTGCCACACTACTACTTGGATGTTGTATCAGTCAAATCCGCTCGGGATTGGGCCGATCGCCACACGCAGTCTCCAGCGGGGGCGGCTCGATCCAGTTCAACTTAGATTGCCGCCGCTTGGGAGCCGCGCCGTCACCCTACTGACCGCCGACCCTGGAGGGCCACCGTTGTGAATTTCGGGAAGGCAAGAATATCACGCTCAGGGCTTCACAACGCTCAGCGCTACGCTTTCAGTGTATCTCAAAACGACCTGATCGCCTTTTTTGACTTGGCTGAGATTCTTCACTCTAGGGTCGACCTTGAAGGTTCTCACGTCCCCGGCGGGAACCCTCACGTCAACCATGCGCTTCCGGGCATCGACCGATTGTACGGTGCCCGTCAGTTGTATCGTCCGGGCCACCACGCCCCCCGGTTTTTGACCCTTTGGCGCTAGTTGCACCGTTTGTTTGTCCGATGTGCTGGGGGGCTCATCGCCTTTTCTTACGAAGATCGCGAGCGCCTGCGTATACGTAACCGTAACCTTGTCCCCCACTTTCACCTGGTCCAGATTTCGTGCATCCTTCGCATCGATGGTCTCCACCCGACCACCCGAACCTTCGACGGTGACGGTTTTCTTTTCAAGATCCACCGCTTTAACCGTGCCGGTCAATTTGATCACGTCCACAGAAACTCGACCAGGCGTTCCGCCGTTATCGCTGTCTTTCTGCTGCGCAATCGCGACGGGTGTTAAACCCAGAAGCATGATCCCCGTAAGCATCATCCTGAATAGCTTCATATAGTCTCCTTAATATAGTGTTTGGTTTTATTATCCGATCAATAGCGATTCAATTGATGGCGTTCCAGCGCAAACTAACAAAGCGCGGAAAGCTTTTCTATTGGACTTTGGTCCAATAGCCTCTTCCCCGCCTTGGACTGTTGAATTCTCAATCACCGAGGCGCTCCCTGACCGCTTTGACACTAGAGGCAAGAAATTCCTATCAGGAAATCCCTGAAATCGGCATCCGTATCTTCTTAGAAGAAAGGAAATGGGAATGCGGCCTATCGGACGGAGTGACCACGCATTCTATAGGTCGCGACCCGGGGAATCCGATTGCAGCCAGGATGCGAATAATAATCTCGCTCGCCACAGAACGCTGGCCGTTCGGATAGTCATCGGACAAGCCTGAGCGAACCACTAAACATAACGATGGCTACGGGACTCTCATCGGCAGTACAAAGCCAGTCCTTCCCCTATCACGTTGTGGCGTTCTGCGTATTTTTCGCAGAGAGCTTTATGTCGTTGGGATTTTTTGACGACACCTAATGGCTCATTAGCCCCACATTCCAGGCAAGCCAAATACCAAGCAAGTTCTGACTCGGTTTCCAAATGATAGACTCGCACTCATGGTTGATGACGAACCAAGTGACAAGCTCTTTAACAGTGACGGATAAATCCAACCCGACGCGAGGATTGTCAATCTGACGGAAGACGACGGCCAGGTAAGAGAAGGACGCCTATGTCAAGATACGATCTGGTTTGTTTTCTTGAGAAGCAGGTTGCGGTGTAGCGATACTGAATTTGCTGAACCTAGTTTCGTACTGATGTTCGCTTGGACACTGATAGACAATTCGCTCTTTCGTCATATAGAGCACTGATCCAGGCTTTCCGCAACGTGGACAAACTTTTCCGA
>Ga0111538_10011292_pt1 | contig 11852 bp, 10 predicted proteins | sample SoiMethybrSBSTD1_FD_79669 | JGI IMG/M metagenome (GOLD analysis project Ga0111538, IMG submission 79669) | Bulk soil microbial communities from a Populus tree surrounding site in Tennessee, USA - Soil MetaG P. TD hybrid SBSTD1 (version 2)... | ecosystem: Environmental > Terrestrial > Soil >...
ACGCTGCTCCACTGATAGACCTTTCCGGGCTTCTTGGTCGGGATCATGATGTCGGTGCGCGGCTTGCACACCGCGTCGGTGGTGACGAGCTGACGATAGGCCTGATCGAGCGCGTCGATGGCCTCACCCATGGTGAGCAGCCTGGCCACGTCCGCATTGCTGATGATCAGCATGTCCCCTCCACCCCACCCGAACAACGAATTCCGAACTGCGACACGAGCCCGGCGCTGGATAGCCGAACTCATAGGCGCATTCCTGTTGTTCGAGCAAGGCTAAGAAGTGAGCCCGACGTGATGAGCACGGACTCCACTTGCGGCACGGCGGATCCGCACTACGCAATCACTTGATCGGCCAAGGCAGACACTCGGCGAGCCCTCTGCCGAGAATCCACTCCTGCTCGTCCTTCGAGTATCCCATCTCCTCGGTGAAGAGCGTGACGGCTTGCCGATAGGTGCAGGTCGATCGGCTCAGCATGACGGAGAGATCAGTGCCCCAGAACGAACGGCGCGGCGAGAAGGCATCGATGAGCCGGCGAACCTCTGGCTGAATGTTCTTGTACGGATATTGGGCGGATGAGCATTCCGAGATCAGCGTGAGCTTCACATGCACGTTCGGGTACTTCGCCAGCGCAATGGTCTTGTCGAGCTTCAACGTGTCGTCCCGCATGCCGCGCAGGCGCCCCATGTGATCGATGATGATCCGCAGCCTGGGATGACGCTTCGCAACCTCGCCGACTTCCGGCAGCACCGTGGGCGCGTTCATCATCACCGGGATATCGAGCCGCTCCGCCGCCGGCCAGAACCAATCCGCGGTGCCGTTCTTGATCCAGTCCTGGTCCCACGCATGGTGGAAGGTCAGCCGCACGCCGAGCATGCCGGGCTGCTCCTTCCAGGTCTCGATCATCTCCCGGCCTTCCGGCTTGTTGATCGGAATCCGCCCCATGACTGCAAACTTGCCCGGATATTTCGCCGCCGCCTCGAGCGAGAATTCCGAGCTGTCGCCTTCCCATGACGGCGGGATCAGGATCGCGCGATCAACTCCGGCTTCCTGCATCCGTTGCCGCAGATCTTCATAGCCAATGGGCTCAGGCAGATGCGCGGTGCGGCCGGGCATCCAGGGGCGTTCAGGCGTGGGCGCCCGCCAGATGTGCAAGCCGGCGTCGATGATCGTCATTACGGAGCTCTCCTTGTTTCCGTGTTTTTCTCAACGACGCAATATTCGCTCATTTCATGCAGTGGCGTCGAGGCCGGTCGGGCGCGACCAGACAATGCTTCCGGCTGCCTCGCTGAGAGAGGCTACTTGCCGATGTCGATGGCGTTCTTGATCACCTCAGGAGAGGCGGCCAGAATCGTGTCACTGATCGCCTGGGTCTCCAAGCCGGATTTGGGATCAATCTCCACGTCCACCTCGGCGGCCTGCCGAAGGAAATCGGGATCCTTCACAAGCCGATCGAAGGCGTCGCGAAGCGCCGCAATGCGCTCGGCCGGCACGCCGGGCGGCGTGATCAGCGCCCGTCCGATCGCCGAACCGGCGCTCATGAACTCCGCGACCTTCTTGCCCGTCGGATCGGAAATCACCTCCTGCATCAGCGGCACGTCGGCGAGATCCTTATGCCGACTAAGGCCCGATTGGATGATCGGCTTGACCTCTCCGCTGGTGACCTCGGCCCGATTCTTCCAACCCGTCCATGCGCCGCTGATCATATCGATCTCGCCGCGCGCCAGCGCGATGGGAAGGCTCGCCGTGCCGGGGTAGCCACAGATGATCTTCAACGCGAGCCCGCCATATTTTTTCATGATCGCAGGATTGATGTATGACACCCCGATCGGCGTGTTGCAGCCCACATTGATCGACGTCGTCTTCAGCTCCTCCACCGTCGTTGCCGGAGCGCCCTTGCGAACCATCATGACAGCGTTGATGTTGGCGAACGAGCCGATGTAATTGAGCTCCTGCACCTTCCATTTGCCGATCTCGGGTTGCGTCAGCTGAACAATCGCAATCGTTTCGGGAAAGATGCCGATCATCGAGCCATCCTTGGGTGCGGCCTCGTAGAACGACCGCAGGACGCCGATGCCACCGGGCTTGTTCTGCACGATGAAGTTGGGACGTCCTGGGATGTATTTGCTCATGTGAGCGGCGGCCAACCGGGAGTAGATGTCGTACGAGCCGCCAGGCGGATACGCGATGCTGATCGAGATTGTGCGGCCGCTGTAGAAGGCAGCAACACGATCCTGCGCCCGCGCGGAACTGCATGCTAACAGCGCGAAGGCTAATAGCATGGCCTTTCTCAGTAGGGGTGAAGCCCAGCTTTTGGTCCGTTGGCGGATCATCTGACGTACTCCTCCCCGCGTGTTGCCACTTGTTCTTTTCTTCGGTGTGCCGAAGAGCCGCCGCAAGAGCTCCCGCCAAGACCGCAAGGCGAGCAGCAAGAGCCGAAGAAAGTGTGCACGCAAATCAACAGGCAGTACATGGGCGATCTGCCGCGCTCGCGAACGGATCGCCTAATTACCCAGCGCTGTCTAGGGCGCCCTTGATCGCCTGAACGAACGCCCGCGTCTTCAACGGCACGAACTTGCGGCTCGGAAAGACCGCCCAGATCGGCGATGGCCGCATCCGCCACTGCGGCATGAGCGCGACGAGCGCACCTGACCGCAGGTGCGGCTTGGCGAAGAGATCGAGCAGCGCCGCCACGCCTGCGCCCTCGATCGCGAGCCAGGTCAGGAGATCGTAAGCGTTGGCGAGCGTGCGCTTCACCAGCACACCGCTCCAGGCATCTCGCCCGGCGCTCAACACCCAAGGCGTCGGCTCGCCATCGCGTCCAATCAGATGCAGACCGGCATGCGCGCTCAGATCGTCAGGGCGCTCGAGCGAGCCGGCGCCGCGCAGATATTTTGGCCCGGCGCACAGGCCGCCAGTGAGATCCGCCAGGTGGCGCACCGCGAGATAAGGATCGTCGGCAAGCGCTCCGGTTCGTATCGCGACATCGAAGCTCTCAGCGATGAGGTCGACACGGCGCGATGTGAGATCGAGCTCGAGCTGCACCGCCGGATGATCAGTCACGAACCGCGCCACCGTGGCCGCGAGCACCGCCGACAAGTCGGTCGGCATGGACACACGCAAACGTCCAGTGACGCGGCCGCGGCTGCTTTCAGCAAGCGCGACGGCCTGCTCGGTCTCGCTGACGATCTCGCGCGCAGGCCCAAGGAGCTGCTGACCGAACTCCGTCACCACGAGCTTGCGTGTCGTGCGTTGCAGGAGCCGCTCCCCCAGGGCCGCTTCGAGCGCCGAAATACGCCTTGAGACAGTGGACTTTGGCAGCCCCAGCCGCTCGGCGGCACGGCCAAAGCCACCCGCCTCCACCACACGCGCAAAGATCAGAAGATCGTTGGGTTCTGGCTGCATTGTTCCATATATGGAACACTTATATCCGATTACCGACCTATACGCCAGTATTTTGGATCAATAGTTTGCGGGTGCTGGCCATTGAGGGCCAACCGAAATCCAAGGGAGCATCACATGTCCAACCTGCTGTTTTCGCCAACCACCGCTGGCGCAATCCCCGCGAAGAACCGGATCGTCATGGCGCCGATGACGCGCAGCCGCGCGATCGGCAACCGGGCCAACAGCCTGATGGCCACTTATTACGGGCAGCGCGCCAGCGCGGGCCTGATCATCACCGAAGGCGTCTCGCCTGACCCTGATGGCCTCGGCTATGCCCGCATGCCTGGCCTCTTCACGAACGAGCAGCAGGAGAGCTGGCGGCAGGTGATCGGCGCGGTTCACGCCGGTGGCGGCAAGATCGTGGTGCAGCTCATGCACAGCGGCCGGATCGGTCACCAGGCCAACCTGCCGGAGGGAGCCGAGTTGGTGGGACCGTCGGCGCTGCAGGCCTCCGGCCAGATCTTTGTCGACGGTCAGGGCATGCAGCCTTTCGGCGCGCCGCGCGCCTTGACGCTTGCCGATATCGCGCACGTTAAGGCCATGTTCGTCGCCAGCGCCCGCCGGGCAGTCGCAGCAGGCTTCGACGGCGTCGAGTTGCACGCCGCCAATGGCTATCTCCTCGAGCAGTTTCTCAATCCGGTCGTCAATCAGCGCACGGATGAGTATGGCGGCTCGATGGAAAATCGCACACGACTCGTCGTGGAGATCGCGCGCGAGGTTGCCGCCGCGGTCGGCGCCGATCGGCTCGGTGTGCGCATCTCTCCGCATGGCGCGCTGGGCGATCTGCCAGCTTACGAAGGCGTGGACCAGACCTATCATCACCTCGCCGATGAGCTCTCGCGTCTCAAGATCGCGTACCTGCACGTCACCGATCATGGCGCACTCGGCGGCGTCAACATTCCGGCCGAGTTGAAGCAGGAGCTGCGCCGGCGCTTTGGCGGCGCGCTGATCCTCAACGGCGGCTACGATCGCTCGCGGGCCGAGGCGGAGCTTGGCTCGGACGGCGCCGACCTGATCGCATTCGGTCGGCCGTTTCTCGCCAACCCGGATCTCGTGACGCGTCTCAAGACCGGCACCCCCTTGGCCCAACCCGACATGGCGACGCTCTATACACCGGGCCCGGAAGGCTATGTCGATCTTGTGCCGGTCGCGGCCTAGACCAGATAATTGAGAATGAGGACACCGATGATCCATCGCATCTCGATCCCGGCGCCCAATCCGCGCCATCTCTAATGCTTGTCATCAATGCGTTGGGCGGCGTAGGCACTACGCCGCCCTTGCTGTGCGCCAGTGTCGACAACAGGCGTCGCGAGTATTTGTGCTTTGGGTGGACGTTACTGTCCGTAGGTCTAGTGGCCTCGACCGATTCCGGCGGCTACCGTAGCAACCGGCGACGGACAAACCATTCAAAGTGGAAGCGGATGCGATGTCCTGCCGGGAACCATCTCAGACTCAATGCACCGCGCGCTCACGGCGCATTTACGCGGGGCGCATTTGATCGGTTGCTAGACGAGGTCAAGGCCGGCTGTTTTGAAATGGCCGCTGTCGGCTGACCGCTGCTACGACTGAGCGGCCTTTCGATCAAAAAATTTATCCGGTGCGGCGGACCGCGAGTTCGTCAGACCTTTGGAAAAACGGAGGCGGCAATGAATATTAAACTCAGCGCCCATTACGGCTGCCATCGCGATATGACCGGTACCAGCGTCGTTCCCACCAGCGGCCGCAATAACGCAACGCTCCAGAAGATGCGCTACAGCCGCGAAATTGCCGCTGCCTGCCGCAGAATGGCGCTCTGGATTTGGGCCCTTTCTGCATTCCTGACGGCGGGTACGCAAGCTTTCGCGGTTCCTGTGGAGGTGTCGGGCTTCGGATCTAATCCCGGCAATCTCAGGATGTTCAAGTACGTTCCGGCTGGGCTTCCGGCATCGTCCCCATTGGTCGTCGTCTTGCACGGCTGTACGCAAAATGCTCGCGATTTCGCCGCCCAGTCCGGATGGATCGAACTTGCAGACAGGTTGCAGCTAGCCTTGGCCCTGCCGGAGCAGACGCAAGGCAACAGTCCCCGCAATTGCTTCAACTGGTTCGTGATCAGCCACAACAGGCGCGGCCAGGGTGAGGCGCTGTCGATCAAGCAAATGGTCGACAAGATGAAAACAGATCACGGCATCGATCCCGGCCGGATCTTTGTCACCGGCCTGTCGGCGGGCGGCGCGATGACCTCGGTCATGCTCGCGACCTATCCCGACGTGTTTGCCGGGGGCGGTATCGTGGCCGGTTTGCCCTACGGCTGCGCAAACGATCCCTCCCCCTTTTTAGCAACGCAGGCACTCCAGTGCATGAGCTTAGGCCATCCCTTGAGCTTACCGACCACAACAGGCCTGAGCTCACCGATCCCATCGGGGCCCCCGAGCGCACCGGCTGGCTTGCCGTCGTTCCCGCTCCCTCCGGGTGTATGTCACCTTTTTCCGCTGCCTATCTGCCCACCCGACAGCTCTACGACCAGCGGGTTTACGGCTGCTCAATTGGGCGATTTCGTGCGTCACGCCTCAAGCCACACCGGACCGTTCCCCAAGGTTTCGATTTGGCATGGGAGCAGTGATTCCACGGTGAGCCCAGTCAATGCCAGCGAGGAGATGCTGCAGTGGACCAATGTCCAAGGTGTGAAGGCAGAACATGACATCAGTGACACGGTGAACGGGTTCCCACACCAGGTCTTCAAGAATGCAGCGGGGAATGCTGTTGTCGAGACCTACAGTATCACCGGCATGGGCCATGGTTATCCCGTGAATCCAGGAGCTGGGTCCAATCAATGCGGGACCGCTGCGCCATTCGTCATCAACGAAGGAATATGCTCCAGCATGCTCATGGCCAAGTTCTGGGGACTTGCTCCGTAGCCCAACGGATATGAATTCTGAAGGCCGTGCGTGGGCCCGTTTGAGCCGCCACGGGTCATTTCTCTGCTGGCAACGACGCCGGACGGGTGACGAGATAAATGCCGAGCGCGACCGGCAGGATGCCGATCAGGTCGGTGAGCGCGACCTGCTCGCCCAGCAGCAGCCAGCCGAACAGCAGGCCGAGCGGAGGCATCATGAAGTGATAAGCGCTCGCCGCGGTCGCGCCCGACACGTTGAGCAGGTGGAACCAAAGGAGATAGGCGAAGATCGAGACGAACAGCGCCAGATAGGCGAGTGACGCAACGAGACGCCAGCTCGGCACGATGTCGCTGACGTTCTCGAACGCAAAGGCGAACGGCAATGTCGCCAGACCAGCCGCGAGGCTTTGCACACCATTGCCGACCCAGAGCCCGCCGCCTGAGGGCGCAAACTTCTTGTACAGGATGGTGCCGGCGACCAGTGAGACCAGCGCCACGAGCAGGAACGCTATGCCGACAGGATGGTCGACGCCGCCCGCCATCCGGCTTTCGACCACGAAGGCGACGCCGCCGAGTCCGAGCAGCAGGCCCATCGCCTTGCGCCATGTCATCCGTTCGTCGAGGAACGCCACCGCCAACACGGCGGTTAGCACCGGATTGGCGCTGATGACGAGCGCCGCCAGTCCGGCTGACGTGCTGCGGATACCTACGTAGCTCAGCCCCAGGTAGACGGCCTGGTTGGCGATGCCGAGGAGCGCAAAGAGCAGCAGCTCGCGCCGGCTGAGACTGAGCCGCACGCCGAAGACAGCCGCAGCGCCGATGATCACCACGCCGGCGAGCAGGAACCGCGCCGTGAGCACGAGGAGCGGCGGACAATCCGCAATCGCGAGCTTGGCGACGGCAAACGCCGACGCCCAGAGGAGACAGAATGCCGCCACCATGACCGGCAGCGGCAATCGCAATGACGGTGACGAGGTTGCGGGCGACGGAACAGCAATGTTTGCGGTGCGCATAGTCACAATCCTTCGGTCACAGATCCCTTCTGCAACCCAGATAGGCTTGCGCGTTGCCATTTGGAAATTAAATGATAAAATCATATCCAGTTGAAATATGAATATATACCATGAGAGGCCTGCCATGCTCGACCTCGACCTTCTCCGCAGCTTCGTTTCGGTTATCGACACCGGCGGCTTTACCAGCGCGGGCGAGCGCGTCCACCGCACGCAATCGACGGTGAGCCAGCAGATCAAGCGACTGGAGGAGAGCCTCGGCTATCCGCTGCTGCATCGCGACGGCAAGCAGGCGACGCCAACTGAACAGGGCGAGCGGCTGGTGTCCTACGCGCGACGGCTGCTCGCGCTGGAACAGGAGGCGCGCGATGTTGTTGCGCGGCCGGACAGCGAAGGCGTTGTGCGGCTCGGCGTGCCGGAGGACTTTGCAGCCTATCGGCTGACCGAGCTGCTGTCGGACTTCGCTCGCTCACGCCCGGGGCTGCGGCTTGACGTGCGCAGCGGGCTGAGCGTGCAGTCGCGCCGCGCGATCGAGCGCGGCGAGCTCGATCTTGCGCTCTACAAGCGCGACGCTGGCGAAAGCGGCGGGATCGCGGCCTGGCCCGAGCGTCTGCATTGGATCACGAGCCGAAAGCATCCGATCAATTTCCGGCGCGATCCGCTGCCGCTGGTGATGTCCGAGCAGGGCTGCCTCTATCGCAATCGCATGATCCACGCCGCTGAAGCCGCCGGTCGCGCCTGGCACATGGCCTATACAAGCCCGAGCCTCGTCGGCATCCAGGCTGCGGTCTCGGTCGGCATCGGCGTCAGCATCCTGCCCGAGGTGGCGATCCTGCCGGAGCATCGCGTGCTCAAGACCAAGGATGGATTTCCGTCGATCACCAACACGGAGGTCGTGCTGGTCGCGGCTCCCAATGCGAGCCCCGCCACCCGCCGCCTCGCCGAGCTGCTGCGCGAGTTTTGCTCGGCCGCCGATCCGCGCAAGCGGGCTTGACCCTACCGGGCAACCTCGCTCTGCGCAGGCGTGCGGGCCGCACCTCCGTTGCTTTCAGCGATCCCTCGACAACAACGTGTTGCAGGGGCGAATATAATGCCATGCCGCCGCCGAGCGGCAGCTTTACACAACGGGAGGACTCTCATGTCGAAAATCCATCGTCTTGCCGGCGTATCGCTGGCAACCGCGCTGGCCTTTGGGCTCGCCACATCGGCGAACGCGCAGCTGCTGCAGCACAAGGATCTGTCGAGCGCCATCGCGAGGACGATCGCGCTGACGGCGATCGATGCCTGCAAGGAGGCGGGCTACAACGTTTCGGTGCACGTGGTCGGCCGGAACGGCGAAGTGCTGGTCGGGCTGCGCCATCACGCCGCCGGCGTCAACACGTTCGAAAATTCCTGGAAGAAGGCCTACACGTCGCGCACGTTCCGCATCGCGTCTGGCAAATTCGCCGAGAACGTCGGCCAGAATCCGGTTGCCGGACAGCTGTTCCTCGCCAATATCACGGCCGCACGCGGCGCACTGCCGATCATGATTGGCGAAGAGACGATCGGCGCGGTCGGCGTCTCCGGCGCCCCAGGCGGCGACAAGGATGAGGTCTGCGCCCAGGCCGGCATCGACAAGGTCAAGGACCAGCTCCGCTAAACTGCCCTCACCCAAACCATTTCTCGCCAGTTCGCAATGGCTGGCACAAGGAGAGCCATCATGATCAAGACCACAATCGGCACTGCCGCGCTTGCGTTGGCCTGCAGCCTTGCCATCAGCGCCCATGCGCAACTCGTCACCGTCAAGCAACTCTCACTGCCGATCGCCGCCAGCATCGGCATCACCGCGCTCGAGACCTGCAAGGCGCAAGGCTACAACGTGTCGGTGCACGTGATCGGCAATATGGGTGAAGTGCTGGTAGCGTTGCGCGGTGACAATACCGGCCCGCACACCATGGAGAACTCGATGCGCAAGGCCTTGACCTCGCGCGGGACTCGTCTGCCCTCGGGCGAGTTCGCCGAGAACGTCTCCAAGACACCCAATGCGGGCGCGTTGCGGCTTGGCAACATGATCCCGGCGCGCGGCGCGCTGCCGATCAAGGCTGGCCAAGACACGATCGGTGCCGTCGGCGTCTCCGGCGCGCCGGGCGGCGACAAAGACGAGGCATGCGCCAAGGCCGGCATCGACAAAGTTGCCGATCAGCTCAAATAGATTGACGCTTAGCGAAGCGAAACAGCGGCGCCCAGTTTGAGGGGTTGAGCGAAGGGGACCAGCCAGACCTGGTTCCCTTCCGGCCCGCTTTGCGAACATGAATGAATTTTTCAGACCGAGGCATCCGCGTAAGAGGACGTCATAGCTGCGCGACTTGACGGAGCGCTCGCAAGCAGCGCTGCCCAGTCCCAATTTCATTTTTGCCAAGGCCCGGTACCCGCCCCGCGGAAGAGGCAGCGCGCGCTGCGAATGCCGTTCAGGCCGGGAACAAATCGCCCGTCGAGGGAGTTGAGGCGCTGGCGCCTCGCGGCCCAGTCGTCGAATCGAACACGTCATCGAATTCGCGGGAGAGCCTGCCACGTCCCACGCCCAACCATATCAACCGGAACGAGGCCAAACGGCTGGCCTGACATCAACAACCGACGGCTACGCGGATGCTCGACGCCGCCTGAAGGCGATTTTCATTGGCTCGGTCGGCAATCTGGTCGAATGGTACGATTTCTACGCCTACGCCGCCTTCGCGCTCTATTTCGCTGGCCAGTTCTTCCCGAATTCCGATCCTGTCGTGCAGCAGCTCAACGCAGCGCTGCTGTTCGCGGCCGGCTTTATCGTGCGCCCGCTTGGCGGCTGGATGTTCGGACACCTGGCGGACCATTACGGGCGGCGCGGCGCGCTGATGCTATCCGTGTCATTGATGTGCTTCGGCTCGCTGATGATCGCCGTGACACCGACTTACGAGTCGATCGGAATCGGGGCGCCCATCATTCTCGGCCTGGCGCGTATCATTCAAGGATTGAGCCTGGGCGGCGAATACGGCACGAGCGCCACCTATCTCACGGAGATGGCCGACCAGCGCAACCGGGGTTTCTACTCAAGCTTTCAGTATGTGACGCTGATCGGCGGCCAGATCTGCGCCCTCCTCGTATTGCTGCTGCTGCAGCGCGTCTTCTTGAGTCCCGAGCAGATCCAGGACTGGGGCTGGCGCATTCCTTTCTTCATTGGCGCGCTGCTCGCCGCTGTCGCGCTGGTGATGCGACGCAATCTGCATGAGACAGAGGCTTTTGAAGCCGCAAAAAAGGTCGTCACCCGCACCTCGTCGCTGCGAACGCTCATGCGCTATCCGCGCGAGGTGTTGCTCGTTGTCGGCCTCACGGCCGGCGGCACCGCAGCCTTCTATACGTACACCACGTATATGCAGAAATTTCTCAAGCTGTCCGTCGGGCTCACGGACAATCAGACCACGATGGTCACGCTCAGCGCGCTGATCTTTGGCATTATCTTGCAACCCATCTACGGGGCGATCTCCGATCGCATCGGCCGCAAGTGGCTGCTCATCGGCTTTGGCGTGACGGGTGTTCTGTTCACCATTCCGCTGTTGACGAGCTTGCAGGCTGCCAGCGGCCCGCTGCAGGCATTCCTGTTGATCGCGGCCGCGTGGATGATCGTCTCGGGCTACACGTCTATCAATGCGGTAGTCAAGGCGGAGCTGTTTCCGACCAATATTCGCGCGATCGGCGTCGGCCTCCCGTACGCGCTCACCGTGTCGATCTTCGGCGGCACCGCCGATTCAGTCGCCTTGGCATTCAAGTCTTTGGGGCATGAAGAGTGGTTCTACTACTACCTGACCGGCATGATTGGGATTTCGCTGATCGTGTACCTGTTCATGCGGGACACCAAAGCAGACTCAGCAATGCATCGGCATGAATGAGATTGCCGTAGTTGATTTTTGACGCCAGTCGGCGCAGCGGCCAAACTTGCACTTTTAGTTGCATCAAGCCAAAGACGAAATCTCACTTTTCTCCTGATATCCCTGCTCTCTCAGGGGGGTGAAAGTGAAACACTTGCAGCCCATCCGCATTGCTCCGCGCTGGATGAACGAGCACGGCGAAAAATTTGTCGGCAGTCAAGCTGGGACATCGAGAATGTCACTAGCCGAAGCTCCGCATCCAGGGCGCCTCAAAATATCATTGCGTACGAAACTCGTGGAGAGGCCGAATTGGGACAGCAATCGAGAATAACTTCCTGATTAAGGCTGGCACCGGCTTCATTGTACGAACTGATGATGAACATCAGCTTCGACGCAGCCGAAGCCCATCAGGAAGCCAGTTTGCAACTAGCATAACTATTGGAGGTCGATATGGCTGATCAGAACATTGCGCCGATCCTCATTGCCCGCGACAGCAACAAAGTGACGATCGAGACAATGCGCTGCGGCCGCGCAGTTGACGCTGCAAGCCGCAGAATGGCGCTCTGGATTTGGGCCCTTTCTGCATTCCTGGCGGCCGGTACGCAAGCTTTCGCGGCTCCCGTGGAGATCACGGGCTTCGGATCCAATCCC
>Ga0111538_10011293_pt1 | contig 11851 bp, 10 predicted proteins | sample SoiMethybrSBSTD1_FD_79669 | JGI IMG/M metagenome (GOLD analysis project Ga0111538, IMG submission 79669) | Bulk soil microbial communities from a Populus tree surrounding site in Tennessee, USA - Soil MetaG P. TD hybrid SBSTD1 (version 2)... | ecosystem: Environmental > Terrestrial > Soil >...
AAGAGATCTATCGAATTGCGCTGAAAGACCTGTTGAAGATGGGATACGGCGTCCGCGAGGACGAAGTCGAGGACTACTACGTCGCGGACATCGCGACGGCGTATCCCGTGTACGAGCTCAACTTCGAGGACCATCTGATTCCCGCGCTCGAAGGCGTCCACGCGGTCAGCAACATCCTGACGCTCGGCCGGCACGGTCTGTTCCTCAACAACAGCATGGACGACAACGTGCTGCTGGGGATGAAGGTCGCCGATCGGGTGGCCAACGGCGGTTTCGACAGCCGGGCCTGGCTGACCGAGATGCTCGCGTTCATGAACCTGCGGTTCGAGGGGAAATGAGCTCGTCGAGGGCGATCGCCGCGAGCAGCAGGACGGTCGGCATCGCCGGCAGCGACTGCCGCGCTTCCGTGAGCAGCGGAAAGTGAACAGCCGTCACGTAGACGATCGGTGTCGCGAGCAGCACGGCGGCGGCTACCCGGCCGGTGCGGGCCAGGATGAGAAGTCCGTAGAGGCCGGCGACCATGATCGCCGCCTGGATGGCCCAGCCGGTTCGAATCACGAGCGGCGGCGTCGCGTTGATGTCGCTGTAGCGAATCGGAATCTCGCCGGCCCACAGGATGAAGACGCCGCGCGCGAGCCGTTTCGCGAGATGCAGGAGGCTGGATCGCCGGATGTTCTCGAGGCCGACGCGCAGGTATTCGCGGTCGGCTTCGACGCGGGCACGGGCGCGTTGGTTGGGGTCGGTCGGCTCGACCCAGATGCGCCGGATGTCTTTCCACTGGTGCACGTACTCGAGCATCGCGGTCGCGGGCAGATGCTCTCTCGCGGCGACTTCGACGACGCGCCGGTCCAGCGCGTCGCGGTCGTCGATCGCCGTCGCAAGGTCAGTGAGCTCGTCCTGGAGTCTGCCCGTCCATTCAGCCTGCCACGATCCCTCCCAGATGCCCCGGCCGACGCCGCCGGCGGGTGAGAGCGTGAACGAGCCAAGCGTCAGGTAGTTGTAGGTGAACCACGGCAGCATGGTGATCGCGAACGCCGCCATCATCGCGGACCAGTTCCAGGGCGTGGGCCGCGGATCGACGCGGACGAACGGCAGCACGACGAGACCGGCGGTTGCGAGGGCGAACGGAAAGAGGACGAAGACGGGACGGCTGAGCGCGGTCACGCCGCCGGCCACGCCGAGCAGGATGAAGCTGCGCATGCGCGGATCGTCAACCGCCGACACCGCCAGCCACATCGTGATGGTGAACCACAGCGTGGTCCACACTTCGGTCAGCACGAGCGGCACGAAATATGGAATCGCCGGAAAGAGCGCGGTCAGCAGCGCGCCGAGCCACGCGGTCCGTGCGGACATGAGCCGTCGTCCGATCGCGAAGACCAGCAGACACGTGACCGCGAACAGCGCCAGCTGCGCGAATGCCACCGGCAGCTGCCCCACGCCGAACAACGTGTAGATGACCGCCACGAAAGCCGGGTACGCGGGTGTGCGAATGACCTCCGGGACGAATGGCGTGGCGTCCGGAAAGCGCGTGAACTTCCCCGTTGTCGCCAGTACCTCGCCGAGGCGGCGATAACCATCCTGGTCGCTCCAGGACACGGACCAGTCGCTGCTTTGGTACCAGATGAAGAACAGAGCGTGGAAGGTGGCAACGAGGCACACGATCCACAGCGCGCGGCGCACGGGCATCGCGAGATTCTACTAGTGCAGCAGTTCGCGGTACAGCCGCTCGACGTCGCCGATCAACCGATCGAGACCGTAACGGCTCGCGACCGCTTGCCGTCCGGCCTCGCCCATCCGGCGGCGGTGTTCGCGATCGGCCAGCAGCGCCTGCACGTGATCGGCGAGCGCGCGTGCGTCGCCGAACGGTGCCAGCAGCCCGACGCGATCGCTGTCGATGACATCGCGGACACCGCCGACATCCGTACTGACGCCAGGCACCGCAGCGGCCAGGCTCTCGATGAGTGCGACCGGCGTCCCTTCGTTGCGCGAAGTCAGCAGGAAGACGTCACTGGCGGCGTACAGGGTGTCGAGATCGCGGCGCCAGCCGAGAAAGCTCACGCGATCCGCGATGCCGTTGGCGCGCGCCTGCGCCTCGAGCGCGGCACGCAGCTCGCCGTCGCCGGCGACCAGGAACAGCGCCTCGGAATGACGATCGGCCACCAGTCGCGCGGTGTCGAGAAAAAGGTCGTAGCGCTTGATCGCGGTCAGGCGGCCGGCGGTCGAGACCACCGCCGCCTCGGCTGGAATGCCCAACGCCGCGCGGGCCGCACGTCGATCGGCGTCGCCAATCGACGTGAGCCGATCCAGATCGAATCCGAGCGGGACGACGTGGTATTGCTCCGGCCGGCCGATGCGGTAGTCGTCGAGCAGCTCCTTCCGGATTCGCGGCGAAATCGCGATCAGGCGATCGGTGACCCGGGCCAGCGTACGCTCGACACTGAGAAACGCCCGGGTCTTCGCCGGGCTGAAGTACCCCTCCAGAACGTGGCCGTGGTAGGTGTGCACGACGCGGGCCCTGGCGTCACGACCCGCAGTGCGGTTGTAGATCGCCGTCGCCACGCGCCCGATGGCGCCGGCCTTCGCCATGTGGGTGTGGACGATGTTCGGGCGGAAATCGCGAAGCGTGTCGAGGACCTGGGCGAGCGCCACCGCATCGTGGAGCGGCGCGATGTCACGGCGCAGCGACCGCAGCTGTCGGGCGATGCCGGGCGCGGTCAGCAGATACTGCATGTCGCCTTCGCCGGCGCCGAGGCTGCCGTGCAGCAGCCGCGTGTCGAAGCCGCGAGATCTCATCCGCTCGGAAAGCGCGATCGCCTGAATCGAGGGCCCGCCGATATTGAGGCGCGTAATGATGCGGAGGACGCGTGTCATCGCCTGAACAGCGAGTCACTGTAACATCCGGCGCGGAATCACGCCCCGACCCGCACGCAGCCTCTCCTGCGTCGATGTCCCGGCGCCGCCGCTGGACGTTCATCGCCGTTGCGCTGCTCGCGGCGATCGTCATTCCTCTCGCCGCGCTGCTGGCCACCGACGCGTTCCTGCATACCCGTTTCCAGCGCACCGGTGGCGTCAACATCTGGGGGTACCGCGGCCCGATCGTCCACGGCAAGAAGCCTGGAGAGCGCCGCGTCGTCATGCTCGGCGGCAGTTCGGCGTTCGGGTATGGCGTCGGCTGGGCGGAAGCCATCCCGGCGCGGCTCGAATCGAAGATCAGGAGCGCCGGCGAGCAAGCGTCGGTCGTGAATCTCGCCTACAACAACGAAGGCGCGTATTCGTTCCGCTTCACGATGGCCGACTACCTGTATCTCGACTACGACCTGGCGATCCTCTACGAAGGCTACAACGACCTGATGGGCGATGCGCGGGCGCCGAACTTTTCCGTATTCAGGCATGAATCGCCGGTGTTTCGCGTCACCGGCTACCTGCCGATCTTCCCGCTCATCTTCAGGGAAAAAGCCGCCTCGATGCTGTACGGCGGCAACATCGGCCAGATGTACGACGAGCTGCGAACGGGCAAGAAAGTCAGGTTCGACGCATCCGTGGCCGACCGTGCCAAGGCGGGTGCGCTGAACGCGACTGCAGCCGTTGGTGACGCCATTCAGCGGCAGCTCGGAAGGATGTCGCCGGAGGCGGCGCCCTCGATCCCATCACCGAACGCGAGCGGGTGTCCGCCGCCCTGGGCCGAGTATTGTCAGTCGATCCTGACGGCGGTCGAGTTCGGGCTGCAGCACGACAAGCGGATGCTCGTGGTGACGCAGCCGTACCTCCTCGGCGAGTCCGGTCTGCGTCACCAGGATCAGCAGCAGGCGATGGTCGGCGCGCTGCGACGCCGGTTCGGCGCCGATCGGCGAGTCGGCTATTTCAATGCCGGCACCACCGTGGATCTCGCCGACGCGGCGCTGTCGTACGATCAGATGCACCTCACCGCCCCCGGCAACGAGCGCGTTGCCGGCGCGCTCGTCGAACCGCTCCGCGCACAACTCGCTTCACGATGAACCTGGAACTGATTTCGTGGCTCGTCTGTCCTGAGTGCAAGTCGCCAGTCCAGCTCGAAGACCAGGCCTCGCCGGACCCCGTGCGAACCGGCTGGTTGCGATGCGCGAATGGCCACCGTTATCCGATCGAGAACGGCGTCCCGCGTTTCGTCCAGCATCATCTCGACGCCGACCAGGCGCGGACGCGCGATTCCTTCGGCTATGAATGGACGCGCCTCTATCCGGCGCACGGTCATACGACGCCGGAATGGCAGGCCGAGCGCGACATTTTCCTGGAATACACCCGCACGGTGCCGTCGGATTTCAAGGGCAAGCTCGTGCTCGACGGCGGCTGCGGGAACGGTCGCTACGCGAAGATGGCCAACGACTGGGGCGCGCGAGTCGTGGCGGTGGACATCTCGAGCGCGGTGGAGATCGCGTCGCGGAATCTGGCCGACCGGCGCGACGTCGACGTGATTCAGGCCGACCTGTTCAAGCTGCCGTTCCGGCCGGAGACGTTCGACCTCGCGTATTCGGTCGGCGTGCTGCACCACACGCCCGACGCGCGGGGCGCGTTCAAGGCGATTCAACCGCTCGTCAAACCCGGCGGCATGTTCTCGATCTTCGTCCACGGCCAGGGGAATCGCGCGTTGTACGCGACCAACCGCTGGCTGCGCGCCTGGACCGCGCACGCGTCGTACCAGACGACCTGGCGCTTCTGCCAGGTGCTGACGGCGGCCGGAAAAGTGCTGGAGAAGATCCCGTTCCTCGGACCGATGCTCTATCTGATGGGACGCCAGGTCCTGTTCTTTTCACCCGATCAGCACAACAACTTCGATCACTTCAGCGCCGGGTTCACGAGCTTCCATCGGAAGGAAGAGATCCGCGCCTGGTATGACGGCTGGAACGACGTCGCCGTCCGCTACGCCGGCGTGGCCAACGAGAGCATTTATGCACGGGGCACGCGGCCGTGAGCACCGGGGCGCAGCGTCTGGCGCATTTCGCGGCGTTGACGTTGTGTCTTGCTGCGATTGCCTGGGCATCGCCGCTGCCGGCGCGCGTGACCGATCGCGACGTCTACGAGGCGACCGCGGCACACGGCGTCGTGCTGGATTGCTCCGACATCCACTGCTTTCGGGTGATGGTGCCCTGGCTGCTGTCGCCGCTTCCCGGCCCGTCGATCCTGAAGTGGAAGGCGTACGCGGTCCTGTCGAACGCGGCGGCCGGCCTGGCGGTGTTTGCGTTCGCCCTCTCCCTTGGCCTCAGCCGCCGCGCCGCATGGTTCGCGTCGACCGGCTCGGCGTTCGGCTTCGGATCGCTCTACACGCTGCACGACGTCTACTCGTCCGATCCCTTGATGTACTTCCTCGGACCGTTTCTCACCAATGAGCTGATGACGGGGCGCGTCGCCCTCGCGATCGCGGTCGGGGCCGCCGGTGTGATGGCGAAAGAGTTCGCCGCCGCGCCGTTCTACCTCGTCACGCTGGAATCCGCGATCGAGCGCCGGTGGAAAGAAGCCGTCCGCGCGTTCGCCGCCGGCAACGTCGTGTTCATCGTCTGGTTCGTCATGACGCTCACGCTGATGCTGCGTTTCAACTACACCTATGCGGGCAGCGCGTCGGCGGACCTGGGCGGCGGTGCGAACCTCGTCGGCTGGCTGAGTCGCCAGAGCGCGCGCGGCGTAGCGGCCGCGATGTTCAACGAATTCGGCGTGTTGTACGTGCTCGCCCCGGTGGGGCTGTTTCTCGCGCCGCGCCGCCTCAAGCTGCTGGCGCTGGCGTCGCTGCCCATCGCCGCGTTCTTCGGGTACGTGCAGCAGCCGGACCGGGCGCTCTGGAACCTGCACTTCCTGGTGTTGCCGATGGCCGCGTTGGTCCTCGAGCGCGCGCCCGCCCTCGGATCGCTCACGCTCGCAGCGTTCGTGGTCGGCAACCTCCGGGTCGGGGCGCAGCTGCCGATTGCGTCGGCCGGGCGGCTGGCGCTTGCCGCGTCCGTGGTGCTGGGCGTCGCGACCGTCGTCGCCGCCTTGCGCAGCCCGGCGTCATGAGCAAGGCCCTGATGCTCGCACTGGCGATCGAGACGGTGATTCTGGGGGCGCTGCTTACCGTCGCGGCCGATCAGATCGCCCACACGCACGTCGAGAAGCTCGGCGGCGTCAACATCTGGGGATATCGCGGGTCCGTCCTCCATCAGAAGCGACAGAACGAAGTACGAATCGCCGTCACCGGTGGCGACCTGGCGTTCGGCTGGGGCGTCGCGGCGTCGGAGACGCTGGCGCCGTCGGTGCGCGATCTCGTGCGGGTGCGACTAGACCTGCCGGGTCGTGATGCGCGCCTGGTCACGGGTGTGACGACGGCCGCGCGGGGCCTGGCACCGAAGAGCTACGCCTCGTGGATCGACCACTACGCCTATCTGCGGCCGGACGTCATCTGCCTGGTGCCCGATCCGATCAGCCACGTGCCCGGCGGCCCGGCGTTCCTGCCTGACAGACGGTCGATCGTGTTCAGGACGTTCGGCTATTCGCCGATCCTGCCGCTCGTGCTGCAGGAAAAAAGCACGTTCGCGCACTCCGCGCTGCTAGGGCTGGCGGGCCGCCTGCTCGATGGAACTGACGGCCTGCTCGGCGACGACAGTTCTGAGGCGGGTGGAGTCGCGAACATCGCGGCTTACACGACCGCGATCGACGCGGCCGTCCGCGCGGGGCTGCGCAGCGCGACCGCCGGTGTCGTGGTGGTCCTCGCGCCTGCGAACGACAACCGCGCCGTCATGGAGCGGCTCGCGTCCACCATCGTGGGAGAACGCGTGCGGGTCGTCGATCTCGGCGCCGATCCAAGAATGCTCGACGCCGGGCTGCGCCTCGACGGCTTCAACTTCAGCACCGGCGGCCATGCCGTGGCGGCGGAGAACGTCGCGCCCGCCGTGCGCGAGCTGGTCGAACAGGCCGGGCTCGGCGCGCATTGATCGACGGATGACAACGAGGAGGGTGTCATGGGAAAGGGTCGCGTGTTTTCGGAATTCCTGGCATTTCTCCGCCAGGAGAAGAAGTACTGGCTGATTCCGATCGTGGTCGTCTTCGTCCTCTTCGGTCTGCTCATCGTGTTTTCACAATCGAGTGCGGTCGCACCATTCATTTACACACTGTTCTGACATGCCGGCCCACGGTCTGATCGATCACGCGGAGCCCATTCCGCCGGCGGCGTACTGGGAGCTCCTGATGAACCTCACCAAGCGCGAGGTGAAAGGACGCTACAGCCAGTCGTTCTTCGGCGTCGCCTGGGCGATCGCGCAGCCGCTGGCGACGATGGCGGTGTTCACGCTGGTGTTTTCGCGGTTGGCGAAAATGGACTCCAACGGCGCGCCGTACCCGCTGTTCGCGTTCGCGGCGCTGGTGCCCTGGTTCTTCTTCATGAACTCCGTGTCGTCGGGCACGTTGAGCCTGATTACCTACCGCAACATCGTGACGAAGACCTATTTCCCGCGCGAGATCATCCCGCTGGCGCAGGTGTGCTCGCGGTTCATCGACTTCTTCGCCGCCGCGGCGCTGTACGTGCTGCTGATGACGGTGTACGGCGTGGGCATCGGTGTCTGGAGCCTGATGGCGCCGGTCTTCTTCCTGCTGCTCATCCTGTTCACGGTCGGTCTGACGTTCGCGACATCGGCGATGAACGTGTTCTACCGGGACGTCAACCCGGTGGTGCAGATCGCGCTGCAGCTGTGGCTCTATCTGACGCCGGTGGCGTATCCGCTGGCGGTCGTGCCGGAGCGGTTCCGGCTGTTCTTCGTGATGAACCCGTTGAGCGCGATCGTCGAGGGATTTCGCTCGGCGGTGGTGTTCAACCGGGCGCCCGACTGGACGCTGACGCTGATCTCCGCGTCGATCATCGCGGCTGTCTTCGTGTCGGCCGCGATCATGTTCAAGCGGATGGACAAGTACTTCGCGGACGTGATCTAGCCGATGCCGCTCGCCATTCAACTCGACCGCGTCACCAAGCGCTACCGGGCCGGCCGGTCGCGGACGGTGGTCGATCTGATCGGGTCGAACCTCGATCGGATGCGCGGCCGGGCGCAGGACGTCCACAGCGTGACGCGCGGGCGAATCGACGCCACGATCTGGGCGCTGCGCGACGTCAGCTTCGACGTGCCGGAAGGCGCAGGCGTCGGCGTCATCGGCCGGAACGGCGCCGGCAAAACCACGCTCTTGAAACTCATCTCGCGCGTCACCTGGCCGACGAGCGGGCGCGTCCGTGTGGCGGGTCGTGTGGTGTCCCTCATCGAGCTCGGCGCCGGGTTTCACCCCGAGCTCACCGGCCGTGAGAACGTCTATCTCGGCGGCGGGCTCTTCGGGCTGACGCGGCGGGACATCGATCGGCAGTTCGATCGCATCGTGGAGTTCGCGGACGTGGCGCGGCTGATCGACACGCCGATGAAGCGCTACTCGTCCGGTCTCTACGCGCGCCTCGGCTTCAGCGTTGCCATCCATGCCAACCCCGACATCGTGCTCGTGGACGAAGTGCTCGCGGTCGGCGATGCCGCGTTCCGCCGCCGCGCGCTCGAGGCGCTGCGCCAGCTGATGACGGACGGCAAGACCGTCCTGTTCATCTCGCATGACATGTGGAACGTGCGCCGCCTCTGCGATCAGGTGCTCTGGATGGAAGAAGGACGCGTCAAGGACTACGGCGCGGCGGGGGAGATCGCCGAACGCTACATGAGCGAGGTCAACGTGCAGGCCCTCGCGAATCAGGGCACCGCGCTGCAGAGTCATCGCGGCGGGACGGGGGAGATCCGCTATACCGGCGTCGAGATCGTCGATACTGCCGGCCGCACCGCGGTACTGTTCGCGCCCGGCGACACGCTGGTGGTCCGTGCGTCGTACCGAGCCGATCGCCCGGTCGCCCGGCCGGTGTTTCAGGTCGCGGTGATCGATGTCGATACCGGATTGGTCATCACCACGGCAACCTCGCGTCCTGGCGACGCGCCGGATCGAGTGGACGCGTCGGGCACCATCGAATGCCGTTTCCCCCGCATGCCGCTGCGGCCGCGGCAATACATCCTCCGGCTGGGCATCACCGACAGTCACCAGCTCGCGTCGTACGACGTCGTCTCGGCCGGTCCGCGATTCGCGGTGAGCGGACACGGCGCCGGGGTCGAGGGTCTGGCCGACGAGGAAGATGGCCTGGTGTCCCTGCCGTTCGAGTTTGCGCATCACACCGGTGATGTGCGGGTTGTGCATCAGGCGTGAGCGCCTCCGCCCCCGTCGTCCTCATCTCGATTCCACACGGCGGATCGGCCGGGAATGTCTTGCGGACGGGTCTGGTCAACCGATTGCTGGCGTCGCCGTTGGCGCCGGTGCTGGTGATCGCGTCGCCGCTGGTCGAGGACGCGGCGTTCATCCGTGAGTTCGAATACGCGCGGGTCCGCTTCGAGCCCCTTCCACCTCACAGACCGTCGGGTCTCGAAGGCCGCCTGTTCGCTCTGATCCAGGCGGCATACATCGATTCAGGCGTCACCGAGTCCGTGAAGATCCGCCGGGCCGAGGCGGCGGCGAAGAAGACGATCCGCTGGATTCGACCGAAGCGTCTTCTGGCTTCGACCGTGGCGCCGTCGATCGTTCGCAAGGAGACGCGATACGCCCTGGTCGACCGCTTGATTTCGCACCCGTGGGCCGATGCGATTTTCGAACGGCATCGGCCGGCGCTGCTGGTCGCGTCGAATCCCGGGCTGATCCTGTCCGAGGTTCCGCTGTTGCGGACGGCCGCGCGCCGGGGCGTCCGATCGATGGCGGTCGATCCCAGCTGGGACAACTTCACGAACAAGCTGATTCCCGTCAGGCGCGTCAACCGCCTGATCGTGTGGAACGACCTGATGAAGCAGCAGGCGGTCGATTTCCACGGCTACGCGCCGGCGGAAGTCCGTGTCGCCGGCACACCGCAGTGGGACCTGTACTTCAAGGAAGGGACGATCGCGCCGCGCGAGGCGTTCTTCCGTCAGATCGGTGCCGACCCGGCGCGCAAGCTCGTCACCTTGACGACGACGCCGCGGGAGCTGTACCCGCACCACGATCACGTGCTGCGCGTGCTCATCGAGGCGATGACGACGAACGCCTGGCGCGAACCCGCGCAAGTGCTGGTGCGGCTGCATCCGCGGGACGAGCGCGACGCCTACGCCGAGTTCGAGGGTGTGCCGCACGTCATCATCGAGAAGCCGTTCCGCTCGACAGTCAGAGCCGGCGACGGTCTGGCGATCGACATCACGTCCGAGAATCAGCGGCATCTCGCCAACACGATGTGTCACAGCGACGTGGTCGTGAACGTCGCGTCGACGCTGGCGATCGAGGCCGCGATCTTCGATACGCCGGTGGTGAACGTCGCATTCGACGGCGTCGAGCCCGCCGAATGGGTGCGCTCGGCGCGGCGCTACTACCGCTTCACGCACTACGTGAACATCACCCGTCACGGTGCCGTGCAGGTGGCGGAACAACCGGCCCAGCTCGTCGCGCAGGTCGGTCGCTACCTGGACGATCCCACGCTCGATCGCGACGGCCGCGCCCGTGTCGTACGCGAACAATGTCAGTTTCTCGACGGCCGCGCCGCCGAGCGCGTCGCCGCCTTCGTCGCGGGCGAGCTCGCGGATGTGTGCGCCGGGTCCTCTCTTTTGCCATGTGCGGAATCGCTGGCTTCGTCTCGCTGAACGCGGATCGTCCCGATCCCGGGCGTCTCGATCGGATGGTCGCTACGCTCAGGCATCGCGGCCCCGACGACAAGGGGACGTTCTGCGACGCGACGACGGCGCTCGGCGCGGCGCGGCTCAGCATCATCGACGTCGCCGGAGGACATCAACCGATCTCGGTCGATGGCGGCGCGATCACGGTCGTGCAGAACGGAGAGATCTATAACTACGTCGAGCTGCGCGACGAGCTGCAGCGAAACGGCCGGCAGTTCGCAACCGCGTGCGATACCGAGGTCATCGCGCACCTGTACGCCACCGAGGGCGTCGGCGGCTTCCAGAAGATGCGCGGCATGTTTGCGGTCGCCGTGTGGGACGAAGTGCGGCAGCGGCTGGTGCTCGCCCGCGATCGCGTCGGCAAGAAGCCGCTCTACTACCTGCAGAGGAACGGCGAGCTGCTCTTCGGCTCTGAAACCAAGGCGATCCTCGCGGCCCTGCCTGATGTCCCGGGTGTGAACGCGGGCGCGCTGCTCAGTTTCTTCACCTTCGGATACGTGTCCGGAACGCAGGCTGCGTTCGACGGCATGCAGCGGCTTGCCCCTGGTGCCGCGCTGATCGTCGATCGGCGCGCCGGCACGGTCCGCAGCGAGACCTTCTGGCGCTGGCCCGAGCCGCCCGCTCGCGACGCGATGCCGGAGGGCGAAGCGATCGAGCGCCTCCGCGCGGAACTCGCCGAGGCCGTCCGCATCCGGATGCGATCCGACGTCCCGCTCGGAGCGTTTCTCAGCGGGGGAATGGATTCGGCCACGGTGCTCGCGCTGATGGCGTCGCAATCCACGCAGCCGATCAAGACGTTCACGATCGGGTTCGGCGATCCGTCGTACGACGAAGTCGACGAAGCGCGCTCGACCGCCGCGCACTTCAACGCGGATCATCACGAACAGATCGTCGCGCCCGACGCCATCCGCGTTGCCGAAACGCTCGCCGTTCATTACGACGAGCCGTTCGCCGATGCGTCAGCGATTCCGACATTTCACGTCGCCGAGCTGGCGCGCCGCCACGTGACGGTCTGCCTGACCGGCGACGGAGGCGACGAGCTCTTTGCGGGTTACACGCCGTATGCGGATGCCCTGACGCGCGTCGCATCGCCACCGATCGCCGCGCTGCGCAGCGCGTTCAACGCAGGGGCGCGGTATGTGCCGGTGCACGCGCGC
>Ga0111538_10011295_pt1 | contig 11851 bp, 15 predicted proteins | sample SoiMethybrSBSTD1_FD_79669 | JGI IMG/M metagenome (GOLD analysis project Ga0111538, IMG submission 79669) | Bulk soil microbial communities from a Populus tree surrounding site in Tennessee, USA - Soil MetaG P. TD hybrid SBSTD1 (version 2)... | ecosystem: Environmental > Terrestrial > Soil >...
ATCGAGTGTGGCGATGGATATTCGCGAGAACAAATGATGGAGGAGGCGACCAGAAGCGTGCCCTCTGGTCAGCTTCATATCGTTTATCCAGACGAACTTAAGGAGTTCAATCATGTCTGAAGAAACAACTCAGACCGAAGCCCCGAAAAAGAAAAAAGGCTGGCCGAAAGGAAAATCTCGCGCCCGGCAGGTGCCTATTCAGGCTGAAAATCGTGTTCGCGACGTGCCAGTCGAGCGCCCCCCGCTACGTGAGGAGCCGTATGTCTACAAGCCTGAGGAGGACGAGGACCGCCTGTCCTTTGACCGATCCATTATTCCTGATGGCCAGGATTACCAATGGATCACGGCATCCATCTACGGCCAGCCGCAACCGAGCCGGCTTGCTCGCTTTCAGCGCCAGGGTTGGTCGCCAGTACCATCCGAGCGCCACGATGGGTTATTCATGCCCCGCGGCTACAAGGGGCACATTGAGGTAGATGGGCTGATCTTGCATGAGCGCCCGGCAGAGTACACAAGACAGGCCCGCATCTACGAAGCCAAGAAGGCCCGCAACCAAGTTGCTATCAAGGAAGCGCAATTCCGGGGTGGAGATATTCCGGGGGTGACTCTGGATACTCAGCACAAGTCGGCCCTCGGCTTCAACAAGATACAGAGTAGTTTTGAGCGGCTATCCATCCCGGAGGAATAGGCGAGGTATTGACACGCTTATTTCCCGGCTATAGGATCAAATACAAATCAGGCGCCTGAGAAGTATCTCGGTGCTTGTAATCCAAGGCAATCTGTACGGATTGCCGGGCACGAAGCCCAAATCCCATTCCAGGAAGCCCGTAGGGGTTTCTGAGCACGCCGCTCAAATTGCGTCGTAATGACGCATCGGTTTGAACGGAGCGGCGCGCATGGCCAACAGCTCAGCAGGTTTTGGTTTTCTTCCGTTCGGTCGGCTGGAGGGCGGCTCGCCCACTGCCGGTCTGACGAAGGTCAATATCGCATCCAGCGACACCAACGCGATTGGTCGCGGCGATCTTGTCCAGGATTCAACGGCACAAGGCAGCTACGTCACCCTACAGGCATCCGGCGTCAGCCTGACGCGCGGCGTGTTCTGGGGCTGCGAGTTCTATAGCCCTTCCATTGGCCGCGTTGTCTGGCAGCCAAACTTTCCTGGATCTGTTCAGACCTCGTCCGGTACAGCCGACGCGATCGGCTACATCTACGACGATCCACAGGAACTATTCATCGCCAAGGGGTCGACATCCGGCATCATCCTGTCGAGCTACTTTGGCCTGAACATCGGCTTCATGTCGTCGATGGGCGTCACGACCGGAGATATTCATTCTCTCGCGGTCCTGGCCTCGTCCACAGTCGGTTCCACCAGTGCACTGCCATTCAGGCTGGTGGATTATTACTCCAACTACGCCCCTCCCGGAACCATTGACGGAGTGGACAACACATCAGTCGGCAACATCGTGGTTGTTTCGCCCAATAACTGGTCGCGAAAGAACCTCACGGCGCGATCGAGCTAAGGGAGAGATAGATGCCCGTCAACCTTGCTCAGATTCGCGACCTCCTGCTCCCCGGCTTGTGGGGCGTTGGTGGCAAGTATGCGATGATCCCGCGTCAGTGGACGAAGATTTTCGATTCCACCGACTCGAACATGGCCCTCGAACGCCGGACCCAGATGCGCTATCTGGGCACCGCGCAGTTGAAGCAGGAAGGTGCGCCTACTTCCTTCGACAACAACGCCGGCCAGCGGTTCACCTACAACGCTGAGCACAAGGAAATCGGTCTCGGCTATGCGATCACCCGCAAGGCGATCGACGACAATCTTTACAAGGCCGAGTTTGGCCCCTCCAACGATGGCTTGCGCGAGTCCTTCGTCCAGACGGAGGAAATGTACTGCGCCGATATCTTCAACTCAGGCACCACCTATGTTGGAGCGGTGGGTGGCGACGGTGTGGCGCTATTCTCGACTGGCCACCCGATCGACCAGACGACCATCGCCAACAAGCCCACGACCGAGGTTGACCTAAACGAAACTTCGTTGCTCAATGCCACGGTTACGGTGCGGCAGAACTGGCGCGATCAGGCGGGATTGAAGATTTACGCCCGCGCCAGAAAGCTGGTGATCCCAGTCGCGCTTGAGCCCGTAGCGGCACGCCTGTTCCGCAGCGAACTCCGTCCCGGCACGGCATCCAACGATGTCAACGCCGTTCTTCACATGGATGACGCACTGAAGGACGGCTACATGGCGTGGGACTACCTCACGTCCAACTTCGCTTGGTTTTTGCTCACCAACATCAAGGGGCTCGTGTTCTTCAACCGCAAGCCGTTCGAGATGGACATGAGCGTGGAGTTCACAACTGATAACCTTTTAGTTAAAGGATATCAGAGGTATACGCCAGCCTACTACGATTGGCGTGCCGCGTACGGGACATTCCCTACATCATAACCTTTCATTGACAAATGGTGTGAGGATATCCAATGGCGGTCACTGCACTTTCCGGTCCCTGCATTACCTTCGGGGTTGCTGCGTCATCCAACCCGATGGACTACAATTCGCAGCGCGGGCCGAGCCTTACGGATGCGGCTGATGGCTTCCTCGATCCGCGCGTGGGTTTTGGCTATTTGCCGGGTGCTGCGCCGACCTATCAGGTGTTGGGGTTTTACAATAACTACGGTTCCATTGACGTGGTGCTGTCGTCGGCTTCGTCCAATGCGTTCGCCATCTCATCCAACACGCAGCCGGTTGCGGGAACTGCCGTTACGCTGGTCCCGTCCACGGCCAAGGACACCAAGACGACGACCATCATCGCTCCGGAGAGCGGCCAGACGGTCACCGTCATCTGCCTTGGTTCGACACAGGATGTTCTATCCTATGGCTCGGATGGAACGTGCTGTTTCTGGAACCCGGCAGGTATCGTCGGCCGCGGCATTTCGATCACCACGTCATCGTCGGGAGATGGCGGCACCTGGACCGTAGCAGGACGAGACATCTACCGTCAGAAGATGACGGAAACCATCGCCACGTCCAGCGTGACCTTCACCACGCAAAAGGCGTTCAAGTATATTTCGTCCATTACGGCATCGACCACGATCACCAGCACGGGCGTTTCCATCGGGTTGAGCGATCGTATTGGAATGCCGCTGTTCACGCCGCACAATGGCCAGCAGTTGGTTGCGATCAACATCGTGTCGCTGGCCAATTCGAGCGCCACGCAGAACACGATTGCTCTGACATCCGCCAACTTCGTTCCTGGATCGACGGCGGCGGTAACGACCAGCACCGGGGCGGATGTGCGCGGAACGTGGACCTCAGGGACCGCTTCCAACAGCTCGTTGCGTTTCCAGATTACTGTGACGCCACCGCCATCGGCCTTTCAGTCCATGACCAACAGCAGCGAAAACACCTACCTGTTCGGCCTCACACAGTTCTCGTCGGTCTAGGAGCAAAGCACATGGCAGCAAGGCATAAGCGAGCGAAGGGCGGCCGAACCTATTATGAGGGCGGCGAGTCCAACGTGGCCAAGGAAGCCGCTGAGCGCAAGCACGGTGGCCGCACCAAGGCATACAAGGACGGCGGCTCTGTTCCCGGCTTCAAGAGCGGCGGGCGTTTGGACAAGATGGGCCGCGCCAGCGGTGGCCGGACGGGATGTGACAAGAGCCCTTTCAGCAGCGCGAAGATGGGATGAAGTCTGGCGGCCTGTGGATTTCCGGCGCAATCAAACATCCCGGAGCGCTTCATCGCCAGCTAGGTGTCCCACAGGGCGAGAAGATACCTCAAGCCAAGCTTGAGGCCGCGTCGCATTCTGACAATCCCACACTGAGAAAACGCGCCGCCTTGGCCAAGACCCTGAAGGGGTTCCATCACTAATGCCTCTCCCCTGGCGTGTCACACTCTCAACGACTGGATCTACGGCTCAGTACACCAGCACGCCGTGGATGCCTGACTATATGCAAGACCCGTTTTCTATCGGGATTAGCGGCGCGTCTACGGCTTCCTCGGCAGCCATAAGCTGGGGATTTCAGCACACCTACGATCCGATTTTCTTTCCTACCCTAGGAAGCTCTCTCGGCGTCATTGCCCCATCGGCTGCGACTTGGTTCGATCACACGTCATTGAATAATGTGAGTTCTGCACCGCTAAGCAGGGATGGAAATTATGCCTTCCCGGTGCAAGGCATCCGGGCGGTGCTTACCTCAACTGCTGCCGCAGGCGTGTCGGTTACCTTTACGGCGATTCAAGCCGGCCCCTGAGGCAATAATCCTTTTTGTGGCTTCGTTGTAGCTCAACGACAGAGCGCGTCGATCTTATGGTTTCCAAAGGAGGCAACGTGGAACCAAAGCTTACCCCTAACTTTCGTGACCAGCATAAGGGCGATCCCGTACCAAAGCGGCGCCGCACCAAGGGCAATGGTGCCGTGCCGATTGTAGCGGAAGCTCCGCATGTCGAGGCAGCCCATGAGCCATTGCCTGGGGAAACATGGACGCCTCCTGTCACGGTGTATCAGGCGACGCAGCCGTGGACGCTCGCTGCACCAGCTCCAACGCCCGTCGCAGAAGTTCAGCCGCTCAAGGTGGCCCTCATCGGCACAGCGCCGTCGTCTCGTATGCTGGCGCCGTTCAACGATCCGAGCTGGGAAATCTGGGGTTGCTCGCCTGGCAATATGAATCTCCTCCCGCGGGTGACGAGGTGGTTTGAAATACATTGTAACCTCCTTTGGCCAGAGAATGAGAACTACGGGCGCCCCTACATCGAATGGCTGAAGCAGCAGCAATTCCCCAAGGGTCTCTACATGCAGGATCAATCCTTGGTCCCGCATGCGATTGCGTTCCCCATGAACGATCTGGTCAAGGAGTTCGGAACGTATTTCTTCACATCATCTTTTGCTTGGATGATGGCGCTGGCGATCAAGGAGGGCGCTAAGGAGATTGCACTTTACGGCGTCGACATGGCGTCTCGCGATGAATACATCCTCCAGCGATCCGGGGGGCACTATTTTATCCAGCTTGCCAAGCAGCGTGGAATCAAGGTCACCCTACCTTTCGAGAGTGATCTTGAGCAACCGCCATCGCTATACGGCTTTTCAGAAGCTACGCCATTCAGTCGCAAGCTTCATGCGAGAGAATTGGAGCTTAGACAACGTTTGGCGCAAATGACCGGCCAGCGCGATCAACTCAATCAGAACATTACCTATCTCCAAGGAGCCCTTGAGGACTTAGACTATTGGAAAACGTGCTGGGGCGGAGTTCAGCACGGGCTCGATCTGAGAAACTTGCTAGGAAATGGCAAATAACATCTTCTCGCTCGCGCGCATGACGGTATCGTCCTCGGGGACGGGGACGATTACTCTCAACGTTGCGGTGTCGGGGTTTTTGACGTTCGACTTGGCCGGATGCTCGACGGCTGCAGCCGGGCAGAGCGTTACATATGCCATTCAGGATACGGCGCAAAGCGAGATTGCGCGCGGAACGTACTTTTCGAGCTCCAGAGGACTCACAAGGGGATCGAGCACGACTGGGCTGAAGTCGACCAACAGCGACTCTCCTATCAATATGTCCAATACGGCTCAGGTGTTCATCACGCCGTCAGCAAGAGATTTTTTGCAGGCGGGCGTGGTGATGGTGTTCTATCAATCCGCCGCGCCAACCGGGTGGACACAGACGGTGGTCAATGATCGTGCCCTGCGTGTCACCAGCGGCGGCGGCGGGGTTGTAGGAGGCACATCACCGTTCTCTACCGTATTCGCGATCACGGCAACAAATAGCTATGTGTTGTTGGAGGCCGATATACCGTCCCATTTTCATGGCAGTGTGTTTCGTCCGTCAGGCATTGCCTACACGGGGGTAGATTTTGGCGCGTCAGGAGCTTCCAATCTGTCTTTTGGCGACAACACACTAACGACAACGGGCAATACGGGTGGCGGTGGCGGCCACAGCCACGGCATAGATTTGCGTGTCCAGTTTGCAGACGTGATTTTTGCTTCGAAGGATTAGCCATGGACCTTCCCGATCCCAAGATTGGCTGTCACAGAACGGGCTTCACCAAGAAGTGCCGCAAGCTTGTCGTGGGCGGCTGCTGCAATCGCTGGATACAAGTCACCGGCACCAACCCGACCTCGGGCGAATATATGAGCCGGTATGACTGCCAGGATAATTGGCAGACCACGTTTTTGTTGGAGCTCGGGCGCCAGCAGCGCAGCACGGCATCGGCGGTCGAGAGCTTCCGCAATGAGATGGTGGTTCTCAACCACGTCACCAACGCCATGCTCATAGATGCCTCGCCTGATCCTACTCGTGTCATCGCTAAGGCTGAGAAAGTCATAAACGGCAAGGACTAGGCATGACGACGATTTTTATCACCGGCAACGCGACATCGTTTCAGATCCCTCTCGATTGGAATTCTTCCGACAACTCGGTGAAATGCATTGGTGCTGGAGGAGGGGGAACGGACGGAAGTCTTACATCGGCCGGTGGCGGGGCGGGCGGTGGCGCTTATTCTGAAATCATCAATCTATCGTTTGGGTCTGGTGACATCGTGTCCGTTCAAATCGGGCACGGCGGAAATCATGGATTTCCTGGCACGGACGGTGGCGACACTTGGTTCAACGGAAGTGGCATGTCGGATTGCTCCGTGGGAGCCAAAGGTGGTCATGCCGGCAATATCGGCATCGCGGTTCTTGGCGGTCAATCTTCGGCCAATATTGGGACGACCAAATTCAGCGGCGGTAACGGTTCCAGGGCTATAGGGGCTCAGGGCACCGTGGGAGGCGGTGGGGGAGGGGCTGCTGGACCCCATGGGACTGGAGGGTCGGCCATCAATACGGCCTCCGGTGGCGCTGGGGACGCCGGGAATGGCGGCTCTGGTGGAATGGCTGGTGGCCCTCCTACCAACGGAGGTGCTGGCTCCGAGTTCATTCAAACCAGCGATTCAGCATCGGCCGGTTCTGGTGGTGGGGGAGCCGGTGGCGGACAAGACATAGCCGCATCCATTCCCGGCAACTACGGTGCTGGCGGAGCTGGCGGAGGTAAAGGCGCAGGGCAAGCAGCGGGGTCCAATGGTGCCAATGGCCTGATTGTCGTTACCTACTGCCCGGCTTGCTAATGACCGTTACTGTTGTCTCGTTCCTTACGTCAACCTCGGGAAGTCAATGGTCGGTTCCCTTCGGGGTCACCAAGCTTACCAAGGTGGAGTGCATAGGTGGTGGCGGCGGGAGTATTGATGGAAGCACAGCGGCTAGTGGTTTTGGCGGTGGTGGTGGGGGTGCCTATGCTGCGATTTCATCGTTTGCGGTGACACCGGGAACTAACATCAACTTTGGCGTTGGTGCGGCTGGGTTGCATGGATTTCCCGGCACGGACGGCGGCGACACTTGGTTCAATAGTACTGCTTTTGCTTTAGCAAGCGTTGGCGCAAAGGGAGGGAAAGCATCCCTCGCAGCAGCCGGTGGCGCGGGAGGGCTCTCATCGCAGTGTATAGGGACAACAGTCTTCAGTGGTGGGAATGGAGGCGCGCGCATTGTGAGCGGCGGCGGCCCCGGCGGCGGGGCCGCTGGTCCTAATGGCGCTGGGGTTGCAGGTAGTTCTTTTACCGGGGGTTCTGGTGATAGCAGTTTTGGCGGGGCTGGAGGGATTGGCACACAAGGTAGCAGCGGTGGCGTTGGAGGAAATGGGACAGAATGGACTGCGACCCTTACCTCTTTGACCGCCGGTTCTGGTGGTGGTGGCGGCCGTGGCGGCATCGGCGGCGGCGTCGGCTTTGATGGTGGTGGCGGCGGTTCATATGGTGCTGGTGGCGGCTCTGCCGGCAACTCAACCGCTGTTGCTGTTCCAAGCAGCTTTGCTTCAGGCGGCAATGGAACTCAAGGCATCATTGTTCTTACCTATAATGCAAGTCCGGCTCCGACAAACCAAACCATAGTTATTGTATGACGACCAGCGGCACATACCTCTATAACCCTAGTTTAGCCGAATTGTCGATCACGGCATTCGGCCGTATAGGTGTGCGCCGGACAGAGATTCTTGCATCACACATGGCCGATGCAAGGAATGCAGCCAATCTCGTTCTTTCAGAACTATCCAACTTGCAACCAAATCTGTGGGAGGTTGGACTTACCTCGTTGGCGTTGACGCTCGGAACGGCAACCTACAATGTCAACGCCGAAATCGTGATGATCCTGGACCTGTATATTTCCACAGGTTCTCCAGCTACGGACAGGCCCATCACGCCAGTAAGCCGCACCGAATATGCGAGCTATCCGAACAAGACGCAGCAGGGCGCCCCAACCGTTTTTTGGTTCGACCGGCTCACCACGCCGACACTCACATTCTGGCCCGTGCCGGACGCATCCAGTACGTACACGGCAAACTACTATTCCGTTCGCCAGACGCAGGATGCGAACCTGACGAAAGGCCAGAACGTTGAGATACCGTATCGCTTTCTTGAGGCGTTCACAGCCGCTCTGGCTTGGAAGCTGGCGGAAATCTATCGCCCCGAGATGGAACAACGCATGCAGGACAAGGCCGAGCGCGCTTGGCGCATCGCGTCGACCCAGGATACGGAGAACGTTCCGATCTACGTCATTCCTGGCATGGCTGGATATTACCGCTGATGGCCTGGGCTCGATTTACGCATGCATCTGTCGATCCAAGCAATCCGCGTGCGTTCGGAGTTTGTGACAGATGCGGATTTGTATATAACCGCGATCAACTGAATTGGGACTACCAATGGGCTGGTGCGACACTTCAGAATCTCAGGGTGCTCGTCTGTCCGACATGCTCTGACGTTCCCCAGGAACAGCTTCGCACAATCCTCATTCCTCCCGATCCAGTGCCGATCCAGAATCCGCGGCCGGGTGAGTTTTCTGGCATGGTGATCAGCTCGGCGCCCGGAAACTTCGATTCCGCTGTCATCAGCCAGCGCGCCACGGTCAATTCCAGTGCGGTCCTGGTGACGGCTAGCAGCAGCGGGTCGCTCATCTTGGAGGCTGGTGTCACGCCTACGCCTACGTCCAGCGGCTACACAGATAACGTGAACGGCTAGCCTATGGTCGCAGCTCCTATTCCTACCACAAGCCTCCCGACTGCAACTGCTCTGGACGGCACAGAAATTGTAGCGATTGTCCAGGGCGGGACGGACAAGAGAACGACGCTTCAGCGAGCGGCTGGCCTGGCAGGGGGCCAAATCTCTTGCATCGAGTACATCATTGATGGTGGAACCCTGCCGATTACGACTGGAAGCAAGCTTCCGGGGCTGGAAATTCCGTTTAGTTGCGCCATCAACCGGGTGACACTGGCAAGCGACTTAAGCGGCACCATCACTGTCGACATTTGGAAATGTACCTATGCGCAATATGATGCTGGCGCCACTCATCCAACATCGGGTGACTCCATCACCGGGTCGTCCACGCCCCGCATAAATGCCAGCACCAAATACCAGAGCTCCCAACTCTCGGGATGGACGACATCTCTGACGGCCGGCGATATTCTATCCTTCAATGTAAGTAGCGCATCCGGAATCACGCGCGCTCTTGTCTCGCTCCAAGTCACGCGGTCTCTGACGTGAGCCTCACTTACTCAAGTTTCGTAACCGATCTTGCCAATCTGTTGGTCATTGGATCGACGGATGCCAACTATCTCACGGTGTTGCCCAACATCATCGATGACTCGGAGTTGCGTATTTATCGTGATGCAGATTTTTTGCGGACGATCACACGCACCTCCACCATGGTCCTATCCACCTCTGCTCGCGACGTGACCCTGCCCACCAGTGTTACATTCGTCGTTGTCGAATCGATGAACGTCTATACACCCACCGGAACATCGTCGACCAGAAATCCGCTGACCCAAGTCTCGCGCGATTTTATCGATGCGGTCTATCCGCAGGAAACGTCCTCATCGTCGACCGCGGTTCCGGCCTACTTCGCCATGATAACGGACCAGACTGCTATCGTAGGGCCTCCGGCAGGTTCTCCGTACACACTTGAGGTCGTTGGCACTACACGTCCGATCGCGCTTAGCTCGGGCAACTCGTCCACCTATCTGACGCAATATTTCCCGGACCTGTTCTTGGCGGCGGCCTGCGTCTATGGAAATGCCTATCTCAAGAATTTTGGCGCTTCTGCCGATGATCCAAAGGCCAGCATGTCTTGGGAAAATCACTACGGCGACCTGCTTAGGGCCGTTCAGGCGGAGGAGAACCGAAAGAAATCCCAAGGCCCGGCATGGCAGCCCAAAAGCCAAGGCCCGGATACGCCGCAGCGGGTGTGATAAATGCCGTTCTCCTCGATAACCCTCAGACCTGGCGTCAACACGGTGATGACGCCTACTTTGAATACGGCCGGCATCAGCACCAGCAATCGCATCCGCTTTCGTGACGGCCTTGTGGAAAAACTGGGAGGCTGGAGAAAATATAATCCTGCCCCTATAGGATCGGTCACACGAGCCCTGCATCCATGGCAGGATTTATCGGGCAACAAAAGGCTGTCTGTGGGCAGCACGGCCTCGCTCAAGGAAGCAAACGGCGGTGGCGATATCACTCCCCAGTCCGTTACTAGCAGTCCTGCGCTGAACGTGACCACGACCAAAGGCTCCAAGACCGTCACCATTGTTGATACGGGAATAAACAATCTCTGGCAGTACGACTCCGTATTCTTCAACACGCCAATTTCGGTTGGCGGTCTTGTCCTCACCGGAATGTATCAGATCAGTGCTGGGGCGCTGGGAACGTCATATTCGATCAGTGCCATAACGGAGGCAACGTCGGCGGTTGCAGGCGGTGGGTCCGTTCCTCAATTCACAACGACACTCAATTCAGCCACCGTCACCGTCACGCTTACGGCTCACGGTCTGGCCACCGGAAGCTTTTTCAACTTTCCTATTGCGACGAGCGTTGGTGGATTATCGATCCTGGGTACGTATCAAATCACGTCCACTGGTGCCAACACATTCACAATCCTGTCTCCGTCAGCCGCCTCATCGGCCGCCGGCCCAACATCGATGAACAGCGGTAATGCGCAATATTTGTACTACGTAGCCGTTGGTCCAACGACGACAATCCAGACAGGCGGCATCGGCGCAGTCGGCCAGTTTGCTGTCGGAGAAGGGCCGATTATCACCATCACGATCAACAACCAGGCCGGTACAGCGATCACGGCGACCGATTGGGCTCTGGACAACTGGGGCGAGACTCTTTTGGCCAATCCCAAAGGAGGACCGATCTTTCAGTGGGGACCGACAAGCGGCATTCCCACTGTAGCGCCGATTGGGAGCGCTCCGCCGCTGAACAACGGCATATTTGTTGCCATGCCGCAGCAAATCCTTGTCGCATGGGGATCGACTGCCAGCATGCTTGACGTGGGAAAGCGGGCAATCATTGATCCCCTCCTTGTCCGATGGTCGGATATCCTGGACTACACAAATTGGTCCGCAACATCGACGACCCAGGCGGGGAGTCTCAGGCTCTCCAATGGATCGGCCATCAGAGGGGGAATTCAAGGGCCGAGTCAAGCGTTGATCTTCACAGATATCGGCGTGTGGACGATGCAATATACCGGACCACCGTTGATCTTCGCCTTTGCCCAGATTGGCGTTGGATGTGGACTCATCGGGCAACACGCAGTCGATAATCTCAACGGCGCAACCTACTACATGGGAAACAACAATTTCTTCGTCATCAGCGGAAGCGGCAGTGTTCGTTCGATCCCATGCACGGTATGGGATACGGTGTTTCAGGACTTGGACACGGCGAATGAAAGCAAGTGCGTCGTCGGGATCAATTCGCTGTTTGACGAGGTGTTTTTCTTCTACCCGTCGATCTCCGGTGGAACCGGCGAATGCGATAAGTACGCAAAGCTAG
>Ga0111538_10011296_pt1 | contig 11850 bp, 9 predicted proteins | sample SoiMethybrSBSTD1_FD_79669 | JGI IMG/M metagenome (GOLD analysis project Ga0111538, IMG submission 79669) | Bulk soil microbial communities from a Populus tree surrounding site in Tennessee, USA - Soil MetaG P. TD hybrid SBSTD1 (version 2)... | ecosystem: Environmental > Terrestrial > Soil > Tree...
ATGGATCGAGGCGGTTGTCGTGGTCGCGGGAAACCTACCGGATCTTTGGGGTCCGCGAAGACGAGTTCGAGGGCACGTTGGACGCGGTCGAAGCGCACCTCCATCCGGACGATCGCGACATGGTGCAGGAAGCGGGCCGCACGGCGCGTGAGTCGGGTCAACCCTACGACATCGGGCACCGGATCGTCCGCACCGACGGTGAGGTCCGCTGGGTTCACGAGCGCGCCGATGTCGTGTTCGATGGCTCGGGCTCGGCCGTCCGGATGATCGGCACGGTGCAGGACATCACCGACCGGCGGCGGCTTGAAGAGCAGCTCCGGCAGTCACAGAAGCTCGAAGCCATCGGCCGTCTGGCCGGAGGCGTCGCGCACGATCTCAACAACGCGCTCACCTCGATCGTCGGCTACACCGAGCTCGCCTTCGGCTCGATCGAACCTGATCACCCGGCGCGTCCAGACATCCAGGAGATTCGCCGTGCCGCCGAGCGGGCCGAATCGGTCACCCGTCAGTTGCTGGCCTTCAGCCGTAAGCAGCCACTTCAGCGGCGCCTGTTCTCGCTGGCCGAAACCGTCAGCAACATCTCGCTGATGATCCGCCGTTTCATCGGTGACCGGATCGTGCTCGAGGTGGACGCCGACCGGAATACACCGCTGATTTACGGTGATCCGGGCCAAATCGAGCAGGCCATCGTCAACCTCGCGGTCAACGCCCGGGACGCGATGAGAGATGGCGGCACGCTGCTGCTGCGCGTGCGCACCGTCGACGTGGTAGCGGCCGAGCACTTGCAATTCGATCCCACGGCGCCGGGACGGTACGTCGAACTGGCCGTGCAGGACACCGGCAGCGGCATGACGCCGGCCGTGAAGGCCCATATTTTCGAGCCGTTCTTTACCACGAAGGAAACCGGGAAAGGTACCGGCCTGGGGCTGCCGATGGTTTACGGCACGGTCAAGCAGAGCGGCGGCTTCATCGGCGTGGAGAGTGAAGCCGACCGCGGCACGACCTTTCTCTTGCGGTTTCCGCTCGGGCCCGCCGCCGTTCGAGAGGCGACAGCCGCACCGCCACCGGCGTCGACGACCGGCGGTGAGCCGACGGTGCTGGTCGTCGAGGACGAGACCTCGGTTCGCAACCTCGTGCAGGTCACGCTCGCGAACCGCGGCTATCAGGTGATCGCCGCAGGATCGGGCGCCGAGGCGCTCCAGCTCGCGGCTGGTCAGCGGATCGATCTGTTGTTGACTGACGCGAACATGCCAGGCATGAGCGGTCTCGAGCTGGTGACGACACTCGTGGCAGAGCGCCCAGGTCTGCCGGTCATCGTCATGTCGGGCTTTACGGAGGATTTGCCGAGACTCGCCGGTCTCGAAGGGCAGATCTTCCTGCTACCGAAACCCTTCGCGCCCAAAGAGCTGCGGGAGCGAGTGGCCCGGATGATCAACCGCGCGTAGTTGGCATCACGCCAGGCGGCCGGCGCGTTCGAGCCCCAGGCAATCCACGCAGACGATGTTCAACCGATAGTAGAGCGGCTCGAGAAAAGTCCTCGCCTCGACCAACGGGTAAAGGGGCTCGTGCGTCGTCGTGATCACGCGCACGCCCTCACCCTTTGTCTCCAGCCACTCGTACAGGCGCTGCTGCTCGGCGGCGTCCAGGGCCCTCGCGTTATGGACGATGAACGTCGCATCCACGGCGTCAACGGCGCCGGCAGTGCAGTCGGACGGCCAAGAGGGAACCGCGGCCCGCGGGCGTCCGACGATGGCCGCGATCGCGGCATCGAGCATGGATTCCGGTCCGGTGAGGAGCACGTTCGAACGAGAGAGGCGGAACAGGTGGCCGTCGTTGCCGGTCGCCGCCGCCGGTGTCAGGTCGGCCGGCGTACTGGCGGAGGGCGGCGCTGTCGTGCAATTCAAGGTGTGTGAGATGCTTGAAATCGTATCAAATCGACAGCGAATCGACGCGTAAATCCCGCGAAACATTTCGCACGACGGCGCATGTCTTTGGACCTACAAGATTGAAACGCTTCGCTGCCAGTGTGTTCCATCTCGCGACAGCAGGATCGTCCACCGCGCCTGCGGCACTCCAGCATCTCATTGCAGCGCCGATTGATCCGAGCGTGATGGGGACCGGTTCGCTGCTTGCAGCCGCCTCGCCGTTCACGCCTCAGCACCTATGTCGAGACGCTCCGCCGCATTGCCGCCAGCCGCACCCCAGGATGCCGCTGCGCCGGCGCAAACCGATGACGCGGCGGGCTCGAATCCGAAAGCGAGCGGCGCGGAGCGCCGGGCGCATCGCCGCCACACGGTTTCTGAAGTCGGCTTCATCACCAAGGTTCGTCTGAAATACGGTCCGGCCGTCACGCTCATCGACCTGTCCACTGGCGGTATTCAGGTCGAAACCATCAACTTTCGCCTTCAGCCCGGGTCGGTGGCCGTCGTCGAGCTCGTTGGACGCGACGCCGAGGTGTCGATGCCGGCGCAGGTGCTGCGCTGTCAGCTGGTCAGCCTGCTGCCGGAGCCCGTGTACCGCGGCGCACTCGTCTTCAAGCGGTCCCTGGACTTTGCCGCGCTTGGCCAGGAAGGGGGTCCGGCGGTGGCGCCGCCGGAGCTGAATCCCGCGCTCGAACAAGCAAGCCTCAATCGCGTGTTGAAGCGCGTGCTTCTGTCCGGCGCCGAGCCGACCGACGCTGCGTTGAAGACGCTGGCGAGCGCAGTCGCCGCCGCCTTTGCCACGCTCGACACGCCGGCGGGCAAGCGGGCTGGATCAGCGCTGTCGGGCGAGCTGGCCGCGCTCTTCAGGGCGGTGGCCGACGCGATCGAGCAGCAGCCGACGCCGCGGACGCTCGTCACGGCCATCGAGGAGCACTTGCGGCAGGTCGTGCCGGCTCGGGCGATCCGGATGGCTGACGCTGACGGTCCGATGCCGATCCCCGGCTCCGAAGCCATTCTCCTGTCCGTGCCGGAACTGGGGTCTGGCGGTGGCGGTGGCCGGGTTGCCGTCGAATTTGCCGATGGCTGCGAGCCTCTCGAACTGCACTTCCAATTGCTGAAGGCCGGCATGCCGCTGGTCGCGCTCGCGCGAGAGCTGGGGCGCCTGAATGGCTTCGAGCGGCCACTCGGGGTGCAGAAGCCGCAGAAACTTCCGGCCGGCTGGAGCCGCATCGTCGTGCGTTACAACAGCGGCGACGTGCACAAGGGATTCACGCACAATTTCCTGCCGACCAAGGGCTTCGTGCATCTGATGCCGGAACCCGTCGTCAGCCCCGACAACCGCGTGGCCGTTCCGTTCACCGACCTGAAAGCCATCTTCTTCGTGAAGGATCACGACGGGAATCCCGCCTACGACGAGGACCGCCGCATCGACCCCGCCACGCGCGGACGCAAGGTCGCAGTCAGATTCCGCGACGGCGAGGAGCTGGTCGGCACGACGGTGAACTACAGCAGCGGCGCGCCGGGGTTCTTCGTCCAGCCGGCCGATCCGCAGAGCAACAACGAGCGCATCTTCGTCGTGGCGCGGGCCATCGGCGCGCTGAAGTTTCTCTAGTCGCCCCTCCGTCCTCACGGCCGAACCGCTATACTTCGACGAGCGATGCGGTTCGCGCCCGAGTACGTCACTTACGTTCTCAACGAAAACTTCGAGGACGCCAAGCAGCTCTTTCTCTCGCCCCTGTTGGCGATTCACTACGCGCACCTGGCGATGCTCTCGATGCAGGGCATCGTGTCGAGCGAAGACGCTCATCGCCTCCGCCGGGCGCTCGACATCGTGTCGCAGACCGACCTGAGCGAGGTTCAGTACGACGGCACGTACGAAGACCTGTTTTTCTACCTGGAGCGGCTGATCGTCCAGCAGGCGGGCGAGGACGCGGCTGGCCGTCTGCACACCGCCCGCAGCCGGAACGACATCGACATGACGATGTACCGGATGCGGCAGCGCGAGTTCATCCTCGGCCTGACGGCGGCGAGCCTCGACCTGCGCGCGGCCCTGCTCGACCTCGTCGATCGGCACCGCGAAACGATCTTCGTCGTCCACACGCACACGCAGCGTGCCCAGCCGACGACCGTCGCGCACTACCTACTGGCTGTCATCGAGCAGCTCGAACGGGATGCCGTGCGGCTGCGCGGAGCCTATGAGCGGACCAACCGGAATCCGCTCGGCGCCTGCGCCATCACCGGCACGGGATTTCCGATTGATCGCCACCTGACGTCGTCGCTGCTCGGATTCGACGGCCCGACGGTCAACACTTACGGCAGCATTGCGACGGTCGACTACCTGCTCGAAAGTGTCTCGGCCGCCACCGTGCTGCTGACAGGACTCGGACGATTCGTTCAGGATCTGCTGCTCTGGTCCACTTCGGAGTTCGACTACGTGCGCCTGGGCGACGGCTTCGTGCAATCGAGCAGCATCATGCCCCAGAAGCGTAATCCGGTCGGCTTCGAGCACGCCCGTGCCATCGGCAGCAAGGCGCTGGGACAGGCGCAGGCCATCGTGCTCAGCGTGCACAACACCCCGTTCGGTGACATCGTCGACACCGAGGACGACCTGCAGCCGCTGGTCTTTTCGATGTTCCGCGACGCCACGCGGATGGTGAAACTCGTGGCGGCGGCGATGCGCACGGTGGAATTCGATGCGGCCAAGCTCGAGTCGCGGGCCAGCGAGGGCTGGGCGACGCTGACCGAGCTCGCCGACCGGCTCGTGCGCGACCAGGGCATGTCCTTCAGGGCGGCGCACGGCATTGCTGCGCGCGTGATGGCTGGCCGGCAACGGGATCCGACGGCGCTTCTCTCCACGCTGCTGAGCAATGCCGCGGCGGAGCTGCACGGGACGGCGCTGCTGTACGACGAGGCAGCGCTCGCCGAGATCCTCAGCGCGCGCCACTTCGTCCAGGTTCGCCGGACGTTGGGCGGTCCCGCGCCGGAAGAAACGGCGCGGGCGGCCACCGAGTCGCGGGCCGGTCTTATCGCCGACCAGGAATGGTGGAAGGCCTGCACGCAATCGCTGGCGGACGCGGAGCGCCAGCTGGCGCACGAGTGCGGCAACCTATAGGCGGCCATGGAAGACCTCAGCGCCACTTACGTCAAGATCCTGCTGCTCGAGGCAGCCATCATCCTCGCCCTGTGGTTGTTTGGCCGGATGTACTCGTGATCACCGAGCGACCGAGCGAGCGACTAAGCGAACGAGCTACTGAGCGACCGAGCGACTGAGCTACCGAGCTACTGAGCACCCGCCCCTGTATGCACGCCATCGATTGGCTCGTCATCGTCGCTTATCTGGTGTGGATCGTCACCGACGGTCTGCGCCGCTCTCATCGCACCAACGAAGTGGCCGGATACTTTCTGGCAGGGCGGTCGCTGCCATGGTGGGCGGTCGGGCTGTCGGTCATGGCTACGCAGTTGAGCGCCATCACCCTCGTCGGCACCACCGGCCAGGCGTATGCCACCGGGTTCCGCTTCATTCAGTTCTACTTGGGTCTTCCGCTGGCGATGATCATTCTCTCGCTGACGGTCGTGCCGTTCTTCCACCGTGCTGGTGTGTACACCGCGTACGAGTACCTCGAGCGGCGGTTCGACGTCCGCACCCGCACGCTTGCCTCGCTGCTGTTCCTGTTGGGCCGGACGTTCTCGCTGGGCGTCGTACTTGCCGCCCCTTCAGTCGTGATCTCGAGCATTCTCGGCTGGAGTGTGCCGCTGACGGTCATCATCATTGCCGTGCCGATGGTGCTCTACACGGCGTTCGGCGGCGTCCAGGCCGTGGCGTGGACCGACGTCAAACAGATCTTCGTCATCGTCACGGGGGTGTGCGCGGCCGTCGTCGTGCTGGCGCTGGGCATTCCTTCCGAGGTGAGCATCGGCCGCACGCTCGACCTGGTCGGCGCCACAGGCCGGCTTCGCGCCATCGACTTTCGCTTCGACCTCCGGGAGACCTATACGTTCTGGTCCGGCCTCATCGGCGGGTTGTTTCTGATGCTGTCGTACTTTGGCTGCGACCAGAGTCAGGTGCAGCGTTACCTGACCGCGAAATCGGTGGAAGAGGCGCGGCATTCTCTGCTGTTGAGCGCCTACGTCAAGATTCCGCTTCAGCTGCTGATCCTCGCGACCGGTGTGCTGGTGTTCGTGTTTTACGTCTTCCAGCCGCCGCCCATGTTGTTCAACCGCGTTCACGACCGCGAGATCGCGTCGGGTCCGCGTGCCGCCGAATACGACGCCCTGCAACGCAGGTTCGACGCGGCGTTTGCCGAGCGCAAGACCGCCGCCGAGGCTGGCGATCGAAACGCGTTTCTCGATCATGACCGGCGGGTTGCGGCGATTCGCGGCGAGGCGGTGGCGCTCGTCAGAGAGGCGACGGGCGACCGTCAGTACGCGGACGTCAACTACGTGTTTCCAACGTTCGTCACGACGCACATGCCGATCGGCCTGACCGGTCTGCTCATCGCCGCCATGTTCGCCGCGGCGATGTCGGCGGCGGCTGGAGAGCTCAGTGCCCTGGCGAGCGCGACCATCATCGACTTTTACCGGCGTCATTTCGTGAAGTCGGCGACCGATGCGCACTACGTCAATGTCTCGAAGCTCGCCACGGTCGGCTGGGGACTGTTCGCGTGCGTAGTGGCGATGTCGGCCTCGAACCAGGGTTCGCTCATCGAGGTCGTCAACCGTTACGGATCCTTCTTCTATGGCTCGCTGCTCGGCGTGTTCATGCTGGGCATTCTGACCACGACCGCGACGGCTGTCGGTGCGTTCTACGGGCTCGTGGCGGGCATGGCGGTGGTGCTCGTGGTCGCCTTCACCACGTCGATCGCGTTTCTCTGGCACAACCTGATTGGCGCGGTTGTCGTTTTTGCCGTCGGCATGGCGATCAGCAGGGCCTCGCGACCACATTCGTGATCGAATGTGCTGAAACAGCGCAGGCGTCCACGATGTCCATATTCCGCAAGTTGACCGCAACTCGCTGGTCAGATTCCACTTAATTAGATCAGGTCGCGGCACACCCATTGCACAACCGGGGGTGTGCGGAAATTGAAATCGAGCTCGGGGTTCACGCTGATCGAGCTCATGGTCGTCGTTGGTCTCATTGGCATCGTCAGCGCCATCTCGATGCCGATCGTCGAGCAGACCATCGCGAGCTTCCGGCTCGTCGGCTCTGCCCGCAGCGTCACCAATGCGCTCGCCGTTGCCAAGATCCGCGCCGCGTCGAGTTTCACGCGCGTTCGCCTCTATGTCGACCTCACCTCGCGAAGTCACCACGTCGAAACACTCGACCGGTCGGTGTCGCCGAACCATTGGACGCTCGATGGCGGCTCGACGACGCTGCCAGCGACCGTGACGTTCGGCTACAGCGTGGTCGCGACGGCGCCGCCCAACAGCCAGGCCACCATCAACCAGGCGCCAGCCTGCACGCAGGATGACGGGACGGTGGTGGGCGGCACGGCCTGCATCATGTTCAACTCGCGTGGCATTCCCATCGACTCGTTGGGCGCGCCCATCTCAGATGGCGTGCTCTACATCACGGACGGTACGGCCGTTTACGGCGTGACGGTTGCCGCCACTGGAATGATTCGCTTGTGGCGGACGTATCCGCTGGCCACGCCATCCTGGGTGCTCCAGTGAGAATGGACTTCCGCAGCGAGCGCGGCACGACGATCATCGAAACGACCATTGCGTCGGCCATTCTGCTGATCGCCATGATCGGCCTGATGTCGATGGCCGGACTGGCGACGATGTACACCGAGAATCACGGGCACCTCGAGGCGCGGACAACCGAGTACGCCCAGGACAAGATGGAGCACCTGCTGGCGCTGGCCTATACGGATGCGCTGAGCGACACCACCTACTTCCCGGCGCTGGCCACCGGCGGCACGGGCCTGGCCGTCGGTGGCAGCATCGATCCCGCAGCTCCGGTCAACGGCTATGTCGACTGGCTGCGCTACAACGGTGACATGCTCCACGGCGGCACCACGCCGCCCACTGACTGGTTCTATCAGCGCGTGTGGCTAATCACAGCGCCATCTGCCGGCATCAAGCAGATCACCGTGCTGACGACCGCGCGGTCGACGATTGGCGGCGAAATGATCCCGAAGTCCGTCGTGGTCATGCAGAAAGCCGCGAACTTCTAGGTAATCACGGTGAGACAACTGCGATCGGAATCAGGTTTCTCGATGCTGGAGCTGCTGGTCGCCACCGGCCTCCTGATGATCGTCTCGGCGATCGTGACGAGCGCGTTGACGCAGATGCGCCAGTCGCAGCGCACGATCTCCAACCGGACCGCGATGCACAGCGGCATCCGCGGGGCGACCGAGTTGCTGCAGCAGGAGGTCGGGCAGGCCGGCCTGGTCGCCTTGCCGACGACGCCGACGCTGTCGGCCGCCGTGGCGGCCGCCGTCTGCGACGCCACGAATCCGGCGACCAACGCCGTGACCGTCAACGTCAGCTCGTCGACGGGCATGTTCGGTGGGATGGCGTTGACGACGCTCGACGGCGACAGATCGGAAACTGTGTCGGTGGTGAGCGTCAGTGCCGGATCGTTCAGAGCGTGCTTCCAGGGCCTACACGATGCCGGCACGAAGCTCGCACCGCTCGGCGGATTTGCGACGGGCATCGTGCCGCCGACGGGTATTGCCAACGGATCGACCGGCTATGTGCTGAAGCTGTATGGGGACGTCAACGGCGACGGGAACATGGTGTACGTCGAATACACCTGCGATCTCGCGACGCGGAATCTCTACCGCAACATGATGCCCTTCGATACGCCGTCGAAATCGGCGTATCCGCTGACGGACGGTCGGATTCTCCTGAGCAACGTCGTGGCGAACCCTGACGGGTCACCGTGTTTCACCTATCAGACGGCGCCGGTGTCGATCAACGGCACGACATTTACTTTCGTGCTCGACGTGGCGGTGACCCTGACGGTCGAGACCGAGCAGGTGGATCCGATCACCGGCAACCGGCAGCAGGAAACCAAGGCGCTTCTGAACGTGTCGCCACGCAATGTGTTCGACGCATGGGCCTACGCCAGCATGGGATACACCTTCCGGGTTCAGTCGACACCGGTCTCCGTGACGTCGTTGCTGCCGACCTCCTGAGTGCACATCATGAAGAGACGTAACGAACGTGGCGTCGCGCTGGTGCTCGCACTGCTCCTGACTTCGGTCATGTCGGTGCTGGCGGTGTCGTTGATGTTTCTGTCACAGACGGAAACCTACGCCAGCATGAACTACCGGATGATGTCGCAGTCGCGCTTTGCCGGCGAGACCGCGATGCAGAAGGCGAGCAACTTCCTGCTCGATACTGCCCAGTACACGCCGATGCCGGGGGCAGGGGCGGATCCGCTGACGAATTACGTCCGGACCGGCTCGCCGGTGACGCGCACCTCGAACGGCCAGGCGGTGGTCCTGTCAGCGTGCGATCCGGCGAAGTACCCCGCCTCGAACTACCCCAACGCGGCCGTGCAGACGGCCTTCGGCACCGCCGCGGCGGGCACCATGACCGCCGGCAACTCGCGGTTGACGTACTGTGCGTATGCCCGGCTCCTGTCGATGCAGCAGTTCGAATCGTACGGCGGCGGACAGACCGTGGTGCAGACCTGGCAGATCACCGGCGTCGGCGGCATCGCCGGCTTCAGCAACGCGACGGTGCAGACCACGATGGTCATCGAAACGCCCAAGGTCGCGGCCAACGCCTACGCCGCGTTCGCGACCGGCGACACATGCGGATCGATGTACTTCCACGGCAACGTCACCATCAACAGCTACGACTCGACGTACACGGCGGCTGGCTCGTCGCCGAGCATGCAGACCTATGGTGGCAACGTCGGCACCAATGGCAATCTGTACATCCAGGGCAGCGTTGCAGTTCAAGGCAATCTGTCAACGCCGAGGACGGGCGTCGGCACCTGCACCGCGGGCTCGGTCACGGCATTGACCGAGACCGGAGCCGCGACCGTCGGTGGCAGCGTGGTGCAGCTACCGGCTCCGGTGTCGTACCCGCTGCCGGTGTTTTCGACGACGCCGCCGACCAACAACGTCACGATCGATACGACGCTGCTCAGCAACGCCGCGACGGCGTGCTCGTCCCTCGGGCTCGTGCTGGGCACCAATTGCAGTGTCAATGCCGCGACGCAGACAGTGACCGTCGACGGCCACGGCGCAGACGTCACGCTGCCGAACGTCAATGTCGCGAGCGGCTACAAGCTGGTGTTCGTTGGCCACAATTCTCCGCCGGCGAACGTCAATATCAACAGCCTCTCGGGCACTGGCGAGATCCAGGTCGAGGCCAACATGACCACCACGAACAACAACGAGGCGGTGGTCCTGAAGGTGGCTGGATTGAATCCCGACGGGAGCGAGATGCCGATGCCGTTCGACCTGTCGCAAATGAGCTGGAAGCAGAACACCACCAACCACAAGTACGACGCCTCGACGCTCCAGATCGTTTACGGCGGTTCCGGGACGATCAACATGGACGGTGGCAACAGCCAGTCGGCCGCGACGATCTACGCGCCGAACGCGAACTTCATTCTCCAGGGCACCCAGGATCTGTTCGGCTCGGTCCTGGCCAAGACGATCACCAACAACGGCAACGCCAGCCTGCACTTCGACCGACGGCTGATGCGCGACTTCTTCGTCAACGGCCATCCGATGGCCAGCAGCTTCAGCTGGCAGCGCCAGTAACTGCAGCCCGACCGCGTGCGGCGTGAGCGTCAGGGCTGAGGGCCCTTGCCGTTCTGGGTCGGCAGCCGGTCGAGCATCGCCAGCGACTGGTGAGCGTGCTCGTTCTGAGGGTCGGCAGCGAGGACTAGCTGAAACTGCTCGCGTGCCGCCTGGATCTGTCCGGTTCTCGCCAGCAGTTGGCCGAGCTTGATGTGCCCGGTAGGATCGCCCGGCTGCAGCTGGATCGCCGTTCTGTACTCGTCGGCGGCTTCGCTCCGCCGTCCGGCATCTTCCAGCGCTTCTCCCAAAAGCAGCCGCGGACGGAAGTGCTCTGGCGCGAGATCCACGGCTTCGCCCCACAGCGAGACCGGACTCGACCACATCTGGTTCCTGGTAATCGTTAACCCGAGATAGGACACGAGCACGAGGCCGATCGCGACGCGCGAGACCCATCGGCGCAATCCACGTCGCTCGAACCAGGCGCTGGCCCTCCCGACGCCATCGCCGATCGCGAGAAACAGACCACAGCTCGCGAGATATACGCGGTGCTCGGCCATCGGCTCGCCTTGGTTGAGCATCGTGAGCACGGCTCCCGGCAGCAGCAAGAGCAGGAACCACACGAGACCAAAGCTGCACATCCAGGCGGCTCGACGGCATTGCCAGGCCAGCCCGACGATGAGCGCCAGCATCGCGATGGCCATCGCGGTCGGCGCGGACAGCATGGTCACGTTGTCGACGGCGTGGAAGATCGACTGGCCGAGCGGCGCCAGCAGCAGTGTGGTGTACCGCCGCACGACGTCGAGCGCCAGCCACACATATGGCCAGTGAACGCGCGCCTGCCCGGGATTCTCGAAGACGACCAGCACCACAAGACGTGCGAACCCGAGCAGAAGAGCGATCCCGATGAGCGGGACATGGATGCGACGAGAGCGCTGATGCCAGCCGATACGGTCGAGCGCGAGACGGTCGTAGACCGCCAGCACGAATGGAAACATGGCGCCGGTTTCCTTCGCCGCCATCGAGAAGACCCAGGCGGCGAGCATCAGCGTGCCCGTCACCAGGCCGCCGTCGCGCAGCCACGTGCGGCCGGCCATCATGGCTAGCAAAAAGAACGTCGCGCAAAGGACGTCAGACCGGCCGCTGATGTAGGCGACCGATTCGGTCATCATCGGATGCACGGCGAGCCAGGCCGCGGCCACGAACGCTGCCAGCGCGGGGTG
>Ga0111538_10011299_pt1 | contig 11849 bp, 11 predicted proteins | sample SoiMethybrSBSTD1_FD_79669 | JGI IMG/M metagenome (GOLD analysis project Ga0111538, IMG submission 79669) | Bulk soil microbial communities from a Populus tree surrounding site in Tennessee, USA - Soil MetaG P. TD hybrid SBSTD1 (version 2)... | ecosystem: Environmental > Terrestrial > Soil >...
GAGCGTCGGCTGGAGACGCGCCGGCGGTCCGTTGCGGCTCGAGGAGCATCCCGCCGCGGCGCCGCGACCTCACCCAACTTGAATCCGCGGATGTTGGGCCCGGGCGACCGGGGCCGCGACCTCACCCAACTTGAATCCGCGGATGTTGGGCCCGGGCGACCGGGGCCGCGACCTCCCCAACTTGAATCCGCGGATGTTGGGCCGGGCGACCGGGGCGCGACAGGGATCCGCGCAGTTGCCTCCCGAAGATGTGACGAATCGTGAAGAGCGCGCTAAAGCGCGCCGGGGTGCTCGCTCTCGAACTGCTCCTCGGCGCGCTCGTTGAACTGGACAACGCCCCGCAGCGCGTCTTGATAGGCGGTCGTGTAGTCGATGTTCAGGATGACCAGACCGCCCAGGCCGAGCGCCAGCAGCGGCCAGTCCCCACCCCAGGTGAGATCGTCGCGGCGCTGGTAAGCGATCACGGCGGGAACGACGATCATCGCGGCGGCGGCCAGCGCGATCGCCAGGCGAACGCTGCCGTTCAGATGCTCGCCGACGTACATCTGGCCCAACCCCGGAATGATCGAGAGCCCCGTCGCGGTCCCCTTCGACTTCCACGCCGTCGCCTGCGCGGCGCGTGAAAGAGGCGCGAGCGGACTGGCGGGATGGTCGCGCGCCAGCAACGCAAAGGCTTCATCGCCGGACTCCCGCGGCAGACCTCCCACCCCGGCGCTCCGGTAGGCCCACCCGAGGCGGTAGAGCGCGAGCGGACGGAGAGGCGAGGTCGGGCATCGCGCGAGCAGCGTCTCCCAGAGCTGCACGGCGGCGTCGTAGCTCCGGAGGCGCAGGTCCATGAGATCCAGCGAGCCCGCCAGTGATTGAAGCGCGGGCAACTCGACGACGACCGCACCCATCTGCGCGAGCTGCGTGCCGAGGCTGCGCGCGGGAAAGGTGAACCGGTATCGGTAGAAGCTTTCGGCTTGCAGAAACGTCACCTGCTCCGCCTCGCTCGCACCGGAGCTCGCGACGGTTGCCTTCGTCCGCGCCAGCTGCGCCTGCGCGCGCGCGAACACCGGATCTTCGGCCCGGATCACGATCGAGGACGAGCAGGCCGAGGCGCCGAACCAGAGCGCGAAGCCCGCGGCCGCCAGCGATCGCATTGCGAACACCTACACGATCGTCCGCCCGTCCGGTAGCCGCTTCGTCGGGACGACGAAGCGCGCAGCGGGCGAACGCATCTATAAACGCTTCATTTACTGTTTCGTGAAGAATATGCCGATTCCGATAACGGTCGGACGGCGCGATCCTGGTGGCATGAAGAGCGTGTTGGTCCTGGTGATCCTGGCGATGACCCAGGTGGGGTGCGGTTCGGAGCTCGCGTCCGAGATGACCGATCCGACGGTGCCCTCCACCGAGATGCCCACCACGCCTCCGGGGGACGGCGTCCCGCCGACGCCGGCCGGCTTCCCCTGCGACGTCCACGCCGTGCTGCAGGCCAGCTGCGCCAGCTGCCACGCGGGGCGGCTCTACTACGGCCCCAACTTCGATTCGCGCGACGATCTGTTCGTCGAGGCCCGTGACCTGTTCCTGGTCCAGACCAAACCCGTCGAGCCCGGCACGTTCGGCGCGCACATGGCCGTGGCGCTGCGCAGCCGGGCGATGCCCCCCTACGGCGCCGTGGTGCAACCGTCGCCCGCCGAGCGCGAGCTCGTGATCGGCTGGCTCGAGTCGGGTATGCCGGCCGGCGACTGCGGCGCGCTGATCGCGTCGCCCTGACCGAGACGCCGGCGTCCGCTCCGGCCAGATCGCGCCCGGAACCAGCCGCGTCGATTCAGGTTATCCGGGCCGGGCCGGGCCGGGCGTTTTGGGCTTCCCGGGGCGGCTTCGATCGCGATACGTTCCCCCGCGCAACAGACCACCCTCAATCCAAGGAGCGTCCCATGAACCTGATTCGTATCGCTTTCCTCGGCCTCGCGGTTCTCCTCCCGACCAGCTGGACGATCGCGCAGGCCGCCGACGAGGCGCCCGCGGGTGAGGCCAAGCCGGCCAAGAAGGGCAAGAAGGAAAAGAAGGAAAAGGGCGCCGAGGGCGACAAGGGCGAGAAGAAGGCAGAGTAGTTTCTTCACGAAAGGGCCCGACCTGGTCGGGCCCTTCGTCTATCTATCGTTTGCGCCCGCCACAGCGGCGCAGCCGGCGCGACGCCAGCGCGAACGCCGCGATGACCCAGGCCGGCGGGCCGAGGTCCAGGCCGCCTGTCGCGCACCCGCAACCGCCCGCAGACGGAACGCCGGGCCGGTCGGATCCGCCGACATCGCCCGCCATCCCTGCGTCCGGCCGCCCGGCTTCGGTTGTCCCGGCGTCCATCGGCCCCGCGTCCCTCACGCCAGCGTCCGACAGCCCGGCGTCGTCGCCGCCGGCCGCCGCGGCGTCACACACGGAAGAGGGCCAGAGGGTGATGCTGGCCTCGTATTCGCAGGCGGTGCCGCAGGCGGCGTGGACGCACGGCTTCACCCCCGACACGTCTTCGTAGCGCAGGATCGGCGTGAGGGTCGTGCCCTCGTCGGTCGACACCGCGAGCGCGAACCCGTCGTTGAAGTTGTCACCGGCGACGAACAGCCTTCCATCGCGGTGCGCGAGCGCGCGCACGCGCGGTGGGTTCGGCCACGGCTCGAACGTCAGCCCGCCGTCGCGCGAGCGAAACGCGGCGCCGGTCTTCGCGGTGCCAACGGTCGCCACGCCGCCCACGACGATGGTGCCGCTCGGGAGCACGGCGAAACCGCCGAGCTGCCCCATGATGCGGACCGGCCGCGCCAGCGTCGTTCCGCCGTCATCCGAGATCACGAGCTCTTCGTAAGAGGTGGCCTGGTTCCGGAGATAGATTCGCCGGGGATTATTGCGATCGACGGCGATGATCCGGACGAAGGCGCTTCCAAGCTCCGGCTGGAGGTCGACCGTCTCCCACGTCGCCGCCCCGTCGAACGTGCGCATCAAATACGGACGAACGCCCGGGCCCGAATACCCAACCACGTAGATGGCCCGCGGATCGCTGGCCGCGATCTCGACGCCGACCGGTGTCTCCTGGGGACCTGCCTGGTGAAGCACGCGATCAAACGTGAGACCGCCGTTGGTGGACTCGAAGACCGCTTGTCCCTGGATCGGCAGCGCGATCGCCAGCACGTGATCCGGATCGGAAGGATCGGGAAACACGTCCCGGCTCACCGAACCGGCGAACAGCCCACCGGCCACCGTCCAGGTGCAGGCGAGATCGTCCGACGACACGACGCCATGGATGGACGCCGCGAAGAATCGATTCAGCGGCGACGGGCCGACCTGGTACAGGACGGCGTACTGCAGCTCCTCCACCTCGCACACCCACTGCCACTTCTGACCCGCGTCCTCGCTCAGGATCACCCCGAAATTGGTGGCCAGGCCGATCTCGTTCGGCCGGTCGGCGGGAAGCAGGATCTGCAGCGAGTCGGGAAACGCGCCATCGGCTCGCGCCGCGCGCGCGGCGCCGATGAGCATCAGGGCCGTGACGAGAGACCAGCGATGGCGCATCGATCCCGGCGAGGATACTCCCCGGGCCGGGGCGGCGCCGCTACCGGTGCGAGCGGCTGACCTTCTTCGCGGTCGCGCGGGCCTGCTTCTTGGCGTGGCGCTTGCCCCGCTCGGACGACTCCCGCGACGCGACCTCGGGCGGGGACGGCTGGGTGCTCGCGACCGACGGCGCCGGTGCCGCTGCACCAGCGGTGCTGGCGTTTCTCCTGGCGGCCGCGCGGGCCCGTAGCTGATCCCCCACCAATAGCGCGCCGGCGGCGGCGATGATCGCCAGGCAGAGGAACCGCGAGCCAGCCGACATCAGCCTCGGGGACGCCACAATTCCGCCCGCCGTGTGGGCATAGTCGATGACGACAGCGTGCTCGAGCGCCCGGCGCAGCTCGCCCGCGGATTGGTAACGCTCCGCGGGCCGCTTCGACAGGGCGCGCATCACCACTTGCTCCACGGCGTCCGGAATCCAGGCGCCGGCCCCGACCTCGAGCAGAGACTTGGGCTGCGTATCCAGGTGCATCCGCAGGACGTCGTAGTTCGACGCCGCTTCGAACGGCCTGCGGCCGGTCAGCATGTGGAACAGCATCACGCCGCACGAGTAGACATCGCTGCGCATGTCGGCCTCTTGACCGGCCGCCTGCTCGGGAGACATGTACGCGGGCGTTCCGATCACCAGACCGTGCTGCGTGATCTGCTGTGTCGCCGGCCGCTCGGGATGGTGTCCAAGCTTCGCGATCCCGAAGTCGAGCAGCTTGATGCTCTCGCGCGCGAGCAGGCCGCGCCCCGGGATGACCATGACATTTTCGGGCTTCAGATCGCGGTGCACCACGCCGCGCTCGTGCGCGTAATCGAGGGCGTCGAGCACGGGACGGATGATCTCCAGCGTGCGCTTGACGGTCAGCCGCGGCTTCTTGCCGCCGTCGCCGATCAGCTCGGCGAGTTGCTTGCCCGCGAGCAGCTCCATGGCGAGATACAGGTGCCCGTTCCACTCCCCGAACTCGATCACGTTGACGATGTTCGGGTGGGAGAGCTCGGTCGTCACCCTGGCTTCCTGCTCGAACCGCTGCACGACCTGGTCGTTGCCGACGAACTCGGGATGCAGCAGCTTCACCGCGACCGGCGTCCCCGTCGCGACCTCCTCGGCGCGATACACGCGGCCCATGCCCCCGTCGCCGATCACCTCGAGCAGGTGAAAGCGAGACGCGAGAGTGCTGCCGATGAGGGACGAATCATCCATGTTGCACGGCGGATTGCGCCATGGAATCGGCAGGTTTCGTTCAGTTCTGAACGCGGGGAGGCGACTCGCCGGGCGGCGCATGTAGGGAGCCGGCGCACGGTACCGCCCCCCGCCCCGCGTCGTTAAGTTGCAGCCCTCGAGCGCAGCCATGATGACCCGCCGCCGCATGCTGATGGTGCCGCCCGCCGCGGCCGCCGCGGCCGTGGCCGGTACGCGCGACGCCGGCGCGCTCCGGACGGTCCCGGCGCCGGCGCCCGAGCCCGTCCACCGCGGCCCGTGGCTCCGCGCGCCGTACGACACGTACGTGCGCAACCCGCTGGTCGCGCGCAACACGTTCCTGGCATCGACGCCCGACGCCGCGGCGCTGCCCACCTTCGACCAGGCCAGGCGGCTGTTGCCGGAGCCGTTCTGGGACGGCCACGCGTCCGCGATCGCGTGCGCCGTCAAGGCGTGGCAGCTGGCGTTCGCCAACTTGCGGCGGCCGGAGGCGGCGAGCGGGTTCGTGGCGCGCTTCATCGACCCGGCGTTCAACGACTGCATCTTCATGTGGGACTCGTGTTTCATGACGCTGTTCGGGCGGTACGGGGCGCGGGCGTTTCCGTTCATTCGCACGCTCGACAACCTGTACGCCAAGCAGCACCCGGACGGGTTCATCTGCCGCGAGATCGGCCGCGCGCTCGGGGACGATCGGTTCGCGCGCTTCGACCCGTCCTCGACGGGTCCGAACGTGATGGCGTGGGCGGAGTGGGAGCACTACCGCAACTTCGGCGACCGCGCGCGGCTGGCGCGCGTGTTTCCGGTGCTGCGCGCGTACCACCAGTGGCTGCGCGCCTACCGCACCTGGCCGGACGGCAGCTACTGGTCGACGGGATGGGGCTGCGGGATGGACAACCAGCCTCGCCTGCCCACCGGAACGCCGTACGCGGATCCGGAGCACTACCACGGGCGCATGACCTGGGTGGACGCAACGCTGCAGCAGATCCTGTCGGCGCGCCTGCTGGCCCAGATGGGGCGCACGCTGGGCGCGGAAGCCGAGGTGGCCGACATGCGCGAGGAGGTGGTGCGCCTGGGCCGCTTCGTGAACGACCGCCTGTGGAGCGACGCCGATCGCTTCTACTGCGACCGACTCGACGACGGCGCCCTCAACCACGTCAAGAGCGTCGGCGGCTACTGGGCGCTGCTGGCGGGGGTCGTGCCGGCGGCGCGCCTGGCGCCGTTCGTCGCCCACCTCGAGGACCCGCGCGCCTTCAAGCGCCCGCACCGGGTCCCGTCGCTGTCGGCCGACCACCCGGGCTACGACGCGCGCGGCGGATACTGGAAGGGCGCCGTCTGGGCGCCCACGACGTACATGGTGCTGCGCGGGCTGACCGAGGTCGGGCGCGACGCGCTGGCGCACGAGATCGCCTGCAACCACCTGGACAACGTCGTCACCGTCTTCGAGAAGACTGGCACCGTTCACGAGAACTACGCGCCCGAATCCGCCGCGCCCGGCACGCCGTCGAAGCCGGACTTCGTCGGGTGGACCGGCCTGCCGCCGATCGCCGTGTTGCTGGAGTACGTCTTCGGCCTGCGGCCCGACGCGGCGGCGCGGCGGCTGCTGTGGGACGTGCGGCTGACCGAGGCGCACGGCGTCCGCCGCTACCCGCTGGGCAACGACGTGTCGATCGATCTCGCGTGCGCCGCGCGGCGCGTCCCCGCCGACCCGCCGCGCGTCGAGGCGACCGCCAGCGGCCCGGTCGAGCTCACGGTTCGCTGGGCCGGCGGCGCGCGCGTGCTGAAGATCGGGCGTTGATTACGAGGCAGCCCCCTACTTCGTTTGGCCCGGCTGTGCTTCTAACTTCGAGTGTGAAGAGTCGGGGGAGGCGTGGTGATGGGGATGACGAGGCTTGCACTGGCTGCCGCATTCGCTCTTGTCGTCGCGATCGGCTGCGAAGACGATGACGCGAACAACGACACCGCTCGCGCCACCGGCGCGGGCGGCCTGGTTCAAAGCCAGTGCCCGACGAACGGCTCGGCGGGAACGGGCGGCAACGTTCCGACCGGGATCTCGATCATCGGCGGCGGCGGCACCACCGGCGCGACCGACGGCGGCACGCCGGGCACGGGCAACAACGGGTCGGAGCCGTGCGTCTTCAACGGCGGCAGCGGCGGAATCCGGAGGGGAACGGGGACCGGCACGGGCGGCACCGGCGGCGCGATCCCCGGGAAAGGGACCCCTGGAATTTGAAATGCTTCAGTTTCCGATCGTGAACGTCTGCGAGCTCGGGCACTCCGGGGCCGGAGTGTACGGACAGGTGCTGAGAGGCGGCCCGGGATTGGGCGTGTAGACCGGCGCGTACGTGAACGACCCCGCGGCGGCGGGCGCGCCGTCGACGGCGATCTGCACCGAGTAGCTGCCCCCGCGCGCGGAGCCGACCGTCAGAGACTCGAGAGCTCCATTCGCGGCGAACGTCGGCCGGACCCGCTGGGGGACGGGAATGCAGGCGATGGAGCCGTCGCCGGGCTGACAGTCGAGGCGGTCCACGCCGCCATCGGGGAACCCGACGGCGATCTCGAGCCGTCGCCACGAAAGCGGCGTCGCCAGCATGAACGTGACGTTGTTGGGGGAGCAGCTGCTCAGACACACCCAGTGAGTTTCGTCGCCGTCGGTGCACCCGGCCCACCCCAGCCCGACAAGACAAGCGGCGACCAGACCGGCAAGCAAGCGAAGTTTCATCTCCGGCCTCCAAGGCAAGCCACGTGCCGCCCCGATCGCCGCGAATTCCGCCGCGGTTCGGCGCGAACGAGACCCCGCTCGCGTCCGAACCGGGACAGCGATGTCAGGGTCGGATGATCCGCGGGATCAGCGTGGCTTGCGCAGCAGCGACGGGCCGGCCTGTGCGCCGTCCGCCGGTGGGTAGTCGACGCTGAGCAACCGGCCTCTGACGGAGGTCACCTTCTTGAACGGCCACACGCAGGTCAGGCCGGCGCGGCCGACGCCGCAGCTGATGAACGGCAGCGGCGGCATGCGGTAGGCGGAGATGCGCAGCTCGTAGCAGGCGAGGCCCCGGCGCGCGTCGGCCGGAACGGGGCGCGCGGCGATCGACTTCGTGAACGACTCCACCGTCAACCGATCGAGCGCGGCGTTGCCCGAGCTACGGCGGAGCGTGACCGCTGTGTCGCGTCCGGCGGCGACATTCAGACAGACCTCGGCGCGCCGCTGTTCGGCGCCGCGCTCGGCGTGCCGGCGCGCCTGGTTGTAGCCACCCAGCGCGTCGGCGCCGGCGGATTTCTCGTTGCGCGCGTCGTTGCTGGCTTCGCGCTGGGCGTCCATGCTGTAGGCGCCGCGGTTGATGTCGTCGATGGTCTGCATGTAACCGCGGCCCCAGGCGCGCACCATGTCGCCCGGGCCGATGGTCAGGTCGTCGGCCAGCTTCTCCGCGTCGTCCAGGAAGCGGGAGCGCGCGCCCCGCAGGTAGTCGTAAAGCAACGGATCCGCGCGTCCCTTGTCGACGTTCGCCACCGCGTCCTGCTGGCGCTCCATCTCGACGCGCAGCTCGTCGACGGCGAAGCGCCCGGGCTTTGCCCGCACCACCCCCTCCGGCGCCGGCCCGGCGAAGCGCCCCTTGACCTCATCGGGCAGCGCCCCGAACGAAAGATCGATCTCATCCCCTCTCCCCGCCTGCCCGGGCGCCGGCGAGGGTGAGGGCTCCGCCGGGCCGGGAGGCGGCGAGGGTGAGGCCACCGCCTTCTGATCCCCTCTCCCCGCCTTGCGGGGAGAGGGTAAGGGTGAGGGGTCCGCCTGGCGGGGAGAGGGTAAGGGTGAGGGGTCCGCCTCACGGGGAGACGGCGCGGGCGCTGGGTCTTCGACCTCGATCTCGAACTCGACCGTCTCCGTCGGCGCGCGCAGCGCCGCCCGCTCCCCCGCGCGCAGCAGGAGGGCGGCCACCAGCGCGTGAAACGCCGCCGAGGCGACCCACGCCGCCCAGGACCGTGAAGAGCGCCCTGCCCGCATGCGCCGTCAAGTCTGACCGACCCGGGCGCGACATGGTTGCTCTTCGCCATTCCGCACCTACCTTGGGGCCACACCGCAGCCGGGTGGGGCGATGAGCAAACGGCATGGGCGAACGCTAGCGCGACACCTGCGTCGCGAATGGGCGCTGGCGCCCCCCGTCGTCACGACCATCCTCTTCCTGCTCTTCGGGAAGCGATGGCTGGCGGATCTGTCGAGCAGGCTGTGGTTCGGCGTCGTGTCGTTGTGGCTGGTCGGGACCATCTCGGTGTCGGCGCTGGCGGTGGTCCGGCACGCGGAGGGCGTGGCCGAACGCGTGCGCGAGCCGCTGGGGACGGTGGTGCTGACGCTGGCGATGAGCGGCATGGAGATGCTGATGATCGCGGCGGTCATGTACTCGGGGAAAGGCGCGCCGGCGCTGGCCCGCGACACGATGATGGCGATCGTGATGATCGTCCTGAATGGACTCGTCGGGGCGTGCCTGCTGGTGGGCGGCTTGCGCTACCGCGAGCAGACCACCAACCTCTACGGCCCGAACGCCTTCCTCGGCGTCTTGTTGCCGCTGTCGGTGCTGGGTCTGGTGCTGCCGCGCTTCACCCGATCGTCCGCGGGACCGACGCTGTCGCCGCTGCAGGCGCTGTTCCTGAGCTCCATGTCGGTCGGCCTTTACGCGGTCTTCCTGGCGATCCAGACCCGGCGGCATCGCGAATATTTCGTCGAGCCCGAGGCAGGCGCCGCCAGCGCCAAGGCCGCGCGAGACGCCCACGCCCGCGCCGAGGCGCACGAAGGCTCCGCGGCGCTTTCAGCGGGCGGCCACGGCCTGCTGCTGGTCGCCTATGCCGTGCCGGTCGTCCTGCTGGCCAAGCAGATCGCCAGGCCGATCGACCACGCCATCAACGAGCTCGGGGCCCCGGCCGCGCTCGGAGGCCTGCTGGTCGCGGCGCTGATCCTGTCGCCCGAGTCGGTCGCGGCCGTGCGCGCCGCCCGGGCAAACCAGTTGCAGCGCTCCACGAACCTGGCGCTCGGGACGGCGCTGTCGAGCATCAGCCTGACCATCCCGGCCGTGTTGACGATCGGCCTCGTCACCGGGACGCCGATCATCCTCGGGCTGGAGCCTCCCGAGATCGTGCTGCTGCTCCTGACGATGGGGGTGAGCATCTTGACGTTCGCCCTCGAGCGCACGAACGTCCTCCAGGGCGCGATCCATCTCTTGCTGTTCCTGGCCTACCTGATGCTGATCTTCGATTGATCAGGGCTGCGATTGCGAGACGGTCAGGCGGTACGGCTGCGTGAAGTTGACCGGCAGCTCCGTTCCGGCGCCCGCCGCGGCCGGCGCCTCCGCCCACAGCGACACGCGAACGATGAGCTCCGCCGCGTCTGTCACCGCCGGCGGGTTGAGCGCCAGCGCGCCGCCCCGGAGACCCGACGAGACCCGAGCCACCTCGCTGCCGTCGGTCCGGAACAGGAACAGGCGGGCCGCCACGTTGGCGGGGACGTCGTCGAGCCGGATCGACAGCGCGCCCGGCTGCGCCGTGAAGCGATAGTGGTCGTCGTAGGCCGCCGGATCGCTGGCGGTGTCCTCTCGGCCGGCGAAGAGGTACGCGGACATCTGGCCTCCTTCCGGCATCGGCGCGGCCGCCGCCATCACGTCGTTGGGCTCGTAGGGATCCACGACCGGCGTGTATTGGGACGTCAATTCGTACGTGTACGGCGCGCCGCCCTCGTCACGAAGCGCGATGCGGACCTGCTGGCTGGAACCGCTTGCCCAATAGAACGATAGCGCCGCGCCCGGGGCGTCCGCGACGAAGGATCCGAGCTCGGTTTGCCCTGCGCCGTCGTAGATGGTCGCGCGTACCGTCCCCATGCCGGGCGCGACCGTGGCCTGCACGTAGCCGCCAATCTCGTCGTCCGGCGACTGGATCGTCACGAAGTCACCGTCGACCGCCGAGGGGTTATCGCCGCCGCACCCCGCCAGCGCGAGGACCGCCGCCGCACACGCCGCAAGCTGCGCCCAGCCGCTCACGGCGCACCTCCCGCCCCAGCCGCGCGCTTGGCCGCGATCTGGGCGCGGATCGAATCGTACCGCGCGTCGGTCCAGTCCTTCACGTAGCCGAGGCTCCAGACGAAGCTCTCGGTCGGATACATCTTGGTCTCGTCGTACATCGCGGCGGTGCCGATCTGGTCGACGATCGCGTCCGCCTGACCCTTGATGGCCTGGGCCGGGACCCGGTTCATCACGTCTTCCAGCTTGGCGAAGAACGGCTCCTGCAGCGGGCCGCCCGCGATCATCCTGGTGATCACGCATCGCTCGTAGTTGAGGAAGATGTCGGCGTCGGGCAGATCGTTGATCGAGCCGAAGGTGTTGTCGGGGTCCCAGGGCAGGATGAAGAAGCGCCCCGTGCCCGGGTCGAAGTACTGAAAGTGATCGTCGACCTCGAACGGCCCGGTGAAACCGTCGGTGTTGGAGAGGATGGCGCTGGCCGCGAAGTAGGTCAGCAGCGCGTCGACGTCCATCACCCCGCCGATGCCCGCGGGGTCCCCCGCCACTGCCTGCAGCGCGGCGCCGATGACCGCGTCCGCCGGGTCGGGCATCGCCCGTCCGACCGGATCCCAGGGCAGCGGCACGTACGCCGCCGGATCCGCCCCTTTGTATTCGTACGGATCCGTGTTGGTGAGGCCCCGGATGCGATACAGCGGGCCGTTCGGGTCCGCAAAGCGCGACGCGAGGGCCTCCTTGCCCCAGACCTCCTCGACCTCGAAGATGCCGCGCGGCTGGCCGTTGACCCAGACCTGGGCCGCGGTCTCCCGCGGGGCGGGCATGACCTGGCGATAGACCCAATACGCGAGCCGGTCCCGGACGATGAACGGATCGTCCCACGATCCGCTCAGCTTGATCTCGTCGACGCCTCCCATCCGCTTGCCGGCGTCGATGGCGTCGAACTCGATGCGCATCGACATCTTCTGGTTGCCGGGGACGCGCGACGACTCGCCTGAAGGCCGGACGCCGACGCGCGCCATGACCACGCCGTCGATCGAAAACGTCGCGCTGCGCATCTCGTCGCCGCGCGTGTCCTGGAGGATCGACGTGAA
>Ga0111538_10011301_pt1 | contig 11848 bp, 11 predicted proteins | sample SoiMethybrSBSTD1_FD_79669 | JGI IMG/M metagenome (GOLD analysis project Ga0111538, IMG submission 79669) | Bulk soil microbial communities from a Populus tree surrounding site in Tennessee, USA - Soil MetaG P. TD hybrid SBSTD1 (version 2)... | ecosystem: Environmental > Terrestrial > Soil >...
CCGGTGAATCCGGTCGGGACGTCGGGCCGCTCGCTCGATCACATCGGCTTCGAAGTGAAGGACCTCGAAGCGTTCTGCAAGAAGCTCGAGGCGATGGGCATCAAGCTGAACGTCACGTATCGGAAATCCGAGGCGTTCGGGCTGGGCATCGCATTCGTGACCGATCCGTGGGGAACGTCGATCGAGTTGAATGAAGGGTTGGATAAGTTGCAGTGACGGCGGGTCTCAAGAACAAGACCCGCCCTACGATGTCAGGCGTCCGTTACCGCGTTCTGCGGCTGGCGTTCTTCCTCGCCATCGTCACCTACCTCGATCGCGTCTGCATCTCGGTCGCCACACCGTTCATCAGACAGGACCTCGGGCTCTCGCTCGTGCAAATGAGCACGGTGTTCGGCGCGTTCACGCTCGCCTACTCGCTGTTCGAAGTGCCGTCCGGCTGGCTCGGCGACGTCATCGGTCCGCGCCGCGTGCTCACGCGCATCGTGCTGTGGTGGTCGGCGTTCACCATGCTGACGGGTGCGGCGCAGGGACTGCCCTCGCTCGTCACCATCCGGTTCCTCTTCGGCGCCGGAGAAGCCGGCGCGTTTCCGAACGCGGTACGGAGCTTCTCGCAGTGGTTCCCGGCGCGCGAGCGGGGCATGGCCAATGGAGTGCTCTTCCTCGGCTCGCGCCTCGGCGGGGCGATCACCGCGCCGATGGCACTGCTGCTCGTTCAGCGCTGGGGTTGGCGGGCCAGCTTCCTCGTCTTCGGGGCGGTGGGGATCATCTGGGCCGTCGTGTGGTACCGGTCGTATCGCGATCGACCCTCCGAGGATCCTGACGTCGATCCTGAGGAGCTCGCCTGGATTCAGCAGGATCGCTTACGCGAAACTCCCGACGGCCAACTCCCAACGCCCAAAGCAGAACCGACGCCGTGGCGGCGGCTGCTCACCAGCCCGAACCTCTACGGCATCTGCGGGATGTACTTCACGTTCGGCTACGGGCTGTATTTCTACTTCACGTGGCTGCCGACCTATCTGATTTCCGAGCTGCGGTTCTCACTGCTCGCCGGCGGGTTCTTCTCGTCGCTGCCGTTTCTGCTCGCTGGCGCTGCCAATATCACCGGCGGCTGGTGCACCGACGCGCTGGCGCGGACGCGCGGCCTGCGCACCGCACGCGTGACGCTCGGCTTCACCGCTTTCTCTCTGTGCGCGATGCTGATCCTGGCGTCCATCGCCGTGCCGTCAGCGGTGGCCAAGGCAGTGTTCCTGGCGCTCGCGTTGGCCTCCGCGGATTTTGCCCTCAGCGCGTGCTGGGCGGTGTGCCTCGACGTTGCGCCGAATCACGCTGGCGTCGTCACCGGCTTCATGAACACGTTCGGCAACCTTGGCGGGCTGGTTGGGCCGATCGTCGTCGGCCTGATGGTGGATCGCCTGGGGTCATGGACACTGCCCCTCTATGTCACGGCCGGCGTCTACTTCGTCGGTGCGCTCGCGTGGCTGGCGATCGATCCGAATCGCCGTATCGCCTGAATCGGTTAGACCCGTTTGTTCTTTCGAATCATCTCCGCAATCCGTGCCGTCAGGCCTGGGCGCAAAAACGCTGACAGCGCGGCCCGGGACTTGAGCTCGAGCCCCGCGAACTTTCGCACCTGTGACATCTGCCCCAGCGTCGACTGCCTGAGATACGCTTCGAGCGCGCCTGGCTCGCCTGTCGATTCCCGGATTGGCGCGAGAACATCGGGCATTGTCTGAAAGCGGCGGGCAGGATCCTTCTCAAGACATCGTCGAAGCATCTGCACCAATACGACAGGTGTCGTCGGCGGCAAAAGTGTCCATTCGGGATCTGAGCGGACAGCATGGGCCATCGTGTCGCTGACGTCGTCGCCGCCAAAAGCTGACGTTCCGGTCAGCATCTCGTAGACCACGCAGCCGAACGCCCACACATCCGCGCTGCGGTCGGCGACGTGGCCGGCAATCTGTTCGGGACTCATGTAGGCCGCTGTCCCGGTAATCGCTCCGAGCAGACGCGCAGACGGCGCGGGCCGCACATCGGAGGAATTCATCAGGTCGCCTCGGTCGTAGACTTCGACGAGCCCCAGATCCACGACCTTGACCACTCCGTCCGGACACAGCGTGATGTTTGAAGGCTTGACGTCACCGTGCACGAGATCGCGCGCATGCGCCGCGGCAAGGCCGTCCGCGACCATCCCGATGATCCGGATCGCTTCGTCAACCGGAATGGGCCCGGCTGCGATGCATTTGGCCAGAGACTCGCCATCGATCCATTCGCACGCCAGGGCGCGCACGCCCTCACTGTCAATCAGTTCGTAGACCTGCGCGACGTTGGGATGTCGCAGCGCCATGAGCCTGCGGATGTCGTCGTCGAATCGAGCGAACCGGAACGGATCTCCGAGCGGTGGAGCAGGCAGAATGCGAAGCGCAATGAGACGGCCGCTCGAGGTGTCGTGCGCTTTCCAGACTTCGCCGAGTCCGCCTTCGCCTATGGCGGATTCGAGCTCGTACGAACCAAGCCTGCCGTGCGGACGAAGCTTCACATCGACAACTAGAACCGCAGTCGCAGCCCGGCGCCAGCCTGGAAGCCGCCGGCCTTGATCTCGAAGGTGCCCGTACCGGCCGACGCCGGAGCGTCGATGGTCGTGGCCGCCCACTGCACGCTGCCGCCGACGCCGACCTGACGTGTGAAGAAGTAGCCAACATCCGCGCCCACGTTGAAGCCGACCTTCGATTCATCGACCGTCGTGCTGATGCCCCGGCTGAGCGTCGCGGTGTCGTACGGATACGCTTCTGTGATCTCGAAGTCGGTGACAATGCCCTGCTTCACTGTGAAGAAGGAGGGCCCCCCGAAGACCACTGCCTGGATGCGCGGAGTCGGCACGAACGTCGCTCGCGCCTGCACGTGCACGGCCAGCTCCTCGCGGTCAATGTCGGCGACCTCACCGTCCACTTCTCGCGGACGATTAAAGAAGAACGGGTGTGGCACTGACGCGCTGAAGGCGGCCGGTGTGCTCTTCGAGTAGCGGGTGACGCCGACGCCAACGCCGATGTTGCGCCAGAGGCTGGCACCGACCGAGATGTTGAGCGCTGGACCAGACTTCACCTCGTAGTCGGTCGAGAACCTACCGTCCTCGGCGTTCTCGCGGAACGTCACCGTCTCACCGAAGCTGTTTCCGCTCGTCTGGAAGGCGCCGTTCACGGAGATGTAGATCCGGTCGATTGGTTGTGGTTTGGTGGGTTTTGCCTGGCCGGGCTTCGTTGGCGTGGGCTTGGCCGGCGTGGGCTGTGTCGGCTTCGCAGGGGTGGGCTGCGTCGGCTTCGCCTGTGCGGCCGCGGACGCCGCGATGCCGAGGAGAACGATCATGAAGGCAGCTGATGTGCGGTGCATGCGCTCTCCTCAATTCACGCCGACAGCGGTCCAGGCCTGGGTCACCGCGTTCACGACGGGACCGGTTGCTCCATAGAGATCGCGCGCGGCCTGAATCGTCGCCGCCCGCGCCGTCGAGAACGTGGAGTTGGCGGGCATCAGCATCGTGAATGCCCGGTAGAAGACTTTTTCCATCTGCTCCATATTGGCAATCCCGACACCGGTGACGGTCTGACGGGAGACGCGATTGGTGCCGCCGGCGACCGCGAGGAAGAACGCGTGGTTCGGAATGCCGCAGTTGATGTGCACACCACCGTTGTCGTCAGTCCCTGTGAAGCGGATGCTGTAGTGATCCGGGTCGCCGAACGCAATCGGGTTGACCATCGAGCGGATTCCCTGCAGACCAGCCCCGCTCGGAGTGCGGACCGAATCCTCGCCGATCAGGAAGTCCGCCTGGCCAAGGCCGGAACCGACTGGCTGATAAAAGAACTCGACGCTGGTGCCCATGATGTCGGAAAAGGCCTCATTGAGGGCGCCCGATTCGTTCAGGTAGATCAGGTTGGATGTGGACTCGGTGACGGCATGCGTCAATTCGTGCGCCGACACATCGAGCGAGCCGGCCAGATACGACCAGTTCTGCCCCGTGGATTGGAACACGAGGTTTCCAGGGAACCCGTTGCCGAAATACATCAGCCCGACGCCAGCCGGACCGCAGGCACCGCACCAGAACGCGTTGACGACGAACAACCCGAAGAGGTCCGGTGGGATGCTCGCGTCGGCGCCGTTTTCGCGCCGCAGACCATTGACGAGCGTCAGGATCGGACGATCGCGATTGTCCAAACCGCGACGGCCGTGGCGCTTGAAGTAGTAATCGTAGGTCCAGCCGATGTAGGCGTGTGCATCAACCGTCGGAATGTCGGTCCAGACATTATCGGAATCGGTCGCCAGATCAGCCGGAAACAGCGGCGCACCGCCGAACGCGATGTTCACCGTGCGGTTGAGATCGCCACGCATGTCATACGTGGTAAGCAGTGGTGGCCGCAGGCGGTCGTCTGCGACGAATCCTGCGGCCTGACTCCGCATCGACAGCTTCTTGGTTCCGCCGACCAGCCCCTGTCCGGTGCCGACCGCCGATTGGGTGTGAATTTCCGTGAAGCGCAGCAGCTCAGCGCCCGTGTTCGCATCGACGAAGAGGCGGAACACGTTGTCTGACGTCGCCACGATCGCGCTGTACGCCAAACGCGGTGCGCCTTCCATCATCGGGAGGATAGTGACCTCCATGCGGCGCGCGAGCCTCGCACCGGCACCGGCCGCAGTCATCATCGCCCGCTCAGCCGCGGCGGCATCGAGCGCAGGTTGCGTGTCCATCGAGAAGATCTGAGGCACTTCGCCGAAGATGGACTGCGCAACGCCCGACTGCGAATCGCGGACGACTTCCGCTCCAAAGACTGGCACGCCCTGATAGAACTGCTGCATCCGTTCGACCACGCGCGACGGCAGCGACGGATCCTGCTCGAGGCTCGTCACCTGAAGACCGCCAGTCCTCAGCCCTGCCGTGACGTACTGATCCCATGTGCGGAGGTCGTTCACTGTCGTCGCGGCGATACGTAGGCTGGACGACGGTTGTTGGGCGGAACCGACATCCATCCACAGGAGGAATGCGGCTCCGGCAACCACTGCAGCGGTCAGACGGGTCATGGTTTCTCCAAAAGGAACCCTGGGCCAAAGGTTTGGATTCTACACTGGCGCTTTACGCTAACTTACGGTTGAGCCTCACGATCCGAACGGCTTTCGCGTGGTGTCGTTCGACAAATCGGGCTGCGCAACCTAGAATCGCGCGGCGTGAACACGAGAGCCGCTTCCACGGTCCCCGCCGTCCTCGACGATCCCGCGATCCGTGCTCTGCCCTGGTATCGGCAGGTATCGCGCGACCAGTGGCGTGCCTTCTGGGCCGTGTTCCTCGGCTGGATCGTTGATTCGTTCGACTTCAACATCCTCGCGTTCATCGTCGTGGACATCCAGAAGAGCTTCACGATCGATCGCGCTCTCGCCGGCGCGCTCGGGACCGTGACGCTCATGATGCGACTCGTCGGCGGCACGATCGCAGGAACCGCGGCTGACAAGTGGGGGCGCAAGTTGCCCCTGATGCTCTCGGTTCTCTGGTTCTCGCTCTTTGCGTTCCTCAGCGGTTTTGCGCCCTCATACGCAGTGCTGTTCGGGATCCGCGCGCTGTTTGGTCTCGGAATGGGTGGCGAATGGGCGGCCGGCATGCCGCTCGTCCTCGAACATTGGCCAGCCCGGCTGCGCGGGCTCGCCTCAGGGCTGATGCTGGGAGGTTGGTATTGGGGATATCTCCTCGCCGCCGCGGCGTTTCAGTTCATCTATCCGCTCTTCAGCGGCACGCCCGACCTCGCCTGGCGTGTCATGTTCTGGGTGTGCATCGTCCCCGCGTTGTTCACGTTCTGGATTCGCTCGCGCGTGACAGAGAGTCCCGTCTGGCTCGAACGGCAGCGCCGCTTGAAGGAGACCGGCGCCGGCGCACTCGAGCCGAAGCTCTCTCTCTTTCGGATTTTTCAGAGCGACATGCTCAGGACGACGATTCAAACGACGCTGGTCATCGGCTCGTTCATGTGCATCTACTACTCGCTGAACTTCTGGTATCCGACGGTGCTGCGCGACGCGGGACGGACGAACCTGCTGCCGTTCCTCGCGGCGTTCAACGTCGGCGCGATCCTCGGCACGGCGACGTGGGGACGACTGTCAGAAGGACGACTGGGACGCCGCGGTGCATTTACCGCGACGTTGATTCTCGGGCCGGCGTCATTGCCGTTCTTCCTCTACGGCGGCACCACGCCCGCGCTCATCTTTGGCGCGCTGACGATGGGCTTCTTCGGGATGGGTGTGTGGGGAATGGCACCGGCCTATACCGTCGAGCGGTTCCCTACGGAGGTCCGCGGTGTAGGTCCGGGATTCTGTTACCACGCCGGCTCGGCGATGGGCGCGGTGATGCCCTATATCCTGGGCGCTGCGCAGGACCGCGGCATCTCCGCCGTCAACGGCATGAGCGTCGCCATGATCGCGTCCGCCATCTTTGCCGGCATTGCAGTGTGGTCGGGCCCCGAAACTCGGGGCCGCGACTTCGACACCTGACAGTCGCGTGCGATAACGGAGTTGACGGAGACAACGGATCATCTCCGACTCCTCCGCTATCTACGGCGTAGCGGTAACCGCGCTGAACCGGATCGACACCCCTCCGCTCAGCGCCAGCTTCGTGCCGCCCTCCTGAATCGGAGTCAGCGTGCGGCCGACGTTCACGAACGCCGCCATCCTATCGGACACAGGCATCGCAACGGCGCCGGATACGTTCACGTTCTGACGGCCGACGCCCGTCGCATCGAGCATCAGGTCTTCCTTGATCGAATAGGACTGCGTCAGCGACCCAGTCACGATCATCCGCGTCCCTGTCCACTCGAGCGCGCCGCCCGCGAAGACCGATCCGCGAGTGAAGTACCCGGCAGACCCGTACATACGGAACGGCTGGCGCCGCAACTCGACGTTGACGGGCAGCGCGAAGTGCACACGCCCATCGGGATTGCCGGCACTCAACACTTCGACGACTGGATTGACCGCAAGCCCGAACTCACTCAGCGTCAACGTGGGATCGATGAGCGTGTACTTCGCGCCGAAGTACAAATCATCCATGCCTGACGAGGTCGTGCCGGCGTAAGTGGTGTGATAGAACGGCACGCTCGCGCTCACCTGCAGGCGGTCGCTGACACCCCAACCCATGCCGAGCATTGGAGCATTCACCTGGCTGCTCTCCGCGAGACGCCAGTAACCGACGCCGAGACTCGCGTAGCTGTCGCCTTTGTACGACGAGCTGGCATCGTCGAGCCACGACCCGAACTGACGGAACGATGATGTAGATCCATCGACGACATCGGACGTCGGCGCAGAGGGCGACGCCGTCGACGGCGTCGATGTGGTTGGGGTTGATGCTTTCGGCGACTTCGGTCGCCCGTTTCCTTGCGCGTATGCCGCGCCGGGAATCAGAAGACCGAAGGCGACGATCAGACCAATCGCTGGGGGGACAACGCGACGTGTCACGAATGGCCTCCCGCTACTGCGCCGTTCCGGTGCCTGTACCGGTCGAGCCAGTGCCCGTCGAGCCCGTACCCGTGCTGCCGGTTCCGGTAGTGCCCGTACCCGTGCCACCCGTGCCCGTGCCGCCGGTGCCCGCGTCACCCTCCGGCGTCTCCGCCGGCGGCGGGGTATTGGCCACCTTCTTCGCGGCCTGACCGAGGCTCATCCCGTCGACCGTCATCGCTTCCTGTAGCGCGACGAAATCGAGGTTGTGATTCTTCGCCGCGTTCAACGCTGCGATGAACTGCCCCTGATTGCGGAAGCCCTTCGTGGCCTCTTCGAGCGTCAAGCCCAGCGCATCCAGCTGCGGCTGGATCCTGGCCAGCTGCGCGGAATTCTTGCCGATCTTGATCGAGACGTTATTCGGCTCCGGAGCGTCCGCAGCCGCGGTCGTGTCCGTCGGCGTCGTGGTGCTCGTATCATCGGAGGTCGACGATCCGCCGGTGCCTTTGCCAGACTTGCCGTGCGAGGTCGACGCCGTCGTGGTCTCCGGCTTCTTTGTCGAGGCGTGACCCGCTCCGGTCGATTTACCTGACCCGGTCGACGTGCTGCCAGCCTTCGGGCCGTGCGTCACCGTACCGCCGGCCTTCGGCGCCGACGTCGTCACATGTGGCGCCTTCGGTGCGCCTGCACCCTTGCCCTGAGCCGACGCTGTCGATGCCAACGCGACAGCCGCTGCCGTCACCGTGAACAGCCGGTATAGCTTCATCGTGAGTCCTCCAGCCGCTGACAGGTCCAAGATCAATGCCGCGCTGGCACGGTGTCGTAAGTGATCGTTTCTTCACGGGACGTCGCATCTCGCGCACACCCGCCCCGTCGGCAGGCGTGTTCAAAAACGCGAGCCGCCTTGCAGAAGTGATGGTGAGAAGTTCCATGTAGAATCGCGAATCGTGACCCCTTCGACAGGCTCAGGGCAAGGCGATCTCCACGAGGTCTACGCCGTCCGCTACGGGCATCACGACCGGAAGGCCCACGAGAACTACATCGGCGGCGATCCGCACGACATCCTCCAGCCGCTGGCCTATTTCGTCTGGGTGATTCGCGGCTCGCACGGCACGTTCGTCATGGACACCGGCTTCGATCACGCGATGGCCGCCAAGCGCGGCCGCGTCATCGTCAAGCCGGTGGCCGATGGGCTGACGGCCATCGGCATCGATCCCGAGCAGGTGCAGGACGTCATCATCAGCCACTTGCACTACGACCACTGCGGCAACCACGACCTGTTTCCACGCGCGAAGTATCACCTGCAGGATCGCGAGATCGCCTACGGCACCGGACGATGCATGTGTCACGCGCATCAGCGGATTCCGTTCGAAGCCGACGATGTGGTGGCGATGGTCCGGAAGGTGTTCGACGGCCGCGTGGCGTTTCACGATGGCGACGAACAGCTCGCGCCAGGCCTGACGCTGCATCACATCGGCGGTCACTCAATGGGCCTGCAGTGCGTGCGCGTGAAGACCCGACGCGGCCACGTCGTGCTGGCCGCGGATGCTACGCACCTCTATGCGCATGTGAATGAGGGACGCGTGTTCCCGATCACCTACAGCGTGGCCGAGACGCTCGAGGGATACGCGACGCTGAAGAAGCTGGCCGACTCGCCGGATCACATCATTCCGGGGCACGACCCGGACGTGCTGAACCGTTATCCCGCAGCGAAAGCCGGTCTCGAGAACTGGGTCATGGATTTGGGGTCGTAGGGGCGAAGTTGTCAGGGCAAAGGGCAAAGGTCAGGTTAAGGAATCGACGCGGTGCAACGTGACGAAGAGCAGTGCGGGATCGTGTGTCCGAAGCAAAACCGTGGGGAGTGTATTGGCACAGCCGGTTGGTCGGAAGCGAATGCTGAGGTGCGTGGATCAAAGTCGGTTTTGCGGAGCGACATACCATTCCGCACTGCGTTTCCGGATGCAGCGTGAGGTTGGGCGAAACGGGCGTAAACGAGGTTTGTCATGACTCGTCTCATAACGATCGTCGCGGCGTTCGCCATTGCGATGCCGCTGCTCGCGCAAACGAAACCCGTCGCGACGAAGCCGGCGCCACGGCTCCCAAACGGTCAACCAGATTTCGCGGGTCTGTGGCAGGGTGGCGGGCCGATCAACGACATCTCGGATGGACTGCCGAAGGGTGAGACGCTGCCGCTGCTACCGGCGGCGCGGAAGATTCTGGATTCGCGGCTCTCGAAGGATGATCCGCAGGCCAACTGCCTGCCGAGCGGCGTGCCACGCATCGCACCCTATCCCTGGCGCATCGTGCAGACGCCGACGCACATCTTCTTCCTCTTCGAAGCCAACATCCATAGCTACCGGCAGATCTTCATGGATGGCCGGAAACATCCCGCCGATCCCGATCCGACGTGGTACGGCCACTCGATCGGACGGTTCGAGGGCAACACGCTGGTCGTGGACACCGTCGGCTTCAACGACAAGTTCTGGTTCGACTTCAAGGGCCATCCGCATACCGAGCGTCTGCACATCGTCGAGCGCTATACGCGGAGGGACTTCAATACCCTGGTGGATCAGATCACCATCGACGATCCTGGCGCCTACTCCCGACCGTTCACGGTGACGTTCACCGCCGAACTCGCACCGCCCGGAGACGAGTTGCTCGAATACATTTGCCAGGAAAACAACCAGGACGTCGAACATATTCACGGGCCGACGCAGCCCGGCGGCGATCCGGAGCGCCCGCTCGGCACGCTCAAGACCCGTTGAGACCAACGCGCCTGAGCGCGGCGGCACGCGAAGGTTCGACGGTGACTTGGGTAAGCGCCCCCGACAGATCGAACGCCGTTTCGACGACCGGACAGAGCCCGAAGACCACCATCTGCCGGCTTTCCGCCTGCAGACGGACGGCCGTAGTCTCGACGAGGCTCAGACCCTGGCCGTTGATGTAGTCAATCGCTGAGAAGTCCAATAAAACAGCCCGCCGGTCGCCTGCGCAGAGCCGGTCGAGCGCCCGGGCCAAGTCGCCCGACGTCGCGTTGTACACGCGCCCTTGGAGCCGCAGGAGTACGGCTGCGCCGAGATCATCTTCCTGGATATGGAGATGCCAGACAGTTCCGTCGTTTCCGCTCACAGAGGGGTAAACCAGCGGCAGTGTGGGTTAAGCTTACCAACTTTCGGGACAGTGGGGTGTATTTGATGGACGACACCGGGGACACGGCACTCATCGCGCGGTGCCTCGGCGGGCAGCAGGACGCGTACGAAGCCATCGTGACCCGCTATCAGCGGGGGCTGTTCACCGTCGCGCTCCGAATGCTCGGCAACTACGAGGATGCGCGCGATGCGACTCAAAACGCGTTCGTCAAGGCCTACGAGCATTTGAACACTTTCGACCCGGAGCAGCGCTTTTTCAGCTGGCTGTTCCGGATTCTGAAGAACGAGTGCTTGAACGTCCTGCGGGCGCGGAGGCCCTCCCAGCCGGTGTCACTGGATCTGCCTTCGGATCGCGCGGCCGATCCAGTGGAAGTCAGGGAGCGTCAGAGGGCCATCCAGACGGCGCTGATGTCGCTCTCGACGGAATACCGGGAAGTCGTGGTGCTGCGTCATTACACGGATCTCTCCTATGACGACATCGCGGCGGCCCTGGGGATTCCGGCAACGAAAGTGAAATCGCGCCTCTATACGGCGCGGCAGCAGCTCGGCGAGCTGTTGATGGACTGGCGAGTAGCACGATGACGAACCTCAACGACCCGTGGAACGACGACGAGGTGACGAGAACGCTGAACGACCTTCCCCCGGTCGATCCACCCTCGACACTGGTCAATGACGTCATGTCCACCATTGCGAGCCGCGGAGCGGCGCGCGCAACTCACCCATCGGTTATCCCCACCAAGAGAGGCGAGACTATGGCGAAGAAAGTGCTTTGGATTGTCGCGGCCACGGCAGCGTTGGCGCTGATTGCGATGCGGCTCGTCGGGTATCCCCCGGTCGAGAAGGGAACGGAAGCGACCATCGGCGCGGCACAGCGCTACCAGTCGCCGCAGATCTCGAGCGCCGACGTGAAGACCGAGGATGCGCAGCTGCAAACGTTCTTGCAGAGCGACCTGTTCCGTCAGTTGACGACCGACAAGACGGCGCGGCAGGCGTTGAAGAACAAGGACTTCCAGAAGGCGCTGCAGGAGCCGGCGGTTCGCGCGGCGCTCGCCTCGTCCGATGTGCGCTCCGCCATCGGATCCGTGAGATTCGGAGTTGCGGGCGACGCGGCGGCGCTGGCCAAGTACGACGTCTCGGTTCGGGCGGCCCTCGATGCCAACGCGGCGCTCAAGGCGGCGTTCGAGTCGAGCCCCGCGCTCCGCGCTGCGCTCGTGTCGCAGGACGTCATCGCGGCGATGAATAGCGCGGCG
>Ga0111538_10011302_pt1 | contig 11848 bp, 9 predicted proteins | sample SoiMethybrSBSTD1_FD_79669 | JGI IMG/M metagenome (GOLD analysis project Ga0111538, IMG submission 79669) | Bulk soil microbial communities from a Populus tree surrounding site in Tennessee, USA - Soil MetaG P. TD hybrid SBSTD1 (version 2)... | ecosystem: Environmental > Terrestrial > Soil > Tree...
GCGCCGCCCTTGGCGTCCAGCACCACGAGGTCGTCGAGCGTCACGCCGTCGCCGAGGCGGACCTTGTGCGGATGGCGGAGCACGACGCCCTGGCCGAAGATCACGCCCCGCCCCGACGCGCCGAGCAGCAGCGGGTAGAGCCACTTCCGGAGCAGCAGCCCGAGAGCGCCGGGCACCCAGGAGCTCGTCAGCATGACGAGCTCGTAGAGCACGAGCCGGCCCAGGCTTCGGCTGCCGATCACGAGGTCCTGGTAGGCGCGCAGAGGCGAGCCCGTCACGGCCTGCTGGATGCCGATCTGCCGCCGCTCGGGCTCCACGCGCGCGTCCTCGACCCTCGCTTCCAGGGGTTCCTCTTCCCTCTTTTGCGCTCCGTGGAAGGTACTGTAGCATGGCAGCTTAGCTCATGAAGCGCTCCGCGCTGGTGGGGCTGAAGGTGGCGGTCAGCCTCGCCCTGCTCGCCTACCTCTTCTCGGTCACGGATACCCACGCGCTGGAGCAGCGGGTGCGCTCGGCCGACCTCGTGATGCTGGTCGCGGCGGTCGCCTGCTACCTCGCGATGCTCGCCCTCGCCACCTTCCGGTGGCGGCTGCTGCTCGAGACGCTCGGCGTCGACGCGCCGATGCGCCGTCTGCTCCAGTCCTACCTGGTGGCCACGTTCTTCAACAACTTCCTGCCGAGTAACATCGGCGGCGACGTCGTGCGCGTGAGGGACGGCTCGCGCCTGACCGGCTCGACCGCAGCCTCGCTCGCCGTCGTCGGCATCGACCGCATCCTGGGCTTCGGCGCCCTCTACGTCCTCGCCGCGACCGCATTCGTGCTCGGCGGCCCGCTCGAGCGCGAGCTGGCCGGAGCGCGCGTCGTGCTCGGCGGCCTGGCGCTGGTCTTCCTCGCCCTCACGTACGTGTTCTTCCGGCCGGGTACGGCGCGCTCGCTGCTCGCCGCCACGCGGCTCGACCGCATCCCGTGGGTGCTGGCGCAGTTCGAGGCGGCGCAGGGCGCCGTGCGCAGCTACAGGCAGAGCGTCTCGACCGTGCTCTTCGCGCTCGCGGCGAGCCTCGCCGTGCAGGCGCTCGCTGTCTGGTACTACATCTGCGTCGCGCGCGCGCTCCGCATCCCGCTCCCGGTGACGGCGGCCTTCCTGATGGTCCCGCTCTGCACGCTGCTGCAGGCCGTGCCGATCTCGTTCAACGGCTGGGGGCTGCGCGAGGGCCTTTTCACCGTGTATTTCGCCCAGCTGGGGCTGCCGCGCGCGAGCGGCCTCGCCTTCTCGCTGGTCGGCGCCGGCCTCATGGTGCTGCTCTCGCTGTCGGGTGCCATCGCCTGGCTCGCGCGCGGCCGTCCCGTGCCGGCGGCCAACCCCTCGGCCTGACGGGATGGCCGTTTCCGTCCTCCACGTCTGCGACAAGTTCGGCGTGCGCGGGTCGAGCATCCACGGGGTCTCGCGGCTCTTCTCGTGGTGGTTCCCCCGCTTCGACCGCGCGCGCTTCGACGTGGCGCTCTGCGGGCTCAAGGCGCCGGAGCCGGCGAGCGACTGGCTCGCGGCGCAGGGGGTTCCCGTCCGGCACCTCGGCCGCGGTCGCTTCGACCCGCGCATCCTGAGCGACCTCGTCGACCTCGTGCACGCCCGGCGCGCCCGCGTGCTGCACGTCCACGGCTACGCGGCCGCCGACTTCGGGCGGCTCGCCGCACGGCTCACCGGCGCCCGGCTGGTGCTGCACGAGCACTTCGCGGACCCCGCGATGCCCGGGTACCAGGCGCTGGCCGACCGCCTGCTGCGCCGCTTCACCGACGCGGCCATCGCCGTGAGCGGCTCGACGCGCGAGTTCCTGGTGCGGCAGCGCCACGTGCCGCGCGAGCGCGTCAGGCTCATCTGGAACGGCGCGCCGCTCGACGAGTTCGCGCCCGTGTCGCGCGAGCGCGCGCTCGCGGCGCGCAAGGCGCTCGGGCTGCCGGACAACGCCGTCGTCTTCGGCACGATCGGCCGGCTCAGCACGCAGAAGGGCCACGCGTTCCTGCTCGACGCGGCCCGCCAGGTGCTCGCGGCGCACGCGGCGGCCCGCCTGCTGGTCGTGGGCGACGGGGACCTGCTGGCACCGCTGCGCGAGCAGGCGCACGCCCTCGGCATCGCCGACCGCACCGTCTTCGCCGGCCACCGCACCGACGTGCCCGACATGCTCGGGGCGCTCGACGTCTTCTGCATCTCGTCGCTCTACGAAGGCACGCCGCTCGCGCTCTTCGAGGCGATGGCGGCGGGCAAGGCGATCGTCTCGACCGCCGTCGACGGCTGCCGCGAAGTGCTGACCGAGGGCGAGACCGGCCTGCTCGTCCCGCCGCAGGACGCGACGGCGCTGGCGGCCGCCCTCGCGCGCGTCGTCAGCGATTCGAAGCTGCGCGTGTCGCTCGGGATGCGGGCGCGCGAGGCCTCGCGCCTCTACGACGTGCGCGCGTGCGTCGACGCGATGCAGGCGCTCTACGACGACGTGCTGCGGGAGAGCTGAGTGGCGCTGCGCGGCCTGGGCCGGAGCGCGCGGGAGGCGTGGGAGGTGCCGCGCGACCTGCTGCTCGCCCGCTACCCGGCCTTCGTCACCGGCGGCGCGCTAGCGCGCGGCGAGGTCCCCGTCTTCGTCTTCCACGGGGCCGAGCCGGAGGCCTTCGCCCGCCAGCTCGGCCACCTTGCCAGGAACGGCTACGTCACGCTGTCGGTCGACGACTACGTGGGCGTGCTGCGGGGAACGGTCGCGCCTCCGGAGCGGGCGGTGCTGCTCACCTTCGACGACGGACGCGGCTCGGTGTGGAGCGTGGCGGCGCCGCTGCTCAAGCGGCACGGCATGCGCGCGGTCGTCTTCCTCGTGCCGGGTCGTGTGCCGTCGCACCCACCGGGGCCCGACTGGGACGACGTCCTTGCCGGACGCGCTCCGGCCGAGGCGGCGCTCTCCCGCGAGCGCGGCGAGCGCTCGCTGCTGTCGTGGGAGGAGATCGACGCGCTCGCGCGTTCCGGCCACGTCGAGTTCCAGAGCCACACGCTGCTCCACGCGCGGATCCACGCGGGGCCCGCGCTCGCGGGCTTCGTCACGCCGCGCAGCCAGTCGGGCTACGACGCCTTCGACCAGCCGCTCGTGCGCGAGGGCGAGCGCGACCTCCTGGGTCGCGAGGTTCCGCTCGGCACGCCGCTCCTCGAATCGGCGCCGCGCACGTCGGACGCGCTCCGCTTCTTCGAGGCGGACGAGCTGCGGCGGGCCTGCGTCGCCGCCGTCGCCGACGGGGGCGGGGCGGCCTTCTTCGAGCGACCCGGCTGGGAGCGCGCGCTGCGCTCGCTCGCCGGCCGCGAAGCCGCGAAGGGTCGCATCGAGGAGCGCGACGAGCAGGCGGCGGCGATCCGCCGCGAGCTCTCCGAGGCCCGGCGGCTGATCGAGGAGCGCACCGGGCGACGCGTCGTGCACCTCTGCTACCCCTGGCACGTGGCGGGCTCGCTCGCGCGGCAGCTCGCCGTGGACACCGGCTACGAGACGGCTTTCTGCGGCAAGGTGCGCGGCGTGCCGCTCACGCGTCCGGGCGGCGACCTGCGGCAGATCGCCCGGCTCGGCGAGGACTACGTGGAGCTGCTCCCCGGGAAGGGGCGCGAGAGCCTGACGGCGATCCTCCGGCGCAAGTGGACGCGCCGCTTCTCCGGCGCGCGGGCGTAAGATGGCGGCCGCGCACATGAGCCACGACGAGGCGCCCGCCGCAGGCGACACGCTGCTGCTCCCGGTGCTCCCGCTCGACGACGTGTGCCTGCTGCCGGGCGCGTCGCTCTCGCTCGTGCTCGACCGTCCCGCGACGGTCGCCGCGGTCCAGCTCGCCACGCGCACTGGCGACCGCCTGCTCGCCGTCGCGCGCCGGGAGCCCGGCGGCTCCCCGCTCCACGCGGTCGGCACGATCGCCGACGTGCGCGCGCTGCAGGTGCTCACCCCGGCCGAGCAGCGCATCGAGCTCGACGGCGTGTCGCGCGCGCGGATCGGGCTGGTCGTGGGCCTCGACGTGATGGTGGCCGAAGCGGTCCCGCTCCAGGAGGGCGACGCGGAAGAGGAGTGGGGCGCCGCGGTCGAGGCGCTCGCACGCTATCTCCACGCGCACGCGGACCTGCGCTCCTTCCTCGAGGCGCAGCGGCGCTCGCCGGACGCGATGTCGTGGGTCAACCTCGCCTGCCAGCACCTGCCGATCACCGCCTCGGCGCGCCAGAAGCTGCTGGAAGCGAGCGCCGCCGACCGCTGCCGGAAGATCGGCCGCGGCCTCGACGCGCTGCTCAAGAAGGAGCAGGTCTAGGCGCCCTCCTCGGGGTGGCGCACGAGCGCGGGCTCGTCCGGCCGCGGCCACAGCAGCGAGCCGAGGACGCCGCCGGCGAGCAGCGCGGCCACGACCGCGAGCGAGGCGAGCACCGGGATCTTGAAGACGTCGGCGATCACCATCTTGGCGCCGACGAAGCAGAGCACGAGGCCGAGCGCGATCTTGAGCAGGTGGAAGTGGCCCATCGCGCCGGCGAGCACGAAGTAGAGCGCGCGCAGGCCGAGGATCGCGAAGATGTTCGAGGTGTAGACGATGAAGGGATCGGTCGTGATCGCGAAGATGGCCGGGATCGAGTCGACCGCGAACACCACGTCGGTCGCCTCCACCACGACCAGCACCAGCAAGAGCGGCGTCGCGTAGCGGCGCCCGCCCTCCTTCACGACGAAATGGCTCCCGCGGTAGTCCTTGACCGACGGGACGAAGCGGCTGAAGAGCCGGTAGACCGGGTTGCGCTCGGGGTGGATCTCGACGCCCTTGTCCCGCACGAGCCGGACGCCCGTGAACAGCAGGAAGGCGCCGAAGAGGTAGATGATCCAGTGGAACTTCGCGATGAGTGCCGCGCCCGCCAGGATGAAGATCGCCCGCATCACGAGCGCCCCCACGATGCCCCAGAAGAGCACGCGGTGCTGCAGCGCGGCCGGCACCTTGAAGTACGTGAAGATGATCAGGAACACGAACATGTTGTCGACGGAGAGCGCTTCCTCGATCAGGTAGCCCGTCGTGAACTCGAGCGCGCGCTCCGGCCCGAACCAGTGGTAGACGAGCACGTTGAAGCCGAGCGCCAGGCTGACCCAGAAGGCGCACCACGCGAGCGCCTCCTTGTAGCCGATCGCGTGGGCCTTGCGATGGAACACCCCGAGGTCGAGCACCAGCAGGGTCAGGACGAACAAGGTGAACCCGATCCAGAGAGCCGGGCTGCCGACGCTGTCGACCGGCATGAAGTCGCACCACCACTTTCTGCGAGTCGTGGTGGGCCTTCTGGGAGCCACCACGCGACCCGCGGTCACGTGGCAGTCTCGCGTGGGCCAAGGCGGCGACCCGGCCAGACCGGGAGCGAATGCTCCGTGATGACGGCCTGGCCTCCCGCCTTTGAGGGCGGGCGGCTACTCCCTACCAAAACCAGCTTAGGCGGCCGGCCTCCCGCGCGTCAACTTCCCGAGGCGGGCTCGACCTCGATCAGCACGAACGAGCCGAGCTTGCGCGCGTCGCTCGCGGTCGCCGCGCCGAAGCGCGAGCCGAGCTGCAGCCGATAGAGGCTCGTGCCGTAGTAGCCGACGAGCGCGCGCGGGTCCTCGAAGACGAGCTCCTGCGTCTTGAGCGGGTTCAGCACCACGCGCTCGCGGGCGCTCCCGATCCGGGCCGTCACGATGTCGCCGCCCGGACCTGTCGTGACGTGGAGCGTCACGCGCGCGGCCGGCCTCGGCGTCTGCAGCACGACCTCCGCTGCCTGACCGCCGCGCAGCCAGAAGCCCTCGCGGCCGAACGAGCTCTCCTGCCCGAACGTGCCGTCGTCGAGGAACCACAGGAAGTACGGCTCTCCCGCCGCCGGCTGGTAGGGCCGGCGCTTGCGCCAGACGTCGGTGAAGACCGAGAGGTCGGAGAGCATCGTGAGCTCGGCGGGCAACAGGCGGAAGGGCATCCGCGTCGCGTGCTCGCCCGGCCGGAGCGACTGTCGGACGGGCGAGGCGAGGAGCGGCAGCAGCAGGGCGCCGGTCACGGCCGCCGCGAAGACCGCCGCGAACCACTCTCGGCCCCGCGGGAGCAGCAGCAGGCCGAGCGGGAGGAAGCCGAGCAGGTAGCGGTTGCCGATCGTGCCGGCGCCGCCGTACCAGTTGTCCGGGATGATCAGCAGCGTGCCGACGCACGCCACCACCACTCCTGCGAGCGCGAGCCAGCCGTCGCGCTCGCGGGGGCCGGCGGCGAGGAACAGCACGACCGCCGCGGCGAAGCCCGGAAAGTACGGCAGCGCGCCCGCGAAGCGCCCGGCCCAGAAGTAGCCGAGGTTGAGCAGGAACGAAAGGCGCAGCTCCTCGGCCGCGCGCGGAGGAGCGATGCGGTCGGAGCGCTTGTCGTCGTCGCGGCCCGCCACGAGCGGGCCGACGTGCTCGGTCGTCATCCAGACGCCCGCGGACTCGAAGCCGACGCCGGGGTCGAAGGGATAGCGGTCGTAGAACGTCTTGCGCTCGCCGCCCTGGTAGTTGATCTCGCCCGTGGCCAGCCACCCCAGACCGAAGCAGGCCGCCGTGACCGCCGCCACCAGTCCCACGCGGCGCGCGGACTCGAGCACGCGGGCCGCGACGCCGGTCATGTCGCCGACGAGCGGCGCGAGGAAGAGCGGCAGCGCCGCCGCCAGGTGCGTGGGCTTCGAGTAGGCCGCGAGCCCGAGCGCCACGGCGGCGAGGACGATCCTCCCCCGTCGGAACGCGACCAACCCGAGCGTGACGAGCGCGAGGTTCAGGATCTCCGGCGTCTCCCACAGCAGGTAGACGGGCGCCGTGCCGAGCGCGAGGACCGCGATCACGCCAAGGGCGGCGCCGAGGCCCGAGCCCGAGCGGCGCAGCTCGCCGTAGCCGAGCCAGAGCGCGAGCACGAACGCCGCGGCGTTCAGGAGCAGGAGCCCACGATCCACGCCCAGCAGCCGAACGAAGGGCGCAGCGAGCGCGGGATAGAGCGCCGCCTTCGCGTACACGAGGCGGCTCTCGCCCTTCGCATCCGTGACGCGCTTCAGGAAGACGCCTTGCGGGCCGCTCGGATACACGCTCCTCACGCGCGCCAGGTCCTCGGCGCCGAACGCCAGATCGCGATCGAAGGCGAGGCTGCCCGCCATCGCGTGGTAGCTCGCGCCGTCGCTCCAGAAGCGCCCGTCGGCCGCCTGGGGCAGGTTCGTGGCCAGGGCCAGCAGCAGCACGAGCCCCGACACGACGCCGAGCAGGAGGCGCGCGAGGCGGTCGCTCACGGCGTCGCCGCCGGGCCGCGCGGCCGCGCGACGAGCCGGAGCTCCGCGAAGGCGCCGACCACTCGTCCGTCGGGCAGCGCCGCGCCGCGCCGCGACTCGAGCCGCAGCACGTGGAGGTACGTGTCGTAGTAGCGCACGCCGCGACCCGCCGCGAGCTCGAGCTCGCGCTCCTCGCCGGGGCCGACGCTCGCCCGCGCGCTGCGGCCGTCGAAGCGCGCGTCCACCGCGGCGCCGCGCGGTCCGCCGCGCAGGCGGACCACGACCTTCTCGATCGGCGCGATGTCGAAGGCGCGCACCACGAGTTCGGCCGACGCGCCGCCGCGCAGCCAGAAGCCGGTCCGCCCGCCCCACTCCTCCTTGCCCCAGCTGCCGTCGTCCATGAAGTAGAGGAAGTAGGCGTCGGCATCCGCGTGGCGCGTGGCGTCGCCGGTGAAGCCGAACGGCCGCTTCTTGCGCCACGTCTCCGTGAAGATCGACAGGTCGTTCAGCATCGTGAGCTCGGCCGGCAGCGCGCGGAAGGGCGCCGCGAGCGCGTGCCGCCCCGGCGCCAGCGAGTGCCGGATCGGCGACGCGAGCACCGGCGTGAGGAAGACACCCGCCGCCACGAGGCCCGCGAGCGCCAGCCACGGTCCGCGCCGCGGCGCCACCAGGTACAGGAAGCCCGGCAGGATCCCGAGGAAGTAGCGGTTGCCGATCGTCCCGCCGCCGCCGTACCAGTTGTCCGGGATCACGCGGATGTAGGCGAGCCAGGACAGCGCGATCGCCAGCACGCAGAGCCACCCGGCGCGATCGCGCGGACCTTTGACGAGGAAGAGCCCGATCGTGACGAAGGCCGGGAAGTAGTACGCGAGCACGCCGCCGAAGCGGCCGAACCAGAAGTAGCCGAGGTTCAGCAGCACGGACTCGCGGATCTCGCTCGCGTCGCGGGCCGGCCCGCTCGCGGCGGTCACCTTCTCCTCGTCCTGCCCGGCGACGAGCGGCCCGACCTGGTTCGTCGTCATCCAGATGCCCGTGTCGTCGAACGACGCGCCGGTCGCGTCGAAGGGAAACCGGCCGTAGAAGGTCTTGCGCTCGCCGCCCTGGTAGTTGAGCTCGCCCGTGAAGGCGGCGTTCAGCGCGTAGAACGAGCCGGCCGCGAGCGCGAGGACGGCCCCGCGCCGGAGCGACTCCACGAGCCCGCGGCCGAAGGACGCCCCGAGCCAGCGCTCGCCCGCGGCCGGCAGCAGCGGCTCGAGGCCGAGCGGCGCCGCCATCAGCACGTTCGGCGGCTTCAGGTAGCCCGCGATGCCGAAGAGCAGCGCCGACAGCAGCGGCCGGCCCGACGCCCACGCCGCGAGCGCGGCCGTGACGAGCGCGAAGCCGAGGATCTCGGGCGTGGGCCACAGGAGATAGAGCGGCACGACGCCGAGCAGGCCGAGCGCGATCGCGGCGGCGAGCGCCGAGCCGGGCGCGTGGCCGCGGCGGCGTAGCACCGCGAACGACAGCCACAGCGCCGACGCCAGCAGCAGGCCGTTGGCGAGCGTCAGCCCGCGCGTCCCGAGCGCGAAGACGAAGGGCGCGGCGAACAGCGGGTGGACGAACGGCTTCGCGTAGTAGAGCCGCGCCTCCTCGGGCCGCACGCGGCGCAGCCACGGGAAGCCTGCGGCGCCGTCCAGGGTGAGCCCGCCGCTCGCCCGCTTCAGGAAGACCCCCTGCGGGCCGTTCGGGTACTCGGTGCGGATGCGCGCGAGGTCGCCCGCGTCGTAGCGCAGGTCGCCGTCGCGCGCGAGACTCCAGGCCATCGCGTGGTACGTGGCGCTGTCGCCCCACGGCTCGCCGCCCGCCGCGCGCGGCAGGTCGACGGCCAGCGTGCCGAGGACCAGGGCGAGCGAGAGCGCCGCGAGCGCGGCCCGCGCGTGGCGCTCGCTCACAGCCACCCCGCCTCGCGATACCATGCGGCCGTTCGCGCGATGCCCTCGTCGAGCCCGACCTTCGGGTCGTAGCCGAGCAGGCGGCGGGCCTTGTCGATCCTGAACGCCCGGCTCTTGGTCCAGAAGTCGACGCGCCGACGGTGCAGCGGCGGCTCGATGCCGAGCGGCACGCAGATCGCCTCCACCAGGTCGCCGGCCCACTGGATCGGCCGCGCGGGAATCCGGAACGGCAGCACGCGGCCGCCGGTGTGCTTCGCGACGAGCGCGGCGAGGTCCTGCTGCGAGACGTAGCTCGGCCCGCAGATCAGGAAGGCCTCGCCGACCGCCTGGTCGCGGTCGAGCGCGAGCAGGTAGCCCTTCACGAGGTCGTCGATGTAGACGGGATGGTAGAAGGTCCGCCCGCTGCCCACGATCGCGTAGCGCCCGCGGGCGATCGCACGGAAGAGCTTGAGCAGCCGCGTCTCGCCGGGGCCGTAGATGGCGCCCGGACGGACCACGCTCACCGGCACTCCGCGGCGGCGGTGGTAGTCGAACGCCAGCGCCTCCCCCTCGGCTTTCGTCTCCTGGTAGATGTCGCCCGGGGCGAGCGGCGCGACCTCGTCGGCCGGCGGGTTCTCGACGTGCCCGTGGACGCCGACGGTCGACGTGTGCACGAACCGCCGCACGCCGTGGCGCGCGGCGGCCTCGAGCAGCCGGCCCGTCCCACGCACGTTGACCTCGCGGTAGTAGTCGTCGGGGTGACCCGCCGTGCGGTAGACCGCGGCCACGTGCAGCACGGCGTCCTGCCCGGAGACGAGGCGGTCGAGCGCCTCCGCGTCCGCGAGGTCCCCCTCGACCACCCTCGAGGCCCGCAACCGGACGGCGTCGCTCAGCGAACGCGCGCGGACCAGCACGCTGACCTCGTCGCCCCGGTCGCGGAGCGCCGCGAGCAGGCGTCCGCCCGTGTATCCAGAGGCTCCCGTCAGCGCCACTCGCAAGCGCAGAAGTGTAACGGCAGGGTCCGATTCGCCGTGAGCCGTCGGGACCAGCGCGCTCCCGAGGAGCACCTGCCGGCCGGCTTCAGGAGCGCGCGCTGATCTCGCCGAAGAGCGCGCGGTAACGCGCGAGCACGTCGCGCTCGTCGAACCGGCTCGCCGCGACCGCGCGCGCCTCGCGGCCCATCGCCGCGCGGCGGCCGGGGTCCCGCGCCAGCTCGGCGAGCGCGCCGGCCAGGTCCGCTGCGCTGCCGGGCGCGACGAGCCGCCCCGAGCGTCCGTCCTCGACGACGTCCACGATGCCGCCGGTGCGCGACGCGACCGCCGGAAGCCCGCAGGCGGCCGCCTCGACGAGCGCGATCCCGAGCGCCTCGAAGAGCGAGGGGAACACGAAGAGGTCGGCGGCCCGCAGGTACTCCGAAACGTCGTCGACGCGGCCGGCGAAGCGCACGCGCGCGCCGAGGCCGCGGTCGCTCACCCGCCGCCGCAGCTCGGGCTCGACGTCGAGCTGCCCCTCGCCCGAGCCGAGCAGCACCAGCTGCAGCGACTCGGGCAGCGCGGGCGACGCCATCGCGTCGACCAGCGTCTCGAGCCCCTTGCCGCGGAGCAGGCGGCCGGAGTAGACGGCCACCACGCCGTCGGGCAGCGCGAGCCGCGCGCGCAGCGCCTGCTTCTCCGCCGGGTCCGCGGGCCGGAAGCGCTCGACGTCCACCCCGTGCGGCAGCAGGTGGATCCGCTCGGGCGGGACCCCGGCCGCGCGCATCTCGTCCTGGATCAGCCGCGACATCGCTACGAACGCGTCGGCGTCGCGCAAGAGCACGTTGCGGGCGTCCACCGCGCCGCGCACGACGGCCCCCGGGAGGCCAGCGGCCCAGGGCTTGCCCCAGGTGAACGCCTCGCCGCTGAGCTCGCCGTTGATCTCGGGCTGGAGCACGACCGGCCGCCTTTGCGTCCGCGCGGCCAGCAGCCCGGGCAGGCCGAGCACGCGCGTCCCGCGCACCACGAGCACGTCGTGCCGCGCGAGCTCGCGGCGCGCGGCGCGAAAGGCGGCCGGCAGCATGCGGTACTTGCCGGTCCGCGCCGGGCCCGGCGCGCCCACCCGCAGCACGCGGACGCCGTCGAGCGTCTCCTCGGCCGGCCACGCGGCGTCCGCTCGCCGCGTCACGACCGTCGCCGCGTCCCCTGCCGCCACCAGCGCCGCGCCGAGGCGGCGGACGTGCGTCTCACCGCCCCCGAGCGTCGGATGGAACGACTCGGTCAGAAAGAGGACGCGCGTCAACGCGCCTTTGGCGCGCCCGGCCCGGAAGGCGCCGGGGGGCGCTCCTGGACGACGTAGATCGGCTTGCCCTGGCTCTCGTGCCAGATGCGGACGAGCAGCTCGCCGATCAGGCCGAAGCTGACGAGCACCACTCCCGTCAGGAACAGGAGCGCTCCGAGCAGCAGCAGCGGCCGGCCGCCGATCGCCTCGCCGAAGCCGACCTTCAGGACCGTGAGGTACGCGAGCACCCCGAACCCGAGCCCGCCGCAGGCGAGGCCCATCAGGCCGAAGAGGTGCGCCGGCCGCGTGCCGTAGGAGTTCAGGAACTTCACGGTGAAGAGGTCGAGCAGCACGCGGACGGTGCGCCCGAGACCGTACTTGCTCGCACCGCGCGTGCGCGGGCGGTGGTTGACGGGCAGCTCCGCGA
>Ga0111538_10011305_pt1 | contig 11848 bp, 9 predicted proteins | sample SoiMethybrSBSTD1_FD_79669 | JGI IMG/M metagenome (GOLD analysis project Ga0111538, IMG submission 79669) | Bulk soil microbial communities from a Populus tree surrounding site in Tennessee, USA - Soil MetaG P. TD hybrid SBSTD1 (version 2)... | ecosystem: Environmental > Terrestrial > Soil > Tree...
GGCATGATTGATCAACACATGTATGATGATTTTATTGCAGAAAAAAATAGTGTTGAAGCCGCATTAGCAGAATTACGCACCAAAAAAAGTAGCACTGATTTGCTACGTCTCTTTGGACAAGATGATTGCGATAAAGAAAAAATTTTAGAATATATCTCTATTCCATTATCAGAGCGCGCATTGCAAATAGTGCATTCAGAAATTCGCTATGAACCATATATTACGCGTGAAAAACAGGAGATTAAAAAAACACAAAATTTTAAAGATTTGACAATCCCTGCAGATTTTAATTACATGGAACTACCGGGATTATCAAAAGAATTGCAACAAAAATTAACTAAAAATAAACCAAAAACAATTGCGCATGCTGCACTCATCCCTGGCATGACGCCTGCAGCAATTTCCCTCTTAATTTTTAGAATAAAAAAATCATAGAAAAGGATTTAAATCATGTTTCTTTATCTTTTTTTAGTGGCAGCATTAGCAGCATCTTCTGAAGTACCCACAACAGATCCTGAACTACAAGAAATTATTGCTCTGTTTACTGAAGAAACCACTGAAAATACATCTCTTGCAAGTGCATCTGCATCCTCCTTCGCTGAAACTATAGCGGACAAGCCAGAACAACAAAAGTCCATCATTATTACTAATGCAATTGAACCAAACATGCTTTCTTATAAGCATTGGACTGGTACATATAACCCTGACATTTTTACCGTTACAGTAAACGGTGTAGAAGTTGCACAAGGTGCGCAGCACACAGTGCTTGCAACACGCGATCCTATTGAAATTCGTTATGACTATTCATTTGTTAATGGTAAACGCACCGGAGCAAAAGTTGTTTCATATCAGCTCAATGAAAATGTTGAAACAGCAAAAATTACTTTCTCATGGTTGGATGACTGGAGAGTTTTAGTTGATAATGGAGCACCGGTTAAACAAGAGGAAGTCGTTGTATCATAGTGCTTATAGCTTTTTTAAATTAATCTTCTCATGCGCTCATCCTGAACTTGTTGAAGGATTAAGCGCAGTCAAAAATGTCCTTCGACAGGCTCAGGACGAACGGAGAGGGAAATGAAACTAAACTTTGCACCACAACTTGTTCATCTTTACGGCCCTTTTGGCATTCATAGCTACGGAATTTTTATAGCGCTTGGTATTGTAGTAAGCGTATGGCTTGCACGGCGCAATAAACGTTTTACCCAACTACACCTTGAAAAAGTTTACCTTGATATTATTACCGTCAGCATTATTATTGGCTGCATAGGCGGCAGAGCACTCTCTATTATCTCAGAACCTCATTTATATCCCCATTGGCGCGATTGGTTTGCATTATGGCAAGGTGGATTTTCTGCACTTGGCAGTATTATTAGTATTGCCACCGTTATACCTTTTTATTTAAAAAAAATTAAAGTACCAATTCTACCACTCTTTGATTTGGCAGCAATTTATATACCACTCATGCAATCAATTGCGCGCTTAGGCTGTTTTACTGCCGGATGTTGTTATGGAATTGCAACAACAAGTGTATGTGGTGTGATATATACTCATCCAAACACACTCGCGCTGCCTAACGTTGCCGTTCATCCAACACAACTGTATAGCTCGCTTATATTATTCGGAATTTTTCTTTTTATGTTTTTCATTGGCCAATATCGCATCAAAAAAACTGGCCTTCTTTTTGCCACTTATCTTACATGCGCGGCGTTAGAACGCTTCTTTGTAGATTTTTGGCGGGCTGATCGTATTATGGTGACCAATTATCTATCATTTCATCAAATTGTAGCGCTATGTATAATAATTATTACTCCAATTTCCATTTTCCTCCTTCGCCAAAGACTTCGAAGTACAAGCCATTTCAATCGGGGACCCCATCACAAGAAACTAAAGATGTGATTAGCTGATGAACAGTAAAAATAAATGTTGCGCTCGAAGACACCCTTCAACCCTACTTCGTTAAAACTTCGTAGGGCACGCAAGCAGGGTGTTTACTGCTGAGCTTGACGAAGCATCAGGGTGAGCGCAGTCAGAAATGATAAAATTTAATAGAAAGTCTCATGAGCTTCGTATGATGGTTTAGGCGTGAGGTTTTGCGAACGACTGTGGCCTGAATTCGAAGCGTAAGAGATCAAACAGGATGTTTGCGTGCGAGTGCAGAGGGGTCACGAGACCCCTCTGCGAAAGAATAACCGTAGTTCTTACGTAGGTTGGGTCCCCAACCAGAGTTGGGGATTAATTTATTCTTAAGTATATTTGTTGAACTTTATACGAAAGAGAAGCGAAGGACAAATTAAAAATCGGTTAGAAATTGCATTAAAACCTGCTATTCTTGAATATAATTATCACTCTTTATAATTGCAGGAAAAACACCATGCTTTATCGTCCTCAAATTTTTATTATCATTTATTTTTTTATTACCGCAACCATATCCCATGCAATGGAAATGGAAATTAAACCAGTTCCAAAAGAAGCAAAAATTCTGACAAAATTAACAGGAACAGGCTTTCCTTGTTTTATAACCTATTCTCACAATAATACCATTATCACTGGCAAGCACAATAATACCATTATCACTGGCCAGTATGAGAAGGATTCTCCTCATTATCGTTGTTACCGCTGGGATCTTAAAACAAAAAAAGGTATATTCTTATTTTCTTGTTCTCTCTATCCAGAGCTTACTGCAAATCCCAATAAACAAACCATAACCATTCAAGAAAATGAGCATATAACCATCTATGATATAATAAAACAGACTCCTATTAAAAAAACCAATCTAGAATCTGTAATAACGCCCGAACATTGTCTCTATTCAAATAATACCTCTCTCATGATCACACGTTCTTTACGCGATAATAAGCTAACAATAGAAACTTTTAACCTGAACAATAAATCACAGAAATCATATCATCTTGAGCAACATATCAATGGTAATATCGCAACTCATAATCCTCCTCCACAGGAACTTACACTATTCGATAATCTTCATCAGAAAACAATCATGATCGGACTTAATAATGATAAAGCATTTGTCAAAAAAGAATTTAAAGCTCCTGATTGCATCTCTATCGCATATTATAGTCCCGATCACTCACTTATTGCACTCGCTCCTTCTCGATTATATGAAACAAAAGGATTTTATATTTTAGATCTTAAAACGTATTCTTTTAGTGAACTTTTAAGTAACAACGAAGATATATCTGCAATGAAATTTCATCCAACCAGCTGTATTTTAGCAACATTTTCATATTCAACATTAATGCTACATTTTTGGAATGCCAAAGCATTGAAACACATTGAATCAATCTTTCTCAATATTATATATGATGAACTTTCTCCTGGAGATGTTAATCACTATATTGATTTTGCACCGAATGGAAAAAGTATTGTTATTACTCTGGTGAATAAATGCCTCGAAGTTGAAGTTCCTTCTGAAGTGCTTTATGAAGTTAATAAAAAAAGAATTTTTACCTATTGGATATTAAAAAATTATCAGCAACAGCACACCAGTGTTATTCCCAATGAAATTATACAGTTATTAAACACTTACTAAGAATATTCTGAAAGAAAAAAACGTCATGAAACATCTTCATTCTTTCACAATAATACTCATTGTTATTGCAATACAATCATGCCACGCTATGGAAAAAGATCACAGCACACCAGCAAATATTCTTATGGAATTAACCCATGTAGAAAATCCAATGCTCGTTACCTGCCTTCCCGATAATCTTGTTGCAATAATAGGAGAAAAAGATTGTAGTCTTTGTGATTACACTACAAACAGAGAAACTGAAAAAGTATGTCCTTTTACCGTACCATATGGACGCATTCCCTATCTTACCGCGCATCCTAATGGCAAAATATTAGCCCTTGGCAATTACTGTAATGGGAATAATGAGAATCAGAAAAAAGATTTGATAATTTACGATATAACAACAAAAGAAATTTGGAAAAAAAAATTAAGTATATACCTTCAACCAGTATTTAACCCAATAGATGATACTATTTTCATCCAAGATTATTGCCGCAAAACAACCGTATTCTATTATAAAAATAAATCTCATGAACCATATTCTCTGGAACTATCATTTGACAAGCTCACACTTAATGAATTTCATCCAACACAACCAAATCTATGTCTCTCTTGTAATGCGCTCAAAGTAAGAATTTTAACCTGGAATAACAATGTATTCACCAAAGGAACAATCGTTCTACAATTAAGGGAGCCCGTTATAGAGGAATGCAAATATAGTCCTGATGGATCACTTATTGCAATACTTACCGGAGAAAGAATATGCCGTATTTTTGATCTTCAATCTAACTCACAAAAAATTCTTGATAAGAACAATAATTACACCATATGGACTATGGTGTTTCACCCAATCAGTTTTATTTTGGCTACTCTTTCAAACCAACCTCATGCTATATGCTATTGGAATACCAAAACAGAACAACTCATTACAACAACTCCACTACCAGGTGAACCCGAATACTACGGAGGTAATCGTATGGATTTCACTGGTGACGGCGGAACAAAACTTATTGTTGTTTGCAATAATAAATGTCTTGTACTTGAAACTCCTTTTAAAGTGCGTTACAAAAACATTACAAAAGACAATGCTATTTTTACTTATTGGATATTAAAAAATTACCAACAACAACATGGTAATGCTATCCCTGATGAAATCATACATCTATTAATTAACAATCTTCTTGAAGCATCACAATATTCATTTACTAACTATTAAAAAAAGAAAAAGAATATGAAACATCTTTATCTATTCACCGCAATACTACTTATTACCGCATCGCAACAGTGCACTGCAATGGAAAATAAAATACCTATTTCAGAACCAAACATTCTCGTAGAATTAACTACCGTAAAAAAGCCATACGTAGTTGCCTGCTTTCCCGGTAATCTTGTTGCAATAGTAGGACAAGATGGTTGCAGTCTTTGTAATTACTCTACAAATACAGAAATTACAAAAATATGTACCCTTAACATACCATATGGACGGGTTCCGTACATTACTCCACATCCAAATAAAAAGGTATTTGCCCTCGGTCAGTACACAGAAAAATTAATAGTATACAATATAGAAACAAAAAAGATTTGGGAAACAAAATTAAGCATGTCGAGTCCACCAGTATTTAATCCAGCAGATAATACTATTCTTACACAACAAGATTACAATCGGAAGATAACCGTATTTAATTATAAAAATAAATCCCACAAATCGTATTCTCTAGAACAATTTGATGTCAAACTCTCTACATTCCACCCAACAAAACAAAATCTATGCCTCTCCCACAAGTCATGCACAGCCAGTATCCTAACCTGGAATGATTGTTTATTCTCAGAACAAACAATCATTCGAAAACGAGCTAATAGCTTTATACAGGAATGTCAATATAGCCCTGATGGATCACTTATTGTAATAGTAACAAACCCAAGAGGACTCAATATCCTTGATCCTGAATCTAACACAGAAAAACCTCTTGCGCATAATAAGAATTACAGCATATGGGCTATGGTGTTTTACCCAGCTAGTTTTATTTTAGCTGCTCTTTCAGCTGAACCTCATGCTATATGCTATTGGAATACCAAGACAAGACAACTCATTACTACAACTCCACTAACTTCCAGTAACGGCAGCTTTTATCAAGGCAATCGTATGGATTTTACTCGTGACGGCGGAACAAAACTTATTGTTGCTCTCAAGGATAAATGCATTGTACTTGAAATTCCTTTTGAAGTGCGTTACAAAGACATTACAAAAGACAATGCTATTTTTACTTATTGGATATTAAAGAATTATCAACAACAACATGGTAATACTATCCCTGATGAAATCATACATCTATTAACTAACAACCTTCTTGAAGCATCACAATATTCACTCACTAACTATTAAAAAGTTTGTTGCGTATACTGGTCTACACGATACACTGGTATATAGTAAGAAAATTTAACATGCGTTTTACCGTTCGTATCCTTTAACACAACTTCACTTACTTTTCATCCTTCGATACACCCCTGTGGGGCACTCAGGACGAGCGGCGAAGGGACGTTTTCTGATGATGGGGTCCCCGATTGGAACGCAGTGTAAATTGGGGCAGAATGAATTTATTTAGTTTTATTAAACAACGCGTTTCAATTCTTGATGTTATTAATGAATACGTCACGCTCAAAAAAGCGGGTGGGTATCATAAAGGTACGTGTCCTTTTCATCATGAAAAAACTGCTTCATTTACTGTCAGCCCTGATAAGGAAATATTTTATTGCTTTGGATGCCATATATCTGGTGATGTCATCTCATTTATCGCCAAAATCGAAAACTGCTCACAAAAAGATGCTGCTAAATTATTGGCTGAAAAATATAATATTGACCTCCCACAAACTATATCATTTGAGGCATCTGAAAAAAACACTGAAGACAAAAATCATTATTTTGCGGTATGCAAAGCAGTTGCTCTCTGGTGCCATGAGCAGTTGTTGAAAAACTCATCTGCACAATCCTACTTTAAACAACGCGGGTTTAATAAAGAAAATTTTGACTATTTTACTCTCGGCTATTTCCCCAGTGGCAATGCCGGTATCAGTGATCTACTCTATTCAATGAAGCGGCAATCAATACTTGCACGCGATCTTATTGATGCACATATCGTAGCTGAAGGCCGCACAACACTCTATTCCCCTTTTGAAGAACGCCTTATATTTCCCATCAAAGATGCTTTAGGCAGATTTTGTGGCTTTGGTGGCAGAACATTCAAAGATCATGATACACGTCCTAAATATTATAATTCTCGTGAAAATGAATATTTTATTAAAGGATCACTCCTCTTTAATCTTGATAAAGCAAAAAAAAGCATTCAAGAGACAGGAACAATATTCCTGGTAGAAGGCTATACTGACTGCATAGCGATGACACAATATGGCCTGACTAATACCGTTGCAACACTGGGAACCGCGTGCACCGTAGAACATTTAAAACAACTGGCTCGCTATGCTGAGCATATTGTTATTGTTTACGATAATGATAATGCGGAGCAATTAGCGATATTGCGACTTGCTGAGCTCTGCTGGCACGTAAACCTTGAGCTCAAAGTAGTAATACTGCCACCGGGCGAAGATCCTGCTTCATTTCTCATTAATAAAGGGGATATCCGCACGCTCATCAATGGGGCGCAAGATATTTTCCTTTTCTTCATCAATGCTCTTGGTCACAACTTCTTAAGTAAGCCACTGAGCCAAAAAATTCAAACCATGCGATCATTTTTAACCGTTATTGCCGCCATTGCCGACCCACTCAAAAAAGACATCCTACTCCATAAAGCTTCCAAAACATTCGATATTCCCTTTGAATCGCTTAAACAAGAGCTTACCCGCATGCAAAACCAATCCTCCTTCGCCAAGGCTTCGGAGGACAAGCCAGAACTAACAACAAAAAATATTGCGCTTAAAGAGGAATCAGTCCCATTGCTAGAAAAAAAAATCTTTTGTGCTATAATGAACAATATAAAACTATTTAATGGGGAAAGTAGGCTACAGCTTATCAAGTATTTACCATCCCCACTGCGAGGAATTTTAGTACAACTAAAGGCAGCAAAGGAAAACAATCATGCCCTTACCTTTGGTTATTTTTTTGATACACTGAGTGAGCACGAAAAACAATATATAAGTAAATTACTCCTTGAAGAGGATGAGATAATCGACACTGCTGCATTTGATAAACTTCTTGAACAACTACAAAAAAAACAGTGGAAATTGATTGTGCGTAATATAAAAGCACAGCTTGTACAGGCAAAACAAGAAGGCAACACGGATAAAGTATCTCTTATATTGCGTGATTTTATGGAACTACAAAGCAAACTTGTTGCATCACCACACTCAGATAACCTCTAACGGTAATTATAATAAAAATATGGCGGGGAAAAAATGACCAAAACTACTAAAACCACTGCTAAAAAAACTGTCAAAAAGAACATAAGCAGTGTTGATTTACATAAAGAGATTATTGAAGAATTTATTGAGAAATGTAAGATCAATGGTCTACTCAGTTATGAAGAACTTATAGCATTCAGTGATAAAAACAACGTAACCGATGCTGAAGTTGCTGATATTCTCCGCGTCCTTGAAAAAGAAAATGTTGAACTGGTCACCCAAGAAGAACTTGAAAGCGATGATCTTAAAAAAGATGAGCTTGAAGAAATAGAGCCTTCACGGCTAAAGCTGAAAACAAAGCTCGAAACGTATGGCCTTGAGTCAGGAGAATTCGAAGAAGAACAGGAAGAAGAGGAAGAAGAAGAGGCAGAAGAGGGTGAAGTTAAACGTGAAGCAGAATCAAGCGTTGCCGACAGTGTTAAATCGTACTTACGCGACATTGGTAAAATTCCTCTCTTAAATAAAAAAACAGAAACAACTATTGCTGATCAAATTTCCCAAAGTAAAAGCAATAGCATTGAATCTATCTCACGTTTTCCTTTTCTCCATAAAGAATTCATCCTCATGGGTGAAAAGCTGGAAAAAAATATCCTCAATTTAAAAGACATTATTCAATTTTCTGAATTTGATGAAGACAATATTCCCAAAGTAGAAGAAGAAAAGAAAGCACTCCTTCAAACAATTTGGGCAATCAAAGATCTTGTTGAAAACGAAGAGAAAATCTATCACCATTATCGTAGCCAATTAGCCGACCCCAAAAAGAAAAAAGAGATGCTTGACGCGGTTAAGGAAAACAAAGAAAAAATTGGTGCAACAATTCGTACTATCAGATTTTCTAACAAACTTATTAGAAAATTTTGCAAAAAAATTGAAAAATATGTCAGCAAATTTGACGAAAAAGAACAAACTGCCCAAGAAACTACCGAACAACTAAATGCGTATAAAGCGATTTCAAATCCTACTCCAGAGCAAAAACATGATATGGAAGAACTTGAATCAACGATACGTGCAGCAACAAAAACACTCAAAAAGCTTGAAGTTGAAATTGGCTTACCAAAGCATCTGACGTTAGCCTATTACAATCAACTTGTTGCGGGTCAAAAACAGGATAAAATAGCAAAAGACAACCTTGCTAAAGCAAATTTACGTCTTGTAGTGAATATCGCCAAAAAATACGTTAATCGCGGATTACATTTCTTAGATTTGATCCAAGAAGGTAATATTGGTCTTATGAAGGCGGTTGAAAAGTTTGAATTTGAACGTGGTTACAAATTTTCTACGTATGCAACGTGGTGGATTCGCCAAGCAATCACCCGTGCTATTGCTGACCAATCGCGTACTATCCGCGTACCGGTGCATATGGTTGAAACACTTAATAAAATCAATAAAATCAAACGCACATTTGTTCAAGAAAATGGTCGTGAACCTACTTATGCCGAACTTGCAAAAGAGCTCAACCTTGATGAGAAAAAAATTAAAAATATCATCAAAATATCCAAAGAACCAATATCACTCGAAACCCCTGTGGGTGATAGTGAAGATGCCTATATAAAAGACTTTATTGAAAATGATAAAGAATCTTCACCAGCAGATACTGTAGCAAACTCTGATTTAAAAGATCGTGTACGTGAAGTACTCAAAACACTCACCCCACGAGAAGAAAAAGTTCTTAAAATGCGCTTTGGTATCGACGTTGCTTCAGAGCATACACTTGAGGAAGTGGGTAAAGATTTTTCAGTAACCCGTGAACGTATCCGACAAATAGAGGTAAAAGCCTTAAGGAAACTGCGTCATCCCTCTCGCAGCAAGCGTCTTCTTGCGTTTTTTGAAAAAGACATTGATGATAAAGATAATATTGGTGATGAAGATGACGATGATAAAGATGAAATAGACATCGATATCGATGTTGATGAAGATGATAAATATGAAAATGAAGACGACTAAAATAAAGAAAGAGTTGGCGCATGGAACAACCCTACCCGCTTAGTCAACTAGTTACACCATCACTTTTACTGTGTTTTACTCTCGGTATTCGAGCAACATTATCATTTTTGGAAACGAGTATTACTGCTCTACGACTATTTAGACTCAAAGAACTTGCTCACACAACAACAGAATATCTTCCGCTCCTACAGACATTGGAAAAAGCCCCTCAACGCGTACTTATTACTATTATTGTTGCTAATAGCTTTATCGATGTTACATCAGCAGCACTTGCAACATTTATCATGGGCACACTATTTGCTCACATTGGTTTTTCAAGTGGTCTTGGCTTTACTTTTGGTATAGCGTTTGCCACCATCGGCATCGTTGTATTTGGTGAAATTTTACCAAAAAGTTTTGCTCGTGTACGCAGTGAACAAGCATTTCGATCAGTATTATGGCTCATTAATTGCATTTACTATTCGCTTTACCCGTTTGTTATGGTCTTAGTCAAATTTTCCGACTATGTTATGTACAAAATTGGCGGTAAAGAAGCTCTCGAAAGTGGTTCACAATGGATTTCATCAGAACGTGAAATTCAATTTTTAATTAACTACATTCATGACAAAGGTCTTCTTGAACTTGAAAAAAGAGAAATGCTTCAAAATGTTTTCCAACTCGGAAGTACCCCTATCAAAGAAGTGATGATTCCTGGCAAAAAAATTATTTCTCTTGATATTAATACACCAATGGAAAAAGTGTATGAATTTTTCTCTCAACATTCGTACACCCGTATACCTATTTATGAAAACACTCATGATAATGTTATTGGTATGGTGCACCAGAAAGATCTCTTTATCTTGTTTTCAAAAAGTGAAAAAAAGCTACTTCAAGAAATTGTCCGCCCTATTATGTTTGTGCCGGAAAGCATGAAAGTTATCCAATTACTGGGTAAGTTTCGTGAAAAACAAATGCATATTGCCATTGTAATTAATGAACACGGTATATTAACCGGCCTTGTAACTCTTGAAGATCTTATTGAAGAAATTGTTGGAGAAATAAGCGACGAACATGAATCAACTATTGGTAAAATAATGCCAATGGGAGAAGATGAATGGGTTGTTGATGCAACAATTACCGTAGATGATTTAGGACAATTCTTGGGTATCGCCTTTGTCACTGAAAGCTCCGTTTCTCTTGCTGGTTTTTTGACAGAACTATTACAGCATATTCCGCAAAAGGATGAAGAAGTTCTTTATAAAGGATTTCTATTCCAAGTCCAAAAAGCTACACCACTCCATGTACAATTTGTGCACATTATTAAGAAACAAGAATAATTAACCCCAATTTAATTTTTATTGAATTTCCCTTGCACCACTATTTATAGTAACAAAAAACATAGTATAACAAAGGGAAGCTCAATGAAGCCATTTAAAAGTATCATTGTTATAATGACTCTTATCTGCATGCCAATTGACGCAAAAAGACCTCCTAAACCACCCAAAGAACCAAAAACTCCTCTCACTGCTGAGCAAAAACAGGCCATTATCAGCGGCGCTGCAGAGGTTGTGGGCGGTATCCTTGCCATCGCGCAAAACCCTCACAATGCTCATAATGTTGGTAATTCTATTGCCAATATGCTCCGTGGACTTATAAATATTATTGTTGAAAGATTAAGTCATAAAAAAATAAATCTTGATGATACACACGCAATAGAAGAATGTTTTACTGAACTCTACCAAGAGATCAGTGAAGAATTTACTGAAATTATTAGAACTAAAACAATGCTAAATAAAAATTAACTTTGCACATTTATCTTTTTCTGCTAACATAATTTTTATCAAGAAACTTTAGCACTCGAGGAACATTATGTACTGCCCTGTTCTTAATTCCTTTTGGCATCGTTGGCGTTAATCTCCTATTTTCCTACTTATTTTTTTACATAATTGCCGCTCATATTAATCACACTATAGTTAAGCA
>Ga0111538_10011307_pt1 | contig 11847 bp, 13 predicted proteins | sample SoiMethybrSBSTD1_FD_79669 | JGI IMG/M metagenome (GOLD analysis project Ga0111538, IMG submission 79669) | Bulk soil microbial communities from a Populus tree surrounding site in Tennessee, USA - Soil MetaG P. TD hybrid SBSTD1 (version 2)... | ecosystem: Environmental > Terrestrial > Soil >...
ATCGGCGCGTCGAGCTACGGCAACTGGTCGGGCTCGCACGCCGTGCAATGGGACTACAACGCGCCGGAGTTCGGCGATCTGAGTGTCGGCGACAACTTCCAGAAGCACTCCTATCCCTGGGGCATCCTGATCAACGCCACCGGCCGCCGCTTCGTCGACGAGGGCGCCGACTTCCGCAACTACACCTATGCCAAGTACGCCGCGGTGGTGCTGCGCCAGCCCAATAACTTCGCCTGGCAGGTGTTCGACGGCAAGATCGTGCCGATGCTGCGCGACGAGTACCGCATCAAGCGCGTGTCGAAGGTTTCGGCGAATACGCTGGAGGAGTTCGCGAACAAGCTGGAAGGCGTCGATCCGGTGGCGTTCCTCGACGAGATCAAGAAGTACAACGCCGCGGTGAAGCAGGACGTGAAGTTCAATCCGAACATCAAGGACGGCCGCTGCACCGTCGGATTGCCGATCAACAAGTCGAATTGGGCCAACACCATCGAGGAGCCGCCGTTCGAGGCCTACCAGGTCGGCTGCGGCGTGTCGTTCACGTTCGGCGGCGTCCGGATCGATCCGGACACCGGCCAGGTGATCGACAGCGACATGAACCCGATCCCCGGGCTCTATGCGGCGGGCGAACTGGTCGGCGGCATCTTCTACTTCAACTACCCGGGCGGCTCCGGGCTGATGTCGGGCGCCGTGTTCGGCCGCATCGCCGGCGCCGGCGCGGGCAGCGCGCGCAACGCCTGAGCGCGCGACCGAGGTGACGCGCCGTCACGACGTCGCGGTGGTGGGTGCGGGCCCGGCCGGCCTGATGGCGGCCGAGGTGCTGGCGCAAGGTGGGTGCCACGTCACGATCTATGAGCGGATGCCGGCGCCCGGCCGCAAGTTCCTGTTGGCCGGCCGCGGCGGTCTCAACCTGACGCACAGCGAGGAGTCGACGCGGTTTCTCGCGCGCTATGGCGAGGCGGCGGATCGGCTGCGCGTCGCGGTCGAAGCCTTTCCGCCGGCGGCGACGCGTCAATGGTGCGAAGGCCTCGGCCAGGACACGTTCATCGGGTCGAGCGGCCGGGTGTTCCCCAAATCGTTCAAGGCCTCGCCATTGCTGCGCGCATGGCTGCGGCGACTCGCCGGGGCCGGTGTGCAGCTGAAGTTGCGGCACCGCTGGACCGGTTGGAACGCGCAAGGTCATCTCGAGTTCGATGCGCCCGAGGGTCGCGTGACGGCCGCGGCGGATGCTGCGGTGCTGGCGCTCGGCGGCGCGAGTTGGCCGCGGCTTGGCTCGGATGGCGCCTGGGCTGCGGTGTTGGCCAACAGCGGCATCGAGGTCGCACCGCTCAAGCCCGCGAACTGCGGCTTCGTCGCCAACTGGTCTGACGAATTCCGCAATCGCCACGAAGGCCAGCCGTTGAAACGGATCGCGCTGTCGTTCGGTGACGAGACGGCGCGCGGCGAGGCGACAATCACGCGGCAGGGGCTCGAAGGCGGCGGCATATATGCGCTGTCGGCGGCGTTGCGCCAGGCCATCGCAGCGGCCGGAGAAGCGGTGCTCCACATCGCGCTGCGCCCGGATATTTCGGAAGCCGCATTGCGGCACAGCCTTCAGGTGCCGCGACAGAAGCAGTCGCTATCGACCTTCCTTCGCAAGGCCGCGAAACTGTCGCCGGCCGCCATCGGTCTGCTGCGCGAGGCCGCGGGCGAGAAGTTTTCCGGCATGGCTGCCGCCGAGCTGGCGGCGCTGATCCAGGCCGTGCCGGTCCGTCTCGTCGCTACCGCGCCGATTGAGCGCGCGATCTCGACTGCCGGCGGCGTCTCGTTCGAGGCGGTCGATACGAACTTCATGCTGGGCAAGCGTCCCGGCGTGTTCGTCGCGGGCGAAATGCTGGATTGGGAAGCGCCGACCGGCGGCTACCTGCTGCAGGCCTCGTTCGCGACCGGCGTCGCGGCGGCGCGCGGCGCGCTCGCCTGGCTCGAGCGCGACGTCAATCAGGCCGCGGTCAGCGCGCCGCGTTGATCCGGCGCACCAGCTCGAGCACGTCGGGCGGCGTCTCGTAGAGCCGTTTGACCAGCGTCGTCATCTCCTCGCTGTAGACCGGATCGACGTCGAGGCCCTGCTTCGCCGCTTCGGCGCGCAGGTCCGGATCGCGCATCATGGCCACGAACGCGGCCCGCAGCTCGCGCTGCCGCTCGGCCGGCAGATCGGGCGGCGCCATCAGGGGCCAGGCGAGAACCGAATCCGCGGCGAGGAACTCGATCGCCTGACGCTCCCGGTCGTTGCGCGCCAATTCGGTGGCGAGCGGCACGTTCGGCAGCTCCGACTTGCCCAGCGTGAACTGCGCCAGCGGCCGGATCTTGCCATCGCGGATCCAGTCGGGCGCGCGCGTCTTGATGCTGCCGAGCGCCCAGCCGCAATAGCCCTCGACTTCTCCCCGCTCCAACGCGAGCGTGATCTCATTGCCGCCCGGATAGCCCTGCACGACCTTGAATTTGGTGCCGAGCAGTTCATTCAACGCCCGCGGATAGGTCAGCGTCCGCGAGCCCGGGCCGGTTGCGCCGACGATGGTCTCGCGCCGCGTCACGTCCTGCAGCGTCTGCACCGGCACGCTGTGCCAGACCAGGCAAAGGAAGTTGTCGCGGGTGCGGCCCCCGATCCAGGTGAAGCGCCGCGCATCGTAGTTCGCCTGCGGATTGGCGAGCAGCGGCTCCAGCACGGTGCCGCCGCCGATCACGCCGAGCACGGTGCCGTCCTTCGGCGCCGAAGCGTAGAGGTTGTTGGTCGCGACCAGGCTGCCGGCGCCCGGCATGTTGCGGACGATCACGGTGGGTTTGCCGGGCAGATGCTTCCCGAGATGCCGCGCAAACAGCCGCGCGGTGGCGTCATAAGTCCCGGCGGCCGTGAAGCCGACGATGATGGTGATCTGCTTACCCTGATAGAACTCGGCCGCCGCTGCCGGGACTGCGCAGACAGCGGCAAAAATTCCAAACAGGCAGCCACAAACTCCGTTTATTCCCGCGAAAGCGGGAATCCAGGAGTCCCACGTCAAGCCTCTCGCCTTGATAACCCTGGGTCCCCGCTTTCGCGGGGACGAGCGCTGGAGACCTCGCATGCTCATGGCATCTCCGTGGCGAGCCGGCCGAAGCCCTTTGCCGGGATGCGCAGATTGAGATGGCGCTGGATGTCCCAATACTGCGCCGGCAGCGCGTGGATCACTGGTACGCCGAGTTCGCGCTCGAGCGGCTCGATCATGTCGGAGGCGCGCCAAGCCGGTCCCAGCATGTAGACCGCCTCGGCGCCGCGGGTCGCCTGGAACGCGGCGCTGACAAAGTCGTAGACTTGGGCGCTGGTGAGCTGCGGCACCTTGTCGAAATCGACGTCCATCCCGGCCATGTCGAGCACCTCGAAGCCCGCATCGACAAAATATCTGGCGTAGGTCTTGTTGATGTCGCCGCGGAAATAGGTCGCGCCGACGAAGCGTTTGACCCTGAAGGCGCGCAGCGCGTCGACCTGGCTGGTGCCCGAGGTGAAGATCGGCACGCGGTACTTCGCCCGCCAGTCGCGGATCAGCGCCTGCTCGCCCGTATAGCCCAGCACCATGAAGGGCGGCGCGCCGGACGGATTGACCACGTCGGCACCGTCGGCCGCGAGCTCTCCGACCTTGGCCTCGTAATCCAGAATGACCTTCTTGAACTCGTCGACGGTGCCGCGCTGCACGCTCAAGCAGGTATGCTTGACGACGATGCCGGGCGGAAGCAGCCGCAGCAGATCCTCGAAGCCGCCGGAGCGCGTGGTCGGTCGCACGATGCCGACCGTGCCGAGTTTGTTGTTGTCCGCCATGGCGTCTACAGTAGCACCGCGGACTCGAAGCCATAAGGCTCGCGCGCCATGAAACTGAAGAAACACAATCGCTACGCCTATTCGCCGATCGCCGAGCGGCAGGATTTCCGTTGGCCGGGTGATAAGCGCATCGCCTTCTATTGCGCGCTGAATGTCGAGCATTTCAGCTTCGGCGAAGGTCTCGGCCATACACCGACCGCGCCCGGCCCGCAGCCCGATGTTCGCAATTTCGGCTGGCGCGACTACGGTCTGCGGGTCGGCATCTGGCGCATTTTCGACATGATGGATGAACTGAAATTGCCGATGTGCCATCTCATCAATGCGTCGGTCTGTGAAGAGATGCCGCAGATCACCGCGCGCATTCGCCAGCGCGGCGACGAAGTGATCGGCCACGGCTACACGAACTCCGAGCGCCAATCCGACATGGATGAAGCGACCGAGGCCGCAATGATCGCGCACGCGACCAAGACGCTGGCGGAGAGCTGCGGACGCCGTCCCTATGGGTGGATGGGCCCGTGGATTTCAGAGACGGCTGTGACCCCCGATTTGCTGCAGGAGAACGGCTACGCCTTCCTGATGGACTGGCCGGCTGACGATCAGCCGTTCTGGATGAAGACCCGCGCCGGCCGCATCCTATCGGTGCCCTATCCGATCGAGATCAACGATACGCCAACGATGCTCAGCCGCGCGCAGCCCGCGACGGACTTTCATCGCATGATCCTCGATCAGTTCGAGGAAATGCTGCGGCTTTCGCAGAAGCAGTCGCTGGTGTTCGGCATCTCGATGCACACGTTTTGCACGGGTCAGCCGTTCCGGCTCGCGCAGGTGCGGCAAGCTCTGCAAACGCTCATGAAGCATCCGGGATTCGACAACGTGTGGGTGACGACGCCCGGTGCCGTCGCCGACCACGCAGCCAAGCTGCCGGCAGCCTGCGTGCCCTAGTTGGATTTCGATCCAGGGAGGCGCAACGTGCATCTTGTTCGCGTGATCCTGGTCGTCGCGGCGGTGCTGGCCGCGCTGGGCCTCATTGTCGGGTTCGCTGTGCCGGGCACCGGCCGCTGATCGATGACGCCGCAATGGTGCTGGCGCTCGCGACCTGGATCGTCCCGCCCCTGGTCCTTGCGGTGACCCCAAAACAGAAATCGTCGCTCGCCGCCGTCGGCTCGGTGATCGGCTTTGTGGTTCAGGCCGCCTGTCTCTCGGTCGCCGGTATTTCGCTGGCGCTCGTCAGCCTGATCTTCGGGCAAGGCGGAAACCGGGCCTTGGTCGCACTCGCGGTGATCGCGGCGTTCTGGGTGTTGTCGATCGCGCTTCTCCTGTATGCGGCTCGCCGCCGCCGCACGCCCCAGGTCTGATTAACAACGCTCACCTCCCGGAATCCGCGCGCGCGGACAGAACCGCCTACGTGCCGGATGGGTCCTCGCCGCCGAGCACCTTGATCACCGGATAGACCAGCGTGCAGGCGACGCAGCGGAAGAAATAGTGCGTCTCCTTCTCGTGCCGGAGGATTTGCTTGAGCTCGGTGGCGCCGCTGCATGTCGGGCACCTCGGGTGCGGATCGTTAGGCCGTTGCAAATCTGACATGCGACCTCCTCCGTCCGCTCGCGCGCGGACTCACAGCTCCGTACTGGCGACTGAATGTCGGGCGGAGTGCCCGGTGGTGCCGGAATAACGCGGGACCCAAGTTCCGGTGCCGCCGAGTCGTTGCAAATATTTTTAGCTGAGGCGTGGAACCGTGATCCGGCGATGCGGTATGGCCGTAGTCAGCCAAACGCGACGATCACGACGAAAATTCAAGCGTCATCGCTTGCTTCTCGCTTCATGCGATACCGACGATACAACTCTGCGTCGCGGCAACATCGCGCCGATACAGAGCGCGCGTAACGTGGCGTCCTGGGAAAACGGTGTCGGGGCTGATGCACACGTGACATATCAGGAGTCCCCATGCGCGCCATAGTGGTCACCGCCGTTGTCGCCGGCTGTATTGGACTGTCCGCCGGCATCTGGCTGAAATCGACCGTGCTTGCGACCGCGGCGTCGGTGCCGACGCAAGCCGCTGCAATGCTGCCGCACGACATGATGCGCGCGGCGCCCGCCGACCTGCCGGTGGTCCAGGTCACCGAGCCGTTCTGAGTTTGATCTGAGCGAAGTCCACCCTCTCGCTTCCTCGCGGGTGGTCCTGAAGACTTGAAGCCTGGGCCAGCCAACTGCCCAGGCCTTTTTTGCGTGGCGTGGCGATCAACTGGTTCCCGGCGAAATCAGCGGCGGGAACCGAATCGCAGGACAGGAATCGGGTGGCGGCGATTGGTCGATGCGGCTACATCTCTGACCATGAGCGCTGACATTCACCACGCGATCTTCCCCACCGCCATCGGCCCCTGCGGCGTGGCGTGGTCGGCGCATGGCCTGGTGGCGCTGGCCTTGCCCGAGCGCGACGAAGCCGCGACCGAGAAACGGCTGATTGCCAAGTCGAAGAGCCGCGGCCGAGCGGCGCCGCCGGCCGCGGTCGCGCAGGCGATCGAGCAGATCCAGAAATACTGTGCCGGAAAGCGCATCGAATTTTCGGCGGTGCCGCTCGATCTTTCCGCCATCGATCCGTTCCGCCGCAGGCTTTACGAGGCGATGCGCGGCCTGCGCTTCGGCGAAACCACGACCTATGGCGAACTCGCCAAACAGACTGGCGGCATCGATTGGGAGGCGACCCGCGATGTCGGCGTCGCGATGGGGCAGAACCCGCTGCCGATCGTGGTCCCGTGCCATCGCGTGCTGGCGGCGGGCGGCAAGCTCGGCGGGTTCTCGGCGTATGGCGGTGCAACGACCAAGCAGAAGCTGCTGGCGCTCGAAGGCGTGCGGCTGTCCCCGGCGGGCCGTGACCACGCGCCGCGGCTGCCCGGGCTCTGACGCCGCAACTCGGAACCTCCCCGCGCGCCATACGTTCCTCCCTTGAGCATGAGACAAGGGAGAACATCATGAGCATTTCGGCACAGCCACGCCGCGCCGCCGCCACCGGCGAGCCAATCGGCCGCCACGATCTGATCGGTAGCGATCGCGTCGAGGGAACCAATGTCTACCGCCCCGACGGCAAGAAGATCGGCGAGATCGAGCGGGTGATGATCGACAAGCTGTCAGGTCAAGCCGCCTACGCGGTGATGGGCTTCGGCGGCTTCCTCGGGATCGGCGAAGATCATTACCCGGTGCCGTGGCAGCGGCTGACCTATAACGAAAGGCTCGGCGGCTACGAGGTCGACCTGAGCGACGAGCAGCTCAAGAACGCCCCGCATTACGCGACCGGCGAAGAATGGAAATGGGACAGCACGCGCGGCCGCACGATCTATGACTATTACGGCGTCGCGCCGTATTGGCCCGGAATGTAACAGCCGGCGCGAACGCAGGCGGCAAGCCCACTTGGCGGCCCAAAGGGCGCCGGTGGGCTTGGCTGTATTTGCCGATAAATTGCTAGCGATTTCGATCAAATTCTAAATTGATTGCGAGGAAAGTCGTTAGTACGGCGGTATTACGTAGCCGTGTAGAGAAGCGCCCAGCGGCTCTGTCGGGGAAGATGGTGAGGCCGCCTAAACAGGAGTTGGGAGATGTCGATCCTCAAGAAATTCATTCGCGACGACCGCGGCGCCACCGCGATCGAATATGGCCTCATTGCCGCGGGCATCTCGGTCGCCATCATTGCGACCGTGGTCGGGCTGGGTTCGAAATTGAACACCACCTTCACCAGCGTCAACAACGCGCTGAACTAAGCCTTTCTTCACCGACTGATGATGTCGCGGCGTTCGCCGTCGCCTGGGTGGCTGCGACGACGGCAATGATCGCTACGCTTTCAGGGTCAAGACTACGCGGCCGCGCTGTGTGCGGTCGCGAATTTCTTTCATCGCCTCGGCGAAGTCCTCGAACCGGTAGGTCTTGGTCGGCAGCGGCTTGAGCTTGCCCGCCGCTCGCCAGGCGTAGATCTCGGCAAAGCAGGCCTGCATGTCGGCCGGCCGACGCTTGCGATAATCGCTGATCTGCATGCCGGAAATTTCGATGTTCTTCACCAGCAGATAGTTCATCTTCAGCGACGGGATCCGCCCCGACGCGAAGCCGATAATGACCAGCCGCCCGCTCCAGGCGAGCGCGCGCACCGCCGCGTCGAAGATGTCGCCGCCCAGCATGTCGAGCACGATGTCGGCGCCCTGTTTGGCGGTCGCGGCGTGGACCTGCTCGCGCAGGCTGTCGCGCAAATCCGGCACCGCGAGATCGATCACCGTGTCGGCACCGGCCTCGCGCACGATGTCGGTCTTGCCGGCGCTCGACACCGCGGCCAGGACCTTGGCGCCGAACGCCTTGGCGAGCTGGATCGCGGCCAGCCCGACACCGCCGGTCGCGCCGAGCACCAGCACATTGTCACCGGGCCTGATGCGGCCGCGGTCGCGCAACGCGAACCATGCGGTGTCGTAGACGATCGCCATGCCGGCGGCCTCGGTGAAGGAGATCGCGGCCGGCAGCGGCACGCACTGCTCCTCCGGCATCGCGACGTACTCGGCGAAGCCGCCGTATTCGGCCTGCGCCACCGCGCGATCGCCGACCTTGAACCGGGTGACGCCGGGCCCGACCGCCGCGACCACGCCGGCCGGCAGCTTGCCGGGCACGAACGGGGTCTGCGGCTTGAACTGGTAACTGCCGCTGATCATGACCAGGTCGACGAAGTTCACCGAGACGGCGCGGATCTCGATCAGCACCTCGCCGGCCTTGGGCGCGGGCTTTTCCACTTCGCCCAGGCTGACCTGGTCGATGCCGCCGGATTCCTTGACCACCAACGCGCGCATCAAAAGTCTCCGCGAGGCTCAGCGATTGGCTCGCCAGATTGAACCATCAAACAATGTGACGGCCAAACAGCAGCGTCAGGTTGATGCGGTGGTTCTCGTAGCCGGTTGCGAAATCGGTGGCGCCGGAGCGATGAAACAGCCGGGATTCAAACAGCACCGCGCGGTTCTCGCGGTACGGCACGACCAGGCTGTCGCCTGCATGCTGATCCAGGAATGTCGAGATCGCTGCCATGTCGGCATCGTAACCGTGCACCTGCCATGCCGCGGGCGGTGATGCGCGACACACGATCAACCCACCGCCGTTGGGATTGCGGTTGGCGTGGTCCGGCGTCACCCAGAAGTTGATGCTGACGGCGGCATCGTCGGCATGGGCGTCGACCGCTGCCGTCGCCTTGAGGCCCTTGAACGCCCAGGCTTGGGACAGCGGATGTTGCCCGAGCAACTCGGGAAAGGCGCCGCGAATCTCGGCGACGATTTGCAACAGCAGCGGGCAGGCAAGGCCGTCCTCCAGATAGGACGCGACGAATCCGCCGATATGGCTGAAGTCGTGCCAGATCGTGCTTTCGAGCAGGTAGCGCTTCAGCGCGGCGAGGGCTTGGGGTGTAAGGAGGTCATCGAACCAGACCGCACCTGCCTCGCCTTCGCGGAAGCGCCGCACCAAGGCGTCCCGGTCCGGGCGCTCGCTGATCGCGCGACCCTCGATCTCCGATGCGCCGGCGATGTGGATCGCGGTGTTGTAGTCGTTGCCGAGCGTATCAAGCTGCTGATCGGAGAGCGGCTCGGCTTGCTGTGCAACGCCTTGCGCCACCGCCTCATAGTTCCGCGCCAGCGCCTCGAAGCGCAGCCGATCGCGGCGGTGCTCCGCCAGATAACGGAACTGCTCGGCGTCGTGCAGGAGCTTGTCGCGCGCGGCCCAGGTCAGCGACTTGTTTGCGATGCCGGACCGGTCTTCGCCGCGCCGGAGCTCGTAGGTGCGTGCGAAGTGATCGAGCGCGCGGCCGCTCTCGCCCTCCGCGAGCCACAGGAAGCCGAGCGCGCGATGCGCGTCATAGTGGCCGGGATCGATGGCGCAGACCTGCGCCATGCTGTGCAAGGCGTCGCGGGACAGGCCCAGAGCCTGCAGCGCCGAGGCGCGGTTGTAGTGCGCGGCGGCATAGTGCGGCTCGGCCGCGATAGCGGCGTTGAATTGGGCGATGGCTTCGCGATGTTGGCCTCTCGCCGCCGCGATCACGCCGAGATTGTGGGTGACGGCTGGATGGCCCGGAGCAAAACCAAGCGCCTCGCGATAGGCGGCCTCCGCCTGCTCGAGACGCCCAGCCTTGTGATGGCTGACCGCGTCGGCGACACGTTGTTCGAATGGGCTCGCCATGACAGCCGCCGAATGCGCGGCGGGATCAGACGCCGACCGACGCCGCAACCAGCGGATCTTTCTCCATGTCCTGGTCTTTCACAGCACCGATCAGCTCAGTGACTTTCTTGATACCGCGCTCGTCGCACCAGGCCTCGAGGTCGTCGATGATGGTGATCAGCGCGGTCGGGTTGCGGAAGCCCGCATAGCCGATGCCGACCGCGGTGGCGCCCGCCAGCATATACTCGACGACGTCCTCCGCCTTGGTGACGCCGCCAATACCGATGATCGGGATCTTCACCTGCTTGGCGACCTGGTAGACCATCCGAAGCACGATTGGCTTGAGCGCGGGGGACACCAGCCCGCCGAACTTGTTGCCCAGCGCCGGTCGGAAATTGTCGGTGCGGATTTTGAGCGACAGGAAGGTGTTGGCGATCACCAGCGCATCAGCGCCGGCGTCCTCCGCCGCGCGCGCAATCGATACGATGTCGCCGGCGTTCGGCGACAGCTTCACCCACAGTGGCTTCTTGGTCTTGGCGCGGATCGCGGTGATGCAATCGCGGGTGTAATCCTCGTGCATCGCGAAGTTGCCGCCCGTCTGGTTGCGGGTCGGACACGAGATGTTCGCCTCGATCACGTCCACGTCGGGCACACTCAGCTCTTCGGCGAGCGCGGCGAAGTCCTCGATCGTCTCCGAGTTTACACTCACCACCAGTGGCGGCTTGAACTTGGCGTATTCAGGGACGATGTGATCGACGAAGTATTCGATGCCTTTGCCCGGCAGACCGATCGACTGGATGATGCCGGCTTCGGTTTCGGCCATGCGCGGCGTCGGATTGCCGAGCCGCGGCTCGCGGCAGATGGTTTTCGCGACCAGCGCGCCGAGCCGGTTCAGATCGATAACGTCGTTGTATTCCCAGGAGAAGGCGCCGGACGCCGGCTGCACCGGGTTTTGCAGGGTGATGTCGCCGATCTTGACCGAGAGGTCTACCATCCCACGGCCTCCTGCAGGTTGAACACCGGGCCATCGCGGCAAACGCGCCGGAGAACCCGCTGGCCATCGACTTCGAACGTGCGCATGCAGACGTAGCAGGCGCCGAAGCCGCACACCATGATTTGCTCCATGGCGACCTGACCCGGAATATTGTGCTTCTTGCCGAGCCGCTGCATCAGCTTCAGCAGGCGGTTCGAACCGCAGGTGAAAAACGCGTCGGCCTTCTTCTCGGCGATCAGCCTTTCCAGGATTTTCTCGACGTTCTCGACCGCGCTGCTGTTGTCGGAGTCGAGAACCCTGATGACCTTCGCGCCGAGGCCCTCGAAAAGATCCTGCGACATCACCACGGCGGCGTGACGCGCGCTGAGAATGGCTGTCACGCCGACCTTCTGCTCGGCTGCAAGCTGCGATAGCGGCGCGAGAGTGGCCAAGCCAACACCGCGGCCGAGGACCACGATATTTTTCCAAGCCGGATCGAGCGTGAAGCCATGACCCAGCGGGCCCGTCACGTTGAAGTCGTCGCCCGGCTCGAGCTTCGCCATGCCGCGGGTGCCGCGACCCTCGGTCTTGTAAAGAAACTCGATCTGGCCATTCGCTTTGTCGACGCGGTAGACGCTCATCGGGCGGCGCATCCAGACCTCGGCGCCATCGGGCGATGGGCAGAGCAGGTGGAACATCTGCCCGGCATAGGCCTTCAGCGCCTGCGGATGAACCTTGAGCACGACGTGTTTGTATTCGTCATTGACCGAGGCGTTCGACACCACCGTGCCGATGAACTCGCCGACCTTGCGCTCCGGATAGGTGTCGACATCTCCGATCCGGAGCGCGGAATTGGTGTATTTGTCGGACGTCTCAAACGCCATGG
>Ga0111538_10011308_pt1 | contig 11847 bp, 8 predicted proteins | sample SoiMethybrSBSTD1_FD_79669 | JGI IMG/M metagenome (GOLD analysis project Ga0111538, IMG submission 79669) | Bulk soil microbial communities from a Populus tree surrounding site in Tennessee, USA - Soil MetaG P. TD hybrid SBSTD1 (version 2)... | ecosystem: Environmental > Terrestrial > Soil > Tree...
CGGCGTCCCGGCGGCGTCGTAGCGCTGCCCCCTGACCTGCAGCCAGAAGAAGCGGTTGAAGGAGGTCCACACCACCACGTACTGGCCGGTGCCATCGCCCGCGGCCGCGGACCCGGTCTGCTGCCAGGAGACCCCGCTGCTGACCTGGAACTCGGGCCCCGCCGGGGCCTGGGCGCGAAGAAGGTTGGGCCAGGCGGACAGGACCAGCACCCCGGCGATTCCGAGACGGCGCGGCGCGGCCATGGTCACTCCCCGGGCGATCGAGAACGCCCCTTGATGATCAGTGACGAAACCCCGCGAAAGGTTACCGCGGCCCACGTCCGCGCGCGGTTCCGTCTTGCCAGGCCCGCCTGGACCCGCGCTCGCTCGTCTTCAGCGACTCCGGCCTGAAGGCCATCGGGGCCGTGGCCAGGAGCGGCGGCTCGGTCTCCGACGGCAGGACGGTTCGACGCGTATACCCCGGTCCCGTCCGTGAGGGCGTGCTTCCTGCGCTAGGGCCCGTAGAGCGTCAGCCCGAACGTCACGCTGATGAACACGCCCATCTGCTCGCGCGTGACCGGCGCGCCCGGACAGTAGTTCCCGCCGCCGCAGCCGGCCACGACGTGGCGCCGGGCCAGCTCCTCGACCCAGCGGCAGAACGGGCTCGACGCGGGGACGTCCGCGAAGACGGGGGTCCCGCAGGGGGGCGGGTCGAGCGCGGGGTCCAGCGTGCGCAGCGTGAAGACCGCCATCTGCTCGCGCGTGACGGGGCTGCCCGGGCAGAAGTTGCCGCCGCCGCAGCCGCCCACCACCCCACGCCGCGCCAGCTCCTCGATGAAACGGCAGAAGGGGCTCGACGCCGGCACGTCGCCGAACACGGGCGTGGTGCACGCCGCAGGCGCGTAGCCGGATCCCTCCTTCGCCGCCAGCACGAACACGGCCATCTGCTCGCGGCTCGTGGCGGAGGCAGGGCAGTAGGTGTCGGGGCCGCAGCCGGCCGTGACGCCGGTGTGGAGCAGGGTCTCGACGAAGCGGTAGAAGGGGGTGGTGGTGGGGACATCGGTGAAGCTGCGGCCAATGTGCAGCGTCCACTTCTTGGCCTGCCCGAGCGCGTCCGGGGTCAGGGTCTCCACGACGGTCGCGTCCCAGTGTGTGGCGGGACGGGAAGGCGGCGACGTGACGCCCACGAGGTAGCACTCGCTGCACGTCACCCGCGCCCCGTCGGCGACGGTCGGGTAGACGGCCACGCCGTCGGAAATGGTGTACGTCGGACCGCTCGGGCCGGTCAGGGCGGCCAATCCGCCACCGATCGTCTGTGCGGCTCCGTTCGTGTTGAACCAGCTCGCCGCCACGTCGACCGTCTCGCCCGGCTCCCACACCTGGTTGCCGGCACCGTCGACCTGCAGGGCGTCGGCATGGAGCCCTCCGAAGCGTTGGGCATAGACGTCGTCGGAGAAGGCCGTGGGATACAGCCGAACCCAGTCGACGACGAAGTTGCCGACGGCGTCACTGGCGACCGCGGTGGCGAGCCGATTTGAGCTGGGCACACCCACGGTGGCGGTGCTCACCAGGAAGTCACTCCCCCGCCCGGTCCCGTCGGCACGGAAGCGGCGGGCGCGCACGCGCGTGTCGTAGTTGTCGGCGTCGAAGTCCATCCAGCTCACCACGAAGTTGCCGGCGCCGTCCATGGCGACCGATGGATAGCCCTGGCCGTAGGGCGTGTAGGTGTTCACCTGGAACTCGGCCCCGATCTGCGCCCCGGTCCCGGCGTAGCGCTTGGCGAACACGTCGTATTCGTACCCGTCGTGGCGGCTCATGTAGGAGACGACGAAGGTCCCGTCGGGGGCGTAGGCCAGTCCCGGTATGGCCTGCAAACCCGTCGTGTAGCTGTTGACGCGAAAGTTCACGCCCAGCGGCGTCCCGCTCGGGTCGTAGCGCTGGGCCATCACGTCGCCGCTGTCTCCGCCCCGACTGGTCCAGGCGATGACGAAGTTGCCGGCCGCGTCCGCCGCGACGTCCTGGAAGAACTGCGGGTAGAACACGGAGTTGTTCACCAGGAACTCGGCTCCCAGCGGCGTGGCCCGGGCGTCGAAGCGCCGGGCCCAGATGCCGCCTTCGGAAATATCGGGACCCCACCAGGTGACGATGAACATGCCGCGCCCGTCCGCCGCGACGCGTGAGCAGCACGAGACGGTGCCGCTTTCGCTGTTCACCCGGAGCTCGGCGCCCAGCGGCCGGCCGTCGGCATCGAAGAGTCGCGCCTGCAGCGTGGTCGCGCCATCCAGGTTCTGGTTCCACGTCACCAGGAACTCGCCCCGTGAACCGACGGCCAGGCCCGGGAAGTGGGCGTCGAAGTCGGTGTTCGCGACGAACTCCTTCCCCAGGAAGTTGCCGGCCCGGTCGAACCTCTGCACCTTGGCCGCGCCGGTACCACGGTCGGCCCAGGCCACGATGAAGCCGCCGTCGGGAGTGGTGGCGATGTTCGGGTAGTTCTGGTCGAAGAAAGAGTAGGTGTTGACGCGGAACTCGCCACCCGCCGGCACTTGCGCAGCCGCCGGCAGCGCACATCCGGCCAGCACCCAGGAAACGAGGAGCAGCCGCCACTTCATGGTTCCACCTCTCCGAGAGACCACACACTAGAGTGGTGAAACCGCCCCAAACGTTACCGCTCCGCCGCCCTCCTTGTCAGGCCCGTCCCGATCCCCTACCCTGATCCCTGGTGGCGCTTCCCCCCGATCTCGAAGCGGCGCGCCGGGAAATCGAGCGCTATGCGCGCGAGTTCGGCCTCGATTTCTACGACGTCGTCTTCGAGATGCTCGACTACGACCATCTCAACGAGATCGCCGCCTACGGCGGCTTCCCCACCCGCTACCCTCACTGGCGCTTCGGCATGGACTACGAGGAGCTCTCCAAGAGCTACTCGTACGGGCTGTCCAAGATCTACGAGCTGGTCATCAACAACAACCCGGTCTACGCCTACCTGATGAAGGCCAACGCGCCCGTGGAGCAGAAGCTGGTCATGGCCCACGTCTTCGGCCACGCCGACTTCTTCAAGAACAACCTGTGGTTCAGCCGCACCAACCGGCGCATGGTGGACGCCATGGCCAACCACGCCAGCCGCGTGCGCAGCCACATGGACCGCCACGGCGTGGAGACGGTCGAGGACTTCATCGACGCCTGCCTGAGCCTGGAGAACCTGATCGACCCCCACACCGGCTTCATCGAGCGGCAGGACAAGAAGCCGCGGCCGGGAGCGGGCGCGGAGGAGGAGGAGCCGCCCGAGGTCCGCCGCCTGCCCAGCAAGCCGTACATGGACTCCTACATCAACCCGCCCGCCTTCATGGAGGAGCAGAAGGCGAAGCTGGCCTCGCGCGCGCGCCAGAAGCGCCAGCTGCCGGCCGAGCCCCAGCGGGACGTGCTGCAGTTCCTGATCGAACACGCGCCGCTGGAGAACTGGCAGCGCGACGTGCTCTCCATCGTGCGCGACGAGGCCTACTACTTCGCTCCCCAGGCCATGACGAAGATCCTGAACGAAGGGTGGGCCTCCTACTGGCACAGCACGATCATGACCCAGCGGGCGGCGGCCTCCGACGAAGTCGTCGACTTCGCCGACCACCACGCGGGCACGCTGGCCATGAGCCCCGGGCGCATCAACCCCTACAAGGTGGGCATCGAGCTCTTCCGCCAGATCGAGGAGCGCTGGAACAAGGGGCGCTTCGGCAAGGACTACGACGACTGCGACGACCTGGCCGCCCGCCGGGCCTGGGACCGCAAGCTGGGCCTGGGCCGCCAGAAGATCTTCGAGGTGCGCAAGGTCTACAACGACGTGATGTTCATCGACGCCTTCGTGGACGAGGACTTCTGCCAGCGGCTGCAGCTCTACAACTACGGCTACGACGCGCGCAGCGGCCGCTACGTGCTCATCGACCGCGACTGGCGCAAGGTGAAGCGGCGCCTGCTCTTCTCGCTCACCAACCTGGGCCAGCCGGTGGCCCGGGTCCTGGACGCCAACCACGCCAACCGCGGCGAGCTGTACCTGAAGCACGCCTTCGAAGGCCTGCCCCTCGACCTGGAGAAGGCGCGCGACACCCTGCGCAACCTGCACGTCCTCTGGGGGCGGCCGGTGCACCTGGAGACGGTGGAGGACGAGCGGGGCCGGCTGCTCTCCTTCGACGGGCGCGAGCACACGTCCACCCGGATGTGAGCGACCACGCCCGCCTGGCGGCTCCCGTCCTGGAGCCGGACACCGGGACCAAGCGCCGGGCCAAGGAGTTCGGCGTCCTGCTGGCCACCAGCGGCCTGCTGCTGGTGTCGCTCATGGCCCTCCTGCTGCGCGGGGTGGGCCTCACCGAGTTCGACCTGCACTACTGGTGGCTCAGCCTGCTGATGACCGCCACCGTGCAGGCGGTGATGTGGCTGGTGCCGCGCCGGGGCTGGGATGCCCGCCTGCGCTGGGACCCGCACTTCATCTACGTGCCCATGGCCGCCGCCGCCCTGCAGCTCAACGTCTACGTGCTGGTGGTGCCGCAGGCCCGCCACCTGCTGCTCCTCATCTGGTTCGTGGCCAGCCTGTTCATGGCCGGCCTGGCCGGCTTCCGCGAGATGGTGCTGCTGAGCGCGGTCATGACCGCCGGCTACCTGGCCGTGCTCAACAGCCTCATCGCGGGCGGGGAGCCCATGTCGCTCGGCTTCGAGCACACGTTCACCATGGCCTTCTTCGTGTCCAGCGTCTACGCGGCGGTGGTGTTCGAGCGCCTCCGCCGCGACCGCTACGAGACCAAGCTGCTGCGCCGCCGCCTGGCCGAGATGGCCCACACCGACCCCCTCACCGGCCTGGCCAACCGCCGCCAGTTCGAGGCCAACCTGGCCGCCTCCCTGGCCGCGGTGGAGCGCTACGGCGGCCCCTGCGCGGTGGGCCTCATCGACATCGACTTCTTCAAGCAGTACAACGACGCCCACGGGCACCTGGCCGGCGACGCGCTGCTCAAGACGCTGGCCGAGGTGATGCGCGGCCAGCTCCGCGGCAGCGACGTGCTGGCCCGCTACGGCGGCGAGGAGTTCGGCCTCATCATGCCCGGCACGGGCAAGGCGGAGGGCCAGCTCACCGCCGAGCGGCTGCGGGCACGGGTGGACGCCTACGTGTTCCAGGACGCCACCACCCAGCCCGGCGGCCGCCTCACCATCAGCGCCGGCGTGGCCGCCGCCCCGCTGGACGGCGTGGACCCCCAGACGGTGCTGCGCCGCGCGGACGAAGCCCTCTACGAAGCGAAGCGCAAGGGCAAAAACCGCGTGGAACCGGCTTAAATAAACAGGTGTTCGTCGCCGGCGTAGCGGCGGGCCTTGCCGCGCGAATGGGCCTGCAGGCCGCCCAGGCGCTGGTACACGGCCAGGCCGCGCTTCACGCCCTTCAGGATGGCCGCCGCGTCGCCGAAGATGCCGCGCGGGCGGCGGAGCACGCGGTGCACCTGGGCGCGCGCCTCGTCCACGCGCTCGAGCGTGTCTTCCACCACGGCCTCCACGCGCCGGACCTGGACCACCGCCAGCTCGGAGACCTCGGCCACGTTGCGCGACACGGTGCCCAGGCTCTCCACGACGGGTGCGATCTCCCGCTCCACGCGGACCTGCAGGGCCTGGAAGCGGCGCATGAACTGCAGCCCTCCCCAGGCCACGCCGATCAGGACCACGGCCTGCACGATCGACGACAGCGCGATGGCGCCCAGCAGAATCTGCACGCCCGGCGAGTCCATGACCCGTATCTCCCCCGGCGGCAGGAGGAGGTCTCCGCCGCCCAGTCTTTTTGAGCCTGTGCGGGCTAGCTCTTCGCCTTCTCTTTCTCGTCCCTGTAGGCCTGCCGCCCGGCTTCGAAGGCGGCCGCCAACCGGCCCTTGCGGTCGTCCATCACCTCGCGCCCGCGATCCATGTATTCGCCGGCCTCGTCGAGGATGGCCCGGCCCTTCTCGCGGGCCTGGTTGCCCAGCTCCTTCCCGCGCTCGGCGCCCTCGCGCAGCTTCTCGCCCAGCATCTCCCGCGTCTCACGGCCGGAGCGGGGCGCGTACAGGAGGGCCACGGCGGCCCCGGCGATGCCGCCCAGCAGGAAGGCGAGGAGAGTGTTGGAGCCGCGATCGTCGCTCATGGGTTCCTCCGTGCAGAAACAGCTTCAGAAGCCGCTGGCACAGGTTAGAACAGACTGAGCTTGAGCCGCAAGTACTTGCGCGGATCCTTGCGGATGTCGCCCATCAGCCCGCGCAGCTCGGTGGCCGCCGCGTTGAGGTTGCCGTAGAGCTCGCTGTCGTTGAGCAGTCGCCCGGCCGTGCCCTCCCCCCTCTCCATCTTGGCCGTCAGGCTGTCGAGGCGGGTGACCAGGGCGTCCAGGCGCTGGAAGAGCGCGTCGTCCTGCAGCAGGTGCCCGGCCGTGCCCTGGCCGTCGCGCAGGCGGCCGGCCACCGTGCTCAGGCTGGCCGTGGCGTCCTTCAGGTCGCGCGCCACCTGGTCGTCCTTGCTGAGGATGCCCAGGGTGCCCTGCCCGGCGTCCACGCGGGCGGCGATCGACTCCAGGGACTGGGTGGCCGAGGCCAGCCGGTTCGACATCTCGCGGTCGTTGATCATGCGGCCCAGGGGCCCCTGGTTCGACTCCAGCCGCGTCATCAGCCCCTGCATGCGCACGCTGGCGTCGGTCATGCGGTCGTACAGCTCCTCGTCGCGGAGGGCCTTGCCGATGAAGCCCTCGCCGGCGTCCATCCGGGCCAGGATGCGGCGCAGGTGGCCCGAGGAGCCGGAGGCGTCGCTGAGCAGGCCCTTCAGCGGGTCGTCCAGCGAGGCCGGCACGTAGCCGCCGTCCTGCACGGGCGTGCCCTCGGCGGAGCCGGTGATGTCGACGGCCTTTTCGCCCAGCAGGCCCAGGGATCCGAGCGAGATCTGGCTGTGGTCGGTGATGCGGGCCTGCACCCGCTTGTCGAGGCGCATGGTCACCTCCACCATGCCCGAGCTGCGGTCGGCCAGCTCCACCCGCTTCACCGCGCCCACCTCGACGCCGCCCAGGCGGACGGGCGCGCCCGCCTTCAGCCCGTTCACGTCCGCCATCAGGGCCTTGATGTCGTAGCGGCGGGCGAAGGGCGAGCCGCCTCCCCCGCCCACGTAGATCACGGTGACGGCCAGCATCACCAGGCTGGCGATGACGAGCACGCCGACGCGCAACTCCGTCCACGTGAGCGCCTTGGAAGACCGATTCATGCATTGACCTCGCTTGAACCAGTCTACGCGGGCGGCCGCTTCTTGGGCGGTGCCACCCCTAAGACAGGAAACCCCTGATGTAGGGGTCGGTACTGGCCTGGAGCTCGCGGGCGGCGCCCTCGAACACGACCTTGCCCTCGCGCAGCATCATGAACTCGGTGCCCTCCAGCACCGAGAGGTCCTCCACCACGCTCGGCTCGTAGGCTTCGCCCTGCTTCATCATGAACGTGCGCGCCACGTTGAAGGCGTCGCGCATCTGGTGCGTGACCAGGATGGAGCTCACGCCGTCGAGGTCGCGCACCTTCACGATGAGGTCGGTGATGGTGGTGGCGGTGAGGGGGTCGAGGCCGGTGGTCGGCTCGTCGTAGAGCATGATGCGCGGCCGGGCCACCAGGGCCCGCGCCACCGCCACCCGCCGCCGCTGGCCGCCCGAGAGCTCGGAAGGCATGCGGTGGGCGAAGTCGGCCAGGCCCACGAAGCCCAGCATCTCGCGCACGCGGGCATCGATCTCGTCTTCGTCCAGCGCGCCGTCCTCGACCAGGCGGAAGGCCACGTTGTCGCCCACCGTGGCCGAGTCGAACAGCGCGCCCTCCTGGAAGACCATGCCGATCTTGAGCCGCACGTCCCGCAGGTCGGCCTCGCTCAGCCCCGCCACCTCGGTGCCGTCCACCACGATCGAGCCCGCCTCCGGCTTCAGCAGGCCCAGGATCAGGCGCAGGATCGTGGTCTTGCCCGAGCCGGAGCCGCCCAGCACGATCTTGGTGGTGCCCGGCCCCAGGTCGAAGCTCACGCCCTGCAGGATGGGGCGCTCGAAGGCGAGCTTCACGTCACGGAAGGAGATGATGGGCGGCTGCAGCCGCGCGCCCTCCATCACACCACCGGGAACACGAGCAGCAGCACCTTGGTCAGGAAGAAGTCGCTGGAGAGGATGGCCACCGAGGCCACCACCACCGAGCGGGTGGTGGAGAGGCCCACGCCCTGGGTGCCGCCCTTGGTGTTGAGGCCCATGTAGCAGCCGATGGAGCTGAGCAGGAAGCCGAACACCAGCGGCTTGCTGAGGCCCATCCAGAGGTCGTTGAGCACCAGCGACTGGCCCACCGAGCGCCAGTAGTAGATCCAGTTCAGCTGGAGGCTGAACACGCTGATGAGGCCGCCGCCGAAGATGCCCACCGTGTCGGAGACCACGGTGAGCAGCGGCACCATCACGATGCCGGCGACGATGCGCGGCGCCACCAGGCGGCGCACGGGGTCGGTGCCCAGCACGCGCAGGGCGTCGATCTGCTGCGTGACCACCATGGAGCCCAGCTCGGCGGCCATGCCCGAGGCCACGCGGCCGGTGACCATCAGGGCCGTGAGCACCGGGCCCAGCTCCCGCACCATGGAGATGCACACCAGGCGGCCCACGTAGGGCCGGGCCCCGAACACGTCGAGCGAGGCCGCCGACTGCAGGGCCAGCACCATGCCGGTGAAGGTGCCGGTGAGGATCACGATCGACAGCGACTGCACGCCCAGCACGTCCATCTGGGCCAGGATCTCGCGCGTGTAGCGGGGCCGGCTGGCCAGCGAGGCCAGGGCTCGGGCCGAGAGGAACGAATAGTCCTGGACGGCCAGCACCACCTCCTTCAGGCGTTGGCCGAGGCGGCGGACGAGGCTGGCCACCAACGCCTGCGTGCGCGTGGGCATCGCAGCACGCTAGCACACGCGCCGCGCGCTTCCCGGCCGCGGGCGCGAGATCGCGGCGCGTCCGCGGGGGGGCTCGGGGGGGCGGACTCCCAGCCAGCGTATACATTGTGGTAACTTAGTGTTGACAACCTGGAGCCGGCTCTTCTAGAGTGGCCGTGTCGGACCTTCGGAAATGCTCGAATGCTGCGGTCTCCCTCCCATCCGTCAGCGTTGAGCCCGTCGACGACCTTCGCTGCTCGGGCGTGCCTTCGGATCCGGACCCTTCACCTCCCAGCGCTGCACTCCCGGGGCAGCCTGCGGGGCCTGGTTCCCGAAGACACGCCCGAGTTTTTTGCCTATGCGCGCCGGGCAAAGCCCGGCGCGCCGGCTTGGGGGGTTACCGCCGCTTCGCGGCCTCGCCCCCAAACCCCCCAGTTGTCGCGCTTGTGCGTTTGGTGCCGGGCCGCTTGATCGCAACGTTCCAATGGGGTCGGCTCCGGGAACCAAAAGTGCGCTTGTGGTAGCCGACGTACCCCTTCACTCCCCTGGGTAGGTGGCCCCCCGCCTCGAGAGATGGCATGATCCGTGGCGCCGAGGGCCTTGACCGGATAACGGCTGCAGCGGGCGCAGGGTATGGCCTCCAGGAACACCGAACTCACGAACGGGCGGCGGACGTTCGAAGACGTCACCGCCCCGCCGCTGCCCGGCACCGAGCGGACGCTCTGCTTCGGGCCCTTCGTGCTCGACTCCGCGAGTGGGCGCCTGTCCGAGGGCGATCGTCCGATCCCGCTGGCCCCCAAGGCCTTCGAGGTGCTGCTCCACCTCGCGCGCCGCAGCGGGCGCACGGTGCCGAAGAACGAGCTGATCGAGCAGGTCTGGCCGGGAGCGTTCGTGGCCGACGAGGTGCTGGCGCAGAGCGTGGCGGAGATCCGGCGCGCCCTGGGCGACGACGCCCGGACGCCGCGGTACGTGCAGACGGTGCCAAGACGTGGATACCGCTTCCTCATGCCGGTGCAGGCGGGCGGCCCGTCGATGCCTGAGCCCACGCCCCCTTCACCGGTGCCGCCCACCCTCGGACAGCCGAAGGCCGCTCCGGCCGGGGTCTCCCGGCGCCGGCGCGGCGTGGCCGCCGTCCTCGTCGTCGTGCTCCTGGCCGCGGGCCTGCTGACGTGGCGGCTCCGGTTCCACGCCCGCCCGCCCGCCGCCCCGGAGGCGGCGTCGGCCGTGGAGCCCGGCTCGCTGCTCATCCTGCCCGTGACCGTGGACGAGCCCACGCGCGAGAGCGCGTGGCTGCGCGAGGGCCTGGCCGAGATGATCCGCTCCCAGCTCGGCCAGACGCCCGGGCTGCAGGTGGTGGCGCGGCACCGCCTGACCGCCGCCCTCGACCAGGCCGGCTCCGACCCCACCTCCTCGCCGGAGGCGGCCCTGCGCCTGGCCCGGCGGCTGGGGGCCGAGCGCATCGTCACCGGCTCGTTCGTGCACGCGGGCGACCGCTTCGTGGTGAACGCGCAGGTGGTGGAGGCGGCCGGCGGCCGCACCGAGGGCACGGCCTCCGTGCGCGGCCGCATGCCGGCCGACCTGCTGGACGCGGTGGACGAGCTGTGCCTGAAGCTCCTCCACCAGCTCACGCCCGCCACCATGCGTCCCGACGAGGCCGGTCCCACCGGGCCCGTGCGCCTCACCACGCGCTCGGTGGAGGCCTCGCGCGACTACATGGAGGCCCTCACCCACTTCGCGCGCGGCGGGCGCCAGGAGGCGGAGACGGCGGAGGCGCTGCTCGACCAGGCGCTGGCCAAGGACGACACCTTCGCCCAGGCCTACGTGAAGAAGGCGGAGATCCAGCAGTGGCGGCGGCGCTGGGGCTACGGCAACCCCGACCCCGCCCCCGCGGTCCTGGCGGCGGCGCGCCTCATGAAGGAGCTGCCCAACCGCGAGAAGCTGCTGGTGGAGAGCTTCGAGGCCCTCATCATCCGTGACCAGCCGGCCCTGGCCCTGCGCGACTGGAACGCGCTGCTGCAGTTCTATCCGACCTACGCCCAGGAGGCGGGCGTGCCCGGGCTGGTGGCCGACACGTTGATGCTGCAGGGCCGCTGGGACGACCTCATCCTGGTCGGCGAGGCCCACGTGGACTCGCCCTCGCTGCCCGACGCCGAGCGCGCGCGCCTGAGCACGCTGCTGGCCCAGGCCTTCCGCCGCAAGGGCGAGTTCGAGCCGGCGCTGCGCAATGCCCAGCGCGCGGTGCGCCTGTGGCCCACGCGGCAGGGCCCGGGCTACCTGAGCCAGCGCACGGTGATGGGGCGCATCGCCCTCGACGCCGGCCGGCGGGCCCAGGCCCTCGAAGAGTTCCGGGCCGTGGCCGGGGCGCCGGAGGCGGACGTCCCCAACCTGGTCAACGCGGCCTGGGGCTTCTACATGGCCGACCTGCCCGAAGACGCGAAGGTCCTCGTGGAGCGGGCGATCGCGCTGGATCCCGCCTACGGCAACGCCTACCACCTCCGCGGCTGGATGGCGCTGGCCAGGGCCGACTCGGCCCGGGCCGCGCCCGACCTGCTGAACGCCTTCGAGCTCACGCCCCAGGGCTTCGGCAGCACGAACCACGGCCTGGTCAGCGGCGACCTGGCCGCCCTCTACTACGCGGGCGTGGCCTACCTGAAGTCGGGCCAGCAGGAGCGCGGGCGGCGGGCGCTGGAGAACCTCATCGCCCACTGCCGGCGGCTGCAGCAGCAGCGCAGCGGCGAGCCGCTGCCGGCGCCCGACTGGCAGGCGGCCAACTTCACCGCCCGCGCCCTGGCCCGCCTGGGCCGGCCGGCGCCGGAGCCGCCGCCGCTGCTGGGCGACGACACCACCTTCTTCGTGCAGTCGGCCCGCCTGCACGCCGTGCAGGGACGCCGCGAGGAGGCCCTGCGCGAGCTGGGCCAGGGGCTGGCCCTGGGCCACGGCGAGCACCGCCACATCCAGGACGACCCCGACTTCGAG
>Ga0111538_10011309_pt1 | contig 11846 bp, 8 predicted proteins | sample SoiMethybrSBSTD1_FD_79669 | JGI IMG/M metagenome (GOLD analysis project Ga0111538, IMG submission 79669) | Bulk soil microbial communities from a Populus tree surrounding site in Tennessee, USA - Soil MetaG P. TD hybrid SBSTD1 (version 2)... | ecosystem: Environmental > Terrestrial > Soil > Tree...
GGTTTCGGGGCTCGGCACGTCCGCGGGCTTGAGCTTGCCCTTGGCCGAGAGCAGCCGGCCGGTCTTCTTGACGCGATCGACGATTTTCGCCGGCGAGCCGCATAGACCCGACCACAAGCACGCGTTCTCCTCGTACGTGAGAAAATCGATGCCCTCGAGCACCGCGGTGCCGAGCGAGGCGTCGCCCGCGCAGTCCGCGCCGCAGTCCTCGGTGATGAAGGTGGCGTGGGCCTTCGGATCTTTGACGTAAGAGTCGACGGTCTTGAAGTAAGCCGCGGCGAGCTTGGAGAGCGCGGCCTGATTTTTCACGACGTATTCGCGATTGGCCACCAGGATATCGACGATCACGTCGTCGGCCTGCCCGCCAGTGGCGAACACCTTCGGGTAACCGGCTTTTTCAGCGATCGCCGTGAACGGCTGCCACAGCACGGCCACCTGCACCTTACCGTTCTTGAGCTTCTCCCAGCAGTCCTTGGCGACCACGCCGTTGTCGGTCGGCAAGTTGTCGCCGAGCCGGGTGAAGCTGAGCGACGCAAAATCCCAGAGGTGCTCGCTCGGCGTGCCGGTCGAGAAGCAGACCTTGTCCGTGCCGCGCACGTCGTCGAAGCTCTTGCGCTCCTTGGACAGGAAAATCGCGTCGCCGCCGTTCGACTCGTCGATGCTCCACAGGATCACGCCGGGATAGAGCCCGTTCTTGTCCTTGTGCTTGGTGCCGTGCTGCAGGAACGCATCGACCGTGGTCAACGCGACGTCGAGCTTGCCGTCGGCGAGCGCCGCCATGCGGGCGTCCTGGTCGTACAGCTTTTCGTCGTCGATGTACTCGATGCCGATGTCGTCCTTGGCGAGAGCGCTCTGCAGGCGCGGCTCGTTGCGAAACGTGCTGTAACCGGACCACGGGTCGCCCGCGACCTTGATCATGGTTCCGTATTTCTTCACGCTCGTGCTCTTGCCGATCGCCTCTTCCTTGGCAGCCTTGTCCTTGTCGTCGAGCGCGGGCTTGATCAGCTTGCTCCAGGCAAAAAAGCCGCCGGCGAGCAGGATGATCAGCGGAATGCCGATCGTGAGCACCGGCCCGGGACGTCCTCCACCAGATGAATCCGCCATGGCTCAGCCGATCCCGCCTTTGCCTTCGACGGCCTTTTGCGCCGCTCCGCCGCCGCCCGGCGCCGCGCCCCCGCCCGCGCGCGCCTCGAGCATGGCCTGAAACTTCGACTTCGAGGTGCGCGTTTGCGCGGCCTCGCGCAGCTTGCGCCGCTTCTCCTCTCGAGTGGCGCCGGCCATTTCCTCGCCGATGTCCGCCTGCGCGGCCAGACCCTCGATGTGCTTGTCCATGTCGGCGACCGCGGCCTCCTCGGAGGTCGTGCTCATGCCGCTGACCATGTCGGCGAACGCCTTGCGCGCCTGCGCCGACTGCAGCTTGGCGATCATGGCGTCCTTCTTGGATTCCATCGCCTTGGTCTGCGACTCGATCTGGCGCAACTTGCCCAGATAGTCCCCGACCAGGGTCTCGGACTTGGCGAGCTCCTGCTTCAGGTTCGACAGCTCGGCGTCGAGCTGCTCCTTCTCGAGCACCAGGTCTTCACCGATCTCCATCGCCTCCTGGTTGCCGGCCTGAGCCTCGGCGAGCGCGCCGTCGAGATCGCCCTGGATCTCGGCCAGCTGGCGCTGCTTGACCTCGACCTTGTTGCGCAAGCGATTGCGCTCCGCGGCCAGCCGCCCGACCGCGGCCTGCATCTTCTGGTACTGGTCCTTCATCTTCAGGATCGCCATCTCGTAGACGGCCTCGGGATTGGCCTTCTCGAGATTCCTCTGACCCTGCCAGAACAGACCTTTCATGAAGTTCCAAAACCGGCCGGCGACTCCCATGACTCTTCCTCTTTCAGCTCGCGGTTTCAGCGCGAACGAATGATCCTCGATCAGCCACCCTGGTTGGGCTGCTGACCTCCGGACACGGTTCCGAAAAAGACCCGCGCGGCCTGCAGCCGCGATTCTTCGACCAGGCAGGCACGGCGCACACCCTCGAGCTCGCCGTTCAATTGTTCCATGCGCGCGCGGCGCTGCTCGATTGCCGCCTTCAGCTCCTCGAGCTGAGCCTGCTCTTCGGCGAGCTGTTGCTGTGTCGCGTGCTCCTGACCGGCGCGCACCGCACGCACGCGTTCGATCTTGCGCTCGGCATCGCGCAGCACGTCCTCGACCCCCTTGCCGACCGCGCCCAAAAACGCCTTGGCCGCGGCGAGCTTCGATGCGTACGGGAGATTGGCGTCGAGCCCGCTCAGAAAGCGCTCGAGCTGTTCGACTTCGTCCGTGTTCGGTATCCCGGCTGCGTCGTACTGGGCCTGGAAATCGATGGCGATGTTCGTCCCGTCGTTCTGGATTGCGACCGTGCTCGGATCGACGGCCTCGACCGGCGCCGCGGGCACCGCGTGCTCGTTCGAGAGCAGCTCCTCGAACTCGGCCATGGTGGCGTCGTCGCCAGCAGCGCCGGCGCCGGCCGGAGACTGCCAAAACAGGTTCTTTACCTTATTCCAGCTCGACATGGGGGTTTGCCTCGGGGCGACCAGAGAGGGTGCCGACAGTAGCGGCGGACGTCAACACCTCCCTAGTGGTCTCGCCCTCCGGGCTCGTCCAAACTTCGGGCAGCGGATCGAAACATGCGGGTGACACGACGCCGAGTTGCCGCTCTCCTTGGTTTGGGCGTGCCCGCGGCGTTCCTGACCCGCCCCGCGCTCCACCTCGGCACGGCCCTCGCGAACGACGACGACGCGCTGCCACCGGTCCCGCTCGGTCACGCCGACGACGCCAGCCGTCTCAATCAGACGGCGATCGCCGGCGAGGTGACCCCCGAGGGCGACGCTGGCTCGGTCCTCGGCGCCGTGCGCTCCGCGCTTTCGAGAGCGCGGCGCGATCGGCTCGCCGTGAGCATCGCCGGCGCGCGCCACACCATGGGCGGCCACACGATCGCACCCGGCGGGCTCGTGATCGACACCGCGAAGATGAACTCGATCGAAGTGCTCGGAGCGGCGCCGGCGCTGGTGGAAGTCGGCGCCGGCGTCCACTGGCACCAGCTGATTCCAGCGCTCGACGCGCGCGGCCTGGCCGTGGGCGTGATGCAGTCGAACGATGGATTCAGCGTCGGCGGCAGCATGGGCGCCAACTGCCACGGCTGGCAGCCGGCGCGCCCGCCGCTGGTGTCCACGATCGAAAGCTTTCGGATCGTGCTGGCAGACGGGTCCGAGCGCGAGTGCAGCCGAAGCCAGGACGCGGAATTGTTTCGCCTGGTGATCGGCGGCTACGGGCTGTTCGGCGTGGTGACTTCAGTGCGCCTGCGCGTGGTCGAGAACCGCTTGCTGAAAGCGTCACGATTTCGCGTCCCCGTGACGGCCTACCCCGCGACCTGGGCCGAGCACGCGGCCGGCGCCGAGCTCGCCTTCGGGCGGCTGTGTCCGGATCCGGAGCGGTTGTTCGAGGAAGCGTTGCTCACCGTTTACCGCGCTGAAGACGCGCGCGAGCTGCCGCGGCTCGTGCCCTTCGAACGCTCGGCGCTGAAACGCGCATTGTTTCGCGGCGAGGTCGGCAGCGACTACGGCAAGGACCTGCGCTGGACGCTGGAAACCCGGCTCGGAAGCGAGGCCGGAAAGCTTGCCACGCGCAACCAGCTGATGAGCGAGCCGGTGAGCCTGTTCCAGAATCGAGACCCCGCCTCCACGGACGTGCTCCATGAGTACTTCGTGCCGCTCCAGGCTTTCTTGCCGTTCGTGGAGCGGCTGCGCGCCACGCTCGCGCGCCATCCCGCGTGCGATCTCTTGAACGTGACGGTGAGGAACGTGCTCGCCGACGGCGACTCGTTCCTGCGCTACGCGCGCACCGAGGTCTTCTCGTTCGTGCTCCTGTTTTGCCACGCCAGAGCCCCCGAGGCCGACCAGGCAATGCGCGCGCTGACGTGCGAGCTGATCGACGCGGCGCTCGCCCAGGGCGGGACCTATTACTTGCCGTATCGGCTTCACGCCACACGCGAGCAGCTGCGGCGCGCCTACCCGATGGCCGACGCGTTCTTCGCCAAGAAGCGACAGTGGGATCCGGATCTGATCTTCCGGAATCGCTTCTTCGACGCTTACGCTTGACCGCGTGTCGGCTCGGGCCACAAACTTGGCGGCTCAAGCGAGAGCTGACGGCGGCGCGGTATCGTTAAACTCTCGCGCATCTTGCTTCGAGCATCACTTTCACTGCTGGCGGCGTTCTCGATCAACCTCTTGTGCGCGTGCTCGAGCGACGCCGAACCTCCCGCCGGCAACCGAGGGCCCGTGAGCGCCCCCGGCTCGTGCACCGGAGCGGCTTTGCCGGCGGTTACCGACTACGGCGCGCGCGGTCCGTTCGAGGTCACGGTGGTGAACGACACGGGTCCGGACGGGATGTACACGCTGTTCCAGCCGATGGCGCTCGGCGAAAACGGCTTCAAACATCCGCCCGCGACCTGGGGCAACGGCATCACCACGACGCCGACGTTCTACACCGAGCTCCTGAGCACGTTTGCTTCGCACGGCTTCGTGGTCGTCGCCAGCAACAGCAGCAACGTGACGGCGCCGCTGATGACCGCCGGCCTCGACTGGCTATTGGCTCAAAACGACGCGCCCGGCGATTTCCAGGGGAAGCTCGCGACGAGCTGCGCGGTCACGATCGGCTACTCGCTGGGTGGCGGCGCCGCCGTCGGTTCGGGCAACCACCCGAACGTGGTCACGACGGTGTCGTTTCACGGCTTGACGGGGCCGTCCGAGAATCTGAGCGGACCGCTGCTTCTGATCACCTCGACCAACGACGGCTTCGTCTCCAAGGCATCCTTCGTGCAACCCACTTACGATCGTTCGACCAAAGTGCCGACTCTGATGGCGACGCTCCAGGTCGACGAGGCGCCGGGTTTCAACGGCCACCTGATCCCGCTGAACGACGCGGGCCAGGAGCGCGCTCCTGCCGTCGCGTGGCTGCGCCACTGGGTCTACGGCGATCAAGCGGCGCGCTCGTTTTTCTTCGGAGGCGACTGCATCCTGTGCAAGAGCCCGTGGACCGACATCCAGCGCAAGAACGCGGACTTTTGAAGCGCGCCGTTAGCGCCAGGTGACGATGAACAGCGCGCCGGTCGGCGTGCGCGTGCAGGTCGCCTGCACGTTGCGCCGGCCCGCGATGCCGAGGCTGACCTCGATGCCGATCCGGGTCCCGCGCAACGGCCATTCGGGAGCCTGCGGCCAATCGAGCAGACGCGTTTCGCCGCGACCGGGCGTGGTGATCCGCGACTCGAGCCGCCCGCGGTTGTACGAGCGCGCGTAGATCGACGGCGCCCGCGACACCAGCGCGCCGTCGGTCGTCACACGCAGAAACAGGCGCCAGAACGTGCGCATCGTGAGATCGATGCTGCGCCGCGCCACACGCTCGTGCAGCTCGGCGACGCTGGTCCCGAGCTCGTTCGCCAGCGCCTCGAAAGTCTGTTCCATGACCTCGAGCGGCACCCAGCCGATTGGCTGCGCGGTTTCGTAGGCCGTGCGCACATCCGCGGGCAAGCGCAACATTGCACTCGCTACCGCCCGCGCGTCGAGCAGATCCTTCACCACATCGCGCAGACTGCAAGCCAGCGTGCCGGAGATGCAGGGCGGATCTTTGACGGCATCGGTCATCGGGTTCGTTTCACGTCACGGCTGCACGGATCCTTCAAGATAACACGTGCACATGACGGCGTGCGTCCGGGGCGCGAACAGCCGAGGGGAACCTCGCCGCCCCGCATCTGAAAGCACCCCAACCAAACGATCGAAAAGCCGCCCTCACTCCGCGGCGCTGGTCGCGTCGGAGGCGTCGAGCACGTCGAAGCAGAGCTCGCCGGATTCCGCGGACAAGAGCGCGACGTCGCCGCGTTCGAGCTCGCCGCGCAGGATCTTTTCTGCCAGCGGCGCCTCGACCAGACGCGCGATCGTGCGCTTCATCGGCCGCGCGCCGAGCGCGAGATCGAAACCGCCGGCCTCGAGGAGTTGCTCGACCGCAGCGGCGTCGAACTCCAGGCGCACGCCGCGCTGGCGCTCGAGCAGGCGGCCCACGCCGGTCAGCAGGCGCCGTGCGATTTCGCGCACCTCGTCGCGTCCCAGCGGAGCAAACATCAGCACTTCGTCGATGCGGTTGTAGAGCTCCGGCGCCAGCGCGGCGCGTGCCGCGGCGGTCAGGTCGCGCTCGAGATCGGCGCGCGCCGCCGGGTCCTCGGAGCCGAAGCCGACCCGGCGCTTCGGCGAGCTGCCCGCTTTCTCGGCGCCGATGTTCGACGTCATCAGGATCACGGTGTTGGTGAAGTCGACGGTGCGGCCGCGGCCATCGGTCATGCGGCCCTCGTCGAAGACGCCGAGGAAGCTGGTCAGGACCTCGGTGTGGGCTTTTTCGATCTCGTCGAGCAGCACGACTTGATAGGGGCGGCGGCGCACGGCTTCGGTGAGCTGGCCGCCGGCTTCGTGCCCGACGTATCCAGGCGGCGCGCCGATCAGCCGCGCGATCGAGTGCGCCTCGCTGTACTCGGACAGGTCGAGGCGCGTCATCGCGCTTTCGTTGTGGAACAGGACTTCGGCGATCGCCTTCGCGGTCTCGGTTTTTCCCACGCCGGTCGGGCCCAGCAAGAGAAAGGTCCCAATCGGACGGCGGCTGCCGAGGCCGGCCGCGTTGCGCCGCAGAATGCGCGCGATCTTCTTGATCTGTTCCTTGTGACCGACCACGCGCTCGGCCAGGATTTCTTCGAGCCTCAGCATGCGGTCGGCATCGGTTTCGAGCAGGCGTTCGACCGGCATGTCGGCGAGCTCGGCCACGACCTCGGCGATCGCTTCCGCGGTGACCTGGGTGCCGCGCCGGCGCCGCGTGCGGGCGCCCGCGAGATCGCTGATCGACACCGCCTTGTCGGGCAGCGCGCGGCCGGGCAGGTAGCGCACGCTCCAGGCGACGCTGAGCGCCAGCGCCTCTTCGTCGTAGCGGACTCGATGGTGAGCTTCGAGCTTGTGCGACAGGGCTTCGAGGATCAGGAACGCGTCTTCGCGGCTGGGCTCGTCGATTTCGACCACGCTGAAGCGCCGCGCCATCGCCGGATCGCTTTCGATCGCTTTCTTGTAGTCATCGCGCGTGGTGGCGCCGATACAGGGCAGCTCGCCCTTGGCGAGCGCGAGCTTGAGATCACCGGCCAGCTCCTCGGCCGCGTCGCCGCTGAAGAGCTGGTGGATGTCGTCGAAGAAGATCACGATCTGGCCGCCCGAGGCGATCACCTCGCGCCGGATCGCGCCGACCCGCGACGCGAGCGCGCCCCGGACGCCGGTGCCGGCCAGAAGCTCCGTGACCGGGATCTCGACCACGATCCGGTCGTCGAGCGCGGCCACGTCCGCGTCGTCGGCGATGCGCTGCGCGAGGCCGCGCACGATACTGGTCTTGCCGACTCCGGCCGCGCCGATCAGGCACGGATTGTTGCCCTCGCGCTTGGCGAGCACGTCGAGCGCCTGCTCGATCTCGCTTTCACGACCGACAACCGGGTCGAGCTCGGCGCGAGCGGCAGCCAGGGTGAGATTTTTCCCGAGCGCACACAGCGTCGGATACTTCTGGGGATCGAGCTCGAAGCGCTCTCCGCCGACGATCGGCGGGGTCGAGCGCCGGGGCACGGGGACGACCGAGGCGGCGGGCACAGGCGCGGGGGCGGGCGCGGGCGCGGGGGTCGGGCCGATCGCGGGCAAGACGACCGGAGCGGGCAGGCTCGCCGGCCGGCGCGGCAGCGCGCGCGGCGGAAACAGCGGGATCGTCACCGCGGTGGCGCTGCTGCGACGCGGCTCGCTCGGACGAGCGTCTTTCTGCTCGATCGCGGCGCGGGAAGGCGCGCGCCGGCGCCCGATCAACCCCTGTCCGAGATGCATCGCGGCGGCTCGCAAGCGTCCGATGTCCGAGCCGCACTGCTCGAGGGCACGGCGCGAGGCCCACTTCGGCTCGCTGAGCAGCGCGATCAACACGTGGGCGGCGTTGGCGTCTGGAGCGCCCATTCGTCCCGCGAATTCTCGCGCCAGCTCGAGCGCGCGCGGCAACGGCTCGTCGTGGTCGTCGGTGGCCACCCGCGCCGTGCGCAAGAGGACCTCTTCGGTCAGCTTGCGATCGTTCAGGAGATCGGCGGCGGCGCTCGGCCGCGCCGCGATCGCGGCCAAGAGATGCACGGTGCCGGGTCGCTCCTTGCGACGCGCCGAGAGCTCCTCGGCGAGCTTGCGCAGGGCCACGAGCTCGGGCTCGAAACGCGTGGGGGGCATCACCGCCGCAAATGCGCAGCTCGCGGCCGAAATGGGCAAGTTTATAGGCCGGCAATTTGGCCGCTCCGGACGTTCCCGGTTACCGCCGGAGCGTGAGGCGCTGGCCAGCGGAGATCGCGCTCGTTTTCTCGGTGACGAGCTCGTGCCGGCCTGCACCCGAGAACGCGCCGCCGCCCGCGACCCGCACGCCACCCGCCGCGGCGGCAAAGCCGGCTCGTCCCAGCCCTCGCCGGCGAGCGCCCATCGAGCCGGCCATCGCCGCGCTCGACCACAAGGTTTACATCCGCGAGCAGCCGAGCGGGCGTAGCCCCGAGATCGGCGTGATCGGCCTCGGGTCGAGCGTTCGCGTGCTGGCCGCAAAGCCCGTGTCGATGCTGGGGTGCGAGCGCGGCTGGTACGCGGTCGAGCCGACCGGGTTCGTGTGCCTCGACGCCACCACCACGCTCGATCGCGACCATCCGCTGCTCCGCGCCAAGCGCCGCCGCACCGGCGACTACTCGCGCGGCTCGCCGTTCGCCTGGGGCGAGTCGCGCGAGGCGCCGATCTACCGCCGGATCCCGAGCGCTGCCGAACAGCTGCGCTACGAGCCGGGCCTCGAGCGCCACCTCGAACGGACCGATGTCGCGAAGAGCGCGGGCTCGGTGCCGGCCTTCCTGAGCGACCGCGTGCTGTCGCCCTGGTTTTCTTCGCACGCGCTCCCCGACGATCGGCCGCGCCAGGCGCTGGTCCCGACGCGGTCGACCGTGGCCTTCACGGACGAATTCTTCGCCGAAGGCCGCAACTGGGTGCTGACCCCGGAGCTGTTCGTGGTGCCCAAGGACAAGCTCGCGGTCGCGAAACCCTCGACCTTTACCGGCGTGCACCTGAAAGACTCGGCGGCGCGGCTGCCGCTGGCTTTCATCCGCGGCGGCCCGCGCCCGAAGTTTCAGTGGGTCGAGGCCGAGACCGCGAGCGAAGCACTGATCCCCGCAGCTTACACGCCCGATCAGCAAGGCTTCATCGATGACGGACCCGTCGGCGGGCACTTCGTCGAAACAGGCATGAGCTGGGACAGGCTCGCGTGGGTCGAGCTCACCGGACGCGCACGCCGGAAGCGGGCCACGCGCTATCTGGAGACCCGGGAGACGCCGAACTGGATCCGCGAGGACGACGCGACCGTGATCCAGGCGCGGGCACCGGAAGGCTTTCCGCTCGCAGGCAACGAAAAGTGGATCGACGTCTCGATCTTCCGCGGCACTCTGGTGGCCTACGAAGGCAAGACCCCGGTGTTCGCCACGCTGATCTCGCCGGGGCTCAAGGGCTACGCCCGCGTCGACGGTAAGCCGACGAAAAACACCACACCGACCGGTGCCTTTCGCATCGAGTGGAAGCACCGCTCGACCACCATGAGTCCCAACCCGGAGACCATGAGCTACTACCTGTCCGAGGTGCCCTACACGCAGTTTTTTCACATGCCGTTCGCGCTCCACGCCGCCTACTGGCACGATCGTTTCGGCGAGCCGAAGAGCGGCGGCTGCGTGAACCTGTCACCCGAGGACGCGCACTTCTTGTTTCAGTGGACGACGCCCGAGTTGCCGGACGGCTGGCACGCCGTGCGCTCGGGGGACGAGCGCGGGCCGGGAACCTGGGTGCGGGTGCGCTGACAGCCGCTCACTACGGGCAAAAGAAAGCACCGACGAACGGGTACATGCACCCGCACTGGCCGGAACGCGTGCAGCACGGAATCTTCCCATCGAGAGCGGTGCACGGAGCGCACGTCGTCGGATGGCAGGTGCCTCCCCCGGTGCCGCCGCTGCCGCCGCTGCCGTCCGTGCCGCCGGTACCGCCGGTGCCGCCCGTGCTGCCGGTGCCGCTCGAGCCACTGGTACCGCCGCTACCACCGCTGCCACCGGTGCTCTCCGGCACGCATCCCTTGTCCTCGACGACGTAGTGATCATCGCAGCGGAAGCTGCAATCGTTGGTGGCGTTGCAGATCGGGAGCCCGTGCAACACCGCGGGGCACGCGTCACACACTTCCGCCGAACAGCCGTTCTCCACGCTCGTCGTGACGCACTCCGTTCCGCAGCGCTTTTGATTCGCTGGGCACCCGCTGCCCGTCCCGCCCGTGCCGTCGGCGTTCCCCGTCCCACCGGATCCAATGGTGCCGGCGCTGCCTTGCGAACCGGCCGTGCCGCTGGATCCACCGGCGGCGCTCGATCCGCCGCTGCCTCCGAAACCCGACACGCCGCCGCTTCCGCCCGAGCCCGCGGCCCCACCCGCGCCTCCTGTATTTTCAGTCCCTCCGAGCTCACCCGTGATCGGCACGTACTCGCCGTCGATTCCGGCAAGCGTGGTGCAGCCGGCGCACACGCCCGCGAGCAGCCACCACCACGCCGCGCTCGAATTTCGCCGCAAGCCATTACTATAGCAGTTTTTCGCGGTGCTCTGAAGCGGCGCTCACTTCGGCAGCGCGAACATCTCTGTTTTTTTGTCGATGTTCCACACCGTAACGCTGGTTGGACCGCCGACGGCGATCAGCGGTTCGTGCCGCGACATGACCAGCGTCTTGTCGAGCGTGACCGCGCGGATCCAGTCGTCGCCCGAACCCGGCGCGGGCTGCCCGGGAACCTCGACCGAGAAGCGCTCGACCCCGTCGCCGTCGATCACGGAGAGGGACCAGCGCCGCGGCCCACTCGGCCGCGTTTCCCAGCACAGCGTCGCGACGAAGCGGTCGCTCGAGGCCGCGTCGAAGACGTGCGGCGGGAGCGCGAGCGTTCGCACCGAGGCCAGCTGCGGCACGACCTGAAAAAGCTCGAGCTTGCGGTCGGACCAGACGCTCCACGCCTGATCGATGCGGCGCGTGGTGAGCAAGCGCTGGATCTCGCCGCTCCGCGGCGGAAGCTCGAACGTGAGCTTCTTGCCGTGTGGAAACACGCGCGAGAGCGAGCCCGCGCTTGCATACAGAAACGACCCGTCCTTCAGCGGCGTGAACGCGCCGCGCGACACCGCGCCGAGCTCGGACGCTTCGCCGAACGGCAAGAGCGGCGCGTCGCTCTTTTCGAGCAGGTGCGGATAGAGTGAGCCGCTGGCGGCGTGAAACGTGAAGAAGCGCTTCGGGTCCTTGCGATCGGAGAGCAGCAGCGAGCCCGGCAGGAAGATGACGCGCGGATAGCGCAACAGCGCCTTGGAGCGCGGCTCGAGCTGGTAGAGCCCGTCTCCGGCCGCCATCAGCAAGCTGCCGTCGGCGAGCTCGGTGATCGCGCGCGGCTCCTGCACCAAAACCTTGAGCACGATCGCGTAGTCCGCGGTGCTGCGCACGACCAGCTCCTTTTCCCCGAGCTGAGCCAAGCGGCCGGCACCGAAGGCGATGCGTTGCGCGGGCGCGTCGCGCGCCGGAATGTCGAGCGCACGCTCGCGGATCGCGGCCACCGCGCTGGCCACCCCCGCGGCGGCATCCGGCAGCGCGACCGCCGAGGCATCCGGCGTGACGGCGGTCATCCGGATCGGAGCGTCTTCGCTCCGGCGCGAGCACGCCACGGCCAGCAGCGCGCACGCGATCCACGTCGAACCGCGGAC
>Ga0111538_10011311_pt1 | contig 11845 bp, 8 predicted proteins | sample SoiMethybrSBSTD1_FD_79669 | JGI IMG/M metagenome (GOLD analysis project Ga0111538, IMG submission 79669) | Bulk soil microbial communities from a Populus tree surrounding site in Tennessee, USA - Soil MetaG P. TD hybrid SBSTD1 (version 2)... | ecosystem: Environmental > Terrestrial > Soil > Tree...
CCCTTGCGCGTCCCTAGCCCGGCAGCGCCTCGAGCTTCTCGGCGATGCGGACGAGCGCCGGATCGTTCTGCTTCCGCAGCTGCTCGACCGCCGCCTTGCGCTCGTCGGCGCTGGCGCCGTCGGCCGCGCGCTTGAGGGCGACCGCCGCGGTCTGGAAGTGCCGCTCGCCGGGGAAGCGTCCCTGCGCGTCGGCCGCGCGCGCCTGCGCGTCGGCCAGCCGGCCGCTCGCGACGAGCGCCTCGATGCTCACGTCGTACATCGCGGCGTACTGCTGCTGCGTGACCTCGATGCCCTCGTCGGTCAGGCGCACGGCCTCGGCCGGGTTGTAGAAGGGGTTGGTCGTGCCGTCCTTGCGCGCGAGGAACAGCTCGGCCCGCCGGTGCAGCAGGCTCGGCCACTGGTAGGTGCCGGGCTGCGCGCCGGCGGAGAAGGCCTCGAGCTGCTTGGCGGCCTCGTCGTAGCGGCCCAGCGGCAGCAGCGCGCGGAAGCGGTTGATGGGCAGGAAGGCGTCCTGCTGGTCGGGCGGCAGCGCGCTCTCGGCCTGCGCCTGCTGGTCGAAGGTCGAGAGCGCCTCGTCGTAGCGGCCCGACTTGGTCAGCACGATCCCGAGGCGCCGCAGCAGCATCGGGTTGCTCGTGTAGTCGGGCAGCGTGCGCGCCTGCTCGACGGCCGCGATGGCCTCGTCGTAGTGGCCCTCGGCCTCGAGCTGCGCCGCGCGGTCCTCGACGAGCTCGGCCGGGTCGCCGCCCAGCTCCTTGATCTTCTGGAAGTCCTCGGCGAGATCGTCGGTCATCCCGAGGCGCGCGTGCGTGTCGGCCAGCGCGACCCAGCAGGCCGTGTTCGGGTTGACGGTGAGCAGATCCTGCAGCACCGGCAGCGCCTCGGCCGGCCGGTTGTTCGCGTTGAGCGCCACGCCCTTGAGCAGCAGCGCGATCGGGTGCCGCGGCGACTTCTCGAGCGCGCGGTCGAGGTCGAGGATCGCGTCGGCGAAGCGTCCGTTCTCGGCCAGGTAGCGCGCGCGGTAGATGTAGGGCACCGCGAGCGTGTCCTGGCTCTGCTTGCGGGCCTGCTCGAACATGTCGAGGGCCTGCTGCTTCTTGGCCGCGTCGCGCTCCTTGTCGGCCTCGTCGTAGAGCTTCTCGGCGCTCAGCACCAGGCCCATGGTCTTGCCGTTCTCGGTCTGCTGCAGGCCGGCGACGGCCTCGTCGTAGGCCTGGCTGTCCTTGACCGCGTTGGCGGCCTTGGCGAGCAGGTACAGCGCCGTCACGTTGTGCGGCGCGAGCTGCAGGGCCGAGCGCAGGATCGGGATGGCCTCGGCGTTCTGGTCGCGCGCGACGAGCGTCTGCGCCAGCTCGATGTGCGCCGAGGGATCGTCGCTGGCCACGCGCATGGCCTGCTCGTAGTCGGCCTTGCTGCCGGCCACGTCGCCCTTGGCGGCCTTGGCGTGCGCGCGGTTGCGCAGCACGAGGTTGCTGATCGCGTCGAACTGCTCGGGCGTGCTCTTCTGCGCCGGCGCGAGGTTCGTGAGGATCTCGTTGTAGACGTTGATCGCCTTGTCCCAGTTGCGGTCGGCGGCATAGACGTCGCCCAGGCCGATCGCCGCCTGCACGAACTGGTCGTAGATGAGGAGCGCGCGGACGAAGTGCTCCTCGGCCTTGGTGAAGAGCTTCTGCCCCGCGTGGACGACGCCGAGCTGGTACTGCACGCGCGCGCTGTCGGGCACGACCTCCTCGGCCGCGGTGAAGAGCTTGTCCATGCTCTCGAAGTCCTGGTTGCGCTCGATCGTGCGCGCGCCGAGCGCGCCGGCCAGCACGAGCACGACGACGAGGCCGACCGGCGCCAGGCCCGGCGCCGACGCGGGCGGCGCGGCGGCGGCCGGCGCGGGCTGGCCGGCGTCGGCCGCCGGCGCGGCGGCGCGGCGCGAGCGCAGCAGCGGCTCGATGAGCGCGGCCACCGCGACGCAGGCGCCCGCCGAGGGCAGGTAGAGCAGGCGCTCGCCGAAGAAGGTGCCGATGGGCACGAGGATGTTGCTCGTGTACACCGCGCAGCCGAGGAACACGAGCACGCCCCAGGCCATGGCCGGCCAGCGGCGCAGACGCGCGATGCCGAACACGAGCAGCGCGAGCACGAGGGTCGCCCCCGCCAGCGCCGCCGGCTCGCCCAGGCTGCGCGCGACCGGCACGACGTCGAACGAGTAGTCGATCGACAGCGCCTTGGGCCACAGCAGCAGCCAGACCTGCATCGCCAGCAGCTTGAAGCCCGTGAGCAGCCGGACGCCGAAGGGCTCCAGGATGAGCGGGTTGTCGATGCGCGGGATGCTGTGCGGGTCGGGCACGAGCGAGCCGATGGCCCAGGTGCGCAGGGCGAGGTGCGCCGCGAGCACGAGGAGCAGGCCCCAGTACACCGCCAGCCGCGCGGAGGTCGAGCTGCGCTGGCCGCGCATCGAGCGCACGACGTCCGAGAGCGCGACGACGGGGATGAGCAGGACCGCCTGCTCCTTCGCCAGCAGCCCGAAGAAGAGCACCGCGAGCAGGCCCACCCAGGGCTTCGTGGCGAGGTGGTCGGGGTCGCGCGTGGCGCGCTCCCACAGCAGCAGCCCGCCGAGCACGGTGGCCGCGGCGAGCAGGTCGCTGAGCCCGGCCACGTAGGCCGCGGCCTCCGAGTGCAGCGGGTGCAGCGCGAAGAGCAGCGAGGCGACGAAGGCCAGCCGTGGTCGCTGGAACAGCCGCAGCACCGCGAAGTAGAGCAGCACCACGACGCCGGCGTTGACCAGGATCGAGAGCAGGTGGAAGGGCCAGGTCGAGCTGAGCCCGTTCACGTTGACGATGAGCGCCCACAGGAAGAGCGTGAGCGGTCGGTAGAGCGCCTGCCCGCGCGGCTGCAGCGCCGCCTGCTGGTTGGCCTGCACGCCCTCCCAGTACTCGCGGCCGAAGAGCTCGAAGGCCACCGAGAGGTCCTTGCGCGCCGGCGTGACCGAGGTGTTGTCGGCGATCAGGAAGGAGTCGTCGTAGACCAGCCCGTAGTTCAGCGTCGGCGCGTAGAGGCCGATCGACAGGATCGCGAGGAACAGCGGCGGCAACCAGGCCGGGAAGGCGCGCGGGGCGTCGGTCATGGTCGCAGGACGTTCCGATCGAGACGGTGGAGAGCCTGGTCGATGACGGCCTGGGCGCTCGGGGGGGCCAGGCCGCGGCAGGCGCGGAGAATATCGCTTACGGCCTGCGCGTTGGAACCGTTGCGCAGCGCGCCGCGCACGTGGCTGGCGAGCGGCGCGGACAGCCCCATGAGCGCCAGCGCGGCGACGCCGAGCAGCTCGCGCTCGGCGAGGCTGAGGCCCGGACGGCTGAGCACGCGGCCGTAGGCGTCGTCGAGCACCCAGCCCGGCAGCTCGGGCGCCAGCGTGCCGAGCCACGCGAGCACCTCGTCCGCCTGCTCGGCGTAGACCTGGTCCCATACGTGGCGGCCGGCCCGGCGGCGCTCGTCGGCGGGGAGCTCGGCGGCGGCCGGGAGGGTGGCGGCCGTCGCGGCGGCGTCCGCGGCCCGGCGCTCGGCGAGCAGCGCCAGGCCCTCGATCGTGCGCGGAAACCCGCCGTAGGCCGCGACCTGCAGCGCGGCCTCGTGGCGGCGCGCGGCGGGGATCTGCAGCCGATCCGCCAGCTCGTGCAGCGCCGCGACGAGGTCGAAGCGCCCGATGCAGGTGGCGCCGTGCAGCAGCGCCAGGCAGCGCAGGGCCGGATCGCCGGGCGCACCGAGCACGGCGGCCTCGAGGTCCTGCGGCATGTCCGGCGGCGCCACGCGGCGGACCCTAGCGGTCGCCCGGGACCCCGCGCAACCGGCGCCGCCGCGCGGGCGCGGCTTGACAGCCCGAAGCGGGCTTTCCTTTCATGGCGCGCCCCGAATCACGGCGGGCCGCGCCCCAACCCATCCTGGCGCGGGTGCCGTATGGCGGACCCGCCAGGAGCCAGTCCCATGATCGCGCTGTTCCTCACCCTGCTGCTCGCGTGCCTGTCGGCCTGCACCTCCGGCGGAGATCACGACCAGACGGCGCCGGCTCCGGCCCAGACGCCCGCGCCGGTGAGCCAGCCGGCGACGCCCGCGAAGGCCGAGCCGGCCGCGCCGCCCGCGCCCGCCGAGAAGCCCGCCGGCGACAAGCCCGCGAGCGAGCCGACCGCGCCGGCACCCGCGCCCGCACCGGCGCCGTCCCCGACACCCGCGCCCGAGAGCGCGCCTGAGCCGACTGGCCAGGACGCTGCGCCCAAGCCGGAGGAGCCGTCGGTGACCGAGCAGGTGCAGGAGGTCACGAACGGACAGCTCGTCCCCGCCGATGCGCCACAGCCGCCCGCGCTCTCGATCCCCGACATCGACAAGCACCGCAGCCAGTCGCTGTCCTACGTGCGCACGCTCGCGCAGCGCGTCGACCTCAAGCTGCCCAAGTTCGATCTCGACGCCGACCCCGTGCTCATCGTCGACAAGCGCCCGGTCACGCGCGCCGAGTTCCAGCGCCGCGCGCTCATGTACGCGGGCGAGGCCGAGATCGACCGTCACGTGACCTACCTGCTCACCGAGGCCGAGGTCGCGCGCCAGGTCGCGGCCGGCGCCGACCCGGCGAAGTTCGAGGTCGGCGAGGCCGACGTCGACAAGAAGTTCGACGAGCTCAAGGAGTACGTGAAGATGCAGGCCGAGCAGCAGGCGAAGACCTCGCCGCCCGCGCCCGGCGACCCCGACCCCGTCGAGGCCGCGCTGAAGTACTACAACGACTCGATCGAGAGCAGCATCGGCATGGCGGCCTACCGCAAGCTGCTCGCGGCCGACGCGCGCTTCGAGCGCGTCTTCCTGCCGATGCCGGCGCCCAAGCCGAAGCCCGAAGGCGCGCCGCCGACGCCGCCCGCCGAGCCGCCGCCGCTCGACGCGCCCAAGCCCGACTGGATGCCGCAGGCGACCTGGGACGCGCTCGGCGACGAGGAGCAGAGCAAGACGCTGCGCAGCTTCGTCGTGAGCTGGGGCGAGGAGGGCCAGGACGTGCCCGCCATCTTCCGCGCCAACGTGCTGCAGACCGTGCGCGCCGGGCTGATCCGCAACACCGGCGTGGCCTTCTTCTTCGACGAGGAGCTGCCGCCCGACGCGCTGCTCCGCGTGGGCGACCACGTGGTCAAGACCGAGGAGATCTGGCCGCTCGTGCGGCCCAGCCTGACCGACGCGGACGTCGAGCTCATCGTGCGCGAGCTGCTCATGCTCCAGGGCATGCGCGCGGCGCTCGAGGCCAGCGACCGCTGGCTCGACAACGACGAGTTCGCGCCCGAGTGGCAGGGCGAGATCGACCAGTACAAGAACACCTTCTTCCCGCTCGACAAGCTGATCTGGTTCCGCGGCTACTCGTCGCTCGACCGCTACCGCGAGCACTTCCGCTACCGGCGCGCCTACTACCTGTGGCGCAAGAGCACGCTGACCGACGACGAGGTGCTCGCGCACTACCAGGGCGGCGGGCGGCTGTTCTTCGAGCACGGCTCGATCGTGGTCGACCTGGCCTACGCGCCGCTCAAGGAGCTGCCCTTCAACGCCGAGTCGCTCGAGGCGCGCCGCGCCGAGCTGGCCGACGCGATCGCGGCCGCCAAGACCTCCGACACCGGCGACACCGAGCGCGGGCAGACGCCGCCCTGGTGGCAGGCCGTCATGCAGCGCTTCCCGCCGCCGCCCGCGCGCGAGGGCATCGACGCCAACGCGCTGCAGCGCAGCCAGCTGCGCCTCACGCTCACCGAGGACGAGCTGGCGATCTTCCTCACGGGCTACAGCCTGGCGGACGACGCCTTCTATCACGGGCATCCGGGCGAGGTCTTCGGACCCTTCCCGATGGAGTGCCGCCGCCATGCCTGGGGCGCCGAGACGAACGCCGGCGCGTGGGCCGTGTACGTGCGCGACTTCTCGCGGCGGCAGACGCTGCTGCCCTTCGAGGGCGACAACAAGACGCTGGCCTACGAGGACTTCCTCGACCTGAACTACTTCCACTGGTCGTCCGAGTGCCTGGCGACGCTGGCTCCGAAGGTCAGGACGCCGTCGCCGTAGGCAGCGAGCCCGCGCCCCGCGCGCGCTGGCGGCTGCTGCGGCAGGGCGCCGGCGCGCCGGCCTGGAACATGGCGGTGGACGAGGCGCTGCTGCGCGGCGCCGACCGCCGGCCGGTGCTGCGGCTGTACGCCTGGTCGCCGGCCGCGCTCTCGCTGGGCTGGTTCCAGCCGGACGAGGCCTTCGACGCGGAGGCCGCGCGCGCGGCGGGCGCGGTCCTCGTGCGCCGGCTCACGGGCGGCGGCGCGATCCACCACGACCGCGAGCTGACCTTCTCGATCGTCGCCACGCCCGGCGCGGACGGCTACCCGGCCGACACGATCGAGGCCTACCGCCTCGTGCACTCGGGGCTCGCCGCGGCGCTCGCGGCGGTCGGCGCGCGCGTCGCGCCGCGCGGCGAGGGCTGGCCGCTCTCGACGCGTCCGCGCGCGGCGGAGTTTTGCTTCCACGACCACACGGCGCTCGATCTCGTCGACGAGCGGGAGCGGAAGCTCGTCGGCTCGGCGCAGCGCCGCGCCGACGGCCGCGTGCTTCACCACGGCAGCATCCCGCTCGCGGTGCCGTCGCTGACGCCGCTGTCGGGCTCGGTGGCGCTCGCGGCGGGGCGCGAGGTGGGGTGGGACGAGCTCGCGGACGCGGTCGTCCACGCGCTCGCACGGGCGCTGGACGCCGAGCTGCAGCCCGACGCGCTCTCCGTCGACGAGCGCGCCCGGGCCGGCGCGCTGGCTGCCGGGTACGCCGACCCGCGCACGCGTCCCGGCGCCGGATTCGCGGCGGAGCGGCGCAATTCGTAGACTGCCGCGCGTCGGGAAGCCCTCCGGGAGGCGCAGATGACGACCCTGCTGGTGCTGCAAGGCGCAGCCGCCGACGCGACGAATTCGTTCCTCGACTGGGCCATGACCCTCGGGAACAACGTGTCGAACACCGAGTTCTGGCTGTGGCTCACGCTCGTCGTGCTCATCGTCGAGATCCTGAGCGCCGGCTTCTTCATCGGCGCGCTTGCCGTGAGCACGCTCGTCTCGGCGCTCTCGTCCTGGCTCGGCGCCTCGCGCAACCTGCAGCTGGTCATCTTCGCCGTCTTCTCGATCCTCTCGCTGATCTTCGTGCGGCCGCTGTTCGTCAAGCTGCTCAGCCCCAAGCACGTCGCGACGAACACGCACCTGCTCATCGGCCAGACCGGCACGGTCATCGACCACGTGCCGGCCGGCGGCCACGGCCGGGTCAAGCTCGCGAACGAGGAGTGGCGCGCGACGAGCACCGAGAACCTCGGCATCGGCGACTCCGTCCGCATCCTCGCGGTGACCGGCAACACCCTCAACGTGGGAAAGGCCTGACCCATGCCCCCGACAGCCGCCATCGTCGTCGTCGCCCTGGTGATCTTCGCGATCGTGCTCGTCGCGAAGGGCATCAAGATCATCAAGCAGGCGGAGGTCATGGTCGTCGAGCGCCTCGGCAAGTACCACCGCATGCTGACGCCCGGCATCAACGTGCTGCTGCCGATCTTCGACCAGCCGCGGCAGGTCAGCTGGCTGGTGCCGGTGCTGGCGGGCACGCGCACGGGCTCGGTGTCGCGCTACCGCGACCGCTTCGACCTGCGCGAGACGGTCATGGACTTCCCGCAGCAGCGCGTGATCACGCGCGACAACGTGGTCATCGAGATCAACGGGCTGCTCTTCGCGCAGATCACCGACCCCATGCGCGCGACCTACGAGGTCAGCAACCTGCCCATGGCCATCGAGAAGCTGGCCCAGACGACGCTGCGCAACGTCATCGGCGAGATGGACCTCGACAAGGCGCTCTCCAGCCGCGACGACATCAACGCCAAGATGCGCGCCGTGCTCGACGACGCCAGCGACAAGTGGGGCGTCAAGATCAACCGCGTCGAGCTGCAGGACATCCTGCCGCCGCCCGAGATCCAGAACGCGATGGAGAAGCAGATGAAGGCCGAGCGCGACCGGCGCGCGGTCGTGCTCGAGGCCGAGGGCGAGAAGGCCAGCCGCGTGCTGCGCGCCGAGGGCCTGCGCGACGCGGCCATCGCCGAGGCCGAGGGCGAGCGCCAGCGCCTGATCCTCAAGGCGGCCGGCGAGGCGGGCGCGATCGAGAAGGTCAACGCGGCGCTGGGCGGCAGCGGCGTCAACCCCGCGCAGTACCTCGTCGCGATGGAGTACCTCAAGATGATGAAGGAGATCGCGATGACCGACGGCGGTCAGAAGACGGTCTTCCTGCCCTACGAGTCGGCCAGCGTGCTCGGCGCGCTCGGCGGCCTCAAGGAGATGCTCGGCACCGCGGGCGGGGGCGTGGGCGGCGCGAGGAAGTAGGGCGCGGCCCGGGTGGCCGCGGGTCAGGTCTCCATGTGGCACCTCGCCGTCCCGTGGTGGGAGTTCGTGGCGCGGGCCGCGATCGTCTACGCCTTCCTGCTGGTCCTGCTGCGCGTCACGGGCAAGCGGCAGGTCGGGCAGCTCGCGCCCTTCGACCTCGTGCTGCTGCTCGTGCTCAGCAACGCCGTGCAGAACTCGATCATCGGCAGCGACTCCTCGCTGCTCGGCGGCCTGATCTCGGCGGGCACGCTGATCGCGCTGAACTACGCGGTCGGCCTGCTGACCTTCAGGAGCCGCAAGGCCGAGGACCTGATCGAGGGGCGCCCGCAGGTCCTGATCCACGACGGCAAGCTCTCCGAGGACGTGATGGCCAGCGCCCGGCTCACGCACCACGAGCTGCACGCGGCGCTGCGTCGGGCCGGCTGCGCGCACGTCGAGGAGGTCAAGCTCGCCATGCTCGAGAACAACGGCGCGATCAGCGTGATGACGCGGCGGAGCGGCACGTGACAAGCCGTCTCGCGCCCGGCCGCTAGCTCGCTACCGCGGCGACGTCGCCGCCATCGCATTGCTCGCGGCGATCCCCTGCGGCGCGCCGGCGTCGGCGACAAACGCCTGCACGCTGACCGTCGTGCCGCCCGGCGCCTCGCGCGGCCAGAGCGCACCGAGCGCGACGTCGCCGCGCGGGCCGGCGACCGTCTCGGGCATGGGCAGCTCGATGGCGGCCGCGTCGGCGGATGACTGCACGCTCACGCTCCAGCGCACCGCGCCGCCCGGCGGTGCGCCCGAGAGCAGCAGCAGCACCGGCTCGCCGTTGAGCGGCCGGCCGCGCACCGTGAGGCGCGGAGCGGGCCGATCGCCCGCGCGCCCGCCGCCGGCGTCGCTCCAGTCGCCCGACGGCAGCGCGAGCAGCCGCGCGAGCTGGGCGGCGTCGACGCTGCTGGCCACCTGCTCCGGCGCGCCGTCGCCGTCGACGTCGAGGCTCACGATCGCGGGCGGCCGACCGGCCGCGCCGGCGCCGCCCGTCGCGCCGCCCAGCGCCGCGCCACCCCGCGCCGCCAGCACCTCGGCCACGGCGTCCTCGGGGTTCTCGGCCCCGGTCCAGTCCTCGTCCGACGCGGCCGGCGCGATCGACTGCAGCGCGCGCTCGCCCTCCGCGGTCGTCCACAGCTCGATCGTGGGCCCAGGTCGCGACGCGCGGACGAGCTGGCTCGCGAGGCGGTCGGGCAGGTCGGGCAGGTCGAAGGTCGAAGCGCGCCCGCCGCGCAGCACGCCGTGCAGCCGGAAGCCGAGCGCCGCGAGGTCGTCGGGCGACAGCGGGCCGCGCGACCACTGCGAGCCGGTGGCGCGCAGGTAGAGATCGGCGCCCGAGTCGCGCAGCGCGAGGCGCGGCGCGAAGTCGCCGCTGCTGGCCAGCGACCCGTGCGGCGGGAACTCGAGCACCGCCGGTCCCAGCGCGGCGCGATCGACGAGGATGCGGTCCTGCACGGCCACCGTCGCGCCCGCCGCCTCCAGCCACGGCAGCATCAGCGCCGCAGAGAGGCGCGTGTCGACGCGCGTGAGCAGGCGCAGGTAGAGCGCCGTGCCGGCCAGCGGCACGAGCAGCAGCAGCGCGGCGGCGACCGCGCGCGCGCCGCGCGGCAGCGCGAGGCCGCCCGCCGCGGCGAGCACGGCGAGGAAGGGCGTCGCCGCGAGCGCGTAGCGCGCGTGGGTGCCGAGGAAGAGGCCCATCGTGAGATAGACGACGAGCGGGAAGCTGCCGTAGAGGAGCAGCGCGCGGCGCGGCCCGGCCGCCGGCGCGCCGCGTCCCACGGCGCGCAGCAGCACGAACAGCCCGGCCGCCGCGAAGAGCGCGGGCGACGAGGCGATCCAGTTCACCGCGGTCGTCGGCAGGTCGCCCGGATCGAGGCGCCGGGCCATCCGCAGGGGCAGGCTCAGCGTGCTCTGGCTGTCGAAGGCGCTGCTGCCCGGCAGCGGGCGCGCGACGTCGCTGCGGTCCATCGCGACGCCGAGGCCGGCCCACACGACGAGGAAGCCGAGCAGCAGCGCGCCGGCGAGCGCCGCGCCGCGGCGGAAGGGGCGCACGAGCGCCACGACGAGCGCGGCGGCCCAGCCCGAGGCGAGCGTGCCGAGCGGGAAGAGGGACGCGGCGAGCCCGAGGGCCGCGCCGGTCGCGGCCGCGTGCGAGGCGCGCGCGGAGGGCCGCGTCGCGAGCCGCAGCACCGAGGGCGCGAGCAGCACGATCGACGCGAGCACGGGCTCGTGCGGCCGAGCCTGGTGAGCCGTCAGCACGTGCGCGGTGTCGAGCGCGATCGCGGCCGCCGCGAGCAGCGCGACGCGGCGCTCGAAGGCGACGCGGGCGAGCCGGTAGACGCCGGGCACGAGCAGCGCACCGGCGACGGCCGACACCGCTCGCCCGAGCGCCTGGTGCACGGCCGGGTCCGCGAAGCGCTCGGGCGCCAGCCCGGCCAGCCGCGCGAGCGCCGCGTACACGTAGAGCAGCCCGTGCGGGTAGTCGTAGGCGTCGGTGAACCAGCCCTGGCGCAGCAGCGCGGCGGCCTGCTCGACCTGGAAGGCGTCGCTGTGGAAGGGGAAGGGCAGGCCGTAGCGCAGGTGCGCCAGGCGCAGCGCGAGGGCGACGGCCGTCAGCGCGGCCACGGCGAGCGCCGCGCCGCGGCGGCCGAGCACGAGGCTCCGCCCGCTCAGCGCCTCGCGCGTCGCCGGAACCACGTGTAGGCGGGCACGCCGAGCACGAGGATGAACAACCCGGCCATCGCCGGCCCCGGGTTGCCCGTCAGCTCGTTGAAGACCAGCGCCGCCACGCCCGCCATGAACAGCAGCGGCATCCAGGGGTAGCCCCAGACGCGGTAGGGCCGCGGCAGGTCGGGCCGGCGGCGCCGCAGCACGAAGATCGCCGCGCCGGTGGCCAGCATGATGAGCAGCGAGGCGAAGATCGCATAGGTGTAGAGCGTTTCGTAGCTGCCCGAGAGCGTGAGCAGCACGGCCCACGCGCTCTGCACCCACAAGCTGACGACCGGCGTGCGCCAGCGCGGGTGGATCCTGCCGACCGAGGCGAAGAACAGGCCGTCCTGCGCCATGGGCACGTAGATGCGCGAGCTGTACAGGATCGTGCTCGCCAGGCAGCCGAAGGACGAGATCACGATCGCCAGCGCCATGAGCGTGCCCGCCGTGCGGCCGAGCAGCGTCTGCGCCGCGTACTCGCCGAGGTTGGGGTGCGTGGCCATCTCGGACACCGGCACGGCGCGCAGGTACATCAGGTTGAGGCCGAGGTAGAGCGCGATCGTGACCGCCACGCCGACGATCAGGCCGCGCGGCAGGTTGCGCTCGGGCTGCCGCAGCTCGCCGGCCGAGGCCGTGAGCCCGAACCAGCCGTCGTAGGTCCACAGCACCGAGATCATCGCCGCGCCGAAGCCGACCAGCACCGAGAGCGAGCCGGGTGCGGTGTTCATGCGCGC
>Ga0111538_10011312_pt1 | contig 11844 bp, 9 predicted proteins | sample SoiMethybrSBSTD1_FD_79669 | JGI IMG/M metagenome (GOLD analysis project Ga0111538, IMG submission 79669) | Bulk soil microbial communities from a Populus tree surrounding site in Tennessee, USA - Soil MetaG P. TD hybrid SBSTD1 (version 2)... | ecosystem: Environmental > Terrestrial > Soil > Tree...
GCGAAGCAGACCGGCTCTGAAGTTATAAAGAGTCCAGGCACAGCGTGATGCGAGGATAATCTTTTTCACGATATCTTAAGTGTCTTCGGAATATCTAAGCGAAGGAGAGGTCGGAAGGGAATAAGCAAGAGCCTACTTCAAGACCAACGTTCTTTCCATGCTTGAAACATCAAGACATCCCACAAGTAGTAATGCCAGTCTCGTTGACGAGAAAGATGTTCTGACCATTTTTGACGAATTGGAACTGGATCAAAGAAACCTTCATCACGTAAACGTTTTTCATCGAGCAGAGACTCGGCCCATTCTCTTAAGGGTCCACGCAACCAGCTATCGATAGGAATCCCAAAACCTACCTTGGGCCGTTCAATCAGCTGAGGAGGCACATATTTGTACAGTACTTGTCTTAATATCCATTTCCCTTGACCATTCTTGATCTTTAGTGAGGTTGGAAGCTTCCATGCGAACTCAACAACCCGGTGATCTAACAGTGGCGACCGAGACTCGAGACTGACGGCCATGCTGGCCCGATCCACTTTGACCAAAATGTCGTCGGGTAGATAAGTCAAGAAATCGAGGTACATCATTTGCTCATTGAAATTTGGCAGGTCGGCCCACTGGTCTCGATCCGTGATGTAAGTGACCGGCTCCACGGAATCCAATACGACATCAGCTGGACTCTTCCAATGGGAAACCAAGTCATAATATAAATCTTCCGGGTTACCAGTACTTAATAGATCGGCGAACTTGTGTAGTTTGTCACCTGGATGCGCAAAGCGAAAACGCTTAGGCAGGAAAGGCATTGCCATCCGCAATAAAACACTCCATTCATGAGGTGCCAGAAGCCGAAGGCCAGAGGCGAAACCGGTTCGGAGAAGCTTCGGAAGGCGAGCAACCTTGTTCCTGATAGTCTGACACATGAAGTAGCGAGTGTAGCCGCCAAACAATTCATCTCCACCATCCCCAGAGAGGCTTACCGCCACCTGTTTCCGCGCGAGCTGTGATATAAGGAACGTAGGAATTTGTGAAGAATCTGCGAACGGCTCGTCGTATATATCGGCTAAGCGGGGAATAACATTTATTGCTTCTTCAGCGGTGACATACAATTCCGTGTGATCGGTTCCTAAGTGGCGCGCGACCGCCTTGGCATGCTGAGCTTCATCATATTCTTTCTCATGGAAACCTATCGTGAAGGTCTTGACAGGCCGAGCGGCTTCCGCTTGCATGAGTGCGACCACCGTTGACGAATCCACGCCACCGGACAGGAATGCTCCCAACGGGACATCAGCCACCATTCGAAGCCGGATCGCATCGCGCAGGAGACGATCCAGCTCTTCGGTCGCCTCCATCTCCGAACCGCTATAAATTCGAGCATGGCCATGTTCGGCAACTGCGCGTGCTGACCAATAACGCAAAGGCTTCCACCGAGATCTATCTTCAGGAAATGGAGAAAAGTCAGACAAAAGAGACTGGTGATTGAAAGGAACGGTGAGCAAGCTCCCCGGAGCTAACTTGTACAAATTCCGATAGATGCAATATGGTGATGGAATGTAGTTGTGACGAAGGTACAGCGCGAGGACATTACGATTGATCTCTCTCTCAAAAGCAGGATGCCGATGGAAAGCTTTGAGCTCGGAGGCAAAGAGAAAGGTTGGACCGATCCATCCAAAATACAGCGGTTTCTTGCCGATCCGATCCCTGGCTAAAGTGAGCGTGCATTCGGTACGGTCCCAAACGCCAAACGCGAACATCCCTCCAAAACGGGTAAGCGATTTCTCAACTCCCCACTGCTCAAACGCCGCAAGCATCACTTCAGAGTCAGAATGGCCACGGAATCCATGACCGTTTCGTTCCAATTCCCGCCGTAGCTCAACGAAGTTATATACTTCCCCATTATAGGTGAGCACATAGCGTCCGCTCGCCGACACCATTGGCTGCTTGCCTTCCTCCGAGAGGTCAATGATTGAAAGCCTCGTATGCCCAATGCCTACTCCGAGGCTAGAATCCATCCAATAACCAGAGGCATTAGGACCTCGGTGATGCAACGCCTGAACCATTGGCTGAAGAACCCCCTTTAGGCCTCCACTCCGTTTATCAAGAACGCCTATAATTCCGCACATGGCTTTTTAACTCCGATGAGACACCAGTAGTACACACCGTCACTACTTAGAGAACCCAGCAGTCGAGTTTTTTGCATAGTCGTGAGCTCGTCTGGTTTGGTCAGTCTCACTTAATGTTCGCTGCACTAGCGAGTAGTAGAGCTGTTCATATCGCAGTGCCATCGCGCTGACATCGAATCGTTGAATGCGTGCTCTAGCTTGCATCCCTAGTCTCTTTCTGCCTTCATGTCCACACTGAATGAGATCGCATATAGCTTTCCCGAAGGCATCTGCATTCCGCACAGGTACCACTTGGCCGGTCTGACTAACAATTTGCGCTGAGTCACCGACATCCGTCACCACACAAGGCACACCGCTAGCCATCGCTTCACCGATGGCATTACAAAATCCCTCGCCCAAGGCAGTAGAACAAGCGATATCGAAGGCAGCTGTGATTCTTGATATATCTTGTCTGGGTCCGAGTAGTCGAACACAGCGAGATAGTCCATACATTTCAATCAGCTGGATGAGCACGGGGTTCTCAGCGTCTACTTGAGTTCCACAAAGGATGAAATAGGCGTGCGGATACGCTGCATTGACCTTATGAGCGGCGGCAAGAAATGTGTGATGATCTTTCATCGGGTCGTGGCGGGCAACAAGCCCAATGATCACCGCCTCTTCAGATAACTGCAATTCTTTGCGAATCGATTCCCGCGCGAATGAATCCGGCCGAAACCGATCAAGTTCAAACCCATTTGGAATTAATTCGAACCGTTTGGGCCGATAGCCAAGTTCAACATGCGACTCGCGCCCTGCTTCAGAATTCACAACGACGACATCAGGAATGCCAGAAAGACGGGAAAGCAGTTGCACGACCAACTTAGAAAGTTTCGGGTAATTCTCCATATCCATAAATGCACAACGGATATTCCACGCCAATACCGGGACACGGGTGAGTTTACCGACTAGCAGGCCAAGCAGGTCGGCATGATACAGCCACGTCTGAAGGATTTGCGCCTTCTCAGTTCGCATTAGCTTCCATAGTTTCCAAACAGCAGAAACCGACGGAACACTTCGTTTCATGCCGAGGCTATGGACAGGAATACCTTGAGCACGAATTGTTTCGCCAACGGGGCCTGCATTGATTAATGACACGACGCAGTGCTCGAATCGAATGTGATCCATTCGTTTGAGAAGGTTAGCAAGCTGTATCTCGGTCCCGCCTATATCTAGGGTGGTTATTAGATGCATGATCTTTGTTCGTTTTCTAGGGAGAACCGAGCTAGTTGTCACTGGATGTGCTTGGGTTTCGAATGAAGATGATCAACGCACTAAGTGCCACAAGATCCAACAGAGCAAGGATGGTATATTCTGAATCTTAAACCAAGCTATGGACGCCTCAGGCTTCACAGGCATCTCAGATCACAACATGTCGGTTCGCATTGAGCAGCTTGCCGGTATGTCCAGGTAGCCTCGTATATCTTCCACAAAGAACAATGACCAGAGTGCCGACAAGTAAGGGAAATCCCGCTACAAGTGCGTGATGAGGACTCCCGTACATTACCTGAGCGCTTAAATACAACAACCACGCTGCACGTAGTAAGAGCATGACTCTATTCCCATGCGAGGGGAAATAGCAGTCTGCCATACACAACACGGAGCCATACATCAAACAGACCAGTATCGTTCCCAAGATTCCCATGCTGGTATAACCAAACGACAAAAGATCAATGGGCATTGGAACATCCATATACTCGTCATAGACCATCGTCACAGTGGGCGGGAGTGTCAATCCCAGCAGCGGCTTTGGAAGTAAATAGGCAACCCCTAGTGGGATATCCGTGAACCATCGATAGCCTATTTCAGTTGGTACAAATTCTTGAATATTCGCAAGAGAGATAAATGGAAATGAAAATTCCAACAAAAGTTTTCTCAACCCGATCAGTGGATCTGCAGAAATCTCTTCCCAGGCCGATCCAACCAGATCATCGCTAACATAAACGTTGAGACTGATCACTTCTTTGCCAAAGAGGACTATTACGACGAAGAGAATGCCCCCAAATAGCGCATACCCCATTGGGAGCCTCCCGTGTCGGAAGCTGGCATAGATCACAAAAACCAAAAAGTAGAACACGAACTGCATCCGACCTCCCAGAGAGTAAAGAATGAGAAGAGATGACATAAACATCAACCAAAAGCCGATACCATAGACTCCTTTTTTTAGGTTACTCGTTGAAGATGTACACAGATCCCAAAACACATATGAGGATACAGAAGTAAAGGGGGCCACCTTAATGAGAAATCCAAGATCGCTGTAGGGATCTGTTTGATTTCGGAAAAAGCCGACCGCTTGAAGCATAACCGCAAATCCGCCGACCGCATTGGCATACATAAGGAGAGATGCGATTCCTATTAGGCCAAATGACAATGCGCTGAGGACCTGGAGTGTTTCAGGTACAAACCATGCGCTGTGTTTCAATCGTTCCTGAAGCGTCTTACCAACTGGGCCGTGCTCAGTAGCGTAGTAACCTGCGACAATAGCTAAATATCCAGCAACGCTCAGCAGCGACGCGCAGAGGTAATCCTTTGTGTTAAACGATAATCGGAAGATCCAATTCCAAAATCCTAAGTCCGTATCTTTCAGCGTCTGAACAAAAATAGGGACTATGCAATAACAAATAAAATACAAACAGCTGGCACCCATTAGGAAATCGATCTGTGTCCGTTTCCCGACACGCACAAATTCATGGGTGACGATAATGCCAGCCAACACAATTGAAACAATGGTGACGTAATCTTCCATCAATGAAGCGGTCAGTTGAGTTTTTACTCTAACAGGGAGGCCAAGGTTCGCTGGCTTTGGTCGACGCAGCTGGGCATGTTAAAATTATTAATAACTCGTTCACGGAGCCGGTTGGAGTCTTTGCTGCGTACACTGTTCAAAGCGGCAACCAATCCTTGGGCCAAAAGTGTTGGATCACCAGCTTGGACAACAATGCCAGAGTCACCAACTAAGAACGCTGAATCCCCAACATCGGTAACGACACACAGGACACCGCAAGCCATTGCTTCGACAATGACATTGGGAAGCCCTTCGCCCCAGCGAGAAGACGAGACGGCGACATCAAGGGCATTATAAACATCAGGCATGTCTCGGCGAGGCCCAGCCCAGATTACCCGATTAGCCAAACCGAGATCGTCTGCGATTGAAGATAGCTTCTCGCGGTAGCCACTCGCACCTTCGCCAACGCAAACAAAACGAATGTCCTTACGTTTCTCAGCGAGAAGTTTCGCTGCCCTAAGAAAAGTGGGATGATCCTTCATAGGATCCAAGCGCCCCACATGGCCAATCAGTATTTCCTGATCTTCAATTCCCCATTCCTTCCGTACTCGCCTGCCTGCTTCTTCATCATGATTGAAGCGGTCGGTATCGATCCCGTTGTGAATCACAATCATCTTAGTTTCTGGAAATCCGTGTGCAAGATGGTAATCACGTCCTGCATGTGAGTTAACAATGATCAGATCAGCCACTTTAGATAAAAGACATTCGCATTGGAAAGACAATTTTGCGAACCAGTCGTAGCACTTAAAGTCAACATTCGAGGCGCGTATGCCCCACACGAGTTTCAGAGAAGGGAACCATGCCTTCGGGACCAAACCAAGAAGATTTGCAGTGCTTAAATAACTGTACAGAATTGTCGGTTGATGTTGTTGAACAAGACGAAGAAGCTTCATCACTGGTCTGAGAATATCCCAACGACCACGTTTACCGAGCGTCCACACCGGGATTCCCTCCGCGGACAACTCAGATTCAAGGCATTCGCCTGAGTAAAATGTGACCACCATCACATCATGTCCGATTTTCCGTAGGCCATGTGCTAGATTGACTAGCTGTCGCTCCGCTCCTCCCTGACCTAGAGATCGGATTAGAAACATGACTTTCATTGAAAGTCAGCACCTTTCCTTTCAAAAAGAAACTCATTGCAGCCATGTCTACCACCGCAAGTTTTGAATCGTTTCAAGGCAAAGCCTCTCTCCTGGTGAAATGCATGAACCTCTTCTGGCCTTGCCACTTCGAACGGGTAGCCCCCAAGCCAATCGATCATGTCGTACCATAACGACATTCCTCGATTGTGAGAACGCCGATGCGTGAGCATCCGGACACCCCATCGCCCTCCAATGAGATACGGGAAATGGATACAAATCAGAACCATCGAAAGGATTGGGTTCTTGTTGTAAGCCCGCTTTATAAGCCTCCAATACCTACTCTTCCATCCTTGGTCATTGTAAATCGCAATGGCCAGCATTCCTCTTGACTTTACAAGCTGATGAAGGTTCACCATCGCCTGCCACATCGATCCCGTATGATGGAGAACTCCCCAAGAATAGACCACGTCGAAGGTATCCAACGATTGTAGAAACTCGTTGTCCAATGCCGAGCCGACTGTTATGGTCCATTCGGTATCTATAGGACAGTACCGGCGCTTTAACTCTCGCGCGCAAGCAACAGATATGGGGTCATAATCGAAGGAATAGACTCGCGCCCCTAATCGTCTCGCTACGAGGGAGAAAAGACCACTTCCACAGCCGACATCTAGGAACGTTTTGTCCTTGAGGTTTTCTACGCTGATCATTTCCTTGAGGGACCGCTCGGCCATGCTGACTCTCTGATGATCAAGTACGGAGAGGAATCTGCTCCAATTTTCTCCGAAGCCAAAACGAAGAGCTGATTCAGTTACGGTTGTAGATTCATTCATGCGTCTATCCATTCCGTAGAGGAGCAAGAACTCTCGGCGTAAGGTCTGTCATGAATGAAGACAAACTCATTACAGCCATGGCCACCAGCACAGGTATTAAGACGAATCATCTTAAATCCTCTCATACGATAAAACTCGAATATGTCCTCGGGCTTGGCCACCTCGAAAGGGTATCCTCCTACCCAATCGACTACATCTCGCCAGGGTGACATCCCGCGAGTATCTGAATATTCTCTCCAAGTACGGGAGGGAGAACCTGACATCAGGTCTCGGATGAATGTCGGTCCCCACAATCTGATGAACGCTGGCCATAAAATCAGCCACCTCAGCCCCCCAGGAAGGCAGTTGAACATTTTCTTGATGCGCAACCAGTGACGGCTCATCCGGCCTTGATCGTTGTAGATAGCCAGAGCCAGCGTGCCTGCAGGTTTCATAAGACATTGAACGTTTTCTAGAGCCTGCCACATTGCCCCCGTGTGGTGGAGGACTCCCCATGAATAGACGATGTCGAATTGCCCAAGTGATCTCATGAAAGTCTTGTCCAACACCGATCCTGCCTGGACAACCCAATCTAAATCTTCAGGACAACACTGTCGCTTAAGCTCCGCTGTGCATGCGACTGATCGGGGGTCGTAGTCAAAAGAATGCACTCTCGCTCCCAGTCGGCGCGCTGCAAGAGAGAAGAGACCGCTCCCGCAGCCTATATCTAAAAAGCTCCTACCTCTCAAGTCCTTCATGTAAAGCAAGTTTTGCAATGTGAGCTCTGCTTTGGCGATCCGCTTTTCATCGAGGACTTTTAGAAATCTGGTCCAATTTAACCCGAACTCAAAACGTTTTCCTTGCGCGACTTCTACTCGGTGGTGCTCTAACTCAGTGAGAACTCTATGCATGTTTTGCGGTACGGGTTGTACGGGATTGCGAACAGAAATGGCTTGCAATCAATTGACCAGCTATCCGATGTCCTTCCTCATTCCAATGCCCGCGTCCGGACGGGGTGTTCTTGAATCCATGCAAGAATGCTTGACGTTCCTCTGCATACCCTAGCAATTGTGGGCCTAGCGTGAAGACATCAAACTTCTCCCGTTCTCCCAGTTTCTGTAAGCGGCGTTCTGGATAAAACAGGTCGCCTACATGAAGTTTGTCTCCAAACTTCGCTCGTATGACAGAACTTGGATGTACTTGTATACCACTAGACAGGCTAACGAGCAGGTATTGCGCTCCTCGAGCAACGACTTCATTGCGCAGAGTGACTATAAGACGCTCAGTAATCTGCCATGCTTCTTCCCATTCACTCCCCAATGGTTCACGATACACGTTGTCATCTAATCCTGGCTCCAGTCCGTCAGTTCTTTCACTTTGTTGAAAACTGCTCTGCCGGATCTGACTTGCGCGATTCAGCACCAAGTTTAAAAATTGGATAATTTTAAAGCTGTCGGAGGCTTTTTGCATGAGCATCCAGACTCCGCTGTCCTTAAGTCTATAGCTAGGACTTTCGATAAACGATTTGTCCTGGATTAAGGAATCATGATCTTGAACAAAATAGGGACGTGGCAGAGAATGCGACAATGCCTTCGAATTATCCCGCACATCATTTCCGGCCGTGAACGCCAATATGACAATGTCCGGCATATACCGCCATGCAAAACCTTGAAAGACTAGTAGTTCTTGCGCTGTCCCATAACCCGAAACTCCAAAATTCATTACCTCTACCTTCATGTCGCCAAATGCCTTGCATGCGTTTAATTCCCGTTCCAGAACTGACCAAAACGTACTGTCCTGTGGAACTTGCAATGCTTCAGCGTACGAATCACCCAAAATTGCTATCCGCTTCGTCCCAACAGGTTTTTCTCTTGTCCATTCACGATCTCGCCATCCATCCTTATTTATTTTTATGAAGGCCTCCCCTTCTTCTCGAAACCAGCCCTCCGCGCCTGGACGAAGCTTATGACCCATCTGCGGATCAATAATGAAGAACGATGGATACGAGAAACCATTTAGATGGAGATAGATCTCGATAAGCGCAAGTCCTAGCAGCGTACTCATCAGAACGACAAAAAGATTACTCAACCACTTGGTCATCTGGTTACGTCCTGATTTGAATAGCGCCTATGCGCTTCTTCTTGGCCTATAAGTACTTGCCGTAGCATGTATGATAGAAACGTGACGGACACCAGGTAGACAACAAATGTCGCCAAGGCTATTCCTGCTACCTGTAGCCATTGCATGAATATGTAATTGAGTATGACATTGATGAGACAATTCAATACGCATCCCCACATTAGGATGTGGTTGGCCTTCAGAGCTGACATCAGGCGTACGACGATGATTCCCGCGAGATACAATGGTATCTGAAGGAGCAAGAACGCCTGAACTTCTCCCACCATATGCGTATCTGTTACCGTGAACGCGCCTCTTTGGAAGAGAACGCCGACGATACGTTCAGACAGAAACACCGCAGCCAGCGTCAACGGAATGGTGATCTTTAAAATTAGCGTGACATAGGTCCGTAGAGTATTGTGCAGTCCATCCCAATCAGCAACCGCGACCATTCGTGAAAAATGTGGGAGGACGGCTGTCCCTAGAGCGGTCGCTCCAATAGCGACCGCAAACGATGCCACTTTCCCACCATAATTAAACGTTGATACACTTCCTGGTCCGAGCATTGCCGCCATGGCTTGATCGACAAGCATGGTGCTCGCCATAAGCAACGCTCCCGCAATCGCAGGGCCATATTGCTTCAACACTCGTTCAAGATCGGAACTCCACGCAGACCACCGAGGAAACAACGTAACTCTCAAACTGCGGACATACCAAGCCAGGATCAGAGCCTCAAGCAAAGCTCCACCGACGGTTCCTGCTGCCAACGCATAAATACTCCACCGACCAGATCCATACAGTATGGCGGCTACTACGAAGATGGGCGTTAGGATCGGCACCGCGCTGGTGAATGCGAATTGATTTGTCGCATTCAGCTTCGTGGCCCAAATCGTTGTCAGGCCTTTGAATACGAGTATCGGCAACATCATAAGATACAACGAGCGCGTGAGGTTCAACTTTTCATCACTGAATCCCGATGCGAGTACTCGTAAGAGTATGGGCGAAAGTAAGGCCATGATGATCGATATTGCGACAAGCAGGATGAGACCCCAGCCAATGACCGCAGCGTAAAGCCGTTCTCCGGCTGCATGACCCTCATGGTGTTGCACTTCGAGATAGATTGGAATAAATGCCGAGGGGAGTGATCCTGCAACCACACTCACGAGGAAAGAAGGTAATAGGAAGGCAATCAAAAATGCATCAAGGGCATCCGTCGTACCGAATTGGTAGGCCACGACGAGCTCTTTCCCCGCCGTTCCGACATGAGCCAAGAACGTGAAGGCTCCGACTGTTAGTGATGCAGCAAAAATGCGGCGGTTAACCGATCCGCTTGTCCACGCGTTCCACCGATTGATATAAGCTGCAAGTGCCTGGGTCACAGCAATTCGCTATTCCATGGGACGCGCACAAATAATTCGATGTAACGGAGGTACGGAAGGCAAGAAACTCAGGCGTTGAGTGTCACGATCGTCACTTACTCTAGAGCCAGGCGGAATATATAAACAATGCCATCAAACTCGTGCTTCGAGCTGTATGCGTTCATGCGCAATGATCGATTCGAGCATTTCAAGCAAATCACGTGTAGGCTGATAATCGATCAATCGTTGAATCTTGGAAATATCCGGAAGTCGTCTGGGCATATCCTCAAATCCCGCTTCATAGACCTCTTCATAAGGCAAGAACACAATTTCCGATGTGCTCTTCGTGACTTCTTTGATCAAGGCAGCCAAGTTGTAGACCGATATCTCCTTCGTGTGTCCAACATTAAAGATCTGACCGTATGCTTCTGGTTGTTCAATGAGTTTTGCCATGGCGCCAACAACATCCTTGACCCACGTAAAGGAGCGGCATTGCTCACCATCGCCATACACAGTGATCGGTTCTCCCAATAATGCTTGCCTCACAAAACGAGGGACAACCATCCCATACTGTCCGGTCTGCCTCGGACCGATCGTGTTAAACAGCCGTACGACTATAGTGGGAAGACCTTTTTCCTTGAAATAGGCTTGAGCAAGAAACTCATCGATGATTTTTGAGGCGGCATAACACCAGCGCGCCTTAGAAGTCGGCCCTAACAAGAGATCTTCCTCTTCGTGAAACGGCGTCTGTGTTTGCTTGCCGTACACTTCTGATGTCGAGGCTAAGAGGACTGGCTTGTCTTTTTTTGCGCACAGCTCCAACACCAACTCGGTCGCCTTGATGTTCGTCTCGATAGTGCGAACTGGTTCTTCGACAATCAGTCTCACTCCGACTGCAGCCGCCAGATGGAACACGACATCGGCTCGATCTACCAACTCCAGCATGAGCGAGCGATGCATCACGCTATCGAGTACGTAGGAGAATCCAGGCTGTTCCTTGAGATCAGAAATATTGTCGATGCTTCCCGTGGATAAATCGTCAATCACTTCGACCATCCAACCGCCGGCCAATAGAGTTTCCGCCAGATGTGATCCAACAAATCCGGCCCCGCCTGTTATCAATGCTTTCATACTACATCCCTCCTAATGAGCTCACCTGGGCCTAGTTAGGTTGATTGGCCTCTCTTGTTGTAAGAGAGATTATTACAGGAGTGCTGGTATGTGGTAACGAATTCAAAAACAATGACATGTGGCTGGCAGGATAGTTCCTGCCTACCAATGGACAGTGAGAACCTCTAAGAAACGTTCGGTCGCCTTGGTGCGCTCATAGTGACGCTCAAAATATTGACGCGCGGCTTGCCCCTGGCGCTCGATTTCTTCACGATAGTGATAGTAGGTCATTAGAGCGGAGACTCCGCCTTCCACATCGCCGGGATTAATGACATGCCCGCACTTAGCTTCTCCAATGACCATGGCCGACTCACTCTGTTTAGGGCCAATAAAAATCATTGGCCGTCCCGCGGCCATAATTCCATA